>OLYC01000005.1_pt1 | contig 315837 bp, 271 predicted proteins | sample 1674271 | NCBI WGS metagenome assembly OLYC01 (sample SAMEA103958154, study PRJEB25191) | human gut metagenome
TTTAATCAGCGAGTCAGCTTGGGAAGAAATGACCTGCTTATTCGCACCTTCCCTATAAATCTACATTTATTGATGAATTAGAGACAGACCTTCAACATTTCGATTTCTTTGGTCTGCGTATGCATGCGCTACAGATAGAATTAGGCCCGAAGTTCACAATCCAAGAGGCCTCTATCAGACGGGGCTGTACCTACGAAAAGGTGATGGAGGACGAATAGACGTCTATTATCGGGGTAAGGATGGTGCAGATATCATGACCCTGGCTAGGAGAATGGCATCAAATGAAAGACAGACCACATAGAGAGGCCATGGCCGAGTACTTCCGAGCCGATCCGACCTATGCAGCGGAGTTGCTTGCCGAAGTCCGTCGTGACGGCAACCCGAACGAGCTGGCAATTCTGTTGCGGCAGATGGACGAGGCGTTCGGGAGCGACTGCAAACGTTCGGGCTCTCCGGTGAGACAACTATGACGCAAGCAGCTTGGACACTCGACGGACGGCCGGTAGATGCGGCTTCCATTTCCGGCGCCGAGTGGGAGGCGTTGAAACAGACGGCGCAGTTAGGTGACTTTGTCATGCCGTGCTGCAAGGCACCGGCAGTACTCAAGACAAGCATCAATGGTTTACCTTTCTTCGCTCATCTGTCGGAGGAGTGCGGCACTGCGCCCGAGACTAAATGGCATAAGTCGGGTAAGGCAGCAGTGATGGCCGCCTTAACCGGCATGGGTATCGAAAACCGTGACGAGGTGCCGGGCCGATCACCAAGCGGCGACAAGTGGGAGGCTGATGTTCTCTTCTCGGTTTCCGGTCGCACTATCGTCATCGAGCTGCAACGTTCCTACCAGCATCTACGCGACTTCACGCGTCGGCAGGAGCGGTACGTTGCATCGGGCGTTGAGTGCTACTGGCTGGTTCGCAAAGAGATATTCATGACCTTAGGAAAGGCCACGTCACGCCTATTGTTGAAGCGTGATTTCGGCAACGTGTTTCCGGCTAGTGGAATCGGTACTGGCATGCTGCCCGAGTTGCCGGTGGCGATACTGGACACCGAGGGCGAGCAACCGGTTCAGTTCGGCGGGTTTAAGACCGCGACTGTGCCTGTGTGGTTGGCTGGCATCCTTGATGGTGCATACCAATATCGCGGCGGCTCTTGGAACCTTAATTGACTGAAAGGGGGGGATTGAGCGCACGCCATACGGCGCGTTAAAAAACTGAGATGAGAGTACTTCTCAAGTTTTCTAATAGAATGCGTTTTATATATTTTAATAGTGCATAAATTCTGCAATTTATAAATGTATCTTTATAAACTGTAAGGGGGGAAGGGATGTCTGCATTTACGATTCAGATAAAAAACTGCAACAGCATCGAAAGTGCTGAGATTCGGATCAATAAGGGCACGCTTAATATAAAGTACGGCCCTAATGGATTGGGGAAAAGCTCAATAGCGAAAGCAATCCTAGCATCCGTTAGCGATGATGGAACGCTTCAAAAATTGAAGCCCTTTAAACATCGTGCGTTTGCAGGGCAGTTTGATCCGTCTGTGGTTGGGGTTGAAGATATAAAGTCGGTTTTGGTTTTTGACGACACCTATGTGTCGCAATTTGCATTCCAGCGGGATGAAGTACTCAAGAATAGTTTTGAAATATTCATAAAGACAGATGATTTTCTTGCTGCTATGCAGGAGATAGAAGGACTATTCCAAGGAATAAAGGCGGCTTTCGACGGAAATGAGAACTTGGGCAATGCTATATCAGACCTGAAAGAACTTCGTGATGCATTTGGAGTTACAAAAACGGGGGCGCTTTCCAAGTCAAGCAAGGGATATAAAGCATTTGGTTCCGGAAATAAAATTGCAAATATTCCAGAACATCTCAAGCCATTTGAAGAATTTATAAAAAGTGATCAACCGGCGACGTGGATAGCTTGGCAGACTAAAGGTAATTCCTTCTTGGAATTGTCGGATAACTGCCCTTATTGTTCTTCGAGTTTTCAAGGTACTGATAAGAAGGACGTGGCGCAAGCAGTTGCCAAAGAATACGATTCAAAGTCCGTTGAGCATTTGAGTGCATTACAGGCAATCATTGCAAGATTGGGAAAATATTTTGATGATGCCTGCCGTGAGAGCTTGGAGAAAATTACAAAATCAAAGGTTGAGCTTTCGTTAGAAGAAACTAATTTCCTAAGCGCCCTTAGAGGCGACGTTGAAACGCTCATTGCAAAACTCGAAGGGTTGCAATCTATCTCGTTTTTTGCACTTCGAGATGTTGAGAAAATTGAAGACGAAATCAGCAAGCTAAGAATTGATCTCGGCCTTCTTGGGAGGCTTAATTCGGCAGATACTAAATCTGTGGTTGATCCCGTAAATGCTAAGCTCCAAGAGTTGGCGGAGAAGGTGGGAGAACTTAAAGGTAAGATCAACAAGCATAAAAAGCTAATTGAGAGAACCGTCGCGGAAAATCAAGATGGCATTAATGGATTTCTGAAGTCAGCTGGCTACAAATACAGCGTTCATGGAGTGCCCCCCATTTCGCCGGACAAATCAGCTATTGAGACAATGCTTTGATGAACTCCCTTGGGGAGGCCATTTTCAGCGCTGAGTGTGGATGGATTTCATTATAGTCTTCGATCCATCCGTCGATCTTCCGGAGAGCTGTATCGGCGTCCGGAATGGGTGAGATGCGTATATAGTCCCGCTTCAAGGTTTTGACGAAGGCTTCAGACATGCCGTTCGATTGTGGGCTGGCAACGGGCGTGAAGCATGGGATCAGGTTGAGGGCTTGGGCAAACAGCCTGGTCTCGCGCGCGGTGTATGCACTGCCGTTATCAGATAGATGTTCTATTGCATGCGGGGCGCTGGTTGCGCCGAAGCGCTTTTCGACGGCCTCCAACATCATGTCTCGAATGTCGGAACCTGATATCCCGGCATTGGCGACGGCTGCCCATGAGATAATTTCCCGGTCAAACGCATCGATGATGAACGCGAGGCGGACCACCTCGCCATTCCAGCAGGTGAACTCAAGGCCATCCGAGCACCAGCGCAGGTTAGACCGCATCACCATGACCTTGCCGTCGTGGACACGGCCTATTCGCGCCGCCGTGTGTTTCTCAAGGATCATAGCGTGATTGGCCATGATGCGATGAACTCGCTTGCGATTGACGACGGGCAGATCGGCGGCTCGCCGCTGCCTGTTGAGAAGGGCAGCGATCCGCCGATAGCCATAGGTCGGCCGAGCATCCACGAGTTTACGAATGGCGGGCAGCAGCTCGGCATCGTCCGCTTTGAGGTATGATCCACGCGGCTTGCACTTGCCTTTAAGGCGCTCCGCCAGATTGGACCGCGATACGCCAAGGACGTCAGCCACGGTCTTCATCGGGAACCGTCCTTCGGCAACAAGATCGGCCGCGATATCGGTTTTTTTGAGTGGGCTTTGGAAAGAGCTTCGCGGAGAATCTCGTTCTCCAACGTCTTGCGCCCGAGAATACGCTCAAGCTCGCGCACTCGATCTTCCAGCTTCTTCACCTCGGAATTGCCGATCACTGGCTCGTCAGAATCCACGGCCACCGCACCTCCCTCGCTCAGGAGCCTGCGCCAGCGATACAGAAGATTTGGCGCAACTCCATGCCGCCGCGCCGCGGAGGAAACGGTCTCCCCGGCGGCATAGCTTTCCTCGATGATCTGCAGTTTGCGTTCCGTTGTCCAGCGTCGCCGCCGGACGTCACCGATCATCAGATCAACCTGTCGAAACTCGTTAGACATAAGCCTATCCTCAAGCCTGTGCTTGAGCCTTCCTGCTTATGCTGAGTGTCCGGTCGAAAGTGGGGGCAGTTCAGTGGTTATCAAGTCTGAAGCCGAGTCTTACAAGATGAAGCTGGTACACCAAGACCATGACGAACATATTGAGACAGCGGCCCAGCACCTAAGCTATGGAGAAAGGAACGCCTTCGCTCTTATTCTATTCATGTATCAGGTTCTGAGGGAAAAGCCTGGGTTGGCGGTCTTGGACGATCCTGTCTCAAGCTTTGATAAGACGAAAAAATTCGCCATTCTGAACGAGTTGTTTAGAGGCAAGGCAAGTCTTCGTGATACGACCGTCCTTATGCTGACACATGATATTGAACCTGCAATAGATGTTATACGCGGCGTTAAGCGATTATTCCAACATCCTAAGCCAACGGCATATTTTCTGGCGTCGAAAGCGGGTGTAGTGTCCGAGGTGGAGATTAGAGAGGAAAATATTCAAACATTCGCGCAGATATGTAGTGATAATATTCACGAACTTGATGATGAGGTCATAAAGTGCATATATTTGCGGAGGCATTTTGAAATCATCAATGATCTAGGTGCGGAATATAATTATTTGGCCAATCTTTTACACGCTAGGGACGTGCCAATTCTAAAATCTGCCGTGGGCGATATCGCTATGAATGCTGAACAGATTATGAACGCTGAAGCTGGCATCAAGAAATTCATCCCGGCTTTTGATTACTCGGCGGTGATTGCTGCGATTAAAGATAAAGCAGAGATGAAGCGTCGCTTCACAGAAGCTACCGTTGGGTACGACAAAATCCAGCTTTTCCGCATCTTTAAGGAAGTGCATGGTTCCGCCAATGGGGAGCAGGATAGCATTCTTCAGAAATTTGTGAACGAGTCATTCCACATCGAGAACGAATATGTGATGCAGCTAAATCCCCACAAGTTCGATAATGTGCCGGAGTATGTCGTTTTGGAATGTGATAGGGCCATTCTGGCGTCCTAACCCTGTCACCAAATCTATGTGTGGTGACGTGGTATTAATCATGGTATTTTATTTAAATGTTAATGTAAATGCATGAATTTAATGATTTTTTTTATTCAAAATACCATTGAGTGGGAATAATCCCCGGCGTTAGCTGAGTAAAACGAAACCCTCTGTGTTTACAGAGGGTTTTTTTATAGCTGCTACATTAAGGTCTCCCACCTGACGGCAAGCGCTAATCGCGCATATATTGATGCATCTGGGCCGCCGTCAGATCCCACTGGCTTCCTTCAAACGGGGGCATATAGCTGCCATCATCTTCGCCAATCTCAGCGGCAGTGAGCTGATTGAGTTTATCGTTCATTGTCATTAACAGATCCCGGTACTTCTCTGGCTCCCGAGCGAGGTTATGATTTTCTTCGGGGTCGTTAACCAGATCGAAAAGTTCAACATCATTATTCTCCAGCAGCTCGGCCAGGGTAGCAGGAATATGATGCTGCTTGAGCGAAAAGTAGCGGGCAAATTTATAGTGTCCATCGTTGATCATACGGATCCCTGAGCGATGGGAAAAATCAGGATGGAGTGACGCGATTGCTTTTTTAAATTGATCGTGCGGGAGTTTTTCTCCAGCCAGCTTTCTGAATTTTGCCGTGTATTGCGCATCCATATACAGGATCATGCCGTAACAATAAAGCGAACCCGGACGCAGCGCATTTAAGCCCGCTTGCTCAGGATGCGCCAGTAATGGGCTCATATCCCGGCCTTTTCTGCCCTCCAGGACTTTCTCTCGCAGCGAGCGATCGCGTCCAGTCAGACCAATCAGGGTCGGTACTAAATCCAGATGATTGGTCAAACTGTTGCAGCGGATATTTCCCGGATACGCCGGATGGCGAATGATCATCGGCACATGGATCTGCTCTTTGTACACCGAGGAACCTTTACCATGCATCTGGTGGGAGCCACCGAGCTCCCCATGGTCGGCGGTAAAGACGATAATCGTATTTTGCGTCAGCTGCAGGTTATCCAGCTCATTGAGAATCGCCTCAAGATGCTGGTCATTATCGCGAATACAGTTGAAATAATAATCCAGTAATTTGCGCCAGCGCCGGTCTTCATCGGGGAACTGTCCCTCCATCACCGCCCTGGCATTCTGGTACTCTTTATGGGCGGCAGGTCTGCCAGGCTCATCGAGCGGCTGGTGGCGGTTTGCAGGCAGCGGATAGTCTGGCCAGCTTTGCTGATAGATTTGGTTGTGCGGGGGTTGGGTTGGCAGCAGGGTGTGGTTTTCTTTATCCATTGGCCCTTTCCACTGCACCTGCTCACCATGCTCATCGGTGTCGATAAACATGACATCGTGGGGGTTAACCAGGTTTACTGCCGCGAACCAGGGTTTATTTTCATCATTCAGCGGGCGGCCGGTGTTACGTAGCCAACTAATGGTCTGCCCCGTGGTGACTGAATCAAAGAAATAGCCGCCCTTACTTTTCCCGATGACATCGCCAATGCCGTGATAATCAGAGAAACCATACTTTTCCATAATTTCATGCAGTCGCGGCGTCGGGATCTCGCCCAGGTCCATTTCTTCTACCGATTTACCAGCGACCGGCTGATCGATCTCCCGGGTAAGATGCCATTTACCTTTATACGCCGTGTAATAACCCAATTCACGCATCATATGGCCCACGGTACGTAATTCCGGGTCCAGATCGTAATTCATCCAGGGGAAGCCAAGATTATCAAACATCCGGGTGTGCGGCATATGGAGCCCGGTGTACATGACAGAGCGCGATGGCGTACAAACGTTGGCCGTGTTCTGATGATTGGTAAAAGTGATACCCGTTTTCATCAGGCGTTCCCGGCCCGGCACCGGAAAGGGATACCGCTCGAAATAACGTTCCTGATCGCAGGTTATGAGTAAAATATTGTAGCCTTCGGGCAGTGTGTCAGGGATTTCGCCGGTGAAAGGAATATCCCATGCCGCTTTCGGGGCGGCATTATTTTGCGCGGCGTTTCCCGTCTCTGGTAACAGGCTCACGACAGCGGCAATCCCCAGACCTTTGAGGAGATCGCGGCGATTTCCATCTATTTTATTTGGTTCTTTCATCTTCAGACTCCGTTAATTGTAATATATTTTGCCGAATCTCCGGGATAAGACTCATAATGAGCGCGGGCGGCTGGCAATTTAATAAAAGCCTTCTCATGACGTTCATATAGGGCGTGATATGGCCGAAAAAGGTTAAATAGCCGCTGCACAGGTAATTCTGTGCTTCGTCGTCATGGATGGTAAAACGGTGTTTAGGGCATCCTCCATGGCAGGCAAAGCGCCAGTGGCAGCCCTGACAGCGGGCAGAGAGTTGGCCCTTTTGCTTCCCGAACTGTTGCTGAAATGGCGAGCTCGCCATCGCTGCCATAGCATCTTGCTTCAGATTACCCAGCTTATATTCCGCTGAGACAAAGTGATCGCAGCTGTAGACATCGCCGTTTTGCTCCACCAGTAAACTCTGCCCACAGACAGGCTGCATGGTGCAGAGCGTGGCGGGCTGGCCGGCCCATACGCCGAGCAGATTATCAAAGTACTGGATAAACACCCTGCCAACATCGTTTTCCAGCCAGTCGTCGAAAACACTGCACAAAAATTTGCCCCAGCCCTCAGGGGTAACTGACCAGGGAGCAGGGGAGTCAACGAGAGGAATAAACTGGAGATGGTGAAGGTTTAGCTCGCGGCTCAGGCAGCGATAGAGACTTTTCCCCTGGCTTGCAGACTGGCGGCTGACCACCACCATGGCATTCACCGGAACGTCATGCTGCTGCAGGCAGCGTATGGCCTGCACAACTTTTTCCCAGGTGGGTTTTCCGCAGCCCGTCGTACGCCAGGTGTCGTGGAGTGACGCAGGGCCATCAATGGATAATCCGACCAGAAATCCATGACGACGCAAAAAACGAGCCCATTTATCGTTCAGCAAGATGCCGTTGGTTTGCAGGCTGTTGGCGATGATTTTGTTACCACGGTAACGCTGCTGGAGCTCGACAACCTTTGCAAAAAAATCCAGCCCGCATAAGGTAGGCTCACCGCCCTGCCAGCAAAACTCGACGTTTTGCGAGGGGGTCGATGAAATGGTGTTGTGAATGTACGCTTCCAGCGTGAGGTCGTCCATGGTGGCATACCCTGGACGCGGAACCTCGTTTTCCAGATAGAAACAATACCGACAGGCCAGATTGCATCGATTGCCGCCGGGTTTTGCTACGGTATTAAAATTAGCGCTCATTCTTTGCTATGCTCGAACGGTTTCGATGAGGAAGAGAGTAAGGCTAATTGTGTTACCGGAGGTGTGGCTAATGTTACCGATGGCGACTGGCTTTATTTTTTGGATCATTATGCAAGCGAAAAATACAGGCGGTATCGTTATTTTTCGCAGGTGACAGCATGCCCTGCTATTCTCTTAAAAATTTCATCATTGATTTGGTGAATGTATTTTCATTAAAAATTTATAATATGAATAATGCCTGCCATATGGCTATAAGGGCAGGCGTAAATTATCAAGGGCGTAGTGATCCACGTTTACTCTTCAGCAAGGTTGTTTTTGGCTATCGGTTGGTCAACGGCCGCTGCCGGATATTCTACATTACGTTCATCCTGCGCCTTACCCGCCTCGCGCACAATCGCCAGCGCCAGTCCGGCAACGATCAACGTTAACCCGGTGGACACCCACATTCCGCCGATAATGCCCAGCCGGTGGTTCAGCCATGCGTAGGCAAAGGGTGAAACAGCTGCCATCAGTTGCCCGGGGATCAGCAGGAGACCCGTGCGGCTGGCGTAGCTTTCTGCGCTAAACAGCGCCAGCGGCAGCGTCGCTTTGACAATCGTCACCAGCCCGTTAATCGCGCCATAGCCCAGCACAAACCCGGCTGCGCATCCGGCAAAGGTCGTGCTGCTCAATCCAAGGAGAAAACAGAGCGGCATGGCGAGCGCAGTAAAACGCGTTAGCGTGAGTGAGGTGACCCGGGGACCGGCCAGCACTTCCCCCAGCCGGGCGCCGGTCTGGCCGAATCCCCACAGCATACCGACGGCAACCGGCAGACCAAAGTGGCTGATAAACTCCGGCAGATGGGTAGAGGTACCGTTAGAGATGAAGGTGATCAGCGCAATAAAGATCGCGTAACGCGCCCCGTTACGCCGGTCGCCCTCTGCTGTCGCTGGCGAGGCTGGTGATTTCGCCGCTGAATTGAGCCGCTGGCGAGGCAGTTGATAACTCAGCCATGCGCTCAGCAGGCCAAACAGTGCATAGATCCGCAGGGCATTCTGCCAGGGCATGATGGTTAATAACGCATCGCCCAGCGGCCAGAAGAGGGCAGAGGCCAGACCGCCAGCGAGAGTGATATGAGAGATAGTTTTCCGCGCCTGCTGACCGTACAGATTCACCACTGCGGCGAACAGCGCATCATACAGTGAGAGCCGCATGCCGATGCCGGTCAGCAGCCAGGCGCCGTACCAGCCGGCCAGCGAAGGGCGCCAGGCCATCATGGCGCAGCTGGCGGCTATCAGTAAGGTACCGCTGGTGACCACCAGTCTTCCGCCAAAGCGAGCCAGCAGCCTGGCAACGAACGGGGAGACAGCGGCCATCATCAGCATCGCAAGCGTCAGGCCGAGATAGATCTGCGGCAAGGACCATCCTTTGTCGGCGGTGATAGCCCCGGCAAAGGTGCCGGGCATATAAAAAGAGATCCCCCAGTTGATGAGTTGCTGACCGCCCGCGGTGAAGGCAAGGCGTCGGGGAATAGCGTTTATTTCCATGGTTTTTCATTCCGTTAAGACAGTTGTCCTGAGCATACCCGGCAGGCTATTGTTCTGGCAGAGCGGCCACCTTATGCGCGGTATAAGAGAAACTTTTATGACAACACTGAACCTGGGAAATCTGGCGACCTTCCGGCTGGTCGTACAGCGCGGCAGCTTTTCTGCCGCCGCCGACGCGCTGGGGATCTCCCAACCTGCCGTCAGCCTGCAGGTACGTCAGCTGGAGCAGTTTTTACAGACCAGGCTGCTGGAGCGAACCGGACGTGGGATCAAGGCGACGGCGGCAGGAATGGCATTGCTGGCCCACAGCGAGCAGATCGATCGGGCGGTGAATAGCGCGGTGCAGTCGGTCAGCGCATTCAGTCAGGAGGTTAATGGATCGTTGACGCTGGGGACAGGCGCGACGGCCTGCATTCATCTTCTTCCACCGCTGCTGCAGCATCTTCGTCAGCAGCACCCGCTGCTGACGGTGGGGGTGACCACCGGCAACACGCTGGATATCGTCCGCGCGGTGGAAGAAAACCGGCTCGATCTCGGGCTGGTCACGCTGCCCGTGCAGGGGCGCAGTCTGGCGGTGACTGCGATGTTAGATGAGGAGTTCGTGACCATCTATGCCAGCCGCGAGACGGAGATGCCGGCGGTTTATACTCCCGCCGAGCTGCAGGCGCAGCCGCTCATTGCCTTCGAGGCGGGTAGCGGCACGCGGGATCTGATTGACCGCTGGTTCCGCTCGGCGGGACTGGCGGTGACGCCGGTAATGCAGTTGGGGAGCATCGAGGCGATTAAGCGCATGGTGCGGGCAGGGCTGGGCTACAGCATCGTGCCCCGCATGGCGGTGGAGAGGGTGGAGGATCGCGACGGATTACGCGTACACTCGCTGGCGCCGCGGCTATACCGACAGCTGGCGGTAGTCATGCGTCAGGACAAAATTGTGACAAAAGGTATCGCTGAAATGCTGCGCCTGCTGCATACCGTGCGCTTATAAATCGCCGACGGCAAAATTACCGCATCAAAGACAGTACTTCAGCAGCGAGCGGCTCTGCCTGCGGAGTGTGGCGCTTGCAGTATTAGAATCAAAGGATTACTCGCGGGGGGAGGGCTCGACGGTGAGCGATGACTCCTGCGACGCTTTTTTATCCTGATGATGGTACCAGGCACCGATGGAGGAGTAGACAAAGCGTCCAAAGAAGAAGAGAAAGCTGATAAGCAGTACGATACGGGTCATGCGACGGTTAAATCGATGTCGTTTACGCATACTGGGTGCCTGACTCACAAAAGGATCCTTGAAGTATACCCGAAGATGGGCGATGGGGGTATTAAGGCACAGGAACGAGATGGGGTCAATTGATGCAGATGTAAAAGTGCGGCAGTGAAAACATTAATTAATGTTATATAATATAATCGTCGTATTTACATGCTCACTTTATTAGCCGTGAAATGTCGGGAAAAATAAGATTTATTAATGTTGGCGTCAGCATTTGTTGATTTATATCAATAGTCTCCTTCTCTTGGCCACTAAAATCAGCGGACGTTACCGTATCGTTATTATTTACGCGGTCAGCATGGGTGGTTGGATGCCTGCCTGAATATGCCTCGCGGGAGCAGAGGCACTCTGTAGAGCACCTATGAATTTATTAAAATACTATCAACAATATCGCGACAAGTGGTGGGCTTTACCGCTCGTTCTGCCTGCGCTGTTATTACCGGTCGCCAGATGGGCGAATACCTACACCATGCTCAATGGTCATATGGTATTTTTGTATTATCTTCCCCTGGCGCTGGTGCTCAGCCTGATGATGTTTTTTGGCTGGGCGGCGATCCCTGGCATTATTATTGGCCTGCTGTTAACTCTGGCCCACGGCATGATGCTTGAGCAGTCCATCGGTGTGCTGTTCCATTTCCTTATCCCCTGCGTGCTCTGCTGGGGCGGCTACCGCATTTTTGTCCCCCAGCGTCAGCAGGTCTCACACGGCAACGTCCGACTGATGCCGCATCGTCTGTTCTGGCAAATGCTGCTCCCCTCGGTCATTTTTCTGATTTTGTCACAGATTGCCGAATATCTTGGACTCCATCCGCGCACAACGGAAATGACCGGCGTTACGCCATTTAGTTTACGTTCATTAATCACCTTTCAGGCGCTAATGGTAGGGTGCCTGACCGGCATGCCGCTGTGTTATTTTGTGTTACGGGTCATTCGTAATCCTTTTCATTTACGCGGCTTTATTTCTCAGGTTCGCTTACAAATTGATCCAAAAATAAAAAAAATTGAAATTATTTGCTGGGCGACGGTATTAATTCTGCTACTGTGGCTATTATTGATGCCGCTTAATGATAGCAGCACCATATTTAGTACGAATTATACGTTGTCATTGCTGATGCCGGTGATGCTCTGGGGTGCCATGCGTTTTGGCTATCGCTTTATCTCACTGATCTGGACGCCGGTGCTGATTGCCGTGATCCATTTTCATTACCGTTACTTACCAATTTACCCAAGCTATAACACCCAGTTGGCGATCACGTCATCAAGCTATCTGGTATTCTCGTTTATTGTCGCCTATACGGCGATGCTGGCGACACAGCAGCGGCTGATCTACGCTCGCGTCCGGCAGATGGCCTTCCTCGACCCGGTGGTTCATATGCCGAACTTGCGGGCGCTGAGCCGGGCGCTCAACGGCACGAGCTGGTCGACGCTCTGTTTTCTGCGCATTCCTGAGCTTGAACTGCTGGGGCGCCACTATGGGGTACTTTTGCGAATCCAGTATAAGCAAATGCTGGCGAACCACCTGAGAACGCTGCTGCAGCCCAACGAAGCGGTATATCATCTTGCCGGTCACGATTTAGTGTTCCGTCTCAATAGCGAAGGGCACCAGGCGCGCATTCACTTAATTGACCGCTCCCTGCGACAGTTCCGTTTCCACTGGGACGGGGTCCCCCTGCAGCCGCGGATCGGCATGAGCTATTGCAGCGTTCGCTCGCCGGTCAAGCATCTGTATTTACTGCTTGGCGAGTTGAACACCATTGCCGACATGTCGTTAGCCAGCGGCCATCCGGAAAATTTACAGCGCCGCGGCGCGGGCCATGTTCAGCAGGATCTGAAAGATAAAGTCGTGATGATGAACCGCATTCTCAAAGCGCTGGAACATGACCATTTTGTCCTGATGGCGCAGCCTATCCAGGGCATTCGCGGCGATCGCTATCATGAAGTGCTGGTGAGGATGGAAGGGGAGTCGGGTGAGCTAACGGGGCCAAACGAGTTCTTGCCGGTGGCGCACGAGTTTGGGCTGTCAACGCGGGTGGACCAGTGGGTTATTGAGCATACGCTGGCCTTTATGGACGCCAACCGGCGGGCGCTGCCCGGTCTGCGGCTGGCGATCAATCTTTCTCCGGTGTCGCTGAGCCGCAGCCAGTTTCCTTAGGAGGTCGAAGCGCTGCTGCAGGCCTACAACATTGAGCCATGGCAGATTATTTTCGAGCTGACCGAGAACTACGCGCTCAGCAATCCCGAGCTGGTCTGCCAGACTTTAGAGCATCTGCGGGCGCTGGGCTGCCGGGTGGCGATCGATGATTTTGGTACCGGCTACGCCAGCTACGCCCGGTTAAAAACAATGAACGTCGACATTCTTAAAATCGACGGCAGTTTTATTCGCAATCTGCTTGCCAGCAGTCTTGATTACCAGGTCGTGGACTCTATTTGTCGTCTGGCGCGTATGAAGAACATGCAGGTGGTGGCCGAATATGTGGAGTCGCCGGAAATACGTCAGGCGGTCATCACGCTGGGGATCGATTATATGCAGGGCTATGATATCGGGGTACCGGTACCTCTGACGCAGTTGGCGGAGGAGATGACCGGCTGAGCAGCAAAAAGCCGGGCGTAAGCGCCCGGCTCGGTTGATAGCCAGAGATACGATCAGGCGTCTGGCTCTTCTTCAGCAATCTTCAGCATCCATTCCGGCACGCCTTCCCAGTACTGTTGCTCTTTTTCCAGATCCAGCAGCACCAGCGCATTCTGGCTAAACCAGTTGTGCGGAAACGTCAGCGTCCAGTGGTGAGCTTCCGTCTGCAGGCGCAGCGTCGGCGGCGTAGTGGTAGCCTGACGCTGATTATTCAGCAGTACGCCCAGGCGCAGTAGCTGAATTAGCGGCAGAAACTGCTTTTTCCTGAATAGCGTAAAGCGCGGCAGATCGTCGAGCTTGATCGCTTTGCGATGATAGCGTACGAGGGTGGCCATCAACATCTGCTGCTCCTGATTGAAGCCCGGCAGGTCGCTATTTTGGAGAATGTAGGCCGAGTGACGATGCATGCCGCTGTGGTTGATATTCAGCCCTACCTCATGGAGCATCACCGCCCATTTCAACAGCGCCGCGAGGTGCGGATTGGCCAGCTTGGGATTCTGCTCCTGCCACTGCTCCAGCATCTGGGTGGTAGTTTCCAGTACCCGGCGCGCCTGTTCGCGATCGATGTTGTACTGATTTGCCAGACTCTGTGCCGTGCGGCTACGAATATCCTGGTGGCGGAAGCGGCCTTCCATCTCGTACAGGACACCTTCGCGCAGCGCGCCATCGGACAGACGAAGTTCTTTGATGGCCAGCGCGTCAAACACACCGCAGAGGATCGCCAGCCCAGGCGCAAAGACCGCTTTACGGTCTTCTGAGAGACCGGGCAGACTGAGCGCGTCGAAGTTTTTATGCTTCAACAGCTCATTTACCAGCATCTCGAGGCGCTCCGGCGTAATAAATCCGTCCTTCTCGCCCATGGCCACCAGCACTTCCTGGGCGGCTTTAATGGTGCCGGAGGCGCCCAGCGCTACGGTCCATCCCTGAATACGGAACTGCCAGGCCAGCGTCTCCAGCTTCTGCACCGCCGCCAGGCGCGCGCGCTGGAAGTTCTCTTTATTGATAACGCCGCCAGGGAAATAGGCCTGCGAGAAGCTCACGCAGCCCATGCGGCGGCTTTCCACCAGGCGGGGCTCAAAATCTTCGCCAATGACCAGCTCGGTTGAACCACCGCCGATATCAATCACCAGCTTGCGGCCGCGCTCCGGCTGCGTGTGCTCAACGCCCATAAAAATCAGGCGCGCTTCTTCATTACCGGAGATGATCTCGATCGGGTAGGGGATCACTTTTTCCGCGCGTTTAAGAAACTCCGCCGCGTTGGTCGCCTGACGCAGCGTATGCGTCCCGACGATACAGACGCTGGAGGGGGAGAACCCCTGCAGGCGTTCGGCAAACAGCGACAGGCAGTTCAGCCCACGGGTCATGGCTTCTTCGCTCAACACCGAGTTTTCATCGAGGCCATCGGCCAGATGTACGCGCTGTTTCAGGCGTCCGATGATCTGCATGGCGCCGTCGACGACACGGGCGATCACCATATGAAAACTGTTCGAACCAAGGTCAACCGCAGCGAACTCCTGCGGCCGAGGGGTGTTATCGTTTATTGGCATAGGTTAGTCGGGTTGTTCGAGTGATTTGAGATAATCGTAAATCGCCATTTGCGCGCGCACTTTACGGCGATTGCCGCGCGGCACATAGCGGTTACTCAGTTCTTTATCAAGATAGCGCGCTTTTACCGTATCGTTGAACAGGATATCAAAAATATCCAGCACCCGCTGCTTCAGACGCGGATCGAGCAGCGGAGCGGCAACTTCGATGCGATAATCGATGTTACGCGTCATCCAGTCGGCAGAGGAGAGCCAGACCTGTTTATCGCCACCGTTTTCAAAACAGTAGACCCGGTCGTGCTCGAGGAAACGGTCCACAATACTGATGACGCGGATATTTTCGCTGATACCTTCCAGACCCGGGATCAGCGAGCACATGCCGCGGATCAGCAGATTAACCGGCACGCCGGAGCTGGAGGCGGCATACAGTCGGTCCACCAGACCTTTATCCACCAGATTGTTCAGCTTCAGCGTAATCCCGGACGGTTGCCCGTTTTGCGCATTGGCGATCTCGCGATCGATCATCTCATACAGCAGACGACGCGAGTTCTGCGGCGACACCAAAAGGTAGTCGAAGCTAACCGGACGATACGGGTTCTCGATAAAGTTAAACACCCGGCGGACTTCATTGGTAATGCGCGCATCGGCGGTTAACAGCGAATAGTCGGTGTAGATCCGCGCCGTCTTCTCGTTAAAGTTACCGGTGCCGATGTGGGCGTAGCGCACCACCTCATCGCCTTCTTTACGCGAGATAAGGAACAGCTTGGCGTGGATCTTCAGACCTGGCGCAGAGAAGATAACGTGGACTCCCGCTTCCGTCAGGCGTTTCGCCCAGTGAATGTTAGCCTCTTCATCGAAGCGCGCCTGCAGCTCCACCACTACGGTGACTTTCTTACCGTTGTGGGCGGCGTGGATCATCGCGTCAATAATGCGCGAATCCTTGGCCACGCGGTAAATGTTGATTTTGATCGCCAATACGCTGGGGTCGAAGGAGGCCTGACGCAGCAGCTCCAGCACGTGCTCAAAGGTGTGATAGGGATAGTAGAGCAGCACGTCGCGTTCGCGAATGGCGTCGAAGCCGTTGCGGAATTTATCAAACCACAGATGACGCAGGCGCGGCATGGGCTTATTGACCAGATTGGCCTTACCGACGTTCGGGAAGCCGATAAAGTCTTTAAAGTTGTGATAGCGGCCGCCCGGCAGCATTGAGTCATAGTTGGAAATGGAGAGCTTATCGCGCAGCATTTCGACCATCGCATCCGGCATATCGCGCTGGTAGACGAAGCGAACCGGCTCGGCGGTCAGGCGCTGCTTGAGGCTGGAGGACATCAGCTCCATCAGGCTCGACTCCATCTCATGCACCAGATCGTACTCGGCGTCACGGGTCATCTTCATCGAGTAGGCGTTCAGCGCATCGTAATCAAAGAAGCCTTTAAAAATATCGTCCAGGCAATAGCGCAGGATGTTATCCAGGAGGATCATTGGCTTGCGGCGACGCGGCGCTTCCGGCGGCAGGTTCACGAAGCGCGGCACTTTATCCGACGGTATTTCCAGCAGAGCATAGTTGATGTTTTCCCCGCGGATAATCTCCACCGCCAGATAGGTGTAATCATCTTTCAGGAACTGCACGAGGTCCGTTTCGCGGTTGATCAGGATCGGCGAGATATGCTGGCGTAAATACTGCTTGAAGTAGTTGCGCAGCCAGGCCTGCTGATTGACGGACAGCTGGCGCTCGTTGATCAGGAAGATCTGGTTACGCGCCATCTCCAGCAACAGTTCATTATACAGACTATCGAATTCCTGATCGGCCTTCAGAACGCGGGCCTGAATTTTGCCTAACAGGTGGCGAGAATGGGCGGTACTGCCTTGTTCTTCACTGATAATAATCCGGCGCTTCAGCTCAGCGAAGCGCACTTTGTAAAACTCATCCAGGTTGTTGGAGTAAATCCCTAAGAAGCGCATGCGCTCAATCAGCGGGTTACTCTTGTCCGCCGCTTCCTGCAGCACGCGTTCGTTAAAAGACAACCAGCTGAGTTCTTTTTCGATGTATAGCTTTTCCTGGCCCATTACCGCTCACACTCCGTTTTACTCACAGGACGTAGACTATTATGACGAATTTTTCTGCATAGCGATTTACTGTGTCACAACAATATGACAGTAAGAAGAATTATTTCTGTGAGATGTTTGATTAGTAAACACTTTTAATTAAAAAAAAGCCCCGCGATGTGCACATGCGGGGCTGGTTGTTCATTCGTCGGCGGCATAGCCCTGCGGGGGAAGCTGTCGCTCATCCAGCCAGGCGTGGTTGCCTGCCATGCGCAGACGTCCATCGACGAACCAGCTGATGACCAGCGGATAAATGGCATGTTCCTGGGCCTGAACCCGCGCCGTGATTTCCTCCTCGCTGTCGCCAGCGAAGACCGGCACCTTGGCCTGCAGGATAACCGGCCCACCGTCCAGCTCATCGGTGACGAAGTGCACCGAGGTGCCGTGCTCCTCGTCACCGTTCTCCAGCACCTGACGATGAGTATGCAGGCCAGGATACTTCGGCAGTAGCGAGGGATGGATGTTCAGCAGACGTCCCTGATAGTGGCTGACGAACGCCGGGCTAAGGATACGCATATAGCCTGCCAGCACCACCAGATCCGGGGCGTAGGCGTCGATTTCATGCATCAGCTGACGATCGAATGCTTCCCGGTCGGCAAACTGACTTTGCGCCAGCGCATGGGCCGGGATGCCGGCCAGGCGCGCGCGCTCAAGGCCGAACGCATCAGCCTTGTTACTGAATACCGCACGCAGGGTGCCGTTTATCTGTTTCCGGCCGCAGGCGTCGATGATCGCCTGCAAATTGCTGCCGCTACCGGAAATCAGCACCACGATGTTTTTCATGCAATGACCACACGCTGTTCGGAATCGGAGGCTTTGATATACCCGATTTTCCACGCGTTTTCACCTTTGTCATTCAGCAGGGCAATCGCTTTGTCCGCTTCCGCTGCCGGCAGGGCGATAATCATCCCTACGCCGCAGTTAAAGGTACGGTACATTTCATGCTGGCTGACGTTACCGGCGGTTTGCAGCCAGTTGAAGACGGATGGCCACTGCCAGGAGGACTCATCGATGATCGCCTGGGTGTTATCCGGCAGCACGCGCGGAATGTTTTCCCAGAAGCCGCCACCGGTCAGGTGAGCAATAGCGTGGACGTCAACGCTGGCGATCAGATCAAGCACCGATTTCACATAGATGCGGGTTGGCGCCAGCAGATGGTCGGCCAGCGGTTTACCGTCAAGGTCGGTAGTTTGTGGGTCAACGCCGCTAACCTCAATGATCTTACGCACCAGCGAATAGCCGTTAGAGTGCGGGCCGCTGGACGCCAGCGCCACCAGCACGTCGCCATCGGTCACTTTGCTGCCGTCGATGATTTCTGATTTTTCCACTACCCCGACGCAGAAACCCGCCACGTCGTAATCTTCGCCGTGGTACATCCCGGGCATCTCTGCGGTTTCACCACCGACCAGCGCGCAACCGGACTGCAGGCAGCCTTCGGCGATGCCGTTGATGACGCTGGCTGCGGTATCGACGTCCAGTTTACCGGTGGCGTAATAATCCAGGAAAAACAGCGGCTCAGCGCCCTGAACCACCAGGTCGTTCACGCACATGGCGACCAAGTCGATACCGATGGTGTCGTGACGCTTCAGATCCATTGCCAGACGCAGCTTGGTACCGACGCCGTCGGTGCCGGAGACCAGTACCGGCTCGCGGTATTTCTGCGGCAGTGCGCACAGCGCGCCGAATCCGCCCAGTCCCCCCATCACTTCCGGGCGACGGGTTTTCTTCACCACGCCCTTAATACGGTCGACGAGAGCGTTGCCTGCATCAATATCCACGCCGGCATCTTTATAGCTGAGAGAGGTTTTATCGGTCACTGCGAAGTCTCCACGCGTTTGCGGTAAGCAAGAAAAATCGGCGCAATTCTAACAGGGAAAGCAAACGTTTGCGAGCCTGCTTTACAGTTGGCGTAAAACCGCTGATGAATGGTTAAATTTGATACTGCTCACGAAAATGAAACCGGGTACAGTCTGGTGCTTGCCTCTACGTAAAGGAATCCTCATTATACGACTGAAACCGGTTTCCGTGTTGGTTTGCCACGCATTTTGTCGGTGATTGACGCGGGTCAGGAGAGGGATGAATGAAGATTGCGGCATTTGATATCGGTGGCACCGCGTTAAAGATGGGCGTGATGGCCCGCGACGGCAGGCTGCTGGAAACCGCCAGGCAGTCAATCAATGACAGCGATGGCGATCGGATCTTACAGGCAATGCTGTCGTGGCTGGCGGCCCATCCGTCGTGTGAAGGAATAGCCATCAGCGCGCCGGGCTATATCGATCCGCACAGCGGTCTTATCACCATGGGCGGCGCTATCCGTCGATTTGATAACTTCGCCATGAAATCGTGGCTCGAGACGCGAACCGGGCTGCCGGTCTCGGTGGAAAACGACGCCAACTGTGTGCTGCTGGCCGAGCGCTGGCAGGGCAAAGCGGCGGAGATGGCCAATTTTCTGGTGCTCACTATCGGTACTGGCATCGGTGGGGCGATTTTCTGCCAACACCAGCTGATCAACGGGGCGCGTTTTCGTGCCGGCGAATTCGGCTATATGCTTACCGACCGTCCCGGCGGACGCGATCCTCGTCGCTATTCAATGAATGAGAACTGCACTCTGCGGGTGCTGCGCCATCGCTATGCGCAACATATTGGCGCGCCGCTGGATAGCGTGACAGGCGAACTGATTTTCGACCGCTATGACGCCGGCGACCCGGTTTGTCAGCGTCTGGTCGCCGAGTTCTTCAATGGCCTGGGCCATGGCCTTTATAACCTCGTCCATATCTTCGATCCGCAGACCATTTTTATCGGTGGCGGCGTTGTGGAACGCCCAGGATTTCTGACGCTACTGCGCCAGCATCTGGCCTGGTTCGGCATTGCCGACTATCTCGATACCGTCAGTCACGGTAACGATGCCGGCCTGATTGGTGCGGTTTACCATTTTAATCAGCTGTATCGTTCGCCAGACGACGATCGACATTAGGGAGAGACTATGTCCGGATTTAAAGCAGGTTTTCTGTGGGGCGGCGCGGTCGCAGCGCATCAGTTAGAGGGCGGCTGGCAGGAGGGCGGCAAAGGGATCAGCGTGGCGGATGTGATGACCGCCGGCGCCCACGGCGTGCCGCGGGAAATTACCGACGGCGTGGTGGCCGGGAAAAACTACCCGAACCATGAGGCGATCGATTTTTATCATCGTTATCCACAAGACCTGGCGCTGTTTGCCGAGATGGGCTTCAAATGTTTTCGCACCTCGATTGCCTGGACGCGTATTTTCCCGCAGGGCGATGAGCTGGAGCCCAACGAGGCTGGCCTGCAGTTTTATGATGATCTGTTCGACGAATGCCTGAAACACGGCATTGAGCCAGTCATTACGCTGTCGCATTTTGAAATGCCTTATCATCTGGTCACCGAGTACGGCGGCTGGCGCAACCGCAAGCTAATCGACTTTTTCGTGCGCTTTGCCAGGGTCGTCTTCACCCGCTATCAACATAAAGTGAAGTACTGGATGACCTTTAACGAGATCAACAACCAGGCCAACTTCCATGAGGACTTTGCCCCCTTCACCAACTCCGGTTTGAAATATTTGCCGGATGAAGACCGGGAACCGGTGATGTACCAGGCCGCGCACTATGAGCTGGTGGCCAGCGCCCTGGCGGTGAAAGTGGCGCGCGAGATCAACCCGGCGCTGCAGATTGGCTGCATGATCGCTATGTGCCCCATCTATCCGCTGACCTGCGCCCCGGACGATATGATGATGGCGATGAACGCCATGCACCGCCGTTACTGGTTTACCGACGTCCACGTGCGCGGTCGCTATCCGCAGCATCTGCTCAACTATTTTGCCCGCCGCGGCTTTACTCTGGATATCACCGAAGCCGATCGTCAGGCGTTAACCGAGGGCTGTGTCGACTACATTGGCTTTAGCTACTATATGTCGTTCGCTACCAAAGCCACCGAAGACAACCCCTTGCTTGATTATGATGAAACCACCAGCCTGGTCTCCAACCCGTACGTCAAAAAGTCGGACTGGGGCTGGCAGATTGACCCGGTCGGCCTGCGCTATTCGCTGAACTGGTTCTGGGATCACTACCAGCTGCCACTGTTTATTGTCGAAAACGGCTTTGGCGCGATTGATGTCCGCGAAGCGGACGGCAGCGTCAATGACCAGTATCGTATCGATTATCTCTCCGCCCATATCGCGGAGATGAAAAAGGCGGTGGTCGAGGATGGCGTCGATCTGATGGGCTACACCCCCTGGGGCTGTATCGATCTGGTTTCTGCCGGCACGGGGGAAATGAAAAAACGCTACGGCTTTATTTATGTCGATAAAGATAATGAAGGCAATGGCACGTTGGCACGCAGCCGGAAAAAGTCCTTTGCCTGGTATCAGCAGGTAATTGCCAGCAACGGGGAGAAGCTGTCGTAGTCGGGTGGCGCTAACGCTTAACCGACCTACAATACACGTAGGCCCGCGTAAGCGTATGGACTGCACCCCGCACCCAAGCCGGAGCCTCGCCTCCGGTTTTTTTGTCTCTAAATCACTTTGCTTGATATACGTCAAGCAAGATGGGTATGGCACAATCCGCAAAAAGCGGTATAATCCCGCGATTTTTTTTGTGGCTGCCCCTCAGAGGAGAAAGAGAATGAAGATTGTGGAAGTCAAACACCCACTCGTCAAACACAAGCTGGGCCTGATGCGCGAGCACGACATCAGCACCAAACGCTTCCGTGAACTCGCCTCAGAAGTGGGCAGCTTACTGACTTATGAAGCCACCGCCGATCTGGAGACTGAGAAAGTCACTATTGAAGGCTGGAACGGTCCGGTGGAAGTCGAGCAGATCAAGGGCAAGAAAATTACCGTTGTGCCTATCCTGCGCGCTGGCCTCGGCATGATGGAAGGGGTGCTGGAGCACGTGCCAAGCGCGCGTATCAGCGTGGTCGGTATCTATCGCAATGAAGAAACCCTCGAGCCGGTGCCTTACTTCCAGAAACTGGTGTCTAACATCGATGAACGTATGGCGCTGGTCGTTGACCCGATGCTGGCCACCGGTGGGTCGATGATCGCCACTATCGATCTGCTGAAAAACGCCGGCTGCACCAGCATCAAGGTGCTGGTGCTGGTGGCGGCGCCGGAAGGGATTGCCGCGCTGGAGAAAGCCCACCCGGACGTTGAGCTGTACACCGCCTCTGTCGATAAGGGACTGAACGAGCACGGGTATATCATTCCCGGTCTCGGCGATGCCGGCGACAAGATTTTTGGAACGAAATAAAATATACCGCGAAAAAAGCCGACTTTGAGAGTCGGCTTTTTTTTGAATAAAAGTAATCCACAGCAAATAACAGACGACTCTCAGAGGAATACACTATGACGCGCCGTGCCATCGGGGTGAGTGAAAGACCGCCGCTTTTACAGACAATCCCGCTTAGTTTGCAACATCTGTTCGCCATGTTTGGCGCAACGGTACTGGTGCCTATTCTGTTCCACATTAACCCGGCCACCGTCCTGCTGTTCAACGGCATCGGTACGCTGTTGTACCTCTTTATCTGTAAAGGCAAAATTCCCGCTTATCTGGGATCAAGCTTCGCTTTTATCTCCCCGGTGCTGCTGCTGTTGCCGCTGGGCTACGAAGTGGCGCTGGGCGGCTTTATTATGTGCGGCGTGCTGTTCTGTCTCGTCTCCTTTATTGTCAAAAAAGCCGGTACCGGCTGGCTGGATGTGATGTTCCCGCCGGCGGCGATGGGCGCCATCGTGGCGGTTATCGGCCTCGAACTGGCGGGCGTGGCGGCTAATATGGCCGGGCTGCTGCCGGCCGACGGCCAGTCACCGGACAGTAAAACCATTATTATCTCGATGGTGACCCTGGCGGTGACGGTGTTCGGATCCGTGCTGTTCCGCGGCTTCCTGGCGATTATCCCGATCCTGATCGGCGTGCTGGTGGGCTATGCGCTGTCGTTTGTGATGGGCGTGGTCGATACCACCCCGATCGCCGAGGCCCACTGGTTCGCGCTGCCGACTTTCTACACTCCGCGCTTTGAGTGGTTTGCTATCTTCACCATACTGCCCGCCGCGCTGGTGGTGATTGCCGAGCACGTGGGGCATCTGGTGGTGACCGCCAATATCGTTAAGCGCGATCTGATCCGCGACCCGGGCCTGCATCGTTCGATGTTTGCCAACGGCCTGTCGACGATCGTTTCCGGCTTCTTCGGTTCGACGCCCAACACTACCTACGGTGAAAATATCGGCGTGATGGCGATTACCCGGGTCTACAGCACTTGGGTAATCGGCGGCGCGGCGATCATTGCGATTCTGCTCTCCTGCGTCGGCAAACTGGCGGCGGCTATCCAGATCATCCCGGTGCCGGTGATGGGCGGCGTTTCCCTGCTGCTGTACGGGGTGATCGGCGCCTCGGGGATCCGCGTACTGATTGAATCGAAGGTGGATTACAGTAAAGCGCAGAATCTGATCCTCACCTCCGTGATCCTGATCATCGGCGTTAGCGGCGCTAAAGTGCACATTGGCGCCGCCGAGCTGAAAGGGATGGCGCTGGCGACTATCGTGGGCATCGCCCTCAGCCTGATTTTCAAGCTTATCAGCGTCCTGCGTCCGGAAGAGGTGGTCCTCGACGCGGCGGATAGCGAAGAGTTTAAATAACGATCGCCTGACCGGGCGGCGATCCCGCCCGGTTCTCTCCTGACCTAAATCTGTGGTAAACTCTTCGCGTTTTTCTGTAAGCCTATGTTGAGGTCCATCTGAACGCACCGGCACAGCTCTCTTTGCCACTGTATCTTCCTGACGACGAAACCTTCGCGAGTTTCTGGCCGGGTGATAATCCTTCCCTACTTGCCGCCCTCCAGAACGTACTGCGCCAGGAACACAGCGGGTACATTTATATCTGGTCACGTGAAGGGGCAGGTCGTAGCCACCTGTTACACGCCGCCTGCGCGGAGCTTTCCCAGCGCGGGGATGCGGTAGGCTACGTGCCGCTGGATAAACGGACGTGGTTTGTGCCCGAGGTGCTGGAGGGGATGGAACAGCTGGCGCTGGTGTGCATCGATAACATCGAGTGCGTCGCCGGCGATGAGCCCTGGGAGATGGCCATCTTTAATCTCTATAACCGGATCCTGGAATCAGGCAAAACCCGGCTGCTGATCACCGGCGATCGGCCGCCGCGGCAGCTGAATCTTGGCCTGCCGGATCTGGCCTCACGGCTGGACTGGGGGCAGATCTATAAGCTGCAGCCGCTGTCGGATGAAGACAAACTGCAGGCGCTGCAGCTGCGCGCCAGACTGCGCGGCTTCGAGATGCCGGAAGATGTGTGCCGCTTCCTGCTGAAGCGGCTGGATCGCGAGATGCGTTCGCTGTTTATGACCCTCGATCAGCTGGATCATGCCTCGATTACCGCTCAGCGCAAGCTGACGATCCCCTTCGTGAAAGAGATCCTTAAGCTTTAGTCCGCCAGGGGAGTCAGCTCCTGCTCCGTCAGCCCGGTCAACCGGGCGACCAGGTCGCGCGGAAGGCCGCTGTGCAGCATAGCGACAGCGATGCGCTGCGCCTCTTCTTTCCGTCCTTCCTGACGGCCTTCCTGTCGCCCCTGCGCCAGGCCCCGCTCCAGCCCCTGTTGTTCCAGATATTCCGCAATCGTCATCAACGTCTCCTTATGCTGCGGCGTACGTAACGCCGGCTCGCGAATGAATTTAATCGGCTCGCGCGTGTTGCCTGCCTGCACCAGATAGTGCATCAGGGCTTGTACCTGCGATTCCGTCGCCAGTCCAGTCAATAATAATTCGCTCAGCTTGTCGAGGAGCTGCGCCAGATCGCGTTGTCGAATATGTTTTTGCAGTAACTCCAGCGTTGCCATGCGCTGGTGGGTGGCAATCTCGTCATCCGGAATGACGGTTATGTCCGCCAGTGGAAACGCCCCGTGATAAAGGTGGCCGGCCAGCTCCGGAGCGATGAATTCATCGAGCCAGCGCAGAGAGAACGGATAGGGGCTCACCAGACCGTGGTAGAAGAGAACAGGGATCACCAGCGGCAGGCGATCGTGGCCGGCATCGAGATGGCGCTGCATGGCGGCGATGGCGTAGCGCATCAGACGAAAGGCCATATGCCGGTCGGGCGTGCTCTGGTGTTCGATAAGCGCATAAATATAACCGTCGCCCGCCGTGGTTTTCAGGGAATACAAAATGTCGGCGTAAAAGGGACGCAGATCGTCTTCGACAAAATGTCCGGACTCGAGATGCAGCGTACGCAGATCGCACACTTTAAGCAGCGTCTCGGGCAGATACAGTTGCAGGAAATCACGGGCGGTATCGGGATGGGAGAGGTAGGTCTTAAACACGGCGTCATGGGGCGTGGAGGTCGGCTTTTTCATGTTCATCCGTCCAGTGGATTGAGCGATGGATGAACAGTAGCACCGTCCGGCGGGCGGGAGATATTGGCGTGAAAGATCTGGAATCGCCCACGTAAAAAAAAGCGCCGCGCAAACGCGGCGCGGGTGAGTTAGCTTACGATCTCAAGAACCTGTTCCGGCGGGCGGCCAATACGCGCCTGGCCGCGGCTGACGACGATAGGGCGCTCGATGAGTTTCGGATTGTCGACCATCGCCTGTATCAGCGCCGCGTTGCTGAGAGCCGGGTCGGCCAGATTGAGCGATTTATACAGATCCTCTTTCTGGCGCATGAGCTCGCGGGGGCTCTCCATACCCAGCAGCTGCAGCAGCTGGCGCAGCGTCCCGGCATCCGGTGGCGTCTCAAGATAAATCACCACCTCAGGATCGATGCCGCGACTCTGCAGCAGGCTCAGCGTTTCGCGGCTCTTGGAGCAGCGTGGGTTATGGTAAATTTTTACCGCGTCGGTCATGGGGTCTCCTTACATTTTTTGATAGGGACGGAAGCGAGCCTGCAGATCGCGTAGCTGATCGATACGGGCATCGTAACGTGCCTGCTGCAGGCTACCCAGTTTCACCTGCGAGCTGGCGCTGCTGAGCAGGGAAATCGCCTGCTCCAGCTGGCCGACCAGCGCCATGCTTTCAGCCCGCGCCGCCAGCTCCTGATCGCGATTGCCCAGCGCGCCTTCCGCCTGGGCCAGCAGGTCCCAGCCGTTGCCATCCTCTTTATAGGTAAAGGTATACCGGTTCAGAATGGTCGCCGCTTCCCCGGGCTGCCCGCCCTGCAGCAGGGCGTTGGCCAGGTTCAGCTGCAGCACCGGATTAGTACGCAGCTCGCGGGCGTTTTTAAGGCGATTGATGGCGTCGCTGGTTTTCTTCTGTCCGAGGTCGATATCGGTGGCCAGATCGAGATACCAGGCATTTTGCGGGTCGGCGTTGAGCAGCGGCTGCAGCGTTTTGCGTGCCTGGTCAAAGTTGTTGCTTTCCATCGCCAGCAGAGCGCGACCATACTGGGCGGCATGCTGTTGGCGGATATTGCCTTTATCCCAGGCGTTCAGCAGATCGGTGCCCAGCTTGTTGTCGCCGTTGGTGTACATCCCGAGGGTACGCGCCTTCGCCAGATAGAAGTCCGCCGAGGACTGTACCACCACCGGGCGCATCTGGTTGGCACGGTTACGGGCATCGGCCAGTCGGCTTTCCGGTAGGGGGTGGGTGAGCAGCATTTCCGGCGGTCGCGTCGAGTAGCGCGACTCGTCAAGCAGTTTACCCATAAACATCGGCATAGCCTGCGGGTCGAAACCCGAGCGCTGCAGAACCTGAATGCCAATCCGGTCGGCCTCTTCTTCGTTCTGGCGGGTGAAGCTGATCATACCCTGCTGAGTACCGGCCAGCGTCCCGGTCAGGGCCGCCATTCCGGCCTGCGGGCTGGCCATCGCCAGCAGAATCGAACCCAGGGCACCGACCCAGGTCAGCGGCGCATTGCGCTTCTGATCTTCCATCGCGCGGGCGAGATGGCGCTGCGTCACGTGGGAGATTTCGTGCGCCATGACAGAGGCCAGTTCGCTCTCGTTATCAGAGTAGCGGAACAGGGCGGAGTGGAGGACCACATTGCCGCCGAAGAAGGCGAAGGCGTTGATCTGGTCGTTATTAATCAAATAGAAGTGGAACGGGGTACGCACCGAGTTGGCGTGAGCCACCAGACGCATACCCAGCCCGTTGATATATTGCACCAGCAGAGGGTCGTTGATCAGCGGCGCGCTACCGCGCAGTTGGCGGACGTAGTAATCCCCCATCTGCATTTCCTGACCGATTGACAGCGTGCTTCCTGCGGAGGTTCCCATGTCCGGCAGGGTATCTGCGGAGTCAGCAAAAGCAGGACCTATCGAACCCAGCGTCAGCGACGCGATCGCGGTCGCCACCAGCGTTTTCTTCAACTGCCTGAACATAACCTCTGTCCTGTAATGTGGGTGTGCCAGTTTGACCGATTGTGCGGCGTAATGTTCCCTGGCCGCATCCCAGCGAGTTTAGCTGGCGTTGGCCGCCTTGAAAATATGTTCTTCATGGCGGAGAACGGTTTGACTGCGGCGCATCAAAAAGCGAAGTCTTTTTTGTGACATTTCGATACAATTCCCCGGATTGTCGCCGCTTGGCCCTTCAGGGAAGGTTTTATGCTTGAGATGTTAATGCAGTGGTACCGCCGTCGATTCAGCGACCCTGAGGCGATAGCGCTGCTGGTTATTTTGCTTGCCGGTTTCGGCATTATGTTCTTTTTCAGCGGCCTGCTGGCCCCGTTGCTGGTGGCTATCGTGCTGGCGTATCTGCTGGAGTGGCCGACCGTTCGTCTGGAGCGCATCGGTCTGTCGCGCACCTGGGCCACCTCGCTGGTGCTGATCCTCTTTGTGGGCATCCTGCTGTTGCTGGCCTTTGTGGTGCTGCCGGTAGCCTGGCAGCAGGGGATCTACCTCATCCGCGATATGCCGGGCATGCTAAATAAGCTCTCTGATTTCGCCGCCACGCTGCCGCGGCGCTATCCGGCGTTAATGGATGCCGGCATTATCGATGCGATGGCGGAAAATATGCGCACCCGGATGCTGACGGTGGGCGACTCGGTGGTTAAGTACTCTCTGGCCTCGCTGGTGGGGCTACTCACCCTGGCGGTCTATCTGGTGCTGGTGCCGCTGATGGTCTTCTTCCTGCTGAAGGATAAAGAGCAGATGCTCAACGCGGTGCGCCGCGTTCTGCCGCGCAATCGCGGGCTTGCCGGGCAGGTGTGGAAAGAGATGAACCAGCAGATCACCAACTACATTCGCGGCAAGGTGCTGGAGATGATTGTCGTCAGCGTCGCCACCTGGATAGGCTTTATCCTCTTTGGCCTCAACTACTCGCTGCTGCTGGCGGTGCTGGTGGGCTTCTCGGTGCTGATCCCCTATATCGGCGCGTTTGTGGTGACCATTCCGGTGGTGGGGGTGGCGCTGTTTCAGTTTGGCGCTGGCACCGAGTTCTGGAGCCTGTTTGCGGTCTATCTGATTATTCAGGGGCTGGACGGTAACCTGCTGGTTCCGGTGCTGTTCTCGGAAGCGGTCAATTTACACCCGCTGGTGATTATCCTGTCGGTGGTGATCTTTGGCGGACTGTGGGGATTCTGGGGCGTCTTCTTCGCCATTCCGCTGGCCACGCTGATTAAAGCAGTGGTGCATGCCTGGCCGGATGGTTTGGCGGTCGACGACTAAGGCAATGAGAATAAAAAAAGACGCCGGGCGAGGGCTTCCTCTCCCGGCGTCTTGCTTTGCATCAGGCGTTTTCTTTCAGCCAGTTCAGCACCACGTCGTGGTGATTGCTGGTTTTGAAATCATCAAAGACGTGTTCGATTTTGCCATCGGCATCGATGAGGAAACTAATCCGGTGGATCCCGTCGTAGGTTTTCCCCATAAAGGATTTTTCGCCCCAGACGCCAAACTGCTCGCAAACCTGATGGTTTTCATCAGACAGCAGCGTAAAGTTCAGCAGCTCTTTTTCGGCGAAACGGGAGAGTTTTTCCGGTTTATCGGTGCTGATGCCCAGCACTTCAACGCCGGCTTTTTTCAGGTCGTCCATATTATCGCGCAAGCCGCACGCCTGGACGGTGCAGCCCGGGGTCATGGCTTTCGGGTAAAAATAAACCAGGACACGTTGTCCCTGGAAGTCGGTTAAATTTACTTCCTCGCCGTCCTGGTCCGGTAAGCTAAATTTCGGTGCGATATCACCGGCTTTCAGTGGGGTCATGGGTTAAACTCCATCCTGTTCATCATGCTGTGAATAATTAACGATGTTAATACTGCCTTGTGCGTTCAGTTCTGTACATAGGGCTTTGAACGCTTGTTCGATATTTGCTGCATTTTGCGTCGCAGGACTGTGGGCAGTTATCTGGATAAAAAGCTGCGCGGAATCGCCGTCTCCCGGCTGCGTGCGGGACACCAGCTCCGCAATATTCATATTCCATGTATCGCACAGGGCAGTAAAGCGCTCGATGATATGCGGTGAGTCCGGCACCTCAACCTGGACCCAAACGGTGTTTGGCATGGCCTGCGGCGGGCGCGCAGTGGTGCGTTTCATCACGATCAACAGCTCCAGCTCCGCGCCTTTCAGCGGCAGAGTTGATTCGATCAGGTTAATCGCATTCCACGACCCGGAAAGCAGCATGATAAACGTAAACTCATCACCGAGCATGGCCAGCCGGCTGTCTTCGATATTACAACCGCAGCTGCTGACGTGGCGAGTGATCGTATTCACGATGCCGGGACGGTCAGCCCCCAGGGCGGTAATAACCAGATAGTGTTGTAATGAGGCTGTCAAACCTGTTCTTCCTTTAAAAAGGTGAGGTAACATTAGGAAAGCATAAAAAAAACCGCCATACAACATCCCTGATGGCGTCGGGTCTCTTGCTTTTATTACAGCTCCAAACGTAACATTGAGAATCTTGTCGCACTTCTGCTCTGAGGATGGCCCATGTTCACGGGAAGTATTGTAGCGCTTGTCACGCCGATGGATGAAAACGGTAATGTCTGCCGGACAAGCCTGAAAAAACTGATTGATTACCATGTCGCCAACGGAACCTCGGCGATCGTTTCGGTAGGGACTACCGGTGAATCCGCAACGCTGAGCCATGAAGAGCATGGCGACGTGGTGATGATGACGCTGGAGCTGGCCGACGGGCGTATTCCGGTTATCGCTGGAACGGGAGCCAATGCAACCGCAGAGGCGATTAGCCTGACCAAACGTTTTAACGATAGCGGTGTTGTTGGCTGCCTGACGGTCACTCCTTATTATAACCGTCCGACCCAGGAAGGCCTGTTCCAGCACTTTAAAGCTATCGCCGAACATACTGACCTGCCGCAAATTCTGTATAATGTGCCGTCCCGTACCGGTTGCGATATGCTGCCGGAAACCGTTGGCCGTCTGGCGGAAATTAAAAATATTGTCGGTATTAAGGAAGCAACAGGGAACTTAAGTCGCGTTCACCAGATCAAAGAGCTGGTTTCAGACGACTTTATTCTGCTGAGCGGTGACGATGCGACCGGTATGGACTTCATGCAGCTCGGCGGCGTAGGCGTGATTTCTGTTACGGCCAACGTGGCGGCGCGCGAAATGGCCGACATGTGCCGTCTGGCGCTGGCGGGTCAATTTGCCGAAGCTCGTGCGATTAACCAGCGTCTGATGCCACTGCATACAAAATTATTTGTCGAACCCAATCCTATCCCGGTGAAATGGGGATGCAAGGCGTTGGGTCTTGTGGCGACCGATACGCTGCGCTTGCCGATGACGCCTATCACCGATCATGGTCGTGAAGCCGTCACTGCCGCGCTGAAGCATGCCGGTTTGCTGTAAAGTTTAGGGAGATTTGATGGCTTACTCAGTACAGAAGTCGCGCCTGGCGAAGGTTGCGGGTGTTTCGCTGGTTCTACTCCTCGCGGCCTGTAGTTCTGACTCGCGCTATAAGCGTCAGGTTAGCGGTGATGAGGCCTATTTACAGGCATCACCGTTGAGCGAACTTCACGCGCCGGCGGGGATGATCCTGCCGATTCAGGTGGGTGATTACAATATTCCGGTGGCTAACAGCACCGGCGCGGTCGGTAAAGCGCTGGACATTCGTCCGCCGGCGCAGCCGCTGGCGCTGGTGAGCGGTGCGCGGACCCAGTTTAACGGCGATACCGCGACGCTGATGGTCGAGAACGGCCGCAGCGGTTCGCTGTGGGCACAGGTCACCAGTATTCTTCAGGCGAAGAACTACGTTATCGCCAAGCGCGATGATGCGAGCCAGACGCTGAACACCGACTGGGTTGAGTGGAACCGTCTTGATGAAGATCAGCAGTATCGCGGCCGTTATCAAATCTCCGTCAAACCGCAGGGTTATCAGCAAGCGGTGGTCGTTAAGCTGGTGAATCTGGAGCAGGCGGGTAAACCGGTTGCCGATCCGGCGTCTCTGCAGCGCTACAGCACCGCTATGCTGAACGTCATTTCGGAAGGCCTTGACATGAATGCCACCAGCGCCCAGAACGCCGCCCAGCGCAGCGCGGGGGCCACCTTCGACGTGCAGAGCGCCGCCGACGATACCGGCCTGCCGATGCTCGTTGTTCGCGCGCCGTTTAACCTGGTGTGGCAGCGTCTGCCGGGCGCCCTCGAGAAAGTGGGGATGAAAGTGACCGACAGCACGCGCTCTCAGGGCAGCATGGCGCTGACCTATAAGCCGCTGTCTGACAGCAGCTGGCAGGAGCTGGGCGCACGTGACCCGCAGCTGGTCTCCGGCGACTACAAACTGCAGGTCGGCGACCTCGATAACCGCAGTAGCCTGCAGTTTATCGACCCGAAAGGCCACACCCTGACGCAGTCGCAAAATGACGCCCTGGTAGCCGTATTCCAGGCCGCATTTAACAAGTAATCAAAAGGGCTGGAGCAATCCGGCCCTTTTTCATGTATAGTGACGCAAACGTGTGCGTGGCCATATAATCCTGTAAATCGCCGCGTTAAGGCTGCTCCAGTCGCCTGACTGCAGTTCGCCCCGCAAGCGTACAGCATCCGCTCCAACGCCCGTTGCAGGATGTTATGTAAGACCGACACGTCATTTTTTGGCTCAATATCACTGGAGTAGTGAAAGATGAAAAAGCAAGCTGAGTTGTATCGTGGTAAGGCGAAGACAGTATACAGCACCGATAATCCGGACCTGCTGGTACTGGAATTCCGTAACGATACGTCAGCAGGTGATGGCGCGCGCATCGAGCAGTTCGATCGTAAAGGCATGGTGAACAACAAATTCAACCATTTCATTATGAGTAAACTGGCAGAAGCGGGCATCCCTACCCAGATGGAAGCGCTGCTCTCCGATACCGAATGTCTGGTGAAAAAACTGGATATGGTGCCGGTAGAGTGCGTGGTGCGTAACCGTGCGGCAGGCTCGCTGGTAAAACGTTTAGGCATTGAAGAAGGTATCGAGCTGAATCCGCCGCTGTTCGACCTGTTCCTGAAAAACGATGCTATGCACGATCCGATGGTCAACGACTCCTACTGCGAAACCTTCGGCTGGGTGAGTAAAGAGAATCTGGCGCGGATGCGCGAGCTGACCTACAAAGCCAACGACGTGCTGAAAAAACTGTTCGATGACGCCGGTCTGATTCTGGTGGACTTTAAGCTGGAGTTTGGTCTGTTCAAAGGCGAAGTGGTACTGGGCGACGAGTTTTCGCCGGACGGCAGCCGCCTGTGGGATAAAAACACCCTCGATAAAATGGACAAAGACCGCTTCCGCCAGAGCCTTGGCGGCCTGATCGAAGCCTACGAAGAAGTGGCTCACCGCCTGGGCGTTAAGCTCGACTAACCCGCCCGCCGCCAGAAGATGGCCTCATCTTCTGGCGTCTCTTGCTGTTTCCTGTGGTAATCCTGCGCTGAACCGCCTACGATCTCTGCTATTGATACATAACAGGGAATGAGGTGCTTATGCGCTGGCAAGGGCGTCGCGAAAGCGACAATGTTGAAGATCGACGTGGACAATCAGGCTCGCCGTTTGGCGGCGGCGGGGGCGGCGGCTTCCGTCTGCCGAGCGGGAAGGGCGGCATTGTACTGCTGATTATTGTGCTGGTGGCGGGCTACTACGGCGTGGATTTGACCGGCATGTTGACCGGCGAACCGATGCCGCAGCAGCAGACCTCCACGCAGCGCTCCATCAGTCCGAAAGACGATGAAGCGGCGAAGTTTACTTCCGTTATTCTGGCTACTACCGAAGATACCTGGGGGCCGATCTTTGAAAAGATGGGCCGCCAGTACCCGCAGCCAAAGCTGGTGCTCTATCGCGGCGCGACCCGTACCGGCTGCGGCACCGGTCAGTCGGTGATGGGCCCCTTCTATTGTCCTGCCGACAGTACGGTCTATATCGACCTGTCATTCTACGATGAGATGAAAAATAAACTGGGCGCCGACGGCGACTTTGCCCAGGGGTACGTCATTGCTCATGAAGTGGGTCATCACGTACAAAAACTGCTCGGCATTGAGCCGAAGGTCCGCCAGCAACAGCAGCATGCCACGCAGGCCGAAGCCAACCGCCTGTCGGTTAAGATGGAGCTGCAGGCAGACTGCTTCGCCGGCGTCTGGGGTCATAATATGCAGCAGCAGGATATTCTGGAAACTGGCGATCTGCAGGAGGCGCTGAACGCCGCCGAGGCCATCGGCGACGATCGTCTACAGCAGCAGAGCCAGGGACGCGTGGTGCCGGACAGTTTTACCCACGGCACCTCGAAACAGCGCTACACCTGGTTCAAACGCGGTTTCGATAGCGGCGATCCGGCGCAGTGCAATACCTTCGGCAGCGCGCTGTAATCGTCCCCCATGATGGACGCGCTGCTTAACCTCACCGCGCAAATGGCGCGGGAGGGGATCCGTCGCCTGCTGGTGCTCAGCGGCGATGAGAGCTGGACGCTGCAGCAGGCGCAGGCGCTACGGGAGAGGCTCGGCGGCGATGGCCTGTGGGTTGGCCCCGAGCCGGTTTCTGCGCCCTGCGTGGCGCCCGGCGCGCTGAAAACGTTGCTGGGGCGGGAAGTGATGCACGCCTTTTTCGATGCCCGGCGCGGGTTTGATGTGGCCGCCATGGCGGCCCTGAGCGGCACGCTGCGGGCGGGAAGCTGGCTGGTGCTGCTGACGCCCCCCTTCGCCGACTGGCCGACCCGGGCGGATGAGGACTCTCTGCGCTGGAGCGATACGCCTGACCCTATCGTTACCCCTAACTTTGTTCACCGCTGCTGTCGGCAGTTTATCGCCGATCCGGAGGTGTTGCTCTGGCGGCAGTCAGACCGGCCACGTTTCCCGCTGGCCGCCCCGCGTCCAGACTGGCATCCCGCCGATGGCCGCCCGCAGGCCGAGCAGGCGGCAATCCTTGAGCAACTGATACGCCTGCCGCCCGGTATCGCGGCGGTGACGGCGGAGCGTGGACGGGGGAAGTCCGCGCTGGCGGGCATGCTCTTGCGCCAGCTTGGGGGCGAGGCCATCGTCACCGCCCCAACGCGTAGCGCTGTCGAGGTGCTGGCCAGCTTTGCCGGGGAGACGTTGCGCTTTATGGCGCCCGATGCGCTGCTGGCGTCGAAAGAAAAGGCGGCGTGGCTGATAGTCGATGAGGCCGCGGCTATCCCGGCTCCGCTTCTCCGGCAGCTGGTGAGCCGTTTTCCCCGCACGCTACTCACCACGACGGTGCAAGGGTACGAGGGCACCGGTCGCGGATTCCTGCTGAAATTTTGCGCCAGTCTGCCCCATCTGCAATCGTTCACCCTGAGCGCCCCGATCCGCTGGGCGGCGGGCTGTCCGCTGGAGTCAGCCATCAGTCAGTTGCTTATCTTTAACGATGAGGCATTTCGCGACGCGCCGATGGGGGAGATAGCCCTGGAGGCGGTCAATCAGTCCTGCTGGCAAACGCAGCCAGCGCTACCGGAGGCGATGTACCAGCTATTGTCCGGGGCGCATTACCGAACTTCCCCGCTCGATCTGCGGCGCATGATGGATGCTCCGGGCCAGGCTTTCCGCTGCGCTCGCGCCGGCGGCGCGGTGGCGGGCGCCCTGTGGCTGGTGGCCGAGGGGGGACTTTCTCGAGAACTGAGCCGGGCGGTATGGGCGGGTTTTCGCCGGCCGCGCGGGAATCTGGTCGCCCAGTCGCTGGCGGCGCACGGCGGCAGTCCCCTGGCGGCGACGCTGCGCGGGCTGCGGGTCAGTCGGATCGCTATCCATCCCTCCCGCCAGCGGGAAGGCCTTGGGCGGAAGATGATCGCCGATATCGCCGCCGATGCCGCTGGCTATGACTATCTCTCCGTCAGCTTCGGCTATACCGCTGAGCTGTGGCGCTTCTGGCAACGCTGCGGGTTTACCCTCGTACGGCTGGGTACCCATCGCGAGGCCAGCAGCGGCTGCTATACGGCGATGGCCCTCTATCCGTTGACCGCGGCAGGGCGACAGCTGGCGCAGCGGGAGGCGCAGCGGCTGCAGCGCGATGAATACTGGCTTCGCCCGTGGCGAGAGGAATCCGCGCCGCTGCCGGCCGTCGCAGACGCTATGCTTAGTGATGAGGACTGGCTGGAAGCGGCGAGCTTTGCCTTCGCCCACCGCCCGCTGGCCGCGGCGCTGGGCTGCCTCAACCGCCTACTGATGCAGGCCGACATGCCGTTGCCGGCCCTGCGGGGACGACTGCAGGGCAAAGAGGAGGCCGCACTCTGCGCCGTGCTGCAGCTGACGGGGCGAAAAGCCTTGCAGGCGAGATGGCGTCGGGAGGCCGCTGACGCCTTGCGCTCCCTTGATGCAGCGCGCGCTGAGGCGCTGCGTCAGCAGGTGGCGCATCTGCAATTTTTTTAACTAACTCATTCAGTTAAATGGCATGGTCATATCTGGCGAGCGGCGTACACTGCCCGCAAACACTAAGGAGACAGCCATGAAACACGATCATTTTATTGTTCAAAGTCCTGCGACGCCTGCGCAACAGCTGTTGCTGCTGTTTCATGGCGTAGGGGATAACCCGGTCTCCATGGGGCAAATCGGCAGCTGGTTCGCGCCGCAGTTTCCTGATGCGCTGATCGTCAGCATTGGCGGGGTGGAACCTTGCGGCCCCAACGGTCGGCAGTGGTTTTCGCTGCAGGGGGTGACGGAAGAGAATCGTCAGCAGCGCATCGACGCCATTATGCCGACCTTTATTGAAATTGTACGCTACTGGCAGGAAAAGAGCGGCGTCAGTCCACTGGCCACCGCGCTGATCGGTTTCTCTCAGGGGGCGATTATGTCGCTGGAGAGTATCAAAGCGGCGCCGGATCTGGCTTCGCGGGTCATCGCCTTTAATGGCCGCTATGCGACGCTGCCGGAGACGGCAACGACGGCCACTACCATTCACCTGATCCACGGGGGTGAAGATCGGGTTATCGACCTGGCGTGGGCGGTGTCGGCCGAGGAGGCGTTACAGCAGGCGGGCGGCGACGTGACCTTAGATATTGTCGACGATCTCGGGCATGCCATTGACGATCGCAGTATGCAGTTGGCGATCGAGCGTCTGCGTTATACCGTGCCGAAGCACTATTTTGATGAGGCGCTGAGCGGCAGTACGCCAAAAGGGGATGATATCATCGAAATGCTGTAACCCCGGAGAGCGGGGTTACAGGCGGGCGGTACCGCGATAAAGGCAAACTTACGGTTTCTTCGACTGGTCGTGCTTCGGCCAGTCGTCGTCGTCGTCCCATTTATCGTTAAAATCACGGTGCGGCGGCAGATCGGGTTTGTTGTTGAGGAATTTTTTGTGGTCAACGCGATTCAGATCTTTAATCACGTTGATAATTACCCCCACCAAAAAGACCAGCACCAGAATCCACCAGTGTTTAATAAGCCATTCCATGCGCGCTTCCTCTTTACGTCAATTCGTCAGGCGACCAGCTGTTCCATGACGCGTTGATACATCCGCGCCAGCAGCTGCAGGTCGGCGGCGTTCACACATTCATTAATTTTGTGAATCGTTGCGTTTACGGGGCCCAGCTCAACCACCTGCGCCCCCATGCGCGCGATAAACCGTCCGTCTGAGGTGCCGCCGTTGGTTAACAGCTGCGGTTTGATCTCATTATAGTGCTCAATCGCGTTGACGACCGCATCCACCAGCTTGCCCCGTCCGGTGAGGAACGGCTGGCCGGAGAGCCACCACTCCACGCTGTAACGCAGCTGGTATTTTTCCAGCAGGGCGATCACCCGGGATTTGATCATCTCGTCCGTCAGCTCCGTACTGAAGCGGAAGTTGAACTGGACGAACATATCGCCGGGGATCACGTTATTGCTGCCGGTGCCGGACTGCACGTTGGCGATCTGCATGCTGGTCGGCGGGAAGAACTCATTGCCTTTATCCCACTCGATATTGACCAGTTCCGCCAGCATCGGCGCAGCGCGGTGGACAGGGTTATCGGCAAGGTGCGGATAGGCGACATGGCCCTGCACGCCGTGAATAGTCAGGTTGCAGGTCAGCGAGCCGCGGCGGCCGTTTTTCACCACATCGCCGACCACTTCGGTACTGGAAGGTTCGCCGACCAGACAATAGTCCAGACGCTCGTTACGCGCCATCAGCGTCTCCACCACTTTGACGGTGCCGTTTTTGGCGCTGGCCTCTTCATCAGAGGTGATCAAAAACGCCAGTCGGCCCCTGTGGTTCGGGTACTGCGCGACAAAACGCTCTGCGGCAACCACCATCGCCGCCAGCGAGCCTTTCATATCCGCCGCTCCGCGGCCAAACAGCATCCCGTCGCGGATGGTCGGTTCGAACGGGGGATTGATCCAGCGGTCGGCGTCGCCTGCCGGGACTACGTCGGTGTGGCCGGCGAAGGCCAGCGTCTCGCCGTGGCCGCGCCAGGCCCAGAAATTCTGCGTATCGCCGAAATCCATCGGTTCAACGGTAAAGCCGATCGCACGCAGGCGTTCAATCATTAACGCCTGGCATCCCGCATCATCGGGGCTAAGGGAAGGGCGGCGAATAAGCTGCTGAGCCAGCTCAATGACCGGGCAAGACATAGACTATACCTCGTTAAACTGCTGATAACTTGCTTCACTAAAACCCAGCAGCATAGGACGACCGGGCGCGCAGAGCAATGGGCGTTTGATAATTGCCGGCATTTCCAGCATCAATGCGGCAGCGGCGTCGGCATTATCGATGCTGTTGCGCAGCGACTCGTCGAGTTTGCGCCAGGTGGTGCCACGGGTGTTCAGCAGCGCCTGCCAGCCCAGCTCGGCAATAAAGGTATCCAGTTGCGCGCGCTCAAGGCCATCGGCGCGGTAATCATGGAAGCGATACTCAATCTGATGCGCTTCCAGCCAGCGGCGGGCTTTTTTAATGGTATCGCAGTTTTTAATTCCGTACATGGTGAGCATAGATAAACCTTTTACATTCAATTAAGCGGTTAACTCAGATATTTCCGAATATATAAGTCTTACTGAAATAATACGTGATTCAGATGAATAAATATAACTTTTTACCGGGGATCTCATTCGATATATCGGGTGGTTAAATGTTGGCCACCTGTGGGCATGATGTGAGGGCTTTAACATTATTGCAAAAATGTTGTCTGAGGTTGCTCTACGTCACATTATGTTTACATACGAAGCGGCATAGTAGCGACAACCAGAGGTTTTATCTCTGTCAGCGGTCCATAAGACAATCAGAGCAATAGGGGAGCACAACTTCCCATCGGTAATGAAGTTATATAGAATCGACCATAATAATAAGAGAGGCTATTATGATTGAACATGAACTGGGGAACTGGAAAGACTTTATTGAAGGCATGCTTCGTAAATAAATTTCCGCAATGTGAGCAGGGGAATAACGCGAAGTAAATAAGCGCGCTAGGGTTCTGAACACATAAAGAAGGCGACCACCGTGGTCGCCTTTTCTGTTATTACGCCTCGCCGCCGAAGCTCGTCGGTTTATTGCGGACGCTCCTTTAGCGGAAAACGGCGACGCACCAGCACAAAGAACAGCGGCACGAAAAAGATCGCCAGCACGGTGGCGGAGATCATCCCGCCCATCACTCCGGTGCCGACCGCATGCTGGCTGCCGGAACCGGCGCCGGTGCTGGTCGCCATCGGCAGCACGCCGAAGATGAACGCCAGCGAGGTCATCAGGATGGGGCGCAGGCGCTGACGGCAAGCCGACAGCGTGGCGCTGAGCAGATCCTGGCCCTTCTCGTTGAGCTCATTGGCGAATTCGACGATCAGAATGGCGTTTTTCGCCGACAGGCCGATCACCGTCAACAGACCCACCTGGAAGTACACGTCATTCTCCAGCCCGCGCATCCAGGTCGCCAGCAGGGCGCCAATCACCCCCAGCGGCACCACCAGCATCACCGAGAACGGCACCGACCAGCTCTCGTACAGCGCCGCCAGGCACAGGAACACCACCAGCAGAGAAATCGCGTACAGGGCCGGCGCCTGAGCGCCAGAGAGGCGTTCCTGGTAGGACATGGCGGTCCATTCGAGGCCAAAGCCGGTGGGTAACTGCGCGGCCAGCTTCTCCATCATGTCCATCGCGGTACCGGTACTGATACCCGGCGCCGCCTCACCGACGATCTCGACCGCTGAGTAGCCATTGTAGCGCTCCAGCCGCGGCGAGCCGGTCTCCCAGCGCGAGGTGGCGAAGGCCGAGAATGGCACCATCGTACCGCTGCTGTTGCGCACGTACCAAAGATTGATATCGTCAGGCAGCATCCGGTATTTCGCCGCCGCCTGGACGTAGACTTTCTTTACCCGGCCGCGATCCATAAAGTCGTTGACGTAGCTCGACCCCCACGCGGTTTGCAGCGTATCGTTGATGTCGTCAATGGAGACGCCAAGCGCCTGCGCTTTACGCTGATCGATATCGACCTGCAGCTGCGGACTGTCATCGAGCCCGTTATGCCGGACGCGGGTCAACAGCGGATTTTTCCCGGCCAGCTCAAGCAGCGTATCGCGCGCCGCCATCAGCGCATCGTGCCCCTTCCCGGCATGATCCTCCAGCTCCATATCGAAGCCTGCCGAACTGCCGAGGCCGCTGATCGCCGGCGGGCTGCTGGCGATAACCCGCGCTTCGTTAATCTGATTAAACGCTTTGGTGGCGCGTTCAATAATGGCAAAGGAGGTGCCGGTTTGCGGGTCGCGCTGGTCCCAGTCTTTGAGACGAACGAACATGCGGGCCACGTTCTGCCCATTGCCGCCGGGGCCGGAGCCAACGGTAGCGAACACCGACTCGACGTTCTGCTTCTCGTTATTGAGGAAGTAATCTTCCGCCTTCTGCACCACCTTCAGCGTCTGCTGCTGGGTGCTGCCGCTCGGCAACTGGACCGAGGTGGTGAACATCCCGCGATCCTCCAGCGGCAGGAACGAGGTCGGCAAATGCAGAAACAGGAACACCATCCCGCCGAGCAGGAGGACGTAGATCAGCATCCAGCGCAGCGAGCGGTGCAGTATTTTACCGACGAAGGTTTCGTAGCGGCTGGCGCTGCGGTTGAAGGTGCGGTTGAACCAGCCGAAGAAGCCTGTTCTTTCATGGGATTCACCTGGCTTAACAGGCTTAAGCAGCGTGGCGCAAAGGGCAGGGGTGAGGATCATGGCCACCAGCACCGAGAGGACCATCGCCGCGACGATAGTGATTGAGAACTGGCGATAGATGGCGCCGGTGGTGCCGCCGAAGAAGGCCATCGGCACAAATACCGCCGACAGCACCATGGCGATCCCTACCAGCGCGCCCTGAATTTGTCCCATCGATTTACGGGTCGCCTCGCGTGGCGACAGGCCCTCCTCGCTCATGATGCGCTCGACGTTCTCCACCACCACGATGGCGTCATCCACCAGCAGGCCGATCGCCAACACCATCGCGAACATCGTCAGGGTGTTGATGCTGTAGCCACAGGCATACAGCACCGCGAAAGTGCCCATCAGCACCACCGGCACGGCGATGGTCGGGATCAGGGTGGCGCGGAAGTTCTGCAGGAACAGATACATTACGAGGAAGACCAGCAGGATCGCCTCCAGCAGGGTTTTCACCACGTCGGTGATGGAAGCCTTCACGAAGGAGGTGGTCTCGTAGGCGACCTTATATTCCAGACCGTGGGGGAAAAACTGCGCCAGCTCATTGAGGCGATTGATCACGCGCTCCGCGGTGGCCATTTCGTTGGCGCCGGAAGCCAGCTTGATCCCGAGGCCTGAGGCCGGCTGGCGGTTGTAGCGGCTAAGATAGTCGTACTTCTCCGCCCCCATCTCGACGGTGGCGACATCGCCCAGCGTCACCTCTGAACCATCCTGATTGACGCGCAGAGTGATATTGCGGAACTGCTCCGGGGTTTGCAGCAGAGATTGCGAGTTGATGGTGGCGTTCAGCGCTTGCTTATCGACCGAAGGCGTCCCGCCAAGCTGGCCGACGGCAATCTGGGCGTTCTGCGAACTGATGGCGTCGGTAACATCCTTGGTGGTCATCTGGTAGCTGTTGAGCTTCGCCGGGTCGAGCCAGATGCGCATTGAGTATTGCGAACCGTAGGCGTCGATATCCCCCACGCCGTTGACGCGGCTGAGCGGGTCCTGGATGTTACTGGCGACGTAGTCGGCGATATCTTGTTTATCCATACTGCCGTCAGTGGAGACGAAGGCAAGCGTCAGGATATTGGTATCACCGGTCTTGCGCACCGTCACCCCCTGGTTTTGCACCGCCTGCGGCAGCTTACGCATCGCCGACTGTAGCTGGTTCTGAACCTGCTGCACGGCTTCATCCGGGTCGGTACCGGCGGTAAAGCTGAGGGTGATCGTCGCCTGGCCGGTGGCGCTGCTCTGGGAGGACATATACATCAGGTTATCGAGGCCGGTCATATTCTGTTCGATAACCTGAGTGACGGTATTCTCCAGGGTTTGCGCGGAGGCGCCGGGATAGTTGGCGGTGATCCGCACATTCGGCGGGGCGAGGTCGGGATACTGTTCAACCGGCAGCGACAAAATGGCAAGGGTGCCCGTCAGGCATAACAGGATTGCCAGCACCCATGCAAAAATGGGGCGATCGATAAAGAAATTCGCCATCAGAATAAAAACCTCATATGCACATTTTCTTGTTATTGCACAGCCTGTGCCACTTTAGCGCCAGCCTCTCCGGCAATCGTGGAGAAATTAAGGAGATAGTGTAATTTATCATGTTGCTTTTGCCGTATCGTAAAGAAACCTCGAGCTTTCCTGCCAGCAGGTAGCGAGTCTGCTTCGTCACCGCAGACCGGCGCATTATCCCTTGCCGGTGTGAAACCTCATTTCATTTAAGTCAAAAAAATTGATCCAAAACGGATTCTCTCCAGAAAAAGTTTATCCTGGGCAATTGGACATTGTTCCGGCGTCATCTTGTCGGGTAATAAATAGGCATGCGCATTGAGGGGTTATTCACCAAGAAGACAAAAGGAAGCCATGAACCACTTTATTTTGAGCGATAGCCGAAAGTGCATCGGCTGCCAGGCCTGCGAAGTGGCCTGCGTGATGGCGCATAACGAGGAGCAACACGTGCTGACCCCGCAGCGCTTTTTGCCACGTATCACCGTGATCAAAGCGGAGGGCCAGCGTAACGCCATCACCTGCCGCCACTGCGAGGACGCCCCCTGCGTCCGCAGTTGTCCCAACGACGCCATCGCCCAGTCCGGCGACAGCGTTCAGGTCCGTCAGGAGAAATGCATTGGCTGTAAATCCTGCATGGTGGCCTGCCCGTTCGGGGTGATGCAGGTGGTGGTGACGCCGCAGGCCGCAGGCCTGGTGAAAGCCAGCGCGCACAAGTGCGATCTATGCCAGGGCCGCGAGGCGGGGCCGGCCTGTGTGGAAAACTGTCCCGCGCAGGCGCTGACCCTCGCCGACGATGAGACGTTGATCACCCTGGCGAAGCAGCGGCGACTGCGCTCGGCATGCCAGGAGGTGCAGCCGTGGCAGCGCGCTACGCCGCTTTGCGGCCAGCCCAATGCTGGCGCGAAGGTCAGGCAAATGGCGATGACGCCCCCGCGCGGGGAGCCGGATAAGCTGGCGGCGGAGGTGCGTAAGAGCCACTTTGAGGAGATCTATCAGCCGTTCACCCCGCAGCAGGCGCAGCAGCAGGCCGCCCGCTGTCTCACGTGTGGGGAGCACAGTATTTGCGAATGGACCTGCCCGCTGCATAACCATATCCCGCAGTGGATCGAGCTGGTTAAAGCGGGGAATATCGCCGCCGCGGTCGCGCTTTCCCATCAGACCAACTGCCTGCCGGAGATCACCGGCCGCGTCTGTCCCCAGGACCGGCTGTGTGAAGGCGCCTGCACCCTGCGCGATGAAAGCGGGGCAGTCACCATCGGCAATATTGAGCGCTATATTTCCGACCAGGCGCTGGCCAGCGGCTGGCGTCCGGACCTTTCGCAGGTTAAGCCGAGCGGCAAGCGGGTGGCGATTATCGGCGCCGGGCCTGCCGGGCTGGCCTGCGCCGATATGCTGGTGCGCCACGGCGTCCAGCCGGTGGTCTTCGACCGTCATCCGGAGATTGGCGGTCTGCTGACCTTCGGCATTCCGGCGTTCAAGCTGGATAAATCGCTATTGGCCCGGCGGCGGGCGATCTTCAGCGAGATGGGTATCCGCTTTGAGCTCAATTGCGAGGTGGGGAAAGATATCTCCATGGCGACACTACTGGCCGATTATGACGCAGTGTTCGTCGGCGCCGGAACCTATCGCTCCATGAAGGCGGGGCTGCCGAACGAAGAGGCCCCCGGGGTCTACGATGCGCTGCCGTTCCTCATCGCCAACACCAAACAGGTGATGGGGCTGGCGGCATCGGCGCAAGAGCCTTATGTCAACACCGCCGGGCTGAACGTGGTGGTGCTGGGCGGCGGCGATACGGCGATGGACTGCGTGCGCACCGCGCTGCGCCACGGCGCCCGCCAGGTGACCTGCGCCTATCGGCGAGATGAAGCCAACATGCCGGGCTCGAAAAAAGAGGTCAAAAACGCCCGCGAAGAGGGGGCGCTCTTTGAGTTTAACGTCCAGCCGGTGACGCTTGAGCTGGACGAGAACGGGCGGGTTAACGGGGTACGCTTTTTGCGCACCGAGCTGGGCGCTCCGGACGCCGGGGGAAGACGCCGTCCGACGCCGATCCCCGGCAGCGAGTTTGTTATGCCGGCAGATGCGGTGATCATGGCCTTTGGCTTCCACCCGCACCGCATGCCCTGGCTGGAAGCGGCGGGGGTGGCGCTGGACAGCCAGGGGCGTATTAAAGCCGGAGTGGAGAGCCGTTACCGTTATCAGACCAGTCAGGAGAAGATCTTTGCCGGCGGCGATGCCGTGCGCGGCGCAGACCTTGTAGTGACGGCGATGGCGGAAGGCCGTCACGCGGCGCAGGGGATCCTGGACTATCTGGCGCGGAAAACGACGCCGCTTCACTGACGACAAACCCGGCTCCGCAGCGTAGTATGAGGGCGTCCTTTTACGCTGTGGGGTCGGTATGTCACTCAATATTCACGTCATTAAAGATAAAATCCTCTCTGAGAACTGGTTCGTACTACGCAACATGACCTATGAGCTGACGCGGGCGGACGGCAGCGTCGTGCGCCACAAGCGCGAGGTCTACGATCGCGGCAATGGCGCCACCGTGCTGCTGTATAACCGCCATAAGCAGACGGTGGTCCTGGTGCGTCAGTTCCGTGTCGCCACCTGGGTCAATGGCAATCATGACGGCATGCTGATTGAAACCTGCGCCGGGCTGCTGGACAACGACGAGCCGGAAGCCTGCATTCGTAAAGAGGCGGTGGAAGAGACCGGCTACGAAGTGGGCGAGGTGAGAAAGCTGTTTGAGCTGTTTATGTCGCCAGGGGGCGTCACCGAGGTAGTGCATTTCTTTATCGCCGAGTACAGCGACGCGCAGCGAACCACCAGCGGCGGCGGGGTAGATGATGAAGCCATCGAGGTGCTGGAGCTGCCTTTTAGCCAGGCGCTGCAGATGGTCGCTGACGGGGAGATCCGCGACGGTAAGGCGGTCATTCTGCTGCAATATCTGCAAACCTCCGGCCTGATGTCGGGGAACTCTGACAAATCCGATTGAGTAACCCGCTGCCGTTGTCCAGGATAGGCGCCGTGGTCGGGTTTATCTGGGGTCGGGCGGTTCATGCTTTTTCGCGTCATCTTTTTCCTTTTTATGGCGGTGCTGCCTTGCTCGCAGGCATGGTCGGCACCGACGCAGCAGCGCTTCAACGACTGGCTGGTCACCTGTAACAACCAAAATTTCTGCGTCACCCGTAACGTGGGGCTGCATCATGGCCTGGTGATGACCCTCAGCCGCAGCGCTGGGGCAGTCACTGACGCCAGTCTGCGTATCGAGCTGGGCGGCACCGGCAATCCAGTGGCGACGCTCGCGCCGATAGCGCCGCGCCTGCTGCTGGATGGTAAACCGCTGCCCCTGACCGACAAGCGCTGGCACATTGAAGATAAGCTCATTAAAACCGCCGACAGCGTGACGATCGATGCGTTTCTCCAGCAGGTTCAGGAGGGTAAAGCGCTCTCGCTGGCCAATGGCCTGCAGACCATCTCCCTGCAGGGGTTGAAAGCGGCTCTGTTTTTTATCGACGATCGGCAAAAGCGGGTAGGTAGCGAAACGGCCTGGGTCGGCAAAGGGGAAGAGCCGCCGCTCAGCGTACCGCCGGCGCCGGCGCTGCGCGCGGTGGCGAGCGCGGAAACGGCGCAGTCGCCGCTGGGGCGTGAGGAGCTCAACGATCTGATGGACTACGGTAATGAGCGGATGACCAACAGCCACTGCTCCCTCGATCCCTTCCGCCGTGAAATTCGCGTTACTGCGCTGACGGATGACAAAGTGCTGCTGATGACCAGCTGCGAATCCGGCGCCTACAACACCGTCTGGCTGGCCTGGCTGGTCTCCCGCCAGCGCCCCTATGTCGCCCGTCAGGTGCGGCTAACGTTGCCATTTCAGCCGCCGGGCGAGGCGCCGCGTGAGATTGAGCTGATCAACGCCAGCTATGATGACCGCCGCCATGAGCTGGTGACCCTGGATAAAGGCCGCGGGGCCGGCGATTGCGGGATCCAAACCCGCTGGCGCTTTGACGGCCAGCGGTTCAGCCTCTCCCGCTACGCGCAGCAGCCGACGTGCGACAACTGGCAGGGGCCAGATGCCTGGCCCACGCTGTGGATCACCCGTTAAGCACCTGTTCGGCGGTGGCGACGATATGGTCGACCGTAAAGCCAAAGAACGGGAACAACTGCTCTGCCGGGGCGGATTCGCCATAGCCGGTCATGCCGACGATCTTGCCTTTTAAGCCGACATATTTATACCAGTAGTCCGCTATCCCGGCTTCGACCGCCACCCGGGCGCTGACGTCCGACGGCAGCACCGATTCGCGCCAGGCCTCATCCTGGGCGTCAAACACATCAGTGGAAGGGAGCGAGACGACCCGCACATTTACCCCTTTGGCCAACAGTTTTTCCGCGGCCAGGACGGTGATCTCCACTTCCGATCCGGTGGCGATGAGGATCAGGTCGGGCTTGCCGCCGGCATCCTTCAGCACGTAGCCACCCCGGGCGATATCCTGCACCTGTTCCGGGGTACGCGGCATCTGCGCCAGGTTTTGTCGCGACAGGATCAGCGCCGTCGGCCCGCCCTGTCGCGCGATAGCCGCCTGCCAGGCGACGGCGGTCTCCACCTGGTCGCAGGGGCGCCAGGTGCTGAAGTTGGGCGTCAGCCGCAGACTGGCCAGCTGTTCCACCGCCTGGTGCGTCGGCCCGTCTTCCCCAAGACCGATCGAGTCATGGGTATAGACCATGATCTGCCGGGCCTTCATCAGGGCCGCCATGCGCGCGGCGTTGCGGGCGTACTCCACAAACATCAGGAAGGTCGAGGTATAAGGAATAAAGCCCCCGTGCAGGGCAATGCCGTTGGCCACCGCGGTCATGCCAAACTCGCGCACCCCGTAGTGGATATAATTGCCCGCAGGATCTTCTTTAATCGATGTCGATCCAGACCAGATGGTCAGGTTACTCGGCGCAAGATCCGCAGAACCGCCCAGCAGTTCCGGAAGGTGCGGGCCGTAGGCGTTCAGCGCGTTTTGCGAAGCCTTGCGACTGGCGATTTTCGCCGGCTCGGCCTGCAGTTTCGCCACGTAGTCGCGGGCGGTCGCGGCAAAGTCTTCCGGCAGGGCGCCATTCATACGTCGGGTCAGCTCAGCGGCCAGCTCCGGGAACTGCTGCTGGTAGGCGGCGAATTTCTCGTTCCAGGCGTGCTCCGCTTTTTCCCCGCGCGGACGCGCATCCCAGCCCGCGTAGATCTCTTTCGGGATCTCGAACGGAGGATATTTCCAGCCAAGCTGCTGGCGGGCCAGCGCTACCTCTTTTTCGCCAAGCGCCGCCCCGTGAGACTCCTCTGAGCCGGCTTTGTTGGGCGAACCGAAGCCGATGATGGTCCGGCAGATAATCAGTGACGGTTTATCTTTCACCGCCTGCGCTTCCGTTATCGCCTGTTTGATAGCCTGCGGATCGTGGCCGTCGATATCGCCTATGACGTGCCAGTGATAGGCGCGGAAGCGTTCCGCCGTATCATCGGAAAACCAGCCTTCGGTTTTGCCGTCGATGGAGATGCCGTTGTGATCGTAAAAACCGATCAGCTTGCCCAGTCCGAGCGTGCCGGCCAGCGAACAGGCCTCATGGGAGATCCCCTCCATCAAACAGCCATCGCCCATGAACACCCAGGTGTGATGGTCAATGATCTCATGGCCGGGGCGATTAAATTGCGCCGCCAGCGTCCGTTCGGCGATGGCCATCCCGACGGCGTTCGCCAGCCCCTGGCCCAGCGGGCCGGTGGTGGTTTCCACTCCAGGGGTATAGCCATGCTCCGGGTGGCCGGGCGTTTTAGAGTGCAGCTGACGGAACTGCTTCAGTTCAGACAGCGGCAGATCGTAGCCGGTCAGGTGCAGCAGACTGTAGAGCAGCATCGAAGCGTGGCCGTTGGACAAGATAAAGCGGTCGCGGTCCACCCAGTCAGGGTTCTGCGGATTGTGCTTGAGAAAATCGTTCCACAGCACTTCGGCAATATCAGCCATCCCCATCGGCGCACCGGGGTGGCCGGAGTTGGCTTTCTGCACGGCGTCCATACTCAGGGCGCGGATGGCGTTGGCAAGCTCTCTTCGGGACATATTTTTCTCCGTGAGACTAAAGTGACAGTTTGGCGGCAAGCAGATCTTCCAGTTTGCGCTGATCGACGGCGAACAGGCGGATCCCCTCCGCTAGCTTTTCGACCGCCATCGGATCCTGATTATGTTCCCAGCGGAACTCCGCTTCACTGAGCGGCACCGGACGCGGCAGGATCTGGCTGGCAGGGATCAGTTTGCGCACCACCGGGGTATCGCTGGCCTGCAGCTCTTTTAATAAAGGCGGGGCGATGGTCAACCGGTCGCAGCCGACCAGCGCCAGGATCTGCTCGGTGCGGCGGAAGCTGGCGCCCATCACGATGGTGTTGTATTTATGCTGTTTGAAATAGTCATAGATATTGCGCACCGATTTCACCCCCGGATCTTCCTCCACCACGTAAGGCTCCAGCGGTTTGCGCGCCTGATACCAGTCATAAATACGCCCAACGAACGGGGAGATGAGATAAACCCCGGCCTCGGCGCAGGCCCGGGCCTGGGCGAAGGAAAACAGCAGCGTCAGGTTGCAGTGGATCCCCTCTTTCTCCAGCACTTCCGCGGCGCGGATCCCCTCCCAGGTGGATGCCAGCTTGATCAGGATCCGCGACTTATCAATGCCCATCTCCTGATACAGCGCCACCAGGTGGCGAGCCTTCTCGATACTTTTCTCGCGGTTGAAGGAGAGCCGGGCGTCCACCTCGGTGGAGACCCGCCCGGGAATGCTTTTGAGGATCTCCGCGCCAAAATTGACCGCCAGCTTATCGCAGGCGTGAGCCACCTGCGCTTCGCGGCCGCCACCCTGTTTTTTGGCCCAGGCGATAGCGTCGTCGATGAGGCCGCTATAGGACGCCAGGCCGGCGGCCTTCAGCAGCAGAGAGGGGTTGGTGGTGGCGTCTTCCGGATGGTAGTGGCGGATGGATTCGATGTCTCCGCTGTCGGCGACCACCGTGGTGAACTGCTTGATGCTGTCTAACTGATTCATGGATAAGTCCTCCTGGAACAAGGTGTTACATGAGTGCTTGCCGGTATACGGTATAAACATTGATGAGGTACATAACCAAAAAGCATAGCAGACAGGGCTATTATTGGCGGCGAATCCGGGTAACATAACCGCTATAAATTGATAACAACAAAATCATAACGATGGCCAGAGTTTGGCGGTGTTCAAAGTTTATCGCCCCGCCAGGAGGGATACTGTCTGCCACTGAAAGGTGAACGACAGGATGGTCATCACGCTTTTCCCCTACGAACGATACGTGAAAGAAAGGAATAGAAAATGGATGAGCAGTTAAAACAGAGCGCCCTCGACTTCCACGAATTTCCGGTTCCCGGAAAAATCCAGGTCTCGCCGACCAAACCTCTCGCCACCCAGCGCGATCTGGCGCTGGCCTACTCGCCGGGCGTCGCAGCCCCCTGCCTGGAAATCGAAAAAGATCCGCTGGCCGCCTACAAATACACTGCCCGTGGCAACCTGGTGGCGGTCGTCTCCAACGGCACCGCGGTGCTGGGGCTCGGCAACATCGGCGCGCTGGCCGGTAAGCCGGTAATGGAGGGCAAAGGCGTCCTGTTTAAGAAATTTGCCGGTATCGATGTGTTTGATATCGAAGTCGATGAGCTGGATCCGGACAAATTCATTAACGTCGTCGCCGCCCTCGAACCAACCTTCGGCGGTATCAACCTGGAAGATATTAAAGCGCCGGAGTGTTTCTACATCGAGCAGCAGCTGCGCGAGCGGATGAATATCCCGGTCTTCCATGACGATCAGCACGGCACGGCGATCATCAGCACCGCGGCGATCCTCAACGGTCTGCGCGTCGTCGAGAAGAATCTGTCCGACGTGCGGATGGTGGTCTCCGGCGCGGGCGCGGCGGCGATCGCCTGTATGAATCTGCTGGTGGCGCTGGGGATGCAAAAGCACAACATCGTGGTCTGCGATTCGAAAGGCGTTATCTATAAAGACCGTGAGCCGAACATGGCGGAAACCAAAGCGGCCTATGCGGTGGAAGACGACGGCAAACGCACCCTCGATGACGTGATCGACGGCGCCGACATTTTCCTCGGCTGCTCCGGTCCGAAAGTGCTGACTCAGGAGATGGTGAAGAAGATGGCGCGGGCGCCGCTGATCCTCGCCCTGGCCAACCCGGAGCCGGAAATTCTGCCGCCGCTGGCGAAGCAGGTCCGCGATGACGCCATCATCTGTACCGGCCGCTCCGACTACCCTAACCAGGTCAACAACGTACTTTGCTTCCCGTTCATCTTCCGCGGCGCGCTGGACGTCGGCGCGACGGCGATCAACGAAGAGATGAAGCTGGCGGCGGTGCATGCGATTGCCGAGCTGGCCCATGCCGAGCAGAGCGAAGTGGTGGCCTCCGCCTACGGCGATCAGGATTTAAGCTTTGGTCCGGAGTACATCATTCCGAAACCGTTCGACCCGCGGCTGATCGTCAAGATCGCCCCCGCGGTGGCGAAGGCGGCGATGGATTCCGGTGTGGCGACGCGCCCGATCGCCGATTTTGACGCCTATATCGAGAAGCTGAGCGAGTTCGTCTATAAAACCAACCTGTTTATGAAGCCTATCTTCTCTCAGGCGCGCAAAGAGCCGAAGCGCGTGGTGCTGGCGGAAGGGGAGGAGACTCGGGTGCTGCACGCCACCCAGGAGCTGGTGTCTCTGGGACTGGCCAAACCGATTCTGGTGGGCCGCCCGAGCGTGATTGAAATGCGCATCCAGAAGCTGGGCCTGCAGATCAAGGCCGGCGTTGACTTTGAGATCGTCAATAATGAATCCGACCCGCGGTTTAAAGAGTACTGGAGCGAGTACTACCAGCTGATGAAGCGCCGCGGCATTACCCAGGAGCAGGCGCAGCGGGCGGTGATTAGCAACACCACGGTGATTGGCGCCATCATGGTTCATCGCGGTGAAGCGGATGCGATGATCTGCGGGACTATTGGCGAGTACCACGATCACTACCGCGTGGTGCAGCCGCTGTTTGGCTATCGCGACGGCGTCAGCACCGCCGGGGCGATGAATGCGCTGCTGCTGCCGAGCGGCAACACCTTTATCGCCGATACCTATGTCAATCACGATCCGTCGCCGGAAGAGCTGGCGGAGATCACCCTGATGGCGGCGGAAAGCGTGCGACGCTTTGGTATTGAACCGCGCGTGGCGTTGCTGTCGCACTCCAACTTTGGCTCTGCCGACTGTCCGTCAGCCAGTAAAATGCGTAAAACCCTGGAGCTGGTGAAGGCGCGCGCCCCGGAGCTGATGATCGATGGCGAAATGCATGGCGACGCCGCGCTGGTGGAAAGCATCCGCAACGATCGCATGCCGGACAGCCCGCTGAAGGGGGCGGCCAATATTCTGGTGATGCCGAATATGGAAGCCGCCCGGATCAGTTATAACCTGCTGCGCGTCTCCAGTTCGGAAGGGGTGACCGTCGGGCCGGTGCTGATGGGGGTGGCGAAGCCGGTGCATATTCTGACGCCGATCGCCTCCGTACGCCGGATCGTTAATATGGTGGCGCTGGCGGTTGTTGAAGCGCAAACCGAACCGCTGTAATTTTCTATTTCCCCCGCTAACGCGCGGATCCGTTTCCGCGCGCAATATCAGGCAGGCCGGTGAGTAAAAAACGCTGAGCCTGCCTTTTTAATTCCACCGCAATATTATTTTCTCTCCTGAGTGATCCACTTCACCTTTTAACCCCACTTGCCGAAATTTGTTATTTGCCGCGCTGAAATGTCGTCACCATGAGGACAGATTTCAGGGGGGCAATCAGTCATGGATAAAGAACGCATTATTCAGGAATTCGTACCAGGCAAACAGGTCACGCTGGCGCATCTGATTGCCCACCCGGGAGCGGAGCTGGCGAAAAAGATCGGCGTACCCGAATCCGGCGCGATCGGCATTATGACGCTGACGCCGGGAGAAACGGCGATGATCGCCGGCGATCTGGCGATGAAGGCCGCCGACGTGCACATCGGTTTTCTCGACCGGTTTAGCGGCGCGCTGGTGATCTACGGCTCGGTCGGCGCGGTGGAGGAGGCGCTTCTGCAGACCATCGGCGGATTAGGCCGCTTATTAAATTATACCTTGTGCGAATTAACGAAAAGTTAATTGAGAGCGACCATGAAGCGTATTGCGATTGTCGGCGCCGTCGGTGCAGGAAAAACCACGTTATTTAATGCCCTGCAGGGGAATTATTCCCTCGCCAGAAAAACGCAGGCGCTGGAATTTAACGATCGTGGCGACATCGATACACCCGGGGAATATTTCAGCCATCCGCGCTGGTATCACGCCTTAATTACCACCTTGCAGGATGTGGACACCCTGATTTATGTCCATGCGGCCAATGATACCGAAAGTCGCCTGCCTCCCGGGTTGCTGGATATTGGCAGCCGAAAGCACCTTATCGTGGCGATCAGCAAAACGGATCTGCCGGATGCCAACGTCGCCGCGGTGCGGCAGCTGCTGGACGGGATGGGGTTTCAGGCGCCGGTTTTCGCCCTCAACGGTTGCGATCCGCAAAGTGTCGCGCCGCTGGAAAATTACTTGAGTGAGCTCAGCCAAAAGGAGGAAGGGCCAGGTGAAGAAACTCATTACCGCTAACGATATTCGTGCCGCCCACGCGCGCGGCGAACAGGCGATGTCAGTAGTTCTGCGCGCCAGCATTATCACCCCGGAAGCGCGCGAAGTCGCCGAGCTGCTGGGATTCACTATCACCGAAGACGATGGCGCCGCGCCGGCGGCGACAGCGGCGGACAGCGACAAAACGGAAAGCCAGCGGATCCGGGAAACCATCCTGGCGCAGCTGCCGGAAGGCCAGTTTACCGAAAGCCTGGTGGCGCAGCTGATGGAAAAGGTGATGAAGGAGAAGCAGTCCCTGGAGCAGGAGGCGATGCAGCCGGGATTTGAGGCAGTGACCGGCAAAGGCGGCATCAAAGTGATCGACGGCAGCAGCGTGAAGTTTGGCCGCTTCGACGGCGCCCAGCCGCACTGCGTCGGCTTAACGGACCTGGTGACTGACCAGGATGGCAGCAGCATGGCGGCCGGATTTATGCAGTGGGAGAACGCCTTCTTCCCGTGGACGCTGAACTACGACGAAATCGATATGGTGCTGGAGGGCGAGCTGCATGTGCGCCATCAGGGGGAAACGCTGGTCGCCAAAGCGGGGGACGTCATGTTCATCCCGAAAGGCTCCAGCATCGAATTCGGTACCCCGTCGACGGTGCGCTTCCTGTACGTCGCCTGGCCGGCAAACTGGCAATCGCTATGAACGATTTCATTACCGAAGCGTGGCTCAGAGCGAACCATACGCTCAGCGAAGGCGGCGAAATCCATCTTCCTGCAGATGCTCGCCTGACGCCCTCGGCGAGGGAACTGCTGGAAAGTCGGCATCTGCGGGTCAAATTTCTCGACCGCCAGGGGCGCCTGTTTGTCGAGGATGACGAACAGACGCCGCAGCCGGTGCATGTCCTGACCAGCAGCGACCATCCGCCCCAGGCCTGCTGCGAGCTTTGTCACCAGCCGGTGGGCAAAAAGCCGGACACCTTAACTCATCTGACGGCCGATACCCTGGTGGCGAAAAACGATCCGCGGCTGGCCTTCCGCGCGGTGCTGGACAGCACCATCGCCCTGACGGTGTGGCTGCAAATTGAACTGGCGGAGCCCTGGCAGCCGTGGCTGACGGATATCCGTTCGCGGCTGGGCAACATCATGCGCGCCGATGCGCTGGAGGAACCGCTGGCGGCGCAGTCGATAGCCGGATTCAGCGAGGCGCAGCTGCATCGTCTGTCCCATCAGCCGCTGCGTTACCTGGGTCACGATCACCTGGTGCCGGAGGCCCGCCATGGGCGCGATGTCGCGCTGCTTAATTTGCTGCGCGGCAAAGTGCGCGAGGCGGAGGTGACCGCGGCGCAGGTGTTTATTACGCCGCAATTTGCGGTCCGGCGCGCCGATATTATGCAAGCGCTCAACCGCCTCTCCAGCGCGGTCTACGTGATGATGATCCTGGGCGTGACGGACTCGCCGCCGGCGCTCAGCCAACTGCAGCAGCTGGGAGGTGAAGATGATCATTGACCAGTGTCGCAAACTGGCGCTGCGCGCCCCCGCCAGGGTGGTGTTCCCGGATGCGCTGGACGTCCGCGTGTTGAAGGCGGCGCATTATCTGCAGCAGCAGGGCCTGGCGCATCCGATCCTCGTCGCCAGCCCCTTCGCGCTGCGGCAGTTCGCCCTTGGCGACCGTCTGCCGCTGACCGGGGTGCAGGTCATCGATCCGCACAGCAACCTGGCGATGCGCGAGGCGTTTGCCGCCGCCTGGCAGGCGCGCGCCGGCGATAAAGCGCCCGCTGACGCGGTCGACAAGCTGGCCGACCCGCTGATGTTCGCCGCGGCGATGGTCAGCGCCGGGCAGGCCGAGGTGTGTATCGCCGGAAATCTCTCGTCAACCGCCAGCGTGCTGCGCGCTGGTCTGCGCCTTATCGGCCTGCAGCCGGGATGTAAAACGCTCTCTTCGCTGTTTCTGATGCTGCCGCAGTATGCCGGCCAGCCGCTGGGGTTTGCCGACTGCAGCGTGGTGCCGCAGCCGACCGCGGCGCAGCTGGCGGATATCGCGATTGCCAGCGCCGAGACCTGGCGAGCGATCGCTGGCGAAGCGCCGCGGGTGGCAATGCTGTCCTTCTCGACACACGGCAGCGCCCGGCATCCCTGTGTGGCTAACGTCCAGCAGGCCACGGAGATCGTGCGTCAGCGGGCGCCGCAGCTGATGGTCGATGGCGAGCTGCAGTTTGACGCCGCCTTTGTACCGGACGTCGCTGCGCACAAAGCGCCCGGCAGCCCGCTGCAGGGCCGGGCCAATGTGCTGGTCTTCCCGTCGCTGGAGGCGGGCAACATCGGCTACAAAATCGCCCAGCGGCTGGGCGGATATCGCGCCATCGGGCCGCTGATCCAGGGCCTGGCCGCCCCGCTTCACGACCTCTCGCGAGGCTGTAGCGTAGAGGAAATTATCGAACTGGCGCTGGTGGCGTCGGTACCGCGCCAGACGGACGCAAGCCGGATCCCCGACTCGTCCACGCTGGTTGAATGAATGGTCCCCTTCAGGACCCCTTATGAGAGGAAAACACAATGGAAGCATTAGGAATGATTGAAACCCGGGGCCTGGTTGCACTGATTGAGGCCTCCGACGCCATGGTCAAAGCGGCCCGCGTCAAGCTGGTGGGAGTGAAACAGATCGGCGGGGGCCTGGTGACCGCCATGGTGCGCGGCGATGTCGCGGCGTGCAAAGCCGCGACGGATGCCGGGGCGGCGGCGGCTCAGCGTATCGGTGAGCTGGTCTCTGTACATGTCATCCCGCGCCCGCATGGCGATCTGGAAGAGGTCTTCCCGATTAGCTTCAAGGGCGACAGCAACATCTAACGGGGGAGGGGGTGCCGGAAAATTCTGGCCGGATAAGACGCCAGCGCGTCGCTATCCGGCCATGAAAAGGCATGAATGCCGGATGGCGTTGCGCTTTTCCGGCCTGCACATCACACGCGGAGACGGACATGAAGCTGGCTGTGGTAACCGGATATGTGGTCTGCACCGTACGCCATGAAGGTCTGGCCCACGACAAACTGCTGATGGTGGAGATGCTCAATGCCCGCGGCGAGCCCGACGGGCAATGTGCGGTCGCCATCGACAGCATCGGCGCGGGATGCGGAGAGTGGGTACTGCTGGTCAGCGGCAGCTCGGCGCGGCAGGCGCACGCACACGACGCCTCTCCGGTCGATCTGTGCGTGATTGGTATCGTGGATGAGGCTGCGGCCGATGGTCAGGTGCTCTTCCATAAGTAGGGTGAAAAATCATGAATCAACAGGACATTGAACAGGTAGTGAAAGCGGTACTGCTGAAAATGAAAGACAGCAGCCAGCCTGCCGGCACCGTTCATGATATGGGCGTTTTTGCCTCACTGGATGACGCTGTCGCGGCGGCAACGGTGGCCCAGCAGGGATTAAAGCGGGTGGCGATGCGTCAGCAGGTGATTCAGGCCATTCGTGAGGCGGGTGAAAAGTATGCCCGTGAACTGGCGGAGCTTGCGGTGACGGAGACCGGCATGGGACGCGTTGAAGATAAGTTTGCCAAAAACGTGGCGCAGGCGCGCGGCACGCCGGGCGTGGAGTGTCTGACTCCGCAGGTGCTCACCGGCGATAACGGCCTGACGCTGATTGAAAATGCGCCCTGGGGCGTGGTGGCCTCGGTGACGCCGTCCACCAATCCGGCGGCGACGGTGATCAACAACGCCATTAGCCTGATAGCCGCCGGCAACAGCGTGGTCTTCGCCCCCCATCCGGCGGCGAAAAAGGTCTCGCAAAGGGCAATTACCCTGCTTAACCAGGCGGTAGTGGCCGCCGGCGGCCCGGCCAACCTGCTGGTGACCGTGGCGAACCCGGATATCGACACCGCCCAGCGGCTGTTTAAGTACCCTGGCATCGGCCTGCTGGTGGTGACCGGCGGCGAAGCGGTGGTCGAGGCGGCGCGCAAACATACCAACAAACGCCTGATCGCCGCCGGGGCTGGCAACCCGCCGGTGGTGGTGGATGAGACTGCCGATCTACCGCGCGCCGCGCAGGCGATCGTCAAAGGCGCCTCTTTTGATAACAACATTATCTGCGCCGACGAGAAGGTGCTGATCGTGGTCGATAGCGTTGCCGACGAACTGATGCGCCTGATGGAAGGCCAGCAGGCGGTGAAACTCACGGCGGCGCAGGCCGAACAGCTCCAGCCGCTGCTGCTGAAAAATATTGACGAGCGCGGCAAAGGCACGGTCAGCCGCGACTGGGTCGGTCGCGACGCGGGCAAAATCGCCGCGGCGATTGGTCTGCAGGTGCCGGCGCAAACCCGCCTGCTGTTTGTGGAAACGCCCGCCAGCCATCCGTTTGCTGTTACTGAACTGATGATGCCGGTGCTGCCGGTGGTGCGGGTGGCGAACGTTGAAGAGGCCATCGCCCTGGCGGTGCAACTGGAAGGCGGCTGCCACCACACCGCGGCGATGCACTCGCGCAACATCGACAACATGAACCAGATGGCGAATGCCATCGACACCAGCATCTTCGTCAAAAATGGACCGTGCATCGCCGGGCTTGGGCTGGGCGGCGAGGGCTGGACCACCATGACCATCACCACCCCAACCGGGGAAGGGGTGACCAGCGCGCGGACCTTCGTTCGTCTGCGCCGCTGCGTGCTGGTGGATGCGTTTCGAATCGTATAAGGGATGAACATGGCGCACGACGAACAACGCTGGCTTTCGCCGAGACTACAAAAAGCCGCTGCCCTGTGTAACCAGGCGCCCGCCGCCAGCGAGTCGCCGCTGTGGCTGGGCATCGATTTGGGCACCTGCGACGTGGTGTCGATGGTGGTTGACCGTGACGGCCAGCCGGTTGCGGTATGCCTTGACTGGGCCGACGTGGTGCGCGACGGCATCGTCTGGGATTTCTTTGGCGCCGTCACCCTCGTGCGCCGACATCTTGCGACTCTCGAGCAGGAGCTGGGCTGCCGCTTCACCCATGCGGCGACCTCGTTTCCGCCCGGCACCGATCCGCGCATTTCGATCAATGTCCTGGAGTCCGCCGGGCTGGAGATCAGTCATGTGCTGGATGAGCCTACCGCGGTGGCCGATCTGCTGCAGCTCGATAACGCCGGGGTGGTGGATATCGGCGGCGGCACCACCGGGATCGCCATCGTTAAACAGGGCAGGGTGACGTATTCGGCGGATGAAGCCACCGGCGGCCACCATATCTCCCTGACTCTGGCCGGGAATCGCAGCATCGGGCTTGAGGAGGCGGAGCAGTACAAGCGCAGCCACGCCGGGGAGATCTGGCCGGTGGTTAAGCCGGTGTACGAGAAGATGGCCGAAATTGTCGCCCGACATATTGCCGGACAAGGGATTGTCGATTTGTGGCTGGCAGGCGGCGCCTGTATGCAGCCGGGCGTGCATGAGCTGTTTCGTCAGCGCTTCCCGGCATTACCGGTGCATTTGCCGCAGCACAGCCTGTTTATGACCCCGCTGGCAATCGCCAACAGCGGGAGGGAAAAAGCGGAGGGGATGTATGCAAGCTGAACTGCAGACGGCGCTGTTCCATGCCTTTGATACGCTGAATCTTCAGCAAATGAAAAGCTTCAACGTTCCGCCGGTGACGCTGCACGGCGTCGGCGCGCTGGCGGCCTGCGGTCCGCAAGCGCAGTCCCGGAGCCTTAGGCATCTGTTTGTCATGGTTGACAGTTTTCTCCATCAGGCGGGAATGACCGCCGGGCTGGAGCGTAGCCTGGCGATGAAAGGGATTGCTATGACTCTCTGGCCCTGTCCCGCCGGCGAACCCTGCGTCACCGATGTCTGCGCCGCCGTCGCCCAGCTGCGGGACGCGCGCTGCGACGGCGTGGTGGCCTTTGGTGGTGGATCGGTACTGGATGCGGCGAAGGCGGTGGCGCTGCTGGTCGCCAATCCTGAGCAGACGCTGGGGGAGATGACGGAGCACAGCGAGTTGCGCCCACGTCTGCCGCTGATCGCGGTGCCGACCACCGCTGGCACCGGGTCTGAAACCACCAATGTGACGGTGATTATCGATGCGGTGAGTGGACGCAAACAGGTGCTGGCGCATGCCTCGCTGATGCCGGATGTGGCGATCCTCGACGCCGCGCTGACCGAGGGCGTCCCGCCGCATATCACGGCAATGACCGGGATTGATGCGCTGACCCACGCCGTCGAGGCCTACAGCGCCCGCCACGCCACGCCGTTTACCGACAGTCTGGCGATGGGGGCGATAGCCATGATCGGCGAGGCGCTGCCGAAAGCGGTGGGCTGCGGTCAGGATCTGGCGGCGCGGGAGAATATGCTGCTGGCTTCCTGCATGGCGGGGATGGCGTTTTCCAGCGCCGGGCTGGGGCTATGCCATGCCATGGCGCATCAGCCGGGGGCGGCGCTGCATATTCCACACGGTCTGGCCAACGCCATGCTGCTGCCAACGGTGATGGAGTTTAACCGCATGGTGCGCCGGGCGCGCTTCAGCCAGATCGGCCGGGCGTTAACCGGCAAGAAAACCGATGACCGCGAGGCTATCGCCGCCGTGCGCGAGCTGATCGCCGAGGTCGGTCTGACGATGCGGCTGACGGAGGCTGGCGCGACGTCCGCGCACTACGCCGCCTGGGCGCAAGCGGCGCAGGAGGACATCTGTTTGCGCACCAATCCACGCACCGCCAGCCGGGAGCAGATTATCGAGCTGTACGCGGCGGCGCAATAAATGCCGATTTTCCCGGAGGCGTGCGGCTGTGGCTTTCCCGGCTCGCGCTGCGCTTAGCCGGGCTACAGGATCACAGCCGTCTGCTATGCCGTAGCCCGGGTAAGGCGTTCACGCCGCGGCCCGGGAAAGTCGCCTGAGTGCGGCTAATGTCCCGGTATTCACAGTATCTACAAATCATAAATGACAGGGAGTAAGGGCTATGGGAATTAACGAAATCATCATGTACATCATGATGTTCTTTATGCTGATTGCCGCCGTGGACAGGATCCTGTCGCAGTTCGGCGGCTCGGCGCGCTTTCTCGGCAAACTGGGGAAAAGCATTGAGGGATCCGGCGGTCAGTTTGAAGAAGGGTTTATGGCGATGGGCGCGCTGGGCCTGGCGATGGTCGGGATGACCGCCCTGGCGCCAGTGCTGGCTCATCTGCTTGGTCCGGTGATTATTCCGCTGTATGAGATGCTCGGCGCCAACCCGTCGATGTTCGCCGGCACGCTGCTGGCGTGCGACATGGGCGGTTTCTTCCTCGCTAAAGAACTCGCGGGCGGCGACGTGGCGGCCTGGATGTACTCAGGCCTGATCCTCGGCTCTATGATGGGTCCGACCATTGTGTTCTCCATTCCGGTGGCGCTCGGCATTATCGAACCAACCGATCGCCGCTGGCTGGCGCTCGGCGTGCTGGCGGGCATTGTCACCATTCCCATCGGCTGTATCGCCGGCGGTCTGGTGGCGATGTATTCCGGGGTGGAGATCAACGGCCAGCCGGTAGCGTTTACCTTCGCGCTGATCCTGATGAATATGATCCCGGTGATCATCGTCGCCGTGCTGGTGGCGCTGGGGCTGAAGTTTATTCCGGAAAAAATGATCAACGGCTTCCAGATCTTCGCCAAATTCCTCGTGGCGCTGATCACCATCGGCCTGGCGGCGGCGGTGATCAAGTTCCTGCTCGGCTGGGAGCTGATCCCGGGGCTCGATCCGATCTTTATGGCGCCTGGCGACCAGCCCGGCGAGGTGATGCGCGCCATCGAAGTCATTGGCTCTATCTCCTGCGTGCTGCTCGGCGCTTATCCGATGGTGCTCCTGCTGACCCGCTGGTTTGAAAAGCCGCTGATGCGCGTTGGTAATCTGCTAAAAATCAACAATATGGCTGCCGGCGGCATGGTCGCTACCCTGGCGAACAATATCCCGATGTTCGGCATGATGAAGCAGATGGATACCCGCGGAAAAGTGATCAACTGCGCCTTCTCGGTGTCAGCGGCGTTCGCCCTCGGCGACCATCTCGGTTTTGCGGCGGCCAATATGAACGCCATGATCTTTCCGATGATTGTCGGCAAGCTGGTCGGCGGCGTTACCGCGATTGGCGTGGCGATGCTGCTGGTGCCAAAAGATGAAAACGTACCGGCGCCTGCCAACAACGAAGCGGAGGCGCACTCGTGAACACGCGCCAGCTGTTGAGCGTCGGTATTGATATCGGCACCACCACCACGCAGGTGATCTTCTCGCGCCTCGAGCTGGTGAACCGCGCGGCGGTTTCCCAGGTGCCGCGTTATGAATTCATCAAACGCGACATTAGCTGGCAAAGCCCGGTCTTCTTTACGCCGGTTGATAAGCAGGGAGAACTGAAAGAGGCCGAGCTTGAGGCGCTGATTCTGGCTCAGTACCGGGCCGCAGGGATCGCTCCACAAGCGGTGGATTCCGGGGCGATCATCATCACCGGCGAAAGCGCGAAAACCCGCAATGCCCGCCCGGCGGTGATGGCGCTCTCGCAGTCGCTGGGCGATTTTGTCGTCGCCAGCGCCGGGCCGCATCTGGAGTCGGTCATTGCCGGACACGGCGCCGGGGCGCAGACCCTGTCCCGGCAGCGGATGTGCCGGGTGCTTAATATCGATATTGGCGGCGGTACCTCGAACTATGCCCTGTTTGACGCCGGAAACGTCAGCGCCACCGCCTGCCTCAACGTCGGCGGCCGCCTGCTGGAAACCGACGCTCAGGGGCGCGTGGTCCACGCGCACCCGCCGGGGCAGCGGATTGTCGATGCGCTGTTTGGCGCCGGCACTAACGCCCTGGCGCTGACCGCCGGGCAGCTGGCGCAGGTGGCGCGCCGGATGGCGGCGCTGATCGTCGAGGTGATCGACGGCACCCTCTCACCGCTGGCGCAGGGGCTGATGCAAACCGAAGTACTGCCTGCGGGTATTCAGCCGGAGGTGATTACCCTTTCCGGCGGAGTGGGGGAGTGCTACCGCCATCAGCCCGCCGATCCTTTCTGTTTTTCCGATATCGGGCCGCTGCTGGCCACGGCCCTGCATGAGCATCCGCGCCTGCGTGAGATGAACGTGCAGTTTCCGACGCAAACCGTGCGCGCCACGGTGATTGGCGCCGGGGCGCATACGCTGTCCCTGTCCGGGAGCACCATCTGGCTGGAGGGGGTTCCATTGCCGCTGCGCAATTTGCCGGTGGCTATCCCGCAGGATGCCGCCGATCTGCCGAACGCCTGGCTCCAGGCGCTGACGCAGCTCGATCTGGCTCCCGAGGCGGACGCTTACGTGCTGGCGCTTCCCGCTTCACTTCCGGTGCGCTACGCCACCTTACTGACCGTAATTGACGCCCTGCTGGCGTTTGTCGCCCGCTTTCCCAATCCCCGTCCGCTGCTGCTGGTGGCCGAGCAGGATTTTGGCAAAGCGCTGGGCATGCTGCTGCGGCCACAGCTTCCACACCTTCCGCTGGCGGTCATCGATGAGGTGAGCATCCGGGCGGGAGACTATATCGACATTGGTACGCCTCTTTTTGGCGGATCGGTTGTGCCGGTGACGGTGAAATCACTCGCATTTCCTTCCTGAGGGAACGACTTATGAAACTAAAGACCACATTGTTCGGCAATGTTTATCAGTTTAAGGATGTAAAAGAGGTGCTGGCGAAAGCCAACGAACTGCGTTCGGGGGATGTGCTGGCGGGGGTAGCGGCGGAGAGTTCGCAGCAGCGCGTGGCCGCCAAGCAGGTGCTCTCCGATATGACGGTGGCCGATATCCGTAATAACCCGGTGATCCCGTATGAGGAGGACTGCGTTACGCGCCTGATCCAGGATGACGTGAACGAAACCGCCTATCAGCGGATTAAACACTGGACCATCAGCGACCTGCGGGAATACGTGCTCAACGACGAGGTCACCAGCGACGATATCGCCTTTGTCCGCAAAGGGCTGACCTCCGAGGTGGTGGCTGCGGTGGCCAAGATCTGCTCCAACGCCGATCTGATCTACGGCGGTAAAAAAATGCCGGTGATCAAAAAAGCCAATACCACCATCGGTCTGCCGGGGACCTTTAGCTGCCGCCTGCAGCCGAACGATACCCGCGACGATGTGCAGAGTATTGCCGCGCAAATCTATGAAGGGCTCTCCTTCGGCGCGGGCGACGCGGTGATTGGCGTCAACCCGGTCACTGACGACGTGGAGAACCTGAGCCGGGTGCTGGATACGGTGTACGGGGTGATCGACAAGTTTAACATCCCGACCCAGGGCTGCGTGCTGGCGCACGTCACCACCCAGATTGAAGCCATCCGCCGCGGCGCGCCGGGGGGGCTTATCTTCCAGAGCATCTGCGGCAGTGAAAAAGGGCTTAAAGAGTTCGGCGTCGAGCTGGCGATGCTCGATGAAGCGCGGGCGGTGGGGGCGGAGTTTAACCGCATCGCCGGGGAGAACTGTCTTTACTTTGAAACCGGGCAGGGCTCGGCGCTTTCCGCTGGCGCTAACTTCGGCGCCGACCAGGTGACCATGGAAGCGCGTAACTATGGCCTGGCGCGGCACTACGATCCGTTCCTCGTCAACACCGTGGTGGGCTTTATCGGGCCGGAGTATCTCTATAACGACCGGCAAATCATTCGCGCCGGACTGGAAGACCACTTTATGGGCAAGCTGAGCGGCATCTCAATGGGCTGCGACTGCTGCTATACCAACCATGCCGATGCCGACCAGAACCTCAACGAAAACCTGATGATCCTGCTAGCGACCGCAGGCTGCAACTACATCATGGGCATGCCGCTCGGCGACGACATCATGCTCAACTACCAGACCACCGCCTTCCACGATACCGCGACCGTGCGCCAGCTGCTGGGCCTGCGGCCGTCGCCGGAGTTTGAACGCTGGCTGGAAACGATGGGCATTATGGCAAATGGTCGCCTGACCAAACGGGCGGGCGATCCGTCACTGTTCTTCTGATGACGCGGGGATGACACATCATGGATCAAAAACAGATTGAAGACATTGTACGCAGCGTAATGGCGTCGATGGGACAACCACAGTCGCAGCCGCAGGCCCCCGCAGCGTCGACGCCGGCCTGCCATGCCGCCTGCGCCAGCGAAGCGGTGGTGGAAAGCTGCGCGCTGGACCTGGGCTCAGCGGAAGCGAAAGCCTGGATTGGGGTACAACATCCGCATCGCGCCGAAGTACTGACTGAACTGAAACGCAGTACCGCGGCGCGCGTTTGCACCGGCCGCGCCGGCCCGCGTCCGCGCACTCAGGCGCTGCTGCGCTTCCTGGCCGATCACTCGCGCTCGAAAGACACGGTGCTCAAAGAGGTGCCGGAAGCGTGGGTGAAAGCGCAGGGGCTGCTGGAAGTGCGTTCCGAGATTAGCGATAAGAACCTCTACCTGACGCGTCCGGATATGGGCCGTCGCCTCAGTCCGGAAGCGATTGATGCGCTGAAGGCGCAGTGCGTGATGGATCCGGATGTGCAGGTGGTGGTGTCCGATGGCCTGTCAACCGATGCCATCACCGCCAACTACGAAGAGATCCTGCCGCCGCTGCTTGCCGGCCTGAAACAGGCGGGTCTGAAGGTCGGGACGCCGTTCTTCGTGCGCTATGGCCGCGTCAAGATTGAAGATCAGATCGGCGAGATCCTCGGCGCGAAGGTGGTGATCCTGCTGGTTGGCGAGCGCCCGGGGCTCGGCCAGTCGGAGAGCCTCTCCTGCTACGCGGTGTACTCCCCGCGGGTGGCGACCACCGTCGAGGCCGACCGGACCTGTATCTCCAATATCCACCAGGGTGGCACCCCGCCGGTAGAAGCCGCCGCGGTGATCGTGGATTTAGCCAAACGCATGCTGGAGCAGAAAGCCTCCGGCATCAACATGAGCCGTTAAGGAGGCATCATGCCAGCATTAGATTTGATTCGACCCTCGGTTACCGCGATGCGCGTGATTGCCTCGGTGAATGACGGTTTCGCGCGCGAGCTTAAATTACCGTCGCATATACGTAGCCTCGGACTCATCACGGCAGATTCTGACGATGTGACGTATATTGCCGCCGACGAAGCGACAAAGCAGGCGATGGTGGAGGTGGTCTATGGCCGCTCCCTCTACGCCGGCGCGGCCCATGGTCCGTCGCCTACCGCCGGCGAAGTACTGATCATGCTTGGCGGCCCGAACCCGGCGGAAGTTCGCGCCGGGCTGGATGCCATGATGGCGCATATTGAAGGTGGGGCGGCATTCCAGTGGGCTAACGACGCGCAAGATACCGCCTTTCTGGCGCACGTGGTGTCGCGTACCGGCTCTTATCTTTCATCGGCCGCTGGCATCGCGTTGGGCGATCCGATCGCTTATCTGGTGGCGCCGCCGCTGGAGGCGACGTTTGGTATCGATGCGGCGATGAAGTCGGCCGACGTTCAGCTGGTGACCTACGTCCCGCCGCCATCGGAAACCAACTATTCGGCCGCCTTTTTGACGGGAAGCCAGGCCGCCTGTAAAGCCGCCTGCAATGCCTTTACCGATGCCGTTCTCGATATTGCCCGTCATCCTGTACAGCGTGCGTAATGGAGGGAGCGATGATCAATGCGCTGGGATTGCTCGAAGTGGAGGGCATGGTCGCGGCTGTAGACGCTGCGGATGCCATGCTTAAGGCGGCCAATGTGCGCCTGCTCAGTCATGAAGTGCTCGACCCGGGCAGGTTAACGCTGGTGGTGGAGGGCGACCTGGCGGCCTGCCGCGCCGCGCTGGATGCCGGGGCCGCCGCTGCCCGGCGGACCGGCTGCGTGATCAGCCGTCGGGAAATTGGCCGCCCGGAAGAGGATACCCAGCGGCTGATCGGCGGTTTTCAGCCACCGCCGCCAGCGCCCATGCCGCCTGCTGACCCGGCTTCATCGGAAGCCTTACTGACGCTGCTGGCTTCAGTTCGTCAGGGCATGACGGCCGGCGAGGTCGCCGCGCATTTTGCCTGGCCGCTGGATAAGGCCCGCCAGGCGCTGGAGCAGCTCTTTTCCGCAGGGACGCTACGAAAACGCAGTAGCCGCTATCGTCTCAAAAATCCATAACCTGTCGGAGGTGCCGGGAGCGGCTTGCCCCCGGCTTTAACGATTATGAAAAAGCGTCGTTCTGCAAATTTGCACCATCTCTGTTGCGAGGCGTTGCCGGAAGACACCAGGCTGACGCCTCAGGTTGAAATTGACAATATTCATCAACGACACACAACCGATGTGTATGAGCACGCCCTGACCATTACCGCCTGGCAACAGATCTACGATCAGCTGCATCCGGGGCAGTTTCGCGGCGAGTTTACCGAAATCCTGCTCGATGAGATCCAGGTCTTCCGCGAATATACCGGGCTGGCGCTGCGCCAGTCCTGCCTGGTCTGGCCGAACTCCTTCTGGTTTGGCATTCCGGCGACCCGGGGTGAACAGGGGTTTATCGGCTCGCAGTGTCTGGGCCGGGCAGAAATCGCCACCCGTCCCGGCGGTACGGAGTTCGAGCTCAGCACGCCGGATGATTACACCATTCTCGGGGTAGTGATTTCGCAGGAGGTGATTGCGCGTCACGCCAGTTTCCTGCACCACCCGGAACGGGTGCTACATATGCTACGCAACCAGTCAGCGCTGGCGGTCCGCGAGCCGCATAAGGCCGCGCTGTGGGGGTTTGTCCAGCAGGCGCTGGCCACCTTTAGCGAGCATCCGGATACCCTTCATCAGCCGGCCGTGCGTAAGGTCCTGCGGGATAATCTGTTGCTGGCGATGGGCACGATGCTGGAAGAAGCGCAGCCGATGGTAAGTGCAGAGAGCGTCAGCCACCAGAGCTACCGCCGCCTGCTGGCGCAGGCGCGCGAATATGTGCTGGAAAACAGCGCGGAGCCGTTAACCGTTCTCGATCTGTGCCAGCAGCTGTACGTCAGCCGTCGCACTTTGCAAAACGCCTTCCATGCGATTCTGGGGATTGGTCCTAACGCCTGGCTCAAACGGATCCGCCTGAACGCCGTGCGTCGGGAGCTGATAAGCCCCTGGTCAGAGCGCGAGACGGTCAAAGAGGCGGCCATGCAGTGGGGGTTCTGGCATTTGGGGCAGTTCGCCACCGACTATCAGCAGCTGTTTGCTGAGAAACCGTCGATGACGCTGCACCATCGCCTGCGCCAGTGGGTGTGAGGGAAGAGACTCCGCTACCGGGTGGCCAGCCGCCATCCGGCCGTTACAGCCAGTCGCGCACCTGAATAAACTCGCTCAGCGCCGCCTCGGGGCTGCCGGGCTCGGGCTGATAATCATATTCCCAGCGCACCAGCGGCGGCATCGACATCAGAATCGACTCCGTACGCCCGCCGGTCTGCAGGCCGAACAGGGTGCCGCGGTCCCAGACCAGATTGAACTCGACATAGCGGCCGCGACGGTAGAGTTGAAAGTGGCGCTCGCGTTCGCCGTACGGCGTGGCTTTCCGGCGTTCGACGATAGGTAAATAGGCGTCAGCATAGCCGTTCCCGACCGCCTGCATAAAGGCGAAGCAGTGGTCAAAATCCGGGGTGTTCAGGTCGTCAAAGAACAGGCCGCCGATGCCGCGCTGCTCCTGGCGGTGCTTGAGATAGAAGTAATCATCGCACCATTTTTTATAGCGCGGATAGACTTCCTCGCCGAACGGCAGACACAGATCGCGGGCGGTACGATGCCAGTGGACGGCATCCTCTTCAAAGCCGTAGTAAGGGGTTAAATCAAAGCCGCCGCCGAACCACCACACCGGGTCGGCGCCAGGCTTTTCGGCAATAAAGAACCGCACGTTGGCATGGCTGGTGGGCACGTAGGGGTTCAGCGGATGAACCACCAGCGAGACGCCCATGGCTTCAAAACTGCGTCCGGCCAGCTCCGGGCGGTGCGCGGTGGCGGAGGCAGGCATGGCGTCGCCATGGACGTGGGAAAAGTTGACCCCCGCCTGCTCGAACACCCGGCCTTCGCGCAGCACCCGGCTGCGTCCGCCGCCACCGCCTTCCCGCTGCCAGGCATCTTCAATAAACGGCGCGCCATCCACGGCGCTCAGCTGCTGACAGAGGTTGTCCTGGAGCTGGAGCAGAAAAGTTTTTACCTGCGCGGCATCGGGTTTCATTAACGTCTCTTCGAATGGGCTTTCTGGTTATCGAACCAGTGGAAATAGCTGATAATGCCGTTGGCAATCGCGGTGGCGATTTTCTGCCGGAAGGCGGTGGTGCCGAGCAGTTTCTCCTCGTTCGGGTTGGTGATAAACGAGGTTTCCACCAGCACGGACGGTATGGATGGTGACTTCAGCACCACGAACGCCGCCTGCTCGGTATTGCGGCTGTGTAGCTTATGTACCGGCTTGATCTTTTTCAGGATATGCGAGCCCAGCGTCAGGCTGTTTTTGATGGTGTCGGTCTGCACCAGATCGAACAGTACCTGCTGCAGCAGATGGTCTTTATCCGTCGCTTTCTTACCGGCGACCTCATCGGCGCGGTTTTCGCGATCGGAGAGGTATTTCGCCATGGCGCTACTGGCGCCGCGGTTTGACAGGGCGAACACCGAGGCGCCGGCGGCGCTCGGGTTGGTAAAACCATCGGCGTGGATTGACATAAACAGATCGGCGCCGTGCTGATGGGCGATCTCCACGCGGTCGTACAGCGGGATAAAGGTATCCCCGGTGCGGGTCAGGCGGGCGTCGATGCCGTTGCTGCGCAAAATGCTGCGCACGTTCTTAGCGATCGCCAACACCACATGCTTCTCTTTCGAGCCGTTATGGCCGATAGCGCCGGTATCGATGCCGCCGTGGCCCGGATCTAACATTACAATCCGGCGACCCCCGGCCTTTTTGGCGGCGGGTTTGCTGTGTCCATTTGACGTTTTCAGTGGCTGTTCTTTTGCGCTGACCTGTGAGGCGACGCCGCTCAGCGTCATCGCAGCCAGCCCGGCTTTCAGCACCTGACGGCGCGAAGCAAGTATTTTTAAGGGTTTAAAAGTGCTCATTCGGCCTGAATTGTAAACAAGTGATGTCCAATGTTATATCGTATCGCGTTTGCCGTTACGACCATTCAAAATAAGAATTGTTTTACTTTTCATTTCAATACATGACAAAGTCATATTATGCCATTTTTTGTCGCTGATTTCGCCTGATATTGGCTATCAGTTATATTCGCGCCATAATCACTGTTTTTAACCGTCAATGGTGGGGAATACCATGGAGATTCGCGTTTTTCGCCAGCAGGATTTCGAAGAGGTTGTGACGCTGTGGGAGCGCTGCGATCTGTTGCGCCCGTGGAACGATCCGGAGATGGATATTGAGCGCAAGCTGAATCACGACGTCAGCCTGTTTCTGGTGGCGGAAGTGAATGGCGAAGTGGTCGGCACGGTGATGGGCGGATATGACGGTCATCGCGGATCGGCCTATTATCTCGGCGTCCATCCGGAATATCGCGGCCGGGGTATCGCGAACGCGCTGCTCAACCGTCTGGAGAAAAAGCTGATTGCCCGCGGCTGCCCGAAAATCAACATTATGGTCCGTGAAGACAACGACGTGGTGCAGGGAATGTACGAGCGGTTGGGCTATGAGTACGCCGATGTCCTGACCCTGGGCAAACGCCTGATCGAAGATGAAGAATACTGAGTTTATCCCCGCCGATTTTGATGCCCATGGCCGTCTGCGCCTGCCTTTGCTTTTCTGGTGCGTGCTGTTGTTGCAGGCCCGCACGTGGGTGCTGTTTTTGATGGCCGGCGCATCGCGCCAGCAGGGCGACGCGATTCTTAATCTGTTCTATCCCGATCACGAGCGCTTCTGGCTTGGTTTACTGCCAGGCGTGCCGGCGGTGCTGGCCTTTCTGCTTAGCGGCTATCGTCAGCGCCTGCCGCGCCTGTGGCGGGCGATGCGCTGGCTGCTGGTGCTATCGCAAGTGCTGCTGTTGCTGTGGCAGCCGATGCTATGGCTGAGCGGCGAATCTCCCTCCTCGTTGACCATTGCGCTGCTGGTCGCGGATGGCTATGCCCTGTGGTGGCTGTTAACCAGCCGTCGCCTGGGCGCCTGTTTTCACCAGACCACCTTTTAATGGCACTTTTTGCCGATCGTGAACTCCAACATGCGTTGAATGACTCAGAAAGGATTGAGATATGAAATCGCTACGTGTAATGCTCTGTGCGCTTCCGCTGGCGCTGACCGGCTGCTCCACGATGAGCGCAGTCAACTGGTCGGCGGCCTATCCGTGGAACTGGTTTGGCGCTTCCACCGAGGTGACCGAGCAGGGAGTGGGTAAACTGACGGCTTCCACGCCGCTCAATGAACAGGCGATTAGCGATGCGCTGGGCAGCGACTACCGTTTACGCAGCGGAATGAAGACCGATAAGGGCAATATCGTCCACTACTTTGAAGCGCTGAAAAACAACAGCGTGGCGCTGACCATCAATGGCGACAACGGTGCTATCAGCCGGATTGACGTGCGTGATGCGGATATCAAAACCGCCAGCGGCGTGAAAATCGGCACACCGTTTAGCGACCTGTACAGCAAAGCCTTCGGCAACTGCCAGAAAGGCAGCCATGACAACGGGGCGGTCGTCGAGTGTCAGGCCGAGGGGAGCCAGCATATCAGCTATGCCTTCACTGGCCACTGGAGCGGTCCGGACGAGCTGATGCCCTCCGACGATACGCTGAAAAACTGGAAGGTCAGCAAGATTATCTGGCGTCGCTAAATTGATCTGAAGAGACACGACAGCTCTGAAAAACGGTTACAATGGCGCGTTAGCAACGCGACAGCGTTGTGGTTGCATCATTTCAGGAGGAGCGATGTCTCAGGTTCAGAGCGGCATTTTGCCGGAACATTGCCGCGCGGCGATTTGGATTGAAGCCAATCTCAAAGGGGACGTTAACGCCCTGCGCGAAGCGAGCAAAATTTTTGTCGATAACGTGGCCACCTTCCAGGCTAAATTCCCCGACGCCAAACTCGGTGCGGTGGTGGCGTTCGGCAATAACGTCTGGCGTCAGCTGAGCGGCGGCGAAGGGGCCGATGAGTTAAAAGATTTCCCGGTCTATGGCAAAGGGCTGGCGCCGTCCACCCAGTATGACCTGCTGATTCATATTTTATCCGCCCGTCATGAAGTTAACTTCTCGGTGGCGCAGGCCGCGCTGGCCGCCTTTGGCGACGCTATCGACGTGAAAGAAGAGATCCACGGCTTCCGCTGGGTGGAAGAGCGTGACCTCAGCGGCTTCGTCGATGGCACCGAAAACCCGGCGGGGGAAGAAACCCGCCGCGAAGTGGCGGTCATTAAAGACGGCGTGGATGCGGGCGGCAGCTACGTGTTCGTCCAGCGCTGGGAGCATAATCTCAAACAGCTGAACCGCATGAGCGTGCCGGATCAGGAGATGATGATCGGCCGTACTAAAGACGCTAACGAAGAGATCGATGGCGATGAACGTCCGGTCACGTCGCACCTGAGCCGCGTGGACTTAAAAGAAGATGGCAAAGGGTTGAAAATCGTCCGTCAGAGCCTGCCGTACGGCACCGCCAGCGGCACCCATGGCCTCTATTTCTGCGCCTACTGCGCGCGCCTGTATAACATCGAGCAGCAGCTGCTGAGCATGTTTGGCGATACCGATGGTAAACGCGACGCGATGCTGCGCTTCACCAAACCGGTGACCGGCGGGTATTACTTCGCGCCGTCGCTGGAGCGTATCCAGGCGCTGTAATTTTTCCCCTCACCCTAACCCTCTCCCCAAAGGGGAGAGGGAACTGTTCGGTGCGGTTATGGGATCTGCGTGCGGATTCTTTTATTCCCTCTCCCTCAGTCAGAGGGGAGGGGTGAGGGCATCGGCGACTCAGGCGCTTCAAGTATCCCCTCCATCACCGCATCACCATGCTCTTCAAACTCATTATTCCAGAAGCGTAAAACACGCCATCCCTCGCTCTGTAGCCAGCGGGTGCGGCGTCATCGTGTTGGCCGCCGTCCAGTCCAATCGCCAGCCGTATTGCGCAGCAGGCGAAATCGAGAATATAGGGGCCAACGGGGTGCTGACGGCGAAACGTGTCGCTAGCAAAACGGCGGTTGCGCAGTCAGTACCCTGGTCGACGTTCTGCGGGCGTTAAGCTACGTCTGAGCTGACGAGCAAATATCTGTGTGTTTTTCATATAAACACAGTGCACGCCTGGCTGCCGTTTGTCACAATGACCCGTCTAATCTGCGAGCCGCTTTCAGCTAAGCTTTGCCAGTTGCTTATTCCCTTTTCGACTTCCAAATCGCCAAACGGTATATAAAACCGTTACTCCTTTCGTACCCGTTATAAATATGATGATCATCAGAAAATGTTCAACGTTGATAAGGGTGCGCAATGGCCGTTAAATCACTGAAAAAAGGATATCTGGCGCTGGCGGCTTCCATGCTGCTGGTGGCGCAGGCGCAGGCGACGGAGCTGCTGAACAGCTCCTATGATGTCTCCCGCGAGCTGTTTGCCGCCCTTAACCCGCCTTTTGAGCAGCAGTGGGCGAAAGACAATGGCGGGGACAAGCTGACCGTCAAGCAGTCGCATGCCGGTTCATCCAAGCAGGCGCTGGCTATTTTGCAGGGCCTGAAGGCGGACGTGGTCACCTACAACCAGGTGACGGACGTGCAGATCCTGCATGACAAAGGCAACCTGATCCCGGCCGACTGGCAAAGCCGTCTGCCGAACAACAGCTCACCGTTCTATTCGACGATGGGTTTCCTGGTGCGTAAAGGCAATCCGAAAAACATTCATGACTGGAACGACCTGGTTCGCTCTGACGTTAAGCTGATCTTCCCGAATCCGAAAACCTCGGGTAACGCCCGATACACCTACCTGGCGGCATGGGGCGCGGCGGATAAAGCTGATGGCGGCGATAAAGCTAAAACCGAACAGTTTATGACTCAGTTTCTCAAGAACGTCGAAGTCTTTGATACCGGCGGGCGCGGAGCGACCACCACCTTCGCCGAGCGCGGCCTCGGCGATGTGCTGATTAGCTTCGAATCGGAAGTGAATAATATTCGCAAGCAGTATGAGGCGCAGGGATTTGAAGTGGTTATCCCGAAAACCAACATTCTGGCGGAGTTCCCGGTAGCCTGGGTCGATAAAAACGTCAAAGCCAATGGCACGGAAAAGGCGGCGAAAGCCTACCTGAACTGGCTCTATACGCCACAGGCGCAAACTATCATTACCGACTACTACTATCGGGTAAACAACCCGAAAGTGATGGATGCTCTGAAGGATAAATTCCCGCAGACCGAGCTGTTCCGCGTGGAAGATAAGTTTGGCTCCTGGCCTGAGGTAATGAAAACCCACTTCGCCAGCGGCGGCGAACTGGACAAACTGCTGGCGGCGGGGCGTAAGTAATGTTTGCTGTGTCGTCCAAGCGCGTGCTGCCGGGCTTTACCCTGAGCCTTGGCACCAGCCTGCTGTTTGTCTGTCTGATTTTGTTATTACCGCTCAGCGCGCTGGTGATGCAGCTGGCGCAGATGAGTTGGGCGCAGTACTGGGATGTGATCACCAACCCGCAGGTGGTGGCTGCCTATAAGGTGACGCTGCTGTCGGCGTTTGTGGCCTCGATTTTTAACGGCGTCTTTGGTCTGCTGATGGCCTGGATCCTGACCCGCTATCGTTTTCCGGGCCGCACGCTGCTGGATGCCTTAATGGACCTGCCGTTTGCGCTGCCGACGGCGGTAGCCGGTCTGACCCTGGCCTCGCTGTTTTCGGTGAACGGTATTTACGGGGAATGGCTGGCGAAGTTCGATATTAAAGTCACCTATACCTGGCTCGGTATCGCCGTGGCGATGGCCTTCACCAGCATCCCGTTTGTGGTACGCACCGTGCAGCCGGTGCTGGAAGAGTTGGGGCCCGAGTATGAGGAAGCGGCGGAAACGCTGGGCGCCACGCGCTGGCAGAGTTTCCGCAAGGTGGTGCTGCCGGAGCTGTCGCCGGCGCTGCTGGCGGGCATTGCTCTGTCGTTTACCCGCAGCCTCGGCGAATTCGGCGCGGTGATTTTTATCGCCGGCAACATCGCGTGGAAGACGGAAGTGACGTCGCTGATGATCTTTATTCGTCTGCAGGAGTTTGACTATCCGGCGGCGAGCGCCATCGCCTCGGTGATCCTGGCCGCCTCACTGGTGCTGCTGTTTTCCATCAATACCCTGCAGAGTCGCTTTGGTCGACGCGTGGTAGGTCACTAATGGCGGAAGTTACTCAATTGAAACGCTACGACGCGCCCCGTATCAACTGGGGAAAATGGTTTCTGATTGGCGTCGGGATGCTGGTCTCCGCCTTCATCCTTGTGGTGCCGATGCTCTACATCTTTATCCAGGCCTTCAGCAAAGGATTGATGCCGGTGCTGGAAAACCTGGCGAACCCGGACATGCTGCATGCCATCTGGCTGACGGTGATGATTGCGTTGATTACCGTACCGGTGAACCTGGTGTTCGGTACCTTGCTGGCCTGGCTGGTGACACGTTTTACCTTTCCGGGGCGCCAGCTGCTGCTGACGTTGCTGGATATCCCGTTCGCCGTCTCGCCGGTGGTGGCCGGTCTGGTGTATCTGCTGTTTTACGGCTCTAACGGTCCGCTGGGCGGCTGGCTTGACGCGCATAATCTGCAAATCATGTTCGCCTGGCCGGGCATGGTGCTGGCGACCATCTTTGTTACCTGTCCGTTTGTGGTGCGTGAGCTGGTGCCGGTGATGATGAGTCAGGGCAGTCATGAAGATGAGGCCGCGGTGCTGCTGGGCGCGTCCGGCTGGCAGATGTTCCGCCGGGTGACGTTGCCCAATATTCGCTGGGCGCTGCTGTACGGCGTGGTGCTGACCAACGCCCGCGCCATCGGCGAATTTGGCGCGGTGTCGGTGGTTTCCGGCTCGATCCGCGGCGAAACGCTGTCGCTGCCGCTGCAAATTGAACTACTGGAGCAGGATTACAACACCGTCGGCTCGTTTACCGCCGCCGCCCTGCTGACGTTAATGGCTATTCTGACCCTGTTTTTAAAGAGTATGTTGCAATGGCGTCTGGCCAATCAGAAAGAACGCGCGCAACAGGAGGGAAATCATGAGCATTGAGATTGCCAATATTAAGAAATCGTTTGGTCGCACCCAGGTGCTGAATGATATCTCGTTGGATATCCCTTCCGGACAAATGGTTGCGCTGCTGGGGCCCTCGGGCTCCGGAAAAACCACCCTGCTGCGAATTATCGCCGGTCTGGAGCATCAGACCAGCGGTCATATCCGCTTCCACGGTACCGACGTCAGCCGGATGCACGCTCGCGACCGTAAAGTGGGCTTCGTTTTCCAGCACTATGCGCTGTTCCGCCATATGACGGTGTTCGATAACATCGCCTTTGGCCTGACCGTGCTGCCGCGCCGCGAACGCCCCAATGCGGCGGCGATTAAAGCCAAGGTGACCAAACTGCTGGAGATGGTGCAGCTGGCCCATCTGGCGGATCGCTATCCGGCGCAGCTGTCCGGGGGCCAGAAGCAGCGCGTGGCGCTGGCGCGCGCCCTGGCGGTGGAGCCGCAAATTTTGCTGCTGGATGAACCTTTCGGTGCGCTGGATGCGCAGGTGCGTAAAGAGCTGCGCCGCTGGCTGCGTCAGCTGCATGAAGAGCTGAAATTCACCAGCGTGTTCGTCACCCACGACCAGGAAGAGGCGATGGAAGTTGCCGACCGGGTGGTGGTCATGAGCCAGGGCAACATCGAACAGGCCGATGCCCCGGAGCGCGTATGGCGTGAGCCGTCTACCCGTTTCGTGCTGGAGTTTATGGGGGAAGTGAACCGCCTGCAGGGGGTCATCCGCGGTGGACAGTTCCACGTCGGCGCCCACCGCTGGCCGTTAGGCTATACCCCGGCATACCAGGGGCCAGTGGACCTGTTCCTGCGCCCATGGGAAGTGGACATCAGTCGGCGGACCAGCCTGGATTCGCCGCTGCCGGTGCAGGTCCTGGAGGCCAGTCCGAAAGGGCACTACACCCAATTAGTCGTTCAGCCTCTGGGGTGGTATGACGAACCGCTGAGCGTGGTGTTAACGGGCGATGAGGCGCCGTCCCGCGGCGAACGGCTGTTCGTCGGGCTGCAAAACGCGCGGTTGTACAACGGTACCGAGCGTATCGAGCCGCGCGGCGAGCTTGCTCTGGCGGAGTCGGCCTGATAGCTTAAATCCATGTGCTTTTGCCGGGTGAGGCTCTGCTTACCCGGTCTGGAATTATCACGCGTCTGCCAGGCCGGGTAAGCGAAGCGCCGCCCGGCTTTTTTATTGAGTAAAAATCGTGAATACACTCGAACAAACCATCGGCAATACCCCACTGGTCAAACTTCAGCGTCTGGGACCGGACAACGGCAGCGAAGTGTGGGTCAAACTCGAAGGCAATAATCCGGCCGGCTCGGTGAAAGATCGCGCCGCGCTGTCGATGATCGTCGAAGCGGAAAAGCGCGGCGAAATTCAGCCCGGCGACGTGCTGATCGAAGCGACCAGCGGCAACACCGGTATTGCGCTGGCGATGATCGCCGCGCTGAAAGGCTACCGGATGAAGCTGCTGATGCCCGACAACATGAGCCAGGAGCGTCGGGCCGCGATGCGCGCTTACGGCGCCGAGCTTATCCTGGTCAGCAAAGAGCAAGGGATGGAGGGGGCCCGCGACCTGGCTCTGGAAATGGCCCAGCGCGGAGAAGGCAAACTGCTCGATCAGTTTAACAACCCGGATAACCCCTACGCCCACTACACCACCACCGGCCCGGAAATCTGGCAGCAGACCGCGGGGCGTATCACCCACTTTGTCTCCAGTATGGGGACCACCGGCACCATTACCGGCGTGTCACGTTTTCTGCGTGAACAGAGTAAACCGGTGACCATTGTTGGCCTGCAGCCGGAGGAGGGGAGCAGTATTCCCGGGATCCGCCGCTGGCCGGCAGAGTATATGCCGGGGATCTTTAACGCTTCGCTGGTGGATACGGTGCTGGATATTCATCAGCAGGATGCCGAGAACACCATGCGTCAGCTGGCGGTGCGGGAAGGCATTTTCTGCGGCGTCAGTTCGGGCGGCGCGGTAGCGGGCGCGTTACGCATAGCCCGCGAAAATCCTGGCGCGGTGGTGGTGGCGATCGTCTGCGATCGCGGCGATCGTTACCTTTCCACCGGCGTGTTCGGCGAAGAACACTTTAGCCAGGGGGCGGGCATTTAATCATCAAGCAGGTCGGTGCCGTAGGAGTTATCGACGGTGCACAGCCAGCGTTCGCCCTGCTTCTGAAAGACATAGGTGGCGCGTCGCGTGACCTGGGATATCCCGTCCGCCGTCGGGATATCCAGCCGGGTCTCCATAATCACCAGCGCATTGCCGCCGCCTTCAATAACCTCCATTTTCCCCTGAGTCACCACCAGTCGGTGCTGGAAATAGTCGGCAATGGCGATAAAGGCTTTGCGGATATTCTCTTTCCCTCTGACCACCATGCCCGGTTTGACGACCAGCGCGGCGTCTTCTGCGTAATAACTCATCAGGGTATCGTAATCTTCCTGCGAGATAGCGCGATCGCAGGCTTCAATGACTGCTTTCAGTGCCAGGTCAGGGTGATGCATCTCTGGTGCTCCTTGTTGTGAGCGATTTGTCCGCCTCGGCGATCAGGGCATGCAGGTAAGACTAGCCTGCTGTCGTTTATTTTTCATTAATTTGTCGGCTGCTGCCATCACTCCCCGATACGTTAGGTGGACTGCCTGCGTCAGGGGGCGTCTAAGGCCTGCGCAATATCGGCCGCCAGGCGGGAAATCTCTGCGTCACTCAGACGGCCCAGCGACAGGCGTAGCCCGTGGGAGGGCGTACGGATGCCAAACACCTCTCCCTCCCGGACCAGCCAGCCGGCGCGGGCCAGGCGTAAGGCGTAGGGCTGGCTCGCCGCTGGCAGCGGCAGCCAGAAATTGAGGCCATCCCCTGGCGTAGCATGGCTGAAGCCGTGCCGGGCCAGCGCCGCCGCCAGTTTCTCATTCTGCTGGCGATAGTGACGACGAGTCTCCGTCATCGAGGCGATAAACGCCTCGTCGGTCAGGCAGGCCAGCGTCAGGTCCTGCAGCAGATGGCTGACCCACTGGCTGCCGGCGTTAAGCCGCAGGCGCAGCGCCGCTGAAGTAGCGGCATCGCTGGCGATAAAGGCCAGCCGTAGGTCTGGTCCGAGGGTTTTTGACATTGAGCGCACCAGCGCCCAGCGTTGGGTGCTTGCAGGAAGAGGGGAGTGCCATGGCGTGGCCGACAGCAGGGCAAAATGGTCATCAACAATCGCCAGTACCTGCGGATAGCGGGCTAGCACCTCCCGCAGGGCATGCGCCCGGGTTTCCGTCAGGCTACAGCCGGTAGGATTATGCGCGCGCGGGGTTAAGATCACCGCCCGTGCGCCGTTGCGTAACGCCTCCTCCAGGCCGTCAGGATCCATCCCTTCGGCATCCACCGCCACCGGGCAGGGGGTAAAACCGGCGTAACGCACCATATTGATGCTGCTGAGAAAACAGGGATCTTCCACCACAACGCCGTCGCCGGGGAGCAGCAGAGCGCACAGCAGGCGCTCCAGGGCGTCTATCGCCCCGCTGGCGAGATTCACCGCAAAGGGAACGGCTATCTCTCTGGCAAACCACGCCTCGGCCCATTGGCCAAGCCGCAGCTCGATGGGCGCATCGCCATACAGGCGGGGCGTGCGGGCAATCTGGCCCAGATAGCGGGGTAAATCAGGCAGTCTGGCCGGATCCGGATTGCCGCTGGAGATATCGTTCAGCGGGGTCGTTGGGTCACCTCCCTCCAGCGCCGGCAGTGTGTCCCGCGCTTTAATGGCTGTACCGTTGCGTCCCTGACTGACGGCCAGCCCGGAGGTCACCAGCCGTTTATAGGCGGCGGCGACAGTGTTGCGATTCACTGCAAGCTGGCTGGCGAGTTCACGTACCGGCGGCAGAACCTCTCCGGGCTGCAACCCGCCGCTCTGCACCAGATGGCGGATGTTATCGAAGATTTCGCTGGCGGTTTTTCCGGCTAACATTATTGACCTATGACAAAATGGAATTTAGCATAGGACGAATCATAATCAGTGCGTGACCCGCTGTCCAGCGGGGGGAGAAAAGATGGGCCAGCAGGATGAGATACAATCAGTGCTCTTTCACGACAAAAGCCGGGCGTCGGAAGTGGATATCGTCGCCGTGCAGTCGCAGGTAGTCTATGGCAGCGTCGGCAACAGCATCGCGGTTCCGGCGATTAAACAGCATGGTCTGCGCGTGCTGGCGGTGCCGACGGTGCTGTTCAGCAATACGCCCCATTATGAGACGTTCTATGGCGGCATTATTCCGGAAGAGTGGTTTGTCGGGTATCTGCAGGCGCTGGAGGAGCGCGACGCGCTGCGCGAACTGCGTGCGGTCACCACCGGCTATATGGGCAGCGCTGTGCAAATCGAACGCCTGGCGCAGTGGCTGACGCGCGTACGGGCCCGCCATCCCGGGTTATGCATTCTGGTGGATCCGGTCATCGGCGATGTCGACAGCGGCATCTATGTCAAGGCTGAGATCCCGGACGCCTATCGTCAGCACCTGCTGCCGCTGGCGCAAGGGATCACCCCCAATCTGTTCGAACTGGAGACGCTGAGCGGCCAGCGCTGTCGCGATCGGCAGGAGGCGGTCGCCGCGGCGCGAAGCCTGCTGTCGGACACCCTCAAATGGGTGGTGATCACCAGCGCGCCGGGAGAGGCCGATTCGACGATCAATGTGCTGGTGGTGACGGCCGATGCAGTGGAAGTGGTGGTTCACCCGCGGGTGGAGACAGACTTAAAAGGAACCGGCGATCTGTTCTGCGCGGAGCTGGTGAGCGGGTTGCTTTCCGGCCTGGCGCTGGGGGCAGCGACGCAGGCTGCTGCCCAGCGCGTGCTGGAGGTGATGAACTGGACTGCCGCCCAGGGTTGTGACGAATTGATCCTACCGCCGCTGGAGCAAAGCAGATGAAAAGCTATCGGTTAGTGATCCGCCAGCAGGGACGCATTGTTGGTCATTTTGATACGACAGGTGAGGCGGCGCTGGAGGATGCCTGCGTGGCGCGGTCGCTGTTCGGCCTGGCCGGTGGATATCAGTGCGAACTGCTGGTCGCTGACAGCGAGCGGCGAATTCTGGAGAGCACCCCGGAGGGATTGCGCGTCTTGTCTCGCGAGAAGTGCTATCGACCGGTAACCTGCGCGGTATAAAAAAATGGCGCCTTTCGGCGCCATTTTTATGCAGCAAGCATTACTTCTTGATGCGGATTACCGGGGTTTCACCCACGGTCACGCTACCGGACAGTTTGATCAGCTCTTTGATCTCGTCCATGTTGGAGATAACCACCGGCGTCAGAGTCGACTTGGCTTTCTCTTCCAGCAGCGGCAGATCAAATTCGATAACCGGATCGCCGACTTTCACGCGCTGACCTTCTTCAGCGATGCGCTTGAAGCCTTCGCCTTTCAGTTCAACGGTATCAATACCGAAGTGAACGAACAGCTCGATGCCGCTATCAGATTCAATAGAGAACGCGTGGTTGGTTTCGAAAATTTTACCAATGGTACCGTCTACCGGCGCGACCATTTTGTTGCCAGTCGGTTTGATGGCAATCCCATCGCCCACAATTTTTTCCGCAAAAACCACATCCGGCACGTCTTCAATGTTGACGATCTCACCGGAGAGGGGAGCAACAATCTCAATAGTTCCGGTGTCTTTCTTGTCATCAGAAACCAGAGATTTCAATTTATCAAACAAACCCATGATCTTCTCCTAAGCAGTAATTTGGGCCGCGCATCTCGTGGATTAGCAGATTGTTTTTTCTTCAATGAACTTGTTAACCAGCGTCATTAACTCGTCCGTTGTCGGTTGAGCAAGAGCCTGCTCTGCTAATACTTTCGCATCTTCGAAGTTCGTATTACGAATAATCTTCTTGATGCGCGGGATGGAAATGGCGCTCATAGAGAATTCGTCCAGCCCCATACCCAGCAACAGAAGTGTAGCACGTTCATCGCCCGCAAGCTCACCGCACATGCCAGTCCATTTACCTTCAGCGTGAGAAGCATCAATAACTTGCTTAATCAGATTCAGTACAGACGGTGACATCGGCTGGTAAAGATGTGAAATCATATCATTACCACGGTCAACTGCCAGAGTATATTGCGTTAAATCATTGGTGCCGATACTAAAGAAATCAACTTCTTTGGCCAGATGACGAGCAATAGTCGCCGCAGCCGGTGTTTCCACCATCACGCCGATCTCAATGGATTCGTCAAATGCTTTACCTTCGTCACGCAGTTCCTGTTTGTAGATTTCGATCTCTTTCTTCAGCGCACGCACTTCTTCAACAGAGATGATCATCGGGAACATAATGCGCAGCTTACCGAAAGCGGAGGCACGCAGGATGGCGCGAACCTGGTCGCGCAGGATCTCTTTACGATCCATCGCAATACGCACGGCACGCCAGCCGAGGAACGGGTTCTCTTCTTTCGGGAAGTTCATGTACGGCAGCTCTTTGTCGCCGCCGATATCCATGGTACGGACGATAACGGCCTGAGAGCCACAGGCCTCAGCCACCGCTTTATAAGCCGCAAACTGTTCTTCTTCAGTTGGCAGCGCGTCACGGTCCATGAACAGGAATTCGGTACGATACAGACCTACGCCTTCGGCGCCGTTGCGCTCAGCACCTTCGACATCGCGAACGGTACCAATGTTGGCGCAGACTTCAACCTGATGGCCGTCGAGGGTAATCGCCGGCAGATCTTTCAGTTTCGCCAGTTCGGCTTTTTCTTCCGCAACCTGAGCCTGCAGACTACGCAGCGCTTCAATTTGCTCGTTAGACGGGTTGATCAGAACCTGGTTGTTCACCGCGTCGAGAATCAGATAGTCGCCGTTCTTCACCTGCGCCGTGATGCTGCCGGTGCCCACGATGGCCGGCAATTCCAGGGAACGCGCCATGATAGAGGTGTGGGAGGTACGACCGCCCGCATCGGTGATGAAACCCAGCACTTTTTTCAGGTTCAGCTGTGCGGTTTCAGACGGGGTCAGATCGGCGGCGACGAGGATGACTTCATCCTGAATCGCACTCAGATCGATGATTGCCAGACCAAGGATGTTGCGCAGCAGACGCTTACCGATATCACGTACGTCAGCCGCACGTTCTTTCAGGTATTCATCATCCAGCTCTTCCAGGGCAGTGGCCTGACCGTCGATAACTTCATTGGCTGCCGCGTCGGCAGTCATGTGCTTATCTTTAATCAGGGCTATGATTTCCTGCTCAAGCTCCTCATCTTCCAGCAGCATAATATGCCCTTCGAAGATGGCTTCTTTTTCTTCACCGAAAGTTTCACCAGCTTTGGTTTTGATGACCTCCAGCTGGGCGGAGGCCTTGGCGCGGCCGCTCAGGAAACGTTCGACTTCCTGATCAACCTTATCGGCAGAAATTTTCTTCCGGTCGATGACAATTTCATCTTCCTTCAGCAGCAATGCTTTGCCGAAGGCGATACCCGGGGATGCTAAAATGCCTGAAATCATAACCCTACCTTACTTGTGACTGATATGAAAAAGAACCCGTGAACTTACTCGAGTTCAGCCATCAGTTTAACCAGATGCTCAACAGCTTTCTGCTCATCTTCGCCTTCAGCGGAGAGGGTCACTACGGTGCCCTGGGTCAGGCCCAGAGTCTGCAGTTTGAACAGGCTTTTGGCGCTGGCGCTTTTGCCGTTGGAGGTTACAGTGATCTCAGAAGTGAAGCCTTTAGCTTCTTTAACAAACTGAGCAGCAGGGCGGGTGTGCAGACCGTTCGGAGCGGTAATGGTAACTTCTTGCTGGAACATTATATTTCCCCAACTTATAGGTTTAGTGTTGTGGACCTAAAGTCTAGTCTAACGACTCGACTTTAGCCTGTATTGTTAGCGCCGGCGTTACGTTTCCGGCCTTGGCGTCGGCAGCGCCTGGCGCTGCGAAGACCTGCGGGCCATTGACGTCTAGCACGTCATTAAACATTATGCCGCGAAAGGAAGACTTGAACCAAATCATAAAATCGATTCAGCTGGCGGAAATCCTCTTCTGAATAATTTCGCGCATCAAAATAAATGTGCTGGTTAAATACCAGACCCTACGAGGTGAATCAATGCCAGGAGGGGTAAAACTTTGACGTGTGCCACAAAAAAGCACCCGAAAAGGTGCTTTTTTACACATTATTTACAAGCTGGCACTACTGTTGCAGCTCTTTCTCAGTGAAGAGATCGGCGAACAGCGCGGTGCTTAAATAACGCTCACCTGAGGAAGGCAGGATAACCACAATATTCTTATTGGTAAAGGCCTCATCTTCCTGCAGCTTCAGCGCGGCGGCAACGGCGGCCCCGGAAGAGATACCCGCCAGGATGCCTTCTTCTTCCATCAGGCGGCGCGCCGTGGAGATAGCTTCCTCGTTGGTAATGCCGATCACTTTGTCGACCAGCTTCAGATCCAGGTTGCCAGGAATGAAGCCGGCGCCGATACCCTGAATTTTGTGCGGACCCGGCTTGAGCTCTTCCCCCGCCAGCGCCTGGGCGATCACCGGGGAATCGGTCGGTTCAACGGCGACGGTGATCAGATCTTTTTTACCTTTGGTGTTTTTGATATAGCGGCTGACGCCGGTCAGCGTTCCGCCGGTACCTACGCCGGAGATAAACACATCCACCTGACCATCGGTATCTTCCCAGATTTCCGGGCCGGTAGTCTTCTCGTGGATTTCCGGGTTAGCCGGGTTGCTGAACTGCTGCAGTAGCAGGAATTGTTCCGGGTTGCTGGCGACAATCTCTTCCGCTTTCTGGATAGCGCCTTTCATGCCTTTGGCGCCTTCGGTCAGCACCAGGTTGGCGCCCAGGGCTTTCAGCAGCTTACGACGCTCGATGCTCATGGTTTCCGGCATGGTTAGCGTCAGTTTGTAGCCGCGGGCCGCCGCCACGTAGGCGAGGGCAATACCGGTGTTGCCGCTGGTCGGCTCGACCAGTTCCACGCCAGGTTTCAGAACGCCGCGCTTTTCAGCATCCCAGATCATATTGGCGCCGATACGGCATTTTACGCTAAAGCTCGGGTTACGAGATTCTACCTTTGCCAGGATACGGCCATTACCGATGCGGTTCAGTCGTACCAGCGGCGTATGACCGATAGTCAGGGAGTTGTCTTCAAAAATCTTACTCATGGCCCGTCCTTAACTGTATGAAATTTGGGGGTACGGCATCAGCATACCCGCTTAAAGAATATGCGGAAGTAAGGATTTAGCATATCTATATGCGGAAGGGAAATAATGATAAGCAAGAAGGAATAAGCGCGATATAAGGGAGCGGCCTTTGCCGCCCCCAAGTGAAGGTGTTACCGCTATTTCCAGCTGGCGTGTCTATCGCGATAGCAATCGACCCACATGGCGGTGGCGCCGCAGATAGCCACCGGAAGGATCACCAGGTTTAACACCGGGATCATTGTGAACAGGCTGGTGAGCGCCCCAAACTGCATATTCATCACTTTGCGACTGCGCAGCGCTTCGCGCATGGTTTTGAAGGGAACCTTGTGATTATCAAAGGGATAATCACAGTATTGAATCGCCAGCATCCATGCGCTGAACAGGAACCAGAGTACCGGGGCTACCGTCTGCCCAACGCCGGGAATAAAGTAGAGCAGCAACAGCACGATGGCGCGCGGCAGATACCAGGCCAGCTTCTGCCACTCACGCTTCATAATCCGCGGAATATCTTTCATGATGCCAAAGACGCCGACGTCCGGCGGGGTAGCGCCGGTCAGGCGCGCTTCCAGCTGTTCCGCCAGCAGGCCGCTGAACGGCGCGGCTATCCAGTTGGCGATCGTCGAAAAGAAGTAGCCAAACACCAGCAGGATTGAGAGCACTACCACCGGCCACAGCAGGTAGTTTAGCCACTGCAGCCAGTCCGGCACATGGCTCATCAGCGAGGGGATCCAGCTGCCGAGACGGGTAAACAGCCACCAGAAGGCAGCGCCCATCAGCAGCACGTTAACCAGTAAAGGCAGGAAGACATAACGCCGTATGCCCGGCAGCCCGATGAGTTTCCAGCCCTGCGAAAAATAATAAACGCCGCTGCGCGGGGTCGGTGCGGATGATGAAACCATAGCCAGGCATTGCTCCTTTTTTAACATCCGGTGTGAATGCTCGCTTATTTTATCGGGTCGTCAGACAATAACCAGTTAGGAAATGTTCGAAAAAACAGCAAAAAGCACGATTTAGTTCATCTTTATGTGGTGAAAGCGACCGACGCACTTGCACTTGAGGTAATCGGCAAATACTCTTAGTGAGTAAATGTTTGCCGTGGTGGCAAGGTGTTAGAACAACAGAGAATATAATGATGCAGGATTTGCGTCTGATATTAATCATTGTTGGCGCGATCGCCATAATCGCTTTACTGGTACATGGTTTCTGGACCAGCCGTAAAGAACGTTCTTCGATGTTTCGCGATCGCCCACTGAAACGTATGAAGTCGCGCGACGATGAGTCGGAAAACGACGACTTTGATGATAATGTTGAAGGCGTAGGAGAAGTCCGCGTTCATCCGGTGACTCACGCCCCGCACGGCGCGCATGGGGAGCATGAAGCCCCTCGTCAGGCGCCGCAGCACCAGTACCAGCCGCCTTACGAGCGCCAGATGCAGCAGCCTGCGCGTCCTGAAGAACCGGTTCGCCAGCCGCCGCAGCCGCCGCGCCAGGCCCCGGTTCCACCGCAGCAACAGCCTGCGCCGCATGCGGCTCCGCAGACTGGCTGGCAACAGCCGCAACCTGCGCAGCCGCCCGTACAACCGCAACACCAGCCGCAGCCTGTTGTGCAGCAGCCTGTCGCGCCGCAACCGGTGACGCCGACCGTCGCTCAGCCGCAGCCAGCCGCCCCGCAGCAGCCTGCGCCACAGCCTGTTGCCGCGTCGCAGCCCGCCGTCGCGGAACCGCAGCCGGTAGAGCCGCAGCAGCCCGCCGCGCCGCAGCCGAAAGAGCGCAAAGAGACGGTCATTGTGATGAACGTCGCCGCGCATCATGGCGCCCAGCTTAACGGTGAAGTGCTGATCAACAGTATCCAGCAGGCCGGCTTTAAGTTTGGTGAAATGAATATTTTCCACCGCCACCTAAGTCCGGACGGCAGCGGTCCGGTGTTGTTCAGTCTGGCCAACATGGTGAAACCGGGAACCTTCAATCCGGACAGCATGGCGGATATGATGACCCCTGGGGTGACTATCTTTATGCAGGTCCCTTCCTACGGCGATGAACTGCAGAACTTCAAGCTGATGCTGCAGTCTGCGCAGTATATCGCTGACGAAGTGGGCGGCGTGGTGCTTGACGATCAGCGTCGCATGATGACGCCGCAAAAACTGCGTGAATACCAGGATCGTATTCGCGAAGTGAAAGACGCGAACGCCTGACGTTCCGCGTTAACTCAATCCTTTCTCAACCCCCGCCTGTCGGGGGTTTTTTATCATTGATGGTGTGATATGGAACCAATCGAACAACAACTGACTGAACTGCGAACCACGCTTCGCCATCATGAATATCTGTACCACGTTATGGACGCGCCGGAAGTGCCGGATGCGGAATATGACCGCCTGATGCGCAAGCTGCGCGAGCTGGAGAGCCGGCACCCGGAGCTGATTACCCCGGATTCGCCAACACAGAGGGTGGGGGCGGCGCCACTCACCGCCTTTAGCCAGATCCGCCATGAAGTGCCGATGCTGTCGCTGGATAACGTGTTTGACGAAGAGAGCTTTCTCGCCTTCAACAAGCGGGTACAGGATCGCCTGAAAAGCACAGATCATCTTACCTACTGCTGCGAGCTTAAGCTCGACGGCCTCGCGGTGAGCATTCTCTATGAAAACGGCGTGTTGGTGCAGGCGGCAACCCGCGGCGACGGCACCACCGGCGAAGATATTACCTCTAACGTGCGAACTATTCGCGCCATCCCCCTCAAGCTGCATGGCGAGAATATTCCTGCACGCCTTGAGGTACGTGGGGAAGTGTTCCTCCCGCAGGCCGGGTTTGAAAAAATCAATGAGGAAGCTCGCCGCACCGGCGGGAAAGTGTTTGCTAACCCGCGTAATGCGGCTGCGGGTTCGTTGCGCCAGCTCGATCCGCGCATCACTGCGAAGCGACCGCTTACTTTCTTCTGCTACGGCGTGGGCGTGCTGGAGGGCGGCGAGCTGCCGGCCAGCCACTCGGCTCGGTTGCTGCAGTTCAAAGCATGGGGGCTGCCGGTGAGCGATCGCGTCACCCTGTGCCACACCCCCGAGGAAGTGCTTACTTACTATCGTAAAGTCGAGGAAGAGCGTCCCCACCTGGGCTTTGACATTGATGGCGTGGTGATCAAAGTCGATTCGCTGGCGCTGCAGGAACAGCTGGGTTTCGTCGCCCGCGCGCCGCGCTGGGCCGTGGCCTTTAAGTTCCCGGCACAGGAGCAGATGACCTTCGTCCGGGACGTGGAGTTCCAGGTGGGCCGCACCGGGGCGATTACGCCGGTGGCGCGTCTGGAGCCGGTCCATGTTGCCGGCGTGTTGGTGAGCAATGCCACCCTGCATAATGCCGATGAAATTGAACGCTTAGGCTTGAAAATCGGCGACAAGGTGGTGATTCGCCGGGCAGGCGATGTGATCCCGCAGGTGGTTAACGTGGTGCTTTCCGAGCGTCCGGCGGATGCCCGGGATGTCGTCTTCCCGACCCACTGTCCTGTATGTCAGTCAGACGTTGAACGGGTGGAAGGCGAGGCGGTAGCCCGCTGTACGGGCGGCCTGATCTGCGGCGCGCAGCGCAAAGAGTCGCTCAAGCACTTCGTCTCCCGTCGCGCGCTCGACGTTGACGGCATGGGCGACAAGATCATCGACCAGCTGGTGGAGAAAGAGTACGTCCATACCCCGGCGGATCTGTTCCGGCTGACGGCGGGGAAACTGACCGGGCTGGATCGGATGGGGCCGAAGTCCGCGCAAAACGTAGTCAACGCCCTCGAGAAAGCCAAAGAGACGACCTTCGCACGCTTCCTCTACGCCTTAGGTATTCGCGAGGTAGGAGAAGCGACGGCGGCGGGCCTGGCGGCGCATTTCGGCACTCTCGAAGCCCTGGAGCAGGCTTCCATTGAGGAGCTACAGAAAGTCCCTGATGTCGGCATCGTCGTCGCTACCCATACCTTCAACTTCTTTGCCGAAGAGAGCAACCGCGATGTCATTGCGCAACTGCTGGCGGAGGGGGTTCGCTGGCCAGCGCCGGTGGTGGTGAAGGCGGAAGAGATTGATAGCCCGTTTGCAGGCAAAACCGTGGTCCTGACCGGCAGCCTCAGCCAGCTGTCGCGCGATGACGCCAAAGCGCGTCTGGTGGCGCTGGGGGCGAAGGTGGCAGGCAGCGTGTCGAAGAAAACCGACCTGGTGATTGCCGGCGAAGCGGCGGGGTCTAAGCTGGCGAAAGCGCAGGAGCTGGGCATCGAGGTGATTGACGAAGCCGAAATGATGCGTCTGCTGGGAGAATAACGTGGATAAAGCGCAGCTGGTCGAGATAGCCAATACCGAAATGCCGTTCGGTAAATACAAGGGACGTCGCTTAATCGATGTCCCGGAAGAGTATTTATTGTGGTTCGCGCGTAAGGATCAATTCCCTGCCGGGCATCTTGGCGAGCTGATGGCGTTGACCCTGCTGATTAAAACTGAGGGGCTGAGCGATCTGGTCCAGCCCCTGAAGAAAGCGCGTTAGGCTTTGGCCGCGTTGGCCTTTTCCTCAACGAGACGCGCATCGGTTTGCTGCTTGTAGCGCCGCGCCAGCACCGCGCAGACCATCAGCTGGATTTGGTGGAAGATCATCAACGGCAGCACCATGATGCCGAGGATGGAGGTCGGGAAGAGAATATTGGCCATCGGAATGCCGTTGGCCAGGCTCTTTTTCGAACCGCAGAAGACGATGGTAATCTCATCGGCTTTGTTAAAGCCGCAGCGGCGGGCGACAAAGACGTTGACCGCGATGACGATGGCCAGCAGCACCAGGCTGACCACCACGATAAACAGCAGCGATCCCAGACCGACTTTATGCCAGATGCCATTCACCACCGCCTCGCTAAAGGCGGAGTAAACCACCAGCAGAATCGAGGTCTGGTCGGTCTTACCAATCCACTTCTTATGCTTCGCCACCCAGTCGCCAATCCACGGCCGCGATAAGTGACCGAGCACGAAAGGCAGCAGCAGCTGCAGCATAATTTTACCGACCTGCTCCAGACTGCCGCCTGCGCCGTGAAGGTTCATCAGGACCCCCACCAGTAGCGGGGAAACAAAGATCCCCAGCAGGCTGGAGGCCGAGGCTGAGCAAACCGCAGCCGCGACGTTGCCCCCGGCCAACGAAGTAAAGGCGATAGCGGATTGCACGGTGGCCGGCAGAATGCACAGATAGATAAAGCCGCTGTAGAGCATCGGATCGACATTCACCGGCGCCCACCAGGCAAACAGAACCCCGAGTAGCGGGAAGAGAATAAAGGTGCTGCACATCACCCATAGATGCAAACGCCAGTGGCTGCCGCCGGCGATAATCGCCTCCCGGGAGAGTTTAGCGCCATGCATAAAGAACAGCAGCGCGATGGCGGCGGTGGTCAGATGTTCAAAGAAGGGGACGAAAGCGCCACGGGCCGGGAAGAATGAGGCCAGCAGGACAACGGTGATTAGCGTTGCCGTAAACGGATCGAGAATACGGAAAAGTTTCATAAACGCTCCTGAAAAGAGATGCGCTATTGTGCTTTTTTTCATTTGAGAAATAAAATTGATTTATTGCATCTATTCATGAATAAAAAAGATGAATTACTCTCTGCGTCAGTTAAAAGTATTTGTCACCGTCGCCCGGGCCAGAAGCTTCAGCCGGGCAGGGGAGATGATTGGCTTAAGTCAGTCGGCCGTCAGCCATAGCGTCAAGGAGCTGGAGCATCAGACCGGCGTCCGTCTGCTCGACCGTACTACTCGCGAAGTGGTGCTCACCGAGGCGGGCCAGCAGCTGGCGGGCAGGCTGGAACGTTTGCTCGATGAGTTGACGATTACCCTGCGCGACGCCGGGCGGGTTGGCCAGCAACTGAGCGGCACCGTCAAGGTCGCCGCCAGTCAGACGATTTCCGCCCACCTTATTCCGCAGTGTATTGCTCACAGCAATCGTCGTTATCCCGATATCGATTTTGTGCTGCACGATCGGCCCCAGCAGTGGGTGCTGGAAAGTATCCGCCAGGGGGAAGTGGATTTTGGCATCGTGATTGATCCGGGCCCGGCGGCAGACCTTCAGTGTGAAGTGGTTCTGGCGGAACCATTTTTGCTGCTCTGCCGGGAGGATCATCCTTTTGCCAGCCTGACAGAAGTGCCGTGGCAGGCGCTGCAGGATGAAAGGCTAATCCTGCAGGATTATGCGTCCGGCAGCCGCCCGCTGATCGATGCGGCCCTCAGCAGGCTGGCTATCCGGGCGAACATCGTCCAGGAGATTGGCCACCCGGCAACGCTGTTTCCGATGGTAGAATCGGGAATTGGCATCAGCGTTCTGCCGGCGCTGGCGCTACCGTTACCGCAGGGGAGCCATCTGACGGTGAAACGGCTGACTCCGGTGATGGAGCGGCAGCTGATGCTGGCATGCAGGAAAAATCGCTCGCTGTCGACCGCCGCTCAGGCGTTATGGGAAATTGTGCGTGAAGAAGGGGAGAATTTAACCGCCGCCAGGGTTGAAGATCCGCTATATCAGCGCTGACAGAGGGGGTTGCTGCGGAGGGACTCGTGGCAGGGCCATGTTCCGCGCATAGCAAAAAGGCGCCTTTAGGGCGCCTTTTTACATTGGTGGGTCGTGCAGGATTCGAACCTGCGACCAATTGATTAAAAGTCAACTGCTCTACCAACTGAGCTAACGACCCGAGTGGTGGGTGATGACGGGATCGAACCGCCGACCCCCTCCTTGTAAGGGAGGTGCTCTCCCAGCTGAGCTAATCACCCCCGCTGTGTGGAGTCGCATTATAGGGAGAGTTGAAAATGAGTCAACGCCTTTTCTAAAGAATTCGTTCGTTCGTCGTAAAATTAAACAAAGCGATCGCGAAACCGGCGCCATAGCATGATTTATAAACAAAAATGGCAAACCGTGACGTTCCGATGGGAACAACATTGAGGAATCAGCCCACGGTGTTAGAATATTGACCCATAATTTCCACCGGACATTGCCGGCTATCGGCATCTTTATTAAACGTAAGGCCAATTCATGAAAATCAAAACTCGCTTCGCGCCAAGCCCAACCGGCTATCTGCACGTTGGCGGTGCGCGTACTGCTCTCTATTCCTGGCTTTTTGCCCGTAACCACGGCGGTGAGTTTGTGCTGCGTATTGAAGACACCGATCTCGAACGCTCCACCCCGGAAGCAATTGAAGCCATCATGGATGGCATGAACTGGCTGAATCTGCAATGGGACGAAGGCCCCTATTTCCAGACCAAACGCTTCGATCGTTATAACAACGTAATCGATGAGATGCTGGAAGCCGGTACCGCTTACAAATGCTATTGCTCGAAAGAACGTCTGGAAGCGCTGCGCGAAGAGCAGATGGCGAAGGGTGAGAAGCCGCGTTACGATGGCCGCTGCCGCCATAGCCACGAGCACCATGCTGACGATGAGCCGTGCGTCGTGCGTTTCGCCAACCCGCAGGAAGGTTCGGTTATTTTTGACGATCAGATCCGCGGACCTATCGAGTTCAGCAACCAGGAACTGGACGATCTGATCATTCGCCGTACCGATGGTTCCCCGACCTATAACTTCTGCGTGGTGGTAGATGACTGGGATATGGCGATCACTCACGTGATCCGCGGCGAAGATCATATCAACAACACGCCGCGCCAGATCAACATCCTCAAAGCGCTGAATGCGCCGGTGCCGGTTTATGCGCACGTGTCGATGATCAACGGCGATGACGGTAAAAAACTTTCCAAGCGCCACGGCGCAGTGAGCGTGATGCAGTATCGCGACGACGGCTACCTGCCGGAAGCGCTACTCAACTATCTGGTGCGCCTGGGCTGGTCTCATGGCGATCAGGAGATTTTCACTCGCGAAGAGATGATTGAGTTCTTCTCGCTGGGCGCGGTGAGCAAATCCGCCAGTGCCTTTAACACCGATAAACTGCTGTGGTTAAACCATCACTATATCAATACCCTGCCGGCGGAGTATGTGGCAACGCATCTGCAGTGGCATATCGAGCAGGAAAATATCGACACTCGCAACGGCCCGCAGCTGGCTGAGCTGGTGAAACTGCTGGGCGAGCGTTGCAAGACGCTGAAAGAGATGGCCCAGAGCTGCCGCTACTTCTATGAAGAGTTCGCTGAATTCGATGCCGACGCCGCGAAAAAACATCTGCGTCCAGTGGCGCGTCAGCCGCTGGAAGTGGTTCGCGATAAGCTGGCGGCGATTAGCGACTGGACGGCGGAAAACGTCCATCACGCGATTCAGGCAACTGCTGATGAGCTGGAGGTGGGGATGGGTAAAGTCGGTATGCCGCTGCGCGTGGCGGTTACCGGGGCAGGGCAATCTCCTGCGCTAGACGTTACTGTCCATGCTATCGGTAAATCCCGTAGCGTAGATCGTATCAATAAAGCGCTGGCTTTTATCGCTGAACGCGAAGGCCAGGCGTCCTGACGGCGACGCAGCTGAAACAACGGCAGGTTACCCTGCCGTTTTTTTTGTCTGTTATTCCGGACTGGCGATGCCGAGGCGGGCAAGAAAACCGCTAATCCCTTCCCGGGCCAGCAGATCGCGGAGCTGCAGCTGTTCTGCCGGAGTCATCAGCTGTAGGGTTTCCGTGATTTGCCGCCAGATCGCGTCTGCCTCATTGACCAGGTATGCACCTGGCGATTCCGCGAGATGATTGTCGGTAAGCAGATGGCGTCTGGCAGGGATGTTGGTCAGAAACTCGCGTACCGGTTGGTCGATAACCACCAGTCGCGCTCGCCCCCCTTTAACGCCGGGTATTGCTTCGGTGCGCCATTGTTTCTCGCGAACCCAGCGATTGATCGTTTGTCTGGCCAGCCCCAGGCAGTCGGCAAGCTCTGCGGGCGTCATTTTATCTTTCAGTTTCATCATGGTTTACCGATCGCGGATCCCTAACCGAAGCAGTAACCCGGTGATCCCCTCGCGCAGCAACAAAGACATAAGCTGCTTCTGCTCGCTGGGGGTGAGTTCTTTACTTAGGGTCAGCAGCAGCGATTCCAGATCGCTATCATGGGGAGAATAGATGCCGGGCGTCTCCGCCACGCGCTGGGCGCTGCGGATAAACTCCCTGACTTGCTCATTGACATGGACCAGGCGCGCTTTGCCGCCCTGGACGCCAGGTCGCGGAGAGGTTTGCCAGCCTTCTTTCCGCACCCACTTATTGATAGTTTGCCGACTGTAGCCTGTTAGATGGGCAATTTCTTCAGGTGTCATTCGTTCCTTGAGCATACTATTTCCTGAGTAAATGTATGGGAATTAGCTGCCCATGTTATAGCATCCTTTTACGTGAAAAGGTGACCTGTTTAACTTCTGACTGCGATAAGGCTCGCAATGTCAGCAAGTTGCCTGCTTTTTCAGCGATTGAATCGGGAAGGATAATTTTGCCGTTGACACCTGAGCGAGGAATTCATATTATGCCGCCCGTCAACACGACACGCTTTACGTTACGGGGCTATAGCTCAGCTGGGAGAGCGCTTGCATGGCATGCAAGAGGTCAGCGGTTCGATCCCGCTTAGCTCCACCAAAATTCAGAACCCTCGCTTCGGCGGGGGTTTTTGTTTTTAGCGGGTTTCATGTAAAGCACTTTCTGGTTACGTCAGTTAATCTCCAGCAATTAAAATCGAAAGTAATTTCAGACTTTTTCCTGATAATTCGCCTTGCCTGCCCTAAATAAGCAACATAACATTTCCCCCATTAAACGTGATGAGGTTTCTGGAGTTTTAATTAACAATAATGCTTGATAAAATTAACATTAATATCAAAAAAACTCTATTGGCCTTTATCATTTGTTTAGTCGCTATTCCGCTGGCTCGTTTTATTTCACCGCAAACGATAATTGACGGCAACCTTATTTATATTGCCTGGCTGCCAATCAGCGTGATGTTTTCTGTTATTTTTATCTTTGGCCGCTATGCAATTGCGCCATTAATTCTCGCGTTTGCCATCACCAATAGTTTTCTCATTAAATTAACGCTGCCGCAGGCGTTTATCTTACTTTTTTGTCAACTGTTCGCCGTGTTTGTCTCCTGCGCTATTCTGCGACTGTTGGTGGGGAAGCGCTGGCGCTGCGGTCCAACGGCAAAACATATGGGGGCGCGGATCTTCTGGGGCGGCTTCTTCGCGCCGGTGCTCCTGAAAATCACCATGTATCTCGCCGGACAATATTTTGCGTTTCCATTAGCTATTACCAGTTACTTTGGTAGTATGCCGTTGATTTATACTGTAATAGATATCCAAAGTTTAATCAGTGCGGCATTAATTTTTACGACGTTTCTTTATTATCCAATGCGGATGATTATCAGTCCGCGCTACGCCCGACGTTTCTGGCAGCAGGAATGTTTACCGTGGCTGGCACCGCAATATCGCTCCTTTACCCTATATTGGTTTATCGCGTTGGCGGTGATATTAACGCTATTGTGTGCGCCGTATCAGTCTGAATTTATTGCCGGTTATTTAGTTCCGGTTATTTTTATTGTCTACTTTATCGGTATCAGTCGAATAGGCCATGCGCTATTGCGTATTTCATGGTCTGTCTCGGCCTTTTTGCTGGTGGTATATAACAAAAACTTTCTCCAGGGGGTGCAAAGCGAGTATTCACTCTCCTTTGTGCTGTCGGTTCTGATCTCCTTTACTATCTGTTTGTTTTATATGGCCGACATCTATGCCCGCAGCGACCGCAACAAACGCCGCTGGCGTAGCCAGGCGGAAGAGGATCCGCTGACCGGCTTGCCTAACCTGCGCGCGCTGGAGAGCCATTTACAGAGCTGTCCTCAGCAGGCTATCTGCAGCCTGCGTATTGATAATCTCGACTTTCTCAGTCGGCATTATGGCCTGATGATGGGGGTGGACTGTAAACGGCAGATTATTCGGGCGCTGCAACCGCTGCTGGGAGCGGCGGATAAAGTCTTCCAGGTACCGGGCAGCGAACTGATCCTCGTGCTTGATGGGCCGGAGCCGTCGTCCCGCTTGAACCATATGGTCGCGGTCCTCAACCACAAAAAGTTCAGCTGGCACAATCAGCCGCTGGATTTGGAGTTTGGCGCGGCCTGGGGCCGCGATGACGGCCAGGGTGAGGGACTTTACCAGATGCTGGGCCAGCTAAGCTGGCTTTCCGAACAGGCGGGCAGTGAACGTCGGGTGCTGGCGCTGGACGAGGAGCAGGATCTGGTGGTGGATCAAACTACCGAGCAGGTGCGCCTCCTAATGCGCGTCAAGCAAGTGCTCAAAGATCGCGCGCTGATGCTCTATGCGCAACCGATTCAGAATCCGGAGGGGGAGGGTTATCATGAGATCCTCACGCGCATGCGCTGTGGCGATAGCGTCATTATGCCCGACCGATTCATTCCGCTGATTGTGCAGTTTAACCTCAGCCAACGTTTTGACATGCTGGTGCTGGAGACCTTGTTCAGTATGCTCCATAAGCATCCTGGCCAGCGATTCTCGGTCAACCTGCTGCCTGCAACTCTGATGCAAAAGAACAGCGCAGGGCAGATTATCGCGCTGTTTCAACGCTATAGCGTCTCGCCAGAACTTATAACTATTGAGGTGACCGAAGAGCAGGCCTTCTCTAATGCGGACACCAGTCGGCAAAATCTTGAAGCGTTGCGCGCGTTTGGCTGCGCCATCGCTATTGATGACTTTGGCACCGGCTATGCGAACTATGAACGTCTGAAACATCTACAGGCCGATATCATTAAGATTGACGGCTGCTTCGTCCGCGACATCCTCACGGACCCGCTGGACGCCATCATGGTGAAATCGATTGTCGAGATGGCGCGGGCGAAACAGATGAGCGTGGTGGCGGAATATGTCGAAAGCGAACCGCAAAAAGCGCGCTTGCTGGAGCTGGGCGTGAATTATCTGCAGGGTTATCTGATCGGTAAACCACAGCCGCTGGGTGAATGTCGGGCAAAAAAAAGCCGGGCATTGCCCGGCTCAGATGACTGACGTCTGTTACAGAACCAGCGCCGCAATCGAGGCGGACAGCACGCTAACCAGCGTGGAGCCGTACACCAGCTTCAAACCGAAGCGAGAAACTACGTTGCCCTGTTCTTCGTTCAGACCTTTGATCGCCCCGGCAATAATGCCGATAGATGAGAAGTTGGCGAAGGAGACCAGGAAGATAGAGATAATGCCTTCCGCGCGCGGGGAGAGCGTCGAGGCAATTTTCTGCAGATCCATCATGGCGACGAATTCATTGGAGACCAGTTTGGTAGCCATAATACTGCCCACCTGCAGCGCTTCGCTTGCCGGCACACCCATCACCCAGGCAACCGGGTAGAAGATATAGCCGAGGATACCCTGGAAGGAAATGCTATAGCCGAACCAACCGGTCACGGTGGCGAACAGGGCATTCAGCGCCGAGATCAGCGCGATGAAGCCGATCAACATCGCCGCCACGATAATCGCGACTTTAAAACCTGCCAGAATATACTCGCCCAGCATCTCGAAGAAGCTCTGACCTTCGTGCAGATTCGACATCTGCAGATTTTCTTCGCTCTCTTCCACGCGGTAAGGGTTAATTAATGACAGAACGATAAAGGTGCTGAACATGTTGAGCACCAGCGCCGCAACGACATACTTTGGCTGCAGCATGGTCATGTAAGCGCCTACGATGGACATGGACACGGTGGACATCGCCGTCGCCGCCATGGTGTACATGCGGTTGCGCGACATTTTGCCGAGAATATCTTTATACGCGATAAAGTTTTCCGACTGGCCGAGGATCAACGAGCTCACGGCGTTGAAGGACTCCAGCTTGCCCATGCCGTTAACTTTCGACAGGACGGTACCGATCGCGCGAATGACAATCGGCAGGATACGAATATGCTGCAAAATGCCGATCAAAGCCGAAATGAAGACGATAGGGCACAAAACTTTGAGGAAGAAGAAGGCCAGGCCTTTATCGTTCATGCCGCCGAACACGAAGTTTGTCCCTTCGTTGGCAAACCCGAGGAGTTTTTCAAACATCTCGGAAAATCCTTTCACAAAACCCAGACCAATATCGGAGTTGAGGAAGAACCAGGCCAGCAGGACTTCAATGACAAGCAGTTGAACAACATAACGAATACGGATCTTTTGGCGGTCATGGCTGACCAACAGGGCCAGTATAGCCACCACAACGATCGCGAGGACAAAATGCAAGACGCGGTCCATAGTTGCTCCAAATATGAGGCAGGTTAAATTTCCGTGCACATTCTATGCAACGGCTTTAAAGAAAACGAGATCAATTGCACAATATTGCAAGGAACTGTGACCAATGGCAAAAATAGTGATCCAACATCCACTTTTGTTATGTTACGTAAAGGTTTTAAAAGTTGCATTCTTGTACTACTCTTAATAGCGGGCTGGATCTCGTTTTCTGACGCCCGTATTCCATTTCCGGCCAGCTATTGTTCCCTTCTATCACAGCAATCATTATCTCCTTTCTAAATGAACTTGATAATCATTCGCATTTTGATAGCATGAAACATAGCAAAGGCTATATTTCCAGAGGCAGAAGATGACTAGCAGTCGCGTTGAGAATAGCAGTAGTCGCGCCGCGCGCAAGGTGAAGCTCGCCTTAATGGGCCCGGCTTTCGTCGCTGCCATTGGCTATATCGATCCGGGTAATTTCGCCACTAACATTCAGGCCGGCGCCAGCTTTGGCTACCAGCTGCTGTGGGTCGTGGTGTGGGCTAACCTGATGGCGATGCTGATCCAGGTGCTTTCTGCCAAACTGGGCATTGCCACCGGCAAAAACCTGGCCGAGCAGATCCGCGACCATTACCCGCGTCCTGTTGTCTGGTTTTACTGGGTACAGGCGGAAATTATCGCTATGGCCACCGATCTGGCTGAATTTATCGGCGCCGCAATTGGTTTTAAGCTGGTACTCGGCGTATCGCTTCTGCAGGGGGCGGTGCTGACCGGGGTGGCGACTTTTCTGATCCTGATGCTGCAGCGGCGCGGGCAAAAACCACTGGAGAAGGTGATCGGTGGATTGTTGCTGTTTGTCGCCGTGGCCTATGTCGTGGAGTTGATCTTTTCCCAGCCCGCGCTGGCTCCTCTGACGAAAGGACTGGTGATCCCCACGCTGCCCAACGGGGAGGCGGTATTCTTAGCCGCCGGGGTACTGGGGGCGACAATCATGCCGCACGTCATTTACTTACACTCATCGCTGACTCAGCATCTGCATGGCGGAACGCGAAAAGAACGCTATAACGCGACCCGCTGGGATGTGGCGATCGCCATGACCATTGCCGGGTTCGTCAATCTGGCGATGATGGCGACCGCTGCGGCGGCATTCCACTTTAATGGCCATACCGGCGTCGCCGATCTCGATCAGGCCTACATGACGCTGGAGCCGCTGCTGAGCCACGCGGCGGCGACCATCTTTGGCCTCAGCCTGATTGCCGCCGGTTTATCGTCGACCGTGGTGGGCACTCTGGCAGGTCAGGTCGTTATGCAGGGGTTTATCCGCTTTCATATTCCGCTGTGGTTTCGCCGGGCGATCACCATGCTGCCGTCGTTTGTCGTCATTCTGCTGGGGCTGGATCCTACGCGCATCCTGGTAATGAGTCAGGTGTTGCTCAGCTTTGGCATTGCGCTTGCCCTGGTGCCGCTGCTGATATTTACCAGCAATGCGAAGCTGATGGGGGACCTGGTGAATACCCGTTGGGTGAGAGGCATCGGCTGGGCGATAGTCGCTATTGTGGTGAGCCTGAACGGCTGGTTAATAGTGGGGTCGCTGCTCGGGGTGGATTAATTGATTCCTGATGCTGAATAAAGTAAAGGGGAGCCGATGGGCTCCCCTTTTCGTTTGTTAGTGATGGCCATGTCCATGACCGTGACCGCGCCCACCCGGGCCGCGTCCCCAGCCGCCGCGGTGGTCATCGCGGTCGTTCCAGCCAGCACGATAGCCGCGCTCCCAGGCTTTATCTCTGCCTTTGTACCAGCCTTTGTGCCAGCCGTTGTCATGACGATGCCAACGGTTATCACGCCATTCATAGTGACGACGCCAGTAATCACGGTCGCGCCAGCTGCCACCGTCCCAGTAGTTACCGTAATTGTCACGATCGCCTATTTGTAATTTTACCGACGGCAGCAGGGTGATTTCACCAGCGTTAGCGACCAGTGGCCCTGCGGCCAGCAGTACTGCTGCCAGAATCAGTGACCTGAACATACTCTTCTCCTTCACGATCGGGGCCGTAAGCGGCCTGTTAACCTGATATTACGGGCCGGTAAAGACCCGCCGCATCGGACGAACTCCGAAAGCGCAGGAAAGAGCACTTTTTGCTAAAGTAACATTTGCTTTACAGCGCAAGGATGGCGTCGATGGCCGCGCACTCCTCGGTGGTGAAATGGCGATTCTGCAGCATGCCGACGGCATCATCCAGTTGCGCGGTTTTGCTGGCGCCGATCAGCACCGAGGTGACTTTCTCTTCGCGCAACACCCAGGCCAGCGCCATCTGCGACAGCTTCTGCCCACGCGCTTCCGCCTGCCTGTTAAGCTGACGAATTTTTTCTAATCGGGCTGGAGTCAGTTGCTCCGGCTGCAGAAAACGACTGCTGCTGGCGGCGCGCGAGTCGGCCGGAATGCCGTTGAGATAGCGGTCGGTAAGTTGCCCACCGGCCAGCGGTGAAAACGCTATGCTTCCAATCCCTTCCGTCTGCAGAAAATCCAGCAATCCTTCTTCCACGCCGCGTTCGAACATCGAGTAGCGAGGCTGGTGAATGATGCAGGGGGTGCCGAGGTCGTTAAGGATCTTCACCGCCTCCCGCGCCTGGGCCAGAGGATAGTTGGAGATCCCGACATATAGCGCTTTACCCTGACGAACCAGATGATCGAGCGCACGCATCGTTTCCATCAGCGGCGTCTGTGGATCAGGCCGGTGATGGTAAAAAATATCGACGTATTCCAGCCCCATGCGTTTAAGGCTCTGGTTAAGGCTGGCTACCAGATATTTTCGCGATCCCCAGTCGCCGTAAGGGCCGTCCCACATCGTGTAGCCTGCTTTAGTGGAGATGATTAACTCATCGCGATAAGGCAGGAGCGACTCTTTCAGGATGCGGCCAAAGTTGCTTTCCGCCGAGCCCGGCGGCGGCCCATAGTTGTTGGCCAAATCGAAATGGGTTATACCGAGGTCAAAAGCGTGCAGGAGCATCTGCCGGCTGGTTTCCACTCGCGTTTCATCGCCAAAGTTATGCCACAGGCCAAGGGAAATAGCCGGTAGCTGCAGACCGCTGCGGCCGCAGCGACGGTACTCCATCGTTTGATATCGCGTGGTGCTTGCCTGGTAAACCATTCTTCCTCCGCCGACAAAACAGGATGTGTATACGTTTACACTAAACAATGTTCTGCGTGGAGTACACTGCTTTTTCTGCGTAATTATTGCTTTACACTGCCATTATCACCTCCCATCTGGACAGGCGGATCGCTTATTCAATACTCAAATTACACCTGCACCAAAATGAGGATAATGGATATGCAACCGACCTACACTATTGGGGATTATCTGCTGGATCGCCTTGTCGACTGCGGTATTGACCGCTTGTTCGGCGTGCCGGGAGATTACAACTTACAGTTTCTCGATCGCGTCATCGCGCACAGCGCCTTGGGGTGGGTCGGCTGCGCCAACGAGCTGAATGCGGCATATGCCGCTGACGGCTATGCGCGCATCAAAGGGGCCGGTGCGCTGCTGACCACTTACGGCGTCGGCGAATTGAGCGCGCTGAACGGCATTGCGGGTAGCTATGCGGAACATATTCCGGTATTGCATATTGTCGGTGCGCCCTCTACCGGCGCCCAGCAGCGCGGCGAACTGCTGCACCATACCCTCGGCGATGGCGATTTTCGCCATTTCGCCCGCATGAGCGAGCAGATCACCTGTAGCCAGGCGCTGCTGACCGCCGGCAACGCCTGCCATGAAATCGACCGTGTGCTGCGCGATATGTTGACGCATCATCGCCCCGGCTATTTGATGCTGCCAGCCGATGTCGCCAGAGCGGCAGCGATTGCCCCAGCCCAGCGCTTGCTGGTGGAGCCCGCTCCGGCGGATGAAAACCAGCTTGCCGGGTTCTGCGAACATGCCAGCCGCCTGCTGCGGGGCAGCCGACGCATTTCCCTGTTGGCGGACTTCCTGGCGCAACGTTATGGCCTGCAGAAGACGCTCCGGGAGTGGGTGGCGAAAACGCCTGTCGCCCATGCGACGATGCTCATGGGCAAGGGATTGTTTGATGAGCAGCAGAGCGGGTTTGTCGGCACCTACAGCGGGATTGCCAGCGCGCCGCAGACCCGGGAGGCGATTGAAAACGCCGACACCATCATCTGCATTGGCACGCGCTTCACCGACACCATCACCGCAGGATTTACCCAACATCTGGCGCGGGAAAAGACTATTGAGATCCAGCCCTTCGCCGTCAGGGTGGGCGATCACTGGTTCAGCGGGGTGCCGATGGATAAGGCTTTGGCCGCGCTGATGACGCTTTCCGCCCCGCTGGCGGCGGAGTGGGCTACGCCTCAGGTCGTGGCGCCGGAGGCTGAGGAGGGCGCTGAAGGCGAGTTGACCCAGAAAAATTTCTGGGCGACGGTGCAGGGCGCCCTGCGTCCGGGGGATATTATTCTCGCCGATCAGGGGACGGCCGCCTTTGGTATTGCGGCGCTGAAGCTGCCCTCTGAAGCATCGCTGATCGTCCAGCCGCTGTGGGGCTCGATTGGTTTTACTCTCCCGGCCGCCTATGGCGCACAAACCGCGGCGGCGGAGCGGCGGGTGGTGCTAATTGTCGGCGATGGCGCGGCACAACTGACCATTCAGGAGATGGGCTCCATGCTGCGTGATAAGCAAAAGCCGCTTATTCTGCTGCTGAATAACGAAGGGTATACCGTGGAACGGGCGATTCATGGTCCAGAGCAGCGCTACAATGACATCGCTCTGTGGGACTGGCAGCGGCTGCCGGAAGCCTTCGCCCCTGACGTTGCTTCGCGCTGCCGGCGGGTCACTCAGACGTCTGAACTGCGGGAGGCGATGACGGAGAGCATCACCTCCGATACCCTCACCCTGGTAGAAGTGATGCTGCCGAAAATGGATATCCCCGATTTCCTGCGCGCGGTGACGCAGGCCCTTGAGGAGCGAAACAGCCGCGTTTAATCGGTATGCCGTTTGGCAATCATCAACGGTCTCCCGGCCAGCAGCAGCCAGGCCGGGAGCATCACCATACACAACAGCGGCAGCAAAGTCGTATCCGGGACCACCACGGCGGCCATAAACAGGCTCAACCAGCCGTCGCGAGTGACGACCAGCACCATGCCGAGGATCGCGCAGGAAACGGTGATTGCCGCCGGCACCGCGTCAACATGAGCATGCAGCATCAGCCCCAGCGCTACCCCGACGAACACCGCCGGGAAAATTCGCCCGCCGCGAAAGCCGCTGGCTGAGGCAAGAACCAGGGCCGCCAGTTTGACCAGCGCGATAAGCAGAAAATCCGCGGCGGTTAGCGTCTGGCTGAAGGCCAGCTGCTGCATCTCATCCAGCCCTTTAAATAGCGTTAAGGGCCCGCCTATCGTCCCCACGATCCCCAGCAGCAGCCCGCCGATGCCGAGGGTCAGGATTGGATTTTTCAACCGATGCATCAGGGCATGCAGTCGCGGCAGACACCAGACGGCCACCATGCCGACGGCGATAGCGATCAGGGCGACGATAATGCCGCTGAGAATATCAACGAAGCGCATCTGACCATAGTGCGGGATCGGCAGCGAAAAATGGGGATGGAAAAACAGACCCGTCGTCAACGCGCCGGCGGCGGCGGCGAGGAGGGGAGCAAAGAGGCGATCCCACAGTGGCGTATCGTTGCTGCTATTGAGGGTTTGCGAAAAAATCAGCGCGGCGGCAACCGGGGTACCGAAGAGGGCGCCGATGGTGCCTGAGGCCGCGAGGATGGTCCAGTCCAGCGAGCTGACGCGCGGAAACAGTCGGGAGCCGACGGCGACAGCCAGCGCGATATTCACCACCATAATCGGATGCTCCGGGCCGAGGCTGACGCCGCCGGCGAGGCCGAGGATCAGTGCGGCCAGGAGTCCGGGCAGCGCGCCGGTGGCAATGGGAGCGCCGATTAACGACTCGGTCGCTGGATCCGGCCCGGCGTGCCCGGGGCTGTAACGAATGACCAGACCCACCGCGATGCCTGTCGCCGTCAGCATGGCGATGATCCACAGCGGGCTGTCGGCGCTCACCCCCAACTGCGCGGGCAGATTGCTCCACAGCACGCGCTGCAGCAGCGCGGCAACCTTCATCGCCACGATCAGGATCAGGCTGCAGGCGATACCTATCAGGATGGCCGGCACCGACAGGATCAGCATTGTTCTGGCGCGAGGATGGAGCATGGAAATGTCCTTGTAAAAGTGCTGGAGCACTACTTTGCCTTCGTCAGCGGAGACCGTCGATGCAAATGGTGCTGAAACGATAAAGTTAAGGTGACATCTGATATCCGGCGCGTCCTTTACAGGCTACCTTGCATAGATTACAAACTAAATGTGACCTGTGTCGCTAAACAAGGGGCGTCTGCGCGTTGGACGTTGTTGTTAAGCCGCCATGAATTTACAGTGTGCCAAAAGATTTATTTTGACTTTAGCGGAGCCGTAACGGAATGACAAAATTTGCTTTAGTAGGAGATGTCGGGGGGACCAACGCCCGCCTGGCGCTATGTGATCTGGCGAGTGGAGAGATCTCTCGTGCAAAGACCTATTCCGGGCTCGATTACCCCAGTCTGGAGGCAGTGGTGCGCGTCTATCTCGAGGAGCACCAGGTAACGGTCAACGAAGGTTGTATCGCCATCGCATGCCCGATTACCGGCGACTGGGTGGCGATGACCAACCATACCTGGGCTTTCTCTATCGCCGAAATGAAGCGCAACCTCGGCTTTGCCCATCTGGAGATAATTAACGATTTTACCGCTGTTTCAATGGCCATTCCGATGCTGAAAGCTGAGCACCTTATTCAGTTTGGCGGCAGTGCGCCGGTAGCGGGCAAACCGATCGCCGTTTATGGCGCCGGGACCGGGCTCGGCGTGGCGCATCTGGTCCACGTTGATAAGCGTTGGGTCAGCCTGCCGGGCGAAGGCGGTCATGTTGATTTTGCCCCGAACAGCGAAGAAGAAGGGATCATTCTGGAAGAGCTACGCGCCGAGCTGGGGCATGTTTCCGCAGAACGCGTGCTCTCAGGTCCCGGGCTGGTCAACCTGTATCGCGCGATTGTCAAATCGGACGGCCGACTGCCGGAGAACCTGCAGCCGCGTGAGGTGACCGAACGAGCGCTGGCGGACAGCTGCACTGACTGTCGTCGGGCGCTGTCGCTGTTCTGCGTCATTATGGGACGCTTCGGCGGTAACCTGGCGCTGACCCTCGGGACGTTTGGCGGGGTGTATATCGCCGGCGGCATCGTGCCGCGCTTCCTGGAGTTCTTTAAAGCCTCTGGTTTCCGCGGCGGTTTTGAAGACAAAGGCCGTTTTAAAGCTTATGTTCAGGATATCCCGGTTTACCTGATCGTGCATGATAACCCAGGCCTGCTGGGCTCCGGCGCGCATCTGCGTCAGACGCTGGGCCAGGTGCTTTAAGCATTCTTCTCCCGGGCTACCGTCGTAGCCCGGATGGCGGCGCTTTCCGCTCTCTACAGATTCATCAGCTGGCGAAACTCTTTCACTTTACTGCGACTGACCGGAACCTGAAACTCCAGGTCACGCAGGCGCAGCACATAGGTGTTGTTGAACCACGGCTCAATTTCCCGAATTTTGCTGAGATTTACGCAATACGAGCGGTGGCAGCGGAAGAAATGCGCGGTGGGCAGTTTGCTGCAGAATTCAGTAATGTTCATCGGCATGACGAATGACTCCCGGCGGGTATAGACGAATGTCATCTTTTCATGCGCCTCGGCATAATAAATATCATGAATACTGGTGACGATGATCCGCTCATCTTTGATCAGATTGATGGTGTCGTTTTCCCGTGGCGCTGCGCTGGCTAATCCTGAAGCAGCGTTATTTTGCTGCTGCCAGGCGGTGGTCAGCTTTTGCAGCATATTGATGATGCGCGACTCCTGGTAAGGTTTCAGGATGTAGTCAAATGCTTCCAGCTCAAAGGCTTCCACCGCATGTTCTTTCCACGCGGTGATAAAGACGATAAAAGGTTTATGGGCAAACTGGCTGATGTTTTGCGCCAGCAGAACCCCGTCGAGCGACGGAATATTGATATCGAGAAAGATGGCGTCGACCTTGTTGTGCTGGAGAAATTTCAGCACGTCCAGGCCGTCGTCAAAGCTGCCGACGATCTCCATCTGGCTATGGGTGTTAATAAGCCAGGAGAGCTCCTGCTGGGCCAGAAACTCATCCTCCACAATGATAACTTTCATCTTTTCTCCGCTCATGACAACAGCGACTCCGTCAGCGCCTGCGGCGTAGAGTTATTGGGGACATAAAAGGCGATTTCGGTTCCCGGCGTCAGATTGCGGATATGCAAACCCTCGCCGTAGAGAAGTTTCACCCGATGATGCACATTGAGCAGGCCGATTTTGTTACCCGGCATCTCATCGGCTTCCACGCGGGCGACCACGACGGGATCGATACCGTTGCCCGTATCGCGAACGCTGATGCGTACCCGATTGCCGCACTCGTTAATGCCGATCGTCACCACGCCTTTGCCTTTACAGGGTTGAATACCGTGAACAATGGCATTTTCCACCAGCGGCTGGATAAGCAGGCTCGGGATCACGCAGCTGACGTCGTCGTCAATATCGTAGATGACCGTCAGCTTGTCGCCGAATCGCGCCTGTTCAATAGCGATATAATCTTTGATCTGATACAGCTCTCGTTTGATATCAATCTGCTCATCGTCTTTTAATTCGATGTTATAGCGCAGGTAGCGCGACAGATTAAAAATGAGCTGGCGCGCGGTGTCCGGATTAAGGCGAATCGAGGAGGAGATCGCGTTCAGCGCATTAAATAAAAAATGCGGGTTAATTTTGCTTTGCAGGGCGCGCAGCTCCGCTTTGTTGGCCATCTCCCGCAGCTGTTCGGCGCGGGAGACTTCCAGCTGGGTGGAGATTATTTGCGACAGGCCAATCGCCATCTCCTGCAGCGTCGAAGTGATGCGATGGGCGTGGCAGTAATAGATTTTTAGCGTGCCGGTCACCACCCCTTTTTCCCACAGCGGGATCACCATCAAGGAGTGGATCTCCGGGGTACGGTGGGCTTCGTCATTGTTTTTTATGATGATTTTCCCATAACGAATCGCCTGCCGGGTGGTGGGGCTAATCATATCGTCGTGGCGTTGATAGTTGGCTTCACCGACGCCCACGTAGGCCAGCACGTGCTCGGTATTGGTGATCGCCACCGCGTCGGCGGTAATGTCGCGGCGGATAATCTCGCAAACCTGGCGCAGAGAATCGCTGTTAACGTGTCGAAACAGCGGCAGGGTTTTGTTGGCGATATCGAGCGCCAGTTTCGCCTGCCGCGCCGCGCTGGCCTCCTTTTCCCCTTCAACGCTCTGCACCAGCAGCACGATAAAGCCGATGCAGACGCTGCCGAGGATCATCGGGATACCAATTTTCGAAACAATATCTACGCCGAGACTCAGGGAAGGCGCCCAGACCACCACCAGGATCATGGTCAGAGTTTCACACATCATCCCCGCCAGAATGCCGATTTTCCACCGTTGTTCGCGGGCCACTTTACGATTAATCAACCCCGACAGCAGGCCGGCGACAATGCTGGTGATAAAGCAGGGCACCGCGGTCACGCCGTCGATATCAATCAAATAGCGGTGCACGCCGGCAATCGCCCCGACAATCGCGCCCACCCAGGGACCAAACAGGATCCCACCGGACATCACGGCGATAATGCGGACGTTCACCAGGGACCCCTCAACCGGGACGCCGGACCAGGTACTAAATAGCGCGAACAGCGAGAAAATGGCTGTCACCGCCAGCAGCTCTTTCGGAGTATGGGCCGACTTATGCAACAGTTCGCGGAACAGGCGCAGGCGAATAAGGAAAAAGAGGCAAATAAGCATCAGGGCCGCACGATCATAGACCGCCAGCATCATAGTAAAGATTTCGTGCATGGGTGCGCCGCGTCAGTGGCCAGAAAGGGACATGATAAAAAACCTGACGGCAGAAGACCAGCCGTGGAACCATAAAGCGGAAAAGTCGCACTTTTTAAAGGGGATTAATTAAAAAGCATCGCGATAGCGGCGGTCTTCGCCATTAACGATAATATTCTGTGTTAAGAAAGATATCAGTGTGTTACCACTTTTATACAACCCGGGATTATTCCGCCAATGAACTGCCGCATTTAGCGCAGTCGATACCCGTTTTATATGCCAGGGAATATTTTTTAACGGGCCTCTCGACAACATGAATTTTTTCAGGTTATTTTCTAAACGAGCCGCAACAGCGGCAGCGTCGCTCGGACGGTCCGGGCGCTAACGTTAATTAGAGGAACCTATGGCTGAATCCAGTCCTGAACGCCGTTTTACGCGTATCGATCGTCTCCCTCCGTACGTTTTTAACATTACTGCTGAACTGAAAATGGCTGCGCGTCGGCGCGGCGAAGATATTATCGATTTCAGTATGGGTAATCCCGATGGCGCGACGCCGCCGCATATCGTGGAAAAACTCTGCACCGTTGCTCAACGGCCTGACACCCATGGTTACTCTACCTCGCGGGGGATCCCGCGCCTGCGTCGCGCCATTTCACGCTGGTATGAAGAACGCTATAACGTCGATATCGATCCGGAATCGGAAGCGATCGTCACCATTGGTTCGAAAGAGGGGCTGGCGCACCTGATGCTGGCGACGCTGGATCATGGCGACACCGTACTGGTGCCGAACCCCAGCTATCCGATTCATATCTATGGTGCGGTAATCGCCGGGGCGCAGGTGCGCTCAGTGCCGCTGGTGGAAGGGGTGGATTTCTTTAACGAGCTGGAACGCGCCATCCGCGAGAGCTATCCGAAGCCGAAGATGATGATCCTTGGCTTTCCCTCAAATCCGACCGCGCAGTGCGTCGAACTGGATTTCTTTGAAAAGGTTGTCGCTCTGGCGAAGCAGTATGACATTCTGGTCGTCCACGATCTGGCCTATGCCGATATCGTGTATGACGGCTGGAAAGCGCCCTCCATCATGCAGGTGCCCGGCGCGCGGGATGTCGCCGTCGAGTTCTTTACCCTGTCGAAAAGCTATAACATGGCCGGCTGGCGCATTGGCTTTATGGTGGGTAATAAGACTTTGGTGAATGCCCTCGCTCGTATCAAAAGCTATCATGACTACGGGACTTTTACTCCGCTGCAGGTGGCGGCGATAGCTGCGCTGGAGGGCGATCAGCAGTGCGTGCGCGATATTGCCGAACAGTATAAGCGCCGTCGCGATGTGCTGGTCAAAGGGCTTCATGAGGCCGGCTGGATGGTGGAGTGTCCGAAAGCGTCTATGTACGTGTGGGCGAAAATACCGGAACCTTACGCCGCCATGGGGTCGCTGGAGTTTGCGAAAAAGCTGCTTAATGAAGCGAAGGTTTGCGTCTCGCCGGGGATTGGCTTTGGCGACTATGGTGATACCCACGTCCGCTTCGCGCTGATCGAGAACCGGGACCGTACGCGCCAGGCGATCCGCGGTATCAAGGCGATGTTCCGCGCGGATGGTCTGCTGGCCTCCGCGAGCTAGCGCTGCGGGCAGCACGGCAAAATAAAAACGGGAGCATGAAGGCTCCCGTTTTTTTTGACACCGCTGCAGTCTAGATCATCAGGGCAAAAGTACCGGCCCAAACGATGACCATAAAAGAGAGGCCCATAAAGAAGTATTTCACGACTCATCACTCCACGCGCTTGTGCGACGTTCAAATGAATTAATTGTTCTGTTTTTCAAGGGCTGTCGCCAGTGTAACTTCACCCTGCAGCAGCCCGTAATTCTGTGCGTTTAGTGCTCCAGATGGCGCTAATGTACGCCTAAAAAATCAGGGAAACAAGAGGCATTTTTTTATTAATTTTTAGTTACTTACGAGTGTCGTGATTCGGCGACACATTAATTTCACAGGGTAATAAATTTAACGCCAGCGACGCGAAGGAAACGGGTTTTAGCGATGGGGCGGGCGGGGAAGGCCAACGAGAGCGCGCGGCATTATCTTTGCCACGCGCCGCCGTCGGTTCAGGGCAGGTCTGAGGCGCGCTGTCGCCACTCGGCCGGGTAGTGTGCCGGGATAAAGCGCAGCGTCAGCGCCATGAGTAGCAGGACGCAGATCGCATGCCAGGACCAGTCAAGCGTGTAGTTCCCGCTCAGGCTACGCAGCAGGCCGGAAAGCCAGGGCGACAGACCGGCGATGATAAATCCGATCCCCTGCATAAAGGCTACCAGCCTGCCGGCCACCGCCGGTTGTCCGGCGTGATCCAGCGCCAGCACCAGGCACAGAGGAAACGCGCCGCCCAACCCCACGCCGCAGGCAATGGCCCAGAGCGCAGAGAAATGCTCTGGCAGCCAGATAAAGCCGCAGAAGCCAATCAGCTGTAGCGCCAGCGCTAGCAGAAGAAGCTGGCGCCGATCCTCCTGGCGAGCCAGCGCCGGGAGCAGCAGCGCGCCGGCGGTTTGCCCGACGGTCAGCAGCGCCAGCAGCGAACCGCTGTACTGGGCGCTGTCGCCTAGCTGGATGTAGTAAGGAGGCAGCCAGGCGATCAGGCTGGCGTAACCGGCATTGATCAGTCCGAAATAGAGTCCCAGCGTCCAGGCGCGGCGCTGGCCAATAATCGCGACCCGGGGGGAAGCGCTGGCCTGATGCGGTGCGCGAGGCAATTGCCGACAAATCGCCAGCCAGCTGAGCAGAGCCAGGAGCGCAGGGAGCGCCCACCAGGCTAGCGCATCATGCCAGGCCGCGCTATGTGACGCCAGCCATGGGGTGAACGCGGCGCCTAACCCGCCGCCGCCCATCAGCGCCGCTGACCATAGTCCCATCACCAGCGGCGTCCGTCGGGGAAAGAGGTGCTTAATTACCGCCGGGATGGCGGCCTGAATAATGCCGATGCCAATTCCTCCGGCCAGAGCGCTGGTGAGCAGTAAGCCACTATTCGGAGCGATTTCCCGCAGCAGGGCGCCTGCCGCGATAATCAGCAGGCTCAGCGCAATACTGCGCTTTTGACCGATATAGCGATCGACCCAGCCAGCGGCCAGCGCCAGCACCCCCATCGCGATCACCGGCAGCGCGGTCAGGAGTGCGGCCAGGGTATAGCTCATGCCGCTGGCTGCGCGGATGTCCGGCAGCAAAGGACCAATGGAGGTAAGCAGCGGCCGCATATTGATCCCAGTCAGTACCAGGACTGCCAGCGTCAGGTTCTGTCGCAGCGCTGGTGTCATGACTGCCGTTCCGCCCAGCGCTGATAAAGTTCAGTTCCCTCCGGCTGCGGGCGATGATGGATCGGCAGCGTTTGCTGGGCCAGCGGCTGCTGCAGCTGCTGATAAATCGCGGCGGTCGAGAGCTGAAAAGGCTCCCCGTCCTGATTGCTATTGGCGAAAAACACTTCCCGCACGCCGGTTAAATAGAGCGCGCTCAGGCACATAGGGCAAGGTTGTCCGCTGGCATAGATGACGCATTCGCGCAACACCGCGCTTCCCAGTCTGGCGGCAAGATCGCGAACGGCGTTCAGTTCGGCATGCGCCGTTGGGTCACCGCTCAGATGAAAGGTATTGACGCTTTCAGCGACAATCTCATCATTCCGCACCAGCACGGCGCCGAAGGGGCGCCCACCGTCAGCAATGTTTTGTTTTGCCAGCACTAATGCGCGCTGAAGATAACGATCGTGAGCGGACATAGTCACTCCTGCATAAAACGATGTTAAAGGTGAAATATGTTGAGGGTCGTGCGAAGAGGGTACGTCTCTTGTTTCATAAGTTAAAAGACTTATTTATGATAATGTCTATTGGAATTTCTTATAGGTGGGCCGATGCTTCTGCGCCAACTTTCCTACTTTATCGCTGTGGCTGAACATTGTGGCTTTTCCCGCGCCGCCGCGGCGCTGCATGTCTCCCAGCCTGCGCTGTCACAGCAGATACGCCAGCTGGAAGCGATGCTGGAGGTTCAGCTTTTCGACCGCTCTGGCCGACGTATTCGCCTGACCGATGCCGGTGAGATCTGGCTGGAGTATGCCCGTCGCGCGTTACGCGAGCTTGAGGAAGGTCGGCGCGCCTTGCATGACGCAGAAGATCTCCAGCACGGTAAACTCCGCATTGCTATGACGCCAACTTTCACTACCTATATGCTGGGCCCGCTGATGGAGGCGTACTACCGACGCTATCCTGGAGTAAAAGTGCTTATCCAGGAGATGAACCAGGAGCGGATGGAGGCGATGCTGCTGGAGGATGAACTGGATGTGGGGATTGCCTTTGACGATTGCCGGTCACAGGAAATTGTGGTTCAGCCGCTGCTGACGGAAACGCTTGCGCTGGTGGTGAGCCGTGCGCATCCGCTGGCAGGAGAGCGCGACTTGCAACTGCAGGCTCTCGACGCCCAGCCGCTAATTTTACTGAGCAGCGAGTTTGCTACCCGCGAGCAGATTGATCGTTATTGCCGCCTTCATCGGCTCGAACCAGACGTGCGGATGGAGGCCAACTCCATCGGGGCCGTTCTGTCGGTTATTCGAAGCACAACGTTAGCAACGCTGCTGCCGGCGGCGATCGCCGGACAGTTTGATGATGTGGTGGCGATTGAGCTAAGACCTGCGCTGCTGCAGCGCACGGCCTGTTTATTGCAGCGGCAGGGCGCCTGGCAGAGCGCCGCAGCGCGCGAATTCATCACCCTGGCCCGAGAGAACGCGATAACGATTGAGCAGGAAAACCGCCAGTCCCTTGCCTGAAGGACTGCGTTACTCGCCGGCGAACTGCGACTCACGGCTGGCTTCGCTGCCGATATCGCCTTCATCGGGCTGGGCATTCTCTATAAGCATGCCTTCTTCCTTAAGCCTTTCCAGCACGTGATGAAAGAGCTGAGTCTTGTCTGGCTCAGCCATATTCTGCAACTTCTCATTAAATACAGTATGGGACTGAACAAGATAATGGATAAATTCCAGCAATACCTCACTTTGCGGCAGGACGGTTAATTCCTGCTGGATGTAACGGGTTTGATCCAGTAGCGGATTTTTCGTCACGTCCATAGGCCGGGCGCTAATACTGTGGGCATATATTTTCTCAATGGCCTGGCTGGTGATATAGATGCGGTTCAATGATATCGAGGGGCGTTCGTCTTCCTCTGGAATGAAATGACAATAAACAAATGGTTTATCCGGCAGCATCATGCTGAGGCGGTTTTCGAAAAGAATATCATCTGGCGCCTCCAGCAGCGCCATTAGGTTCCGACAGTGTGGATGCCAGAGCCCTGAAGCAAATACCTTTACGTTGAACTGGGTTACCGTATTTCCGCGCAGGGTTTCCATCGTCGGAATATCGCCTTCAAGCCGCAGAATGCTGCGGATATGGGAGTGATGCGACCAGACTGTTTCTCCTGCCTCGACTGAGGTAAATGGATTAAACGCGCTGGTTACCTCTTTTTCCTGATGGGAGAGGACGGCGATTTTTAATATTCCCGGCGTTGGGTTAAGCTTAAGACATAGATTGATTGCGCCTATATCATGCCAGTGAAGAATGTCTTCCAGTTCGCAGTTTAATAATTTTTGCGCCCGCGCCAGAGAGCAATACTCCATTGGCGGTAAATTATTTAGCTTCCAGATATTCCGTTCTGTAATATTCATAAGAATTGTATGTCGATGAAAAAATGAATCGCCATGGTGAGCAAAAGTATCAATGACAATGATTTATTTTTTCTGCTGACTTCCTTTACCTGATTAACAAAATCCATTCACATTGAGAATAATATATCGATAAATTGGCTGTTTTTATTGTTTTGCTGCCGCATATTTACTCTTTCCCGTTATCTTATCATCTCTTATTCGTAGAGAAAAATAGTTTGCTGAATATAAGCGTTTCTTCCTGTTTAGCAGCAATATTTAAGGTGAGTATGAGCGGAGCACGAAAAAAGGGACGGTCAATTTGGCAAACTTTGTGGTCGGCAGGAAGTATCAAACAGACGCCTGCGGCGCCTGTCGAAGCTACCTGTAGTTATTGCGGCATAGACAGGAAGCGGTCACCCGGTTGCGCGATGGCATACCAGGCCATCATTTCGGCAGTGCCTGGCTGGCCTTCAGCAGGCGCCCAGGCCATAGTGTCCATTTCGGCAAGCGGTTGATAAGCGCCTTGTTTGACTTCAAATACCATGCCGCCTGCGTCGAGCGAGAGCACCGTATGCCAGGTGCCAGCCTCCATTTCCAGCGCCGTACAGGTTTCACCCAGCACCACCCGGTTGGTGACCACGCCGTGGTCATCAAAATTCAGCACTACAAATCGGCCTTTCAGCGGCAGTAAAAGTTCGAAGGTATGTCTGTGCCGGTGCGGGCGGATATAGGTGCCGGGTTCCATGGCGATGGCCAGACGCTGTATCGGGTCGCTCAGTTCAGGATGAAAATTGCGATGGGCACGCAGGCGCGGAGCACTGGCTGCCGCTTCGCTCTGCTGCTGCATATCGCTGAGGGTGATCTGTTTCATATCAACGCCTGGCTCCTGTATCGTCCAGAGAAGGTTATAAAAGGTCGCGGCTAGTGACTGAAAAAGTCAGAAGGTATTGTACGCAGAAATGCGCGTTGCTGTCGGTTTATTGTGTGCGTGATTGACAAAGACACGTTCCTTTCTGGCAGGACTAACCATACTGAAATCGTTGGCTAATTATGATTACGAGAAGAATACGTTCTGGCTGGCGTTTAGGTCATCGTGGTCAATGGCGTGCAACTTTTATATGGTGTCCCCTGCAGGAATCGAACCTGCAACTAGCCCTTAGGAGGGGCTCGTTATATCCATTTAACTAAGGGGACAAGGCGGCACGAGTATAGCGTTTTTTGCCCGCCTGAGTAAGAGCCATACCGTCTGACTGCTTAAACCCTCGCCACTCAGGGCGCTTTTTTTATGCCCGGTCGGCCTTTTTCCCTTTCTCCGCCGCCTGGGCGCGGGCTTCCGCTTTTCGCTTGCTGCTCATATCGTTACGGATCTGCGCATGGCTCAGCAGTGCGAAGATGAAGGTCCCGCCACAGATATTTCCCGCCAGGGTCGGCAGGGCGAACGGCCAGATAAAGTCGCTCCAGGGCAGATTTCCATTAAACACCAGATAAAGGATCTCGACCGAGCCCACCACAATATGGGTGGTATCCGCCAGGGCGATAAGCCAGGTCATGAGAATAATCACCACGATTTTGGCGGCGCCGGCGACAGGAAACATCCAGACCATGGTGGCGACCAGCCAGCCGGAAATAATCGCATTGGCGAACATCTCTGTCGGACTGTTTTTCATTACGTCTTCGGCGATGCTGACAAAGGCCTGACGGGTTGGCTCATCAAAAATAGGCATATAATTGAAGGCCCATGCGGCCACCGCGGTACCGATGAGATTGCCCGCCAGCACCACCGACCATAGCCGCATCAGCAAACCGACGTTACCGAGGGTGGGATTATGCATCACTGGCAGAACGGCGGTGACCGTATTTTCAGTGAACAGCTGCTGGCGGGCCATAATTACGATAATAAAGCCGAAGGTGTAGCCGAGGTTTTCCAGCAAAAAACCGCCCGGGATCCCCTCCAGTTTGACGTGAAAAATTCCCTTCGCCAGCAGGGAGGCCCCCATCGACAGGCCGGCCGCAATCGCTGACCATAGCAGGGCCAGCGCATCGCGCTCCATCTCTTTTTCCCCTTCCTGGCGAATATGTTCATGGATCGCCATCGCCCGCGAGGGAAGGCGATCTTCATTTACTTCGATCTCTTCACCACGCTGATTTTCCTCACTTTCCACTTCTCTTTCGTCATCCTCTGCCTTTAATTTGTTATTGTCTAGTTCATCCATTTCGTGGCCCTCGCTATCAACCTGTATAGTTATAGCGTAGCGGCTTTCCCTGCCGTCTGGCTGGGCATACTCTGAAATCGCAAAAATGGTAACGTCAGATTTTTGTCGCTCCGGTAGAATAGGAGCCCCGCGATTTCGTTATTCCCAGGCTAAGATCAAATCAACAACTTGGGTGATATAGACATCGTTCAACGTGCTGTTACAATCGCTCACATCTTTACGGGCGGAAGCGTTGTCTTTCCGTCATGGATGGCAACTCGCGATAGCCATAAAAACCAGGGAGACATCTATGAATTATCGCCTGTCGGCGCTTGCGCTTGGCGCCACATTGCTGGTGGGATGTGCCAGTTCCAGCTCTGGCGATCGGCCGCAGGGGCGCTCAGACCCGTTAGAAGGGTTTAACCGCACGATGTTTAATTTCAACTTTAACGTGGTTGATCCTTACGTGCTTCGCCCCGTCGCGGTGGCATGGCGCGACTACGTCCCACAGCCGGCGCGCAACGGGTTAAGCAATTTTACCAGTAACCTGGAAGAGCCGGCAGTGATGGTGAACTACTTCCTGCAGGGCGACCCCTATAAAGGTATGGTGCATTTTACCCGCTTCTTCCTGAACACCATTCTCGGTATGGGTGGGCTTATCGATGTGGCCGGGATGGCGAATCCGCAGCTACAGCGGGTTGAGCCACATCGTTTCGGCAGTACGCTTGGGCATTATGGCGTTGGCTATGGCCCGTATGTTCAGTTGCCGTTCTATGGAAGCTTTACCCTGCGCGACGAAGGCGGCGATATGGCCGATGGCTTGTATCCGGTGCTCTCCTGGCTGACCTGGCCGATGTCGATCGGTAAATGGGCGGTGGAAGGGATTGAGACACGTGCTCAGCTGCTGGATTCCGACGGCCTGCTGCGCCAGTCTTCCGACCCTTACATTCTGATGCGTGAAGCCTACTTCCAGCGTCATGACTTTATCGCCAACGGCGGTAAGCTGACCCCGGCGGACAACCCGAATGCTCAGGCTATTCAGGATGAGCTGAAGGATATCGATTCACAGTGATCGGCGAATGATAAAAAAAGGGTGAACATAATGTTCACCCTTTTTTGTGGCGCGCTGCTTATCAGAAGCGGTAGTTGAAGTTAGCGCCGTACAGCCAGGCGGTTCCTTCGGAACGGAAGGTATACGGGCCTTCCTTAATTTCAACATGCTGCCCGTGCATGTATGAAACGCCGACGTCAACCGAGGCATCTTTATTGAACGCGTAGGTGGTACCCGCGCTCAGCCACAGGCGATCCTGGTCCGGAATAGAGATAGAGCGGTTATTAGCCGGCACCGGGCTGTCATCGAAGGCGATACCGGTACGGAAGGTCCAGTTATCGTCATAATAATAGGTGGTCCCCAGCGCAAGACGATAGGCGTCCTTGAAGCCTTCCTCTTTATAGAACAGCGTCTGGCCGTTGCTGCCGGTGGCTTTCAGCTCCTGGAACTGACTCCAGCTGGTGTAGGTCAGGCTATAGTGGACCGCCCACTGCGGCGCCACGCGGTTATAGCCGGACAGCTCCCACATTTCCGGCAGGTTAAGGGTTAGCGAACCATTTGTCGTCTGGCCGCTGGTGCCCGCCGGCAGGCCGAAGTTGCCGAGGATCTGGTTATAGGCCGCCGGCAGGCTGCTGCGGTAGTTACCGTCGAAGTCGATCTTGACCTCAGAACGGTAGGTTAAACCGTACCGGTTATTCTTATCCAGCTCATAGAGGATCCCGGCGTTCCAGCCGAAGCCCCACGCGTTGCCATTAAGATGGGCGATCTGCGTGTCGGCCGGGATCTTCGCTACCTGGCCCGCCAGCGCCGGCGGCAGCGCGCCAGAGCCTGCGACAATCTGCCCCAGATCGCCTGCATAGCGCTCGATCTTCGCCTTGGCGTAGACCGCGTCAAAGCCTAAGCCGAAGCTCCAGTTGCTGTCGAGGCGGTAGGCGCCGCTCAGGTTGAAGTTCGCGGTGGTCAGGTCGGTTTTACCGCCCATGCTGCCGGCCGCATAATCATCGTTATACTCTGTTGCCAGACCATAGTTAGAGGTGATAGACGCCCCCCAACCAAATTGGTCGTTAATCGGCGCGACAAAGTGGAAGTTGGGCACCCACGCCGTCGGGGCGATATTGTCTGCTTTCAGGCTCTTGCCGGTGGGAGAGGTGCCCGAAACATTAACGCCCGGGTCGACAAACACGGCGCCCGCCGACATGGTCGGGCGGTCGAACATCATAATTAATGCCGGGTTACGACTGGCATTACCAGCATCGTCAGCGATCGCCCCTTCACCGGAATAGGCACGACCCAGCCCCGATGCAGAGAATTCGTTGAGCTGGAAGCCTGCTGACCAGGCCTGGGTGGAAACAAGTGCGACAGCCACTGCAAGGGCAGATTGGGTAAAGCGGGTTTTCTGGCTCATGCCCATAACCTCATTGAGTTATTTTTTTTTAAACTATGTTACATGCCGTAACAGAAGCGCGGGAGTGTAGGGTCTGCGGTACAACCAAGAAATCAGACCAGTGCGCTGAGTATAGGTCTGACCAGATGATTTGTTGCAAGTATGTTTATGAAGTTTTTCAATTGTGATAACAGAAACGCGATCCAGCTGGCAAAAATCTCGGAGAGAGCAAGGGGGACAGAAGGGGATTTTTGTTTTAGATCATTTTTAAGTGTGATTTCTGTCACTTAACGCCGGCAGAGCGATTCTCGGCTGGAGGCTCACCGGGGACAGGGCGTAAAATAGGCACATAATTTTTCTGGCACCGAAGGTGCATCTCCAGAGGAAATCTACGATGAGTAAATGTAGCGCTGATGAAACCCCGGTTTGCTGCTGTATGGATGTTGGCACGATTGTTGACAACACCGACTGCACCGCCTCCTACAGCCGCGTATTCGCCAACCGCGCTGAAGCCGAGCAAACGCTCGCCGCGTTAAGCGAAAAAGCCCGCAATGTCGAATCTGAGCCGTGCCAAATTAACCCAACCTTCACTGACGTTGACGGCGGTGTGCAGCTGGATATCGATTTTGTTTTCAGCTGCGAAGCAGAATCCCTGATCTTCCAGCTGGGCTTACGTTAATCCTTCCCCCTCGACGCCCCTGATAAGGGGCGTTTCCTTTTCTTTTCACTGTGTTTTGGCTCGCAATTTTGCGCTTCTCCGATTGGCTTAATGTAAAAAATTAGTTAAGAATGTTATCAGGTCAGACCACTTGGTTGTCTTGGTTAACAGGGGAGTGTTATGAGTCAGGCATTACCGCTTATCACCCGTCAGGGCGATCGCATTGCCATTGTCACGGGGCTACGCACGCCATTTGCTCGTCAGGCTACGGCTTTTCATGGCGTTCCGGCCATTGATTTAGGAAAAATGGTGGTTGGCGAGATGCTGGCGCGCAGCGACATTCCTGCCGAAGTCATCGAGCAACTGGTCTTTGGCCAGGTGGTGCAGATGCCGGAAGCGCCGAACATCGCCCGGGAAATTGTGCTGGGTACCGGCATGAGCGTACATACCGACGCCTATAGCGTCAGCCGCGCCTGCGCCACCAGTTTCCAGGCCGTGGCGAACGTCGCTGAAAGCCTGATGGCCGGCACCATCCGCGCCGGTATTGCCGGCGGCGCCGACTCCTCCTCTGTCCTGCCCATTGGGGTCAGTAAAACGCTGGCCCGCACGCTAGTGGATGCCAATAAGGCACGCACGCTGAGCCAAAAGCTGAAGCTGTTTTCCCGTCTGCGGCCACGCGACCTGCTGCCGGTCCCCCCGGCGGTGGCTGAATATTCAACCGGATTGCGGATGGGCGATACCGCCGAGCAGATGGCGAAAAGCTGGGGGATCTCCCGCGAGCAACAGGATGCCCTGGCGCATCGTTCGCACCAGCTGGCAGCGAAAGCCTGGGAAGAGGGTAAACTGTCCGCAGAGGTGATGACCGCCTATGCTCCCCCTTTCCGCGAACCGCTCGAGCAGGACAACAATATTCGTAAAAATTCAACGCTCGCAGATTATCAGAAGTTACGCCCGGCCTTTGACCGCAAACATGGCACCGTCACCGCCGCCAACAGTACGCCGCTGACGGACGGCGCGGCAGCGGTGATCCTGATGACCGAGTCGCGGGCTAAAGAGCTGGGGCTGAGGCCGCTGGGCTATCTGCGCAGCTACGCCTTTACCGCCATCGACGTCTGGCAGGATATGCTGCTGGGGCCCGCGTGGTCCACGCCGCTGGCGCTGGAGCGCGCTGGCCTGACGCTGGCGGATCTCACGCTTATCGATATGCACGAAGCTTTCGCCGCGCAGACGCTGGCCAATCTCCAGTGTCTGGCAAGCGACCGCTTTGCCCGCGAGGTGCTGGGCCGCTCGCAGGCCACCGGTGAGGTAGATGAAAGCAAGTTTAACGTCCTCGGCGGCTCTATCGCCTACGGTCACCCCTTCGCCGCCACCGGCGCGCGGATGATCACCCAGACGCTGCATGAGCTGCGGCGACGGGGCGGGGGATTTGGTTTGGTGACGGCCTGCGCGGCTGGTGGTCTGGGTGCGGCGATGATCGTGGAGGCTGAATAATGGATACTGTTTCCGCTTTTAAGCTTGAGGTCCGTGCGGACAAAATCGCGGTGATCACCATTGATGCCCCGGGTGAAAAAATGAATACCCTGAAAGCCGAATTTGGCAGTCAGGTACGGGGATTGATACGCCAGTTACGTGACGATAAGTCAGTGCGCGGCGTAGTATTTATCTCCGCCAAAGCGGATAACTTTATCGCCGGCGCTGATATCAACATGATTGCCCGCTGCCGCAGCGCGCAGGAGGCGGAAGCGCTGGCGCGCCAGGGACAGCAGATTATGGCTGAGATCCATGGCCTGCCGATCCCGGTGATTGCCGCTATCCACGGCGCCTGCCTTGGCGGCGGTCTGGAGCTGGCGCTGGCCTGTCATGGCCGTATCTGTAGCGATGACGAAAAAACCCGACTCGGCTTGCCGGAGGTACAGCTTGGCCTGCTGCCGGGTTCCGGCGGGACGCAGCGTTTACCGCGGCTGATCGGGGTAAGCACCGCGCTGGATATGATGCTCACCGGCAAGCAGCTGCGGCCGCGGCAGGCGCTGAAGGCCGGTCTGGTGGACGAGGTGGTGCCGCAGGCGATTTTACTGCAGGCAGCGGTGGAGTTGGCGCTGAAGGGACGACCGACCAGCCGGGAGGTGCCTGTTCGTGAACGCGTACTGGCAGGGCCCCTGGGGCGCCATCTGTTATTCCAGTTTGTCGGTAAACAAACGCAGCGCAAAACGCAGGGAAATTACCCGGCGGTGAAGCGAATCTTGCAGGTCGTCGAGAATGGTCTGGCCCATGGCTGCAGCAGCGGATACGCTGAAGAGGCGCGCGCATTTGGCGAACTGGCGATGAGCCCGCAGTCGCAGGCGCTGCGATCGATCTTCTTTGCCAGTACCGATCTGAAAAAAGACCCTGGCGCCGAGGCGGGCCCCGGCCCGCTGAGAAGCGTTGCAGTACTGGGCGGTGGCTTGATGGGCGGGGGGATCGCCTATGTGACCGCCTGTAAGGGTGGGCTGCCGGTGCGGATTAAAGATATCCAGCCGCGTGGCATCAACCACGCCTTAAAGTACAGCTGGGATCTGCTGAATAAACAGGTTCGTCAGCGTCGACTGCGCCCAGTGGAGCGCGATCGTCAGATGGCGCTGATCTCCGGCACTACCGACTATCAGGGCTTTGCTCATCGCGATGTGGTGATCGAGGCGGTATTTGAAGACCTGGCTCTCAAACAGCGGATGGTCAGCGAAGTGGAACAATACGGCGGGCCGCAGACCATCTTTGCGTCGAATACCTCATCGTTGCCAATCGGCGATATTGCCGCTCACGCCAGCCGCCCGGGGCAGGTAATCGGCCTGCATTTTTTCAGTCCGGTGGAAAAAATGCCGCTGGTTGAGGTGATCCCGCACAAGGGAACCGACCCGCAGACTATCGCCACCGTGGTGCAGCTGGCTAAACGGCAGGGGAAAACGCCGATTGTTGTCGCAGATAAAGCGGGGTTCTATGTGAACCGTATCCTCGCGCCGTATATCAATGAAGCGATGCGCCTGCTGGTGGAAGGCGAACCGATTGAAGTCATTGATAACGCGTTGGTTAAATTCGGTTTCCCGGTGGGGCCGATTCAACTGCTGGATGAGGTGGGTATCGATACCGGCACCAAAATTATCCCCGTGCTGGAGGGCGCGTTTGGAGAACGTTTTAGCCCGCCTGCAAACATCATTGACGCGATTTTGAAGGACGATCGCAAAGGCAGAAAAAATAATCGTGGTTTCTATCTTTATGAGACAAAAGGGCGTAAAAGCAAAAAACGGCCCGACCCGGCAGTCTATCCGCTGCTCGGCATCGGCCGCCCGCAGTCGCGGCTCTCCGCGCAGCAGGTGGCGGAGCGCTGTGTGATGATGATGCTTAACGAAGCGGCGCGCTGCTTTGATGAGCAGATTATCCGGAGCGCGCGCGATGGCGATATCGGCGCCGTCTTTGGTATAGGGTTTCCGCCATTTCTTGGCGGCCCGTTCCGGTATATGGATACTATCGGCGCGGGTGAAGTTGCCGCGATCCTGCAGCGCCTGGCCGCCCAGTTCGGCCCACGTTTTACACCCTGTGACACTTTATTACGCATGGCTGAACAGGGGACCACCTTTTGGCCAGCGGATGAACGGCTGACCTAAGTTGTGGTCAAAGAAGGTAAATCCGGCTGCGGACGACGCTGTTGATTGGCTGTTTTGTAAACAATGATTGACTATACTTACGCCATTGAGGTAAAAAACAGCGTTTCATTCGTGGAATGGATCAGGCACAATGCCCGGCCACCGGGTCACCTGCGTATTGTCTTCGCAGGCCAAACTACGGTGCTTCTGGTTAACAAAAGCGGTGCAATATGCAAGTTTTTATTATGCGTCACGGCGACGCTGCCCTCGATGCAGCCAGTGACTCGGTTCGTCCATTAACCGTATGCGGTTGTGATGAGTCTCGTCAGATGGCAACCTGGCTGAAAGGTCAAAAAGTGGATATTGAGCGCGTTCTTGTCAGTCCCTATCTGCGTGCGGAACAGACGCTGGATATTGTTGGGGAGTGCATGAACCTGCCGAAACATGTCGACGTGATGCCGGAGCTCACGCCGTGCGGTGATGTGGGAATGGTGAGCGCCTATCTGCAGGCGCTGGCGAATGAAGGCGTGGCGACGGCGCTGGTTGTCTCCCACCTGCCGCTGGTGGGGTATCTGGTCTCAGAGCTGTGTCCGGGGGAAACGCCCCCGATGTTCACCACCTCGGCTATCGCCTGCGTGACGCTGGATGCCGACGGCAAAGGTGAGTTCCTCTGGCAAAAAAGCCCCTGCAACCTCAAGATGGCCAACGCCATCTGACGGCCCCCCGGAGCCCGCCGTTACGGCAGCTCCGGCGGTTGCCACTCCTCGACCTCAATCAATATCAGCAGTGCGGCGTCACCGCCGTACTCTTTTGGTGCCTGGTGAAACGCCATAATATGCGGATGTTGCGCCAGCCACAGCGGGGTTTGCTGTTTGAGGATGTGTTTCCCATGTCCGTGCATCACGCAGGCGCAAAACACATGCTCGCGGCGGCAGGCGGCAATTAGCGCGCCCAGCTCCTGTTTGGCCTGCTGCTGGGTAAGCCCATGCAGATCGAGGAACAGCTCCGGCGAATAATCTCCACGGCGCAGCTTTTTCAGCTCGAAATGGCTGACGTCGGGGCGGACATATTTCGTCGAGCCTTCGGTATTCAGTAGCGGTTGAAACTCATCGGAAAAATAGTGGCTGTTATCGACCTGTTCCTGCAGCAAACGCTTAGGAGCAACCTCGGTAATTTTCTTGCGCTGCGGGCGGTGAACAATAGTGTCCTGTTTGATCTTCCGCGTGCCGGTCATCAGCTGACGGAACAGCGCCTGATCCTCCTCGCTAAGCGATGTCTTCTTTTTCATTGTCCGCTCTCATTCATACTTTGCGCTAGTTTACCCGACTCAATATCCCTTCGGGCAAGGAAAACCTGTTTTTTCCCCCGCCCCTTATCGCAAGAATGCTGATTTATCGCCGTCTTCATGGCACACTAGCCGCCGAATTTATAGCAGAGTGTGCCCTGGAGGATGTCGTGGATAAAATTTTTGTTGATGAGGCAGTCAATGAGCTGCATACCATTCAGGACATGCTGCGCTGGGCGGTAAGCCGTTTCAGCGCTGCTAATATCTGGTACGGTCACGGGACTGATAACCCGTGGGACGAGGCGGTACAGCTGGTGCTGCCTTCACTGTATCTGCCGCTGGATATCCCGGAAGACATGCGCACTGCGCGCCTGACCTCCAGCGAGAAACACCGCATTGTAGAGCGGGTGATTCGCCGCGTGAACGAGCGTATTCCCGTCGCCTATCTGACCAACAAAGCATGGTTCTGCGGGCATGAGTTTTACGTTGATGAGCGGGTGCTGGTGCCGCGCTCCCCGATTGGCGAACTGATCAATAACCAGTTTGCCGGACTGATTAACCATAAGCCGCAGCACATCCTTGATATGTGCACCGGTAGCGGCTGCATCGCCATCGCCTGCGCCTATGCCTTCCCGGAAGCGGAAGTCGATGCGGTAGATATCTCCCCGGACGCGCTGGCCGTCGCCGAGCACAACGTTGAGTCCCACGGCCTGATCCATCACGTTACGCCGATCCGTTCCGATCTGTTCCGCGATCTGCCGAAGCTGCAGTACGATCTGATCGTCACCAATCCGCCGTATGTCGATGAAGAGGACATGGCCGATCTGCCGGAAGAGTATGAGCATGAGCCGGTGCTGGGGCTGGCCTCCGGAAGCGACGGACTGAAGCTAACGCGCCGTATCCTCGGCAACGCGCCGGATTATCTCAGCGACGACGGGATTCTGATTTGTGAAGTCGGTAACAGCATGGTACATCTGATGGAGCAGTACCCGGACGTGCCGTTTACCTGGCTTGAGTTTGATAACGGCGGCGACGGGGTCTTTATGCTGACCAAACAGCAGCTGATTGACGCCCGTGCGCACTTCGGTATTTATAAAGACTAAAAAAACAACACGCCAACATAACGAAAAAGATTGGAGCCGTGATGGCAGGAAATACAATTGGACAACTCTTTCGCGTCACTACCTTCGGCGAATCGCACGGTCTGGCGCTGGGCTGCATCGTTGACGGCGTGCCGCCGGGCATCCCGCTGACCGAAGCCGACCTGCAGCACGACCTCGATCGTCGTCGCCCGGGTACCTCGCGTTACACCACGCAGCGTCGCGAGCCGGATCAGGTCAAAATCCTCTCCGGCGTCTTCGAAGGCGTTACTACCGGGACCAGTATCGGTCTGCTGATTGAGAACACCGATCAGCGTTCGCAGGATTACGGCGCGATCAAAGATCTGTTCCGTCCGGGCCACGCCGATTACACCTACGAGCAAAAGTATGGTCTGCGCGACTATCGCGGCGGCGGTCGTTCTTCTGCGCGCGAAACCGCGATGCGCGTAGCGGCCGGGGCGATTGCCAAAAAATACCTTGCCGCGAAGTTCGGCATCGTCATTCGCGGCTGCCTGACGCAGATGGGCGATATTCCGCTGGCCATCAAAGACTGGGATCAGGTTGAGCAGAACCCCTTCTTTTGTCCGGACCCGGATAAAATCGACGCCCTGGATGAACTGATGCGCGGCCTGAAAAAAGAGGGCGACTCCATTGGCGCGAAAGTGACGGTAGTGGCTGACGGCGTACCGCCAGGCCTCGGCGAGCCGGTCTTCGACCGCCTGGATGCCGATATCGCCCACGCGCTGATGAGCATCAACGCCGTGAAAGGGGTGGAAATTGGCGACGGCTTCGAGGTGGTGAAGCTGCGCGGCAGCGAAAACCGCGATGAGATCACTAAAGCCGGGTTCCAGAGCAACCACGCCGGCGGCATTCTTGGCGGTATCAGCAGCGGCCAGCAGATCGTTGCCAACATCGCGCTGAAGCCTACCTCCAGTATTACCGTTCCCGGTCATACGATTAACCGCTTTGGCGAAGAAGTGGAGATGATCACCAAAGGGCGTCACGATCCGTGCGTCGGCATCCGCGCCGTACCGATCGCTGAGGCGATGCTGGCGATCGTTCTGATGGATCACTTTATGCGTCAGCGCGCGCAGAATGGCGACGTGACGACGACAATTCCACGCTGGTAACCATGAAAAACACCGTTATCGCACTGCTTGCGCTGTTGGCTAGCGCCGGTAGCCTGGCCGCCACGCCATGGCAGAAAATAACCCAACCGATCGGCGGCAGCGCCCAGTCAATCGGCGCGTTTTCCAATGGCTGTATCGTTGGCGCCGAGGCGCTCCCCCTGAGTGCCCCCGGCTATCAGGTGATGCGTACCGATCAGCGTCGCTACTTCGGTCATCCGGATCTGGTTCAGTTTATTCAGCGCCTGAGTAATCAGGTACACAATAAAGGAATGGGAACCGTGCTGATTGGCGACATGGGGATGCCGGCGGGCGGGCGCTTTAACGGCGGACACGCCAGCCACCAGACGGGCCTCGATGTCGATATCTTCCTTCAGCTGCCGCAAACGCGCTGGACATCGTCCCAGCTGTTGAAGCCGCAGGCGCTGGACCTGGTCGCCAGCGATGGCAAGCATGTGGTGCCGTCGCTATGGAGCCCGCAAATCAGCCAGCTTATCAAGCTGGCGGCGGAAGATAGCGAAGTTACCCGCATCTTCGTCAACCCGGCGATTAAACAGCAGCTGTGCCTGGACGCGGGCAGCGACCGCCAGTGGCTGCGTAAAGTCCGTCCCTGGTTCCAGCATCGCGCTCATATGCACGTCCGACTGCGTTGCCCGGCGGGAAGTCTGGAGTGCGAGGATCAGGCGCCGCCGCCGCCCGGCGATGGCTGCGGAGCGGAGCTGCAGAGCTGGTTCGAACCACCTAAACCCGGGTCTACCCCCCCTGTGAAGAAGACGCCGCCGCCGCTGCCGCCTTCCTGCCAGGCGCTACTGGATGAGCATGTGCTGTAATGGATAGTTTTATCGAGTTGTTTGCCGTATCGCCGCTGGTGCTGGTGGTACTCTTCTTTGTCGCCATCCTGGCCGGTTTTATTGACTCACTGGCGGGAGGCGGGGGCTTATTGACTGTCCCTGCGCTGATGGCGGCCGGCATGCCGCCAGCCCAGGCGCTGGCGACCAATAAGCTGCAGGCCTGCGGCGGGTCGCTATCGGCGACCCTCTATTTTGTCCGCCGCAAGGTGGTTAATCTGGCCGATCAGAAGCTGAATATTCTGATGACCTTTATCGGCTCAACCGCCGGAGCGCTGCTGGTGCAGCACGTGCAATCCGATATTCTGAAGCAGATCCTGCCGTTGCTGGTGATTGGCATCGGCCTTTATTTCCTGCTGATGCCGAAACTGGGCGAAGCCGACCGGCAGCGTCGGCTTTACGGTCTGCCGTTTGCGCTGGTCGCCGGCGGTAGCGTAGGGTTTTACGATGGCTTTTTCGGCCCCGGCGCCGGTTCGTTTTACGCCCTGGCTTTTGTCACTCTGGCCGGGTTTAACCTTGCCAAGTCGACGGCCCATGCCAAGCTGCTGAACGCCACCTCAAACGTCGGCGGCCTGCTGCTGTTTATCATCGGCGGAAAGGTTATCTGGGCCACCGGCTTTGTGATGATGGCCGGCCAGTTTATTGGCGCCCGCGCCGGGTCCCGGCTGGTGCTGAGTAAAGGGCAGTCGCTGATCCGGCCGATGATCGTTATCGTCTCGGCGGTGATGAGCGCGAAACTTCTTTATGACAGCCACGGGGCTGAGATTTTGCAGTGGTTGGGAATTCATTAATGCAACAGCAACACCATTATCAGCAGCTGATAGACCTTTTCGACAGCTGCTTTGCCGAAGAATTTAATACCCGCCTGATTAAAGGCGACGATGAGCCGATCTACCTTCCGGCTGACGATGAAACGCCCTATCACCGTATCGTGTTTGCGCACGGATTTTTTGCCAGCGCCCTGCACGAGATCTCTCACTGGTGTGTCGCCGGCAAGGCGCGTCGCGAACAAGTAGATTTTGGCTACTGGTACTGCCCGGACGGCCGCGATGCGATGACCCAAAGCCAGTTTGAGGATGTCGAGGTGAAACCGCAGGCCTTTGAGTGGCTGTTCTGCGTGGCGGCGGGATTTCCGTTTAACGTCAGCTGTGACAATCTGGAAGGGGACGTTGAGCCCGATCGCATCGCCTTCCAGCGCCGGGTGCATGCTCGGGTGATGGCTTTACTTGAACAAGGGATCCCCGAACGTCCGGCGCGCTTTATTCGCGCATTACAACACTATTATCAAACGCCGCCATTGACGGCGGAACACTTTCCGTGGCCGGAAGACCTGCACTAAGGCCGCACATTACATGACAAGAGGTAAGATGATGATCGCGGAGTTTGAATCACGCATTCTGGCGCTGATTGACAACATGGTAGACCACGCCAGTGATGATGAACTGTTTGCCGGCGGTTATCTGCGCGGCCACCTGACGCTGGCGGTGGCTGAGCTGGAAGGTGAGGGCGAGCATTCTGCTGACGCGGTACACAGCAGAGTTAGCCAGAGCCTGGAGAAGGCCATCAGCGCTGGCGAACTGTCGCCGCCGGACCAAATTCTGGTGCAGGGGATGTGGCATAACCTGTATCAACAGGCGAAAAATCAGGCCTGAGCCATGTTGTAGCCCGGGTCAGGCGTCAGCCGTACCCGGGAAATTGCCTGCCCTCATGGTTTTATTTCACCGCTTTTCCCTTCAGCAGTTTTCTCACCCACAGCCGATTCGGATTCAGCGCCGCCAGGGTGTCGCTATCCAGCGGCAGCGGTTCCGCGCTCATTTGCGCCGCCAGCAGCTCAGCGCTTAACGGCGCGGTGCAAAGCCCGCGCGACCCGAGCGCGCCAAGCATAAACAGGTTGCGACAGACCGGCGCGCTATCGGCGATATCCGGTTGTTCGTGGAGGCTGGCGTATTGCGTCAATGTTGCCGCGTAGTCCGGCACGTTGCCGACCATCGGTAGATGATCGCGGGTGGCGCAGCGCACGCCGCAGCGAGCGTCGTTGGCGCTGATATCCACGTCCTGTGGCCACTCCGCGCCCGGGAAGCAGTCGATCAGCCGTTGCCGGTTGTGCTGCTGATCTTCTTCGCTGAAGGTGGTGTCGGTTTTCCCGCGGTGGTAGCTGGCGCCAATGCAGTGCTGCTGATTTTGCGGATTCTGTGGCGTCAGGTAGCCGTCGTAGCACAGCACCTGGCGCAGGGCGGCAAGCCGCGGGGTGGTGGGAATATGGCTGACCTGGCCGCCAACCGGGTAGACCGGCAGTTGGGCTGTTTGCGCAAAACCAGTGATGCGGTGGCCGTTCGCCAGAACCACCGCCTGATGATAGCGCTGCTGATTGAGCAGCCAGCCATCGCCCTCCGCGCTGAGCGTTTCGACGGGATAACCATAGTGCACGTGCAGTCCGCGCGTGGCCGCCAGCGCCAGCAGCTCGGCGGTGAGCTGCTGCGGGCACAGCCAGCCGCCGGCCGGATAGGTGATGCCGCCGCAGCCGGTATCGACGCCGGTCAGCCCGGCAACCTGTTCCGCCGTCACCGCGCAGGCGATGTCCGGGGGTAAATTCAGCGCCAGCATCTGGGCGATTTTATGCGCGCTTTTCTCATCCCAGCCGAGCTGGGTAACACCGCACCATTGGTGATCGAACATCACCGGCAGCGCGTCATACATTCGGCGGGCGAAGGTAAAGGCGGCCGGAAAAAAGCGTGCCAGCGCCGGATCGTGCTGACTTAACAGCGGATACAGCGCGCCCTGGCGATTGCCGGAGGCGCCCTGCGCTGGAGCCTCATCGGCGCAGTAAAGGGTCACCTGCCAGCCGCGGCGCAGCAGCGCCAGGGAGAGCAGGGCGCTGGCGATCCCGCCGCCGATGATGGCCGCCTCGCGGGCATCGCTGCTACTGCGAGCGAACCAGGGGACGCGCGCAGGAAAGCTCAGCGTTTGCGCCATCTCGCCGGTCAGCATCTCCCGCTTGCGGCCGAAGCCTTTGCTTTTACGCATGGTAAAGCCGGCCTCCTGCAGGCCACGGCGGACAAAACCGGCGGAGGTAAAGGTGGCCAGCGTCCCGCCGGGTCGCGCCAGGCGCGCCATGGCGCTGAACAGATCCTGAGTCCACATGTCGGGATTTTTCGCCGGGGCAAAGCCGTCAAGAAACCAGGCGTCCACCTGCTGGTTCAGCGAATCATCCAGCTCCCTGGTCAGCTCATTGATATCGCCAAACCACAGATCGAGCGTCACCCGCCCGCCGTCGAGCAGCAGACGATGGCACCCGCCGAAGGCCGACGGCCATTGCGCCTGCAGCTGCTGCGCCCACGGAGCCAGCTCTGGCCAGCGCTGGTGCGCCAGGCGGAGATCCTCAGCCTTCAGCGGATATTTTTCAAAACTGATGAAATGTAACCTTTGCAAGGTAACGTCCGGGTTATCACGAACAAAAACGTCAAACGCCTGCCAGAGGGTGAGGAAATTGAGCCCGGTGCCGAAGCCGCTCTCCGCGACGATCATCAGCGGGCGAGGGTGGCTGGGGAAGCGCTCCGGCAGGCGATTTCCGCCGAGAAAAACGTAGCGAGTCTCTTCCAGACCGTTGTCATTGGAAAAGTAAACATCGTCGAAATCTCGGGAAACAGGTGTACCCTCAGCGTTGAATTCCAGGTTGGCGGGTTGTATGGCGTTTTGTTTCACGTAAGTTACTCGAATCACAAGGCGTAGCACGATCTTAACGATGTGTGCCTGAGGGCGCAAATTTATACACAAAATGTCTGATCGGACTTGTTCGGCGTACAAGTGTACGCTATTGTGCGACACGAAACTTAAAATAGTGCGACTTACAGAGGTATTTAATGAAACGTGCAGTGATTACTGGCTTGGGCATCGTTTCCAGCATCGGTAATAACCAGCAGGAAGTCCTGGCATCTCTGCGTGAAGGACGTTCAGGGATCACTTTCTCTCAGGAGCTTAAAGATTCAGGGATGCGCAGCCACGTATGGGGCAACGTCAAACTGGATACCACTGGCCTCATTGACCGCAAAGTAGTGCGCTTTATGAGCGACGCCTCCATCTATGCTTACCTGTCCATGGAACAGGCTGTTGCCGACGCAGGTCTGGCGCCTGAAGCATATCAGAATAACCCGCGTGTCGGCCTGATCGCAGGCTCCGGCGGCGGTTCCCCGAAATTCCAGGTCTTCGGCGCCGATGCCATGCGTAGCCCGCGTGGTCTGAAAGCCGTGGGCCCGTATGTGGTCACCAAAGCGATGGCTTCCGGCGTTTCCGCCTGCCTCGCTACGCCGTTCAAAATTCACGGCGTTAACTACTCCATCAGCTCGGCCTGCGCCACTTCCGCCCACTGTATTGGTAACGCGGTAGAGCAGATCCAGCTGGGCAAACAGGACATCGTCTTTGCCGGCGGCGGCGAAGAGCTGTGCTGGGAAATGGCCTGCGAATTCGACGCCATGGGCGCGCTGTCCACTAAATACAACGACACCCCGGAAAAAGCGTCCCGTACCTATGATGCTAACCGTGACGGCTTCGTTATCGCCGGCGGCGGCGGTATGGTCGTGGTGGAAGAGCTGGAACACGCCCTGGCGCGTGGCGCGCACATCTATGCCGAAATCGTCGGCTATGGCGCGACCTCCGATGGCGCGGACATGGTCGCCCCGTCTGGTGAAGGCGCAGTGCGCTGCATGCAGATGGCGATGCATGGCGTTGATACGCCGATCGACTATCTGAACTCCCACGGTACCTCCACTCCGGTCGGCGACGTGAAAGAGCTGGGCGCCATCCGCGAAGTATTCGGCGACAACAGCCCGGCTATTTCGGCAACTAAAGCGATGACCGGCCACTCGCTGGGCGCGGCGGGCGTACAGGAAGCCATTTACTCCCTGCTGATGCTGGAGCACGGCTTTATCGCGCCGAGCATCAACGTTGAAGAGCTCGACGAGCAGGCTGCCGGCCTGAACATCGTCACCAAACCGACGGACGCTAAGCTGACCACCGTAATGTCCAACAGCTTCGGCTTCGGCGGCACCAACGCCACGCTGGTGATGCGTAAATACAACGCCTAATCAGCATGTGATGCGCAAAGGGGAGCCACCGGCTCCCCTTTTTTGTCATCTTGACAGGGTAAGAGCCCGCAGGCACACTGCTCGCGGATCCATTAGTCTCTCCACTAATGCGTAAGCGTTTAACGTCAACCAACGCGCCTTAACCCTGATAATCAGGTGGAGGGGGCGTGTCGCTTTGCTCGCCTTACTCTGCGAATCTGGAGTAATGCATGTCCGCAGTTACTGAAACAACATCCAATTCTTCGGCGAATTTTTCGCTTTTCCGTATTACGTTTGCCGTCTTTTTGACCTATATGACCGTTGGTTTGCCGCTGCCGGTGATCCCGCTCTTTGTCCATCAGGAGCTGGGATTTGGCAACACCGTGGTTGGCGTGGCGGTAGGGATCCAGTTCCTCGCCACCGTTCTGACCCGGGGGTACGCCGGACGTCTGGCAGACCAGTACGGCGCTAAACGTTCCGTCCTGCAGGGGATGCTGGCCTGCGCCCTGGCGGGCGCGGCATGGCTGGCCGCTGCGCTGCTGCCGCTGCCGGTGCTCGCCAGGCTCGGCCTGCTGCTGCTGGGCCGCTTGATCCTCGGGTTTGGCGAAAGCCAGCTGCTGACCGGAAACCTGAGCTGGGGGATGGGCCTGGTGGGACCGGCCCGTTCCGGCAAAGTGATGTCATGGAACGGCATGGCGATGTACGGCTCGCTGGCGGTGGGCGCCCCGCTGGGATTATTGATCTATAGCCATTTTGGCGTGGCGGTGCTGGCCTGTGTCACCATGGGACTACCGCTCGTCGCCTGGCTTATTAACGGTACCGTGCGCAAAGTGGCGGCCCACGGAGGCGAGCGGCCTTCACTCTGGAGCGTCATCGGCATGATCTGGCGGCCGGGTATTGGCCTGGGCCTGCAGGGTGTCGGCTTTGCGGTGATCGGCACCTTCGTCTCCCTCTATTTCGCCAGCCATAGCTGGCCAATGGCCGGCTTTACCCTGACGGCGTTTGGTGGCGCCTTTGTGCTGATGCGAGTGCTGTTCGGCTGGATGCCGGATCGGTTTGGCGGCGTTAAGGTGGCGATGGTCTCGCTGCTGATAGAGGCGGTTGGTCTGACGCTGCTGGGACTGGCGCCGAATGCCTGGCTGGCGCTGGCCGGTGCGGCGCTGACCGGGTGCGGCTGTTCGCTTATTTTCCCCTCACTTGGCGTGGAAGTAGTGAAGCGCGTCCCGGCGCAGGTGCGCGGCACCGCGCTCGGCGGCTATGCGGCCTTTCAGGACATCTCCTATGGCCTGACCGGGCCGCTGACCGGCCTGCTGGCGACCTCGCTGGGCTACTCGTCGGTGTTCCTTGCCGGCGCCCTCTGCGCGGCGCTGGGGATCCTCGTCACCCTTATCTCATTTCGCCGCTAGGTTATTGTCCGGCCTGAAAACGCTGTAGGAAACACCGCGGCGTTTGGCATGAAGGGGAGCCGTAAACGCCGCCGGTGGCTGCTGGACTACAGCAGGAGCCACAGCACAAGGAGCAGGACAACCGCGCCCAGCGCCAGCTGCCACGGCTTAGCGCTCCACGTCCGCCTGGCGACAGGCTCCTCCTGCGGGATGGCCAGCGTCTCCTGGGCGCGGGCCACCCGCAGCACAAACACCTTGTTCAGCAGCGCCAGGATCTGCGCCGGGCTCAGCGTGGTCCGCGGCGTGACCTGCCAGCTGCGACGGGCAAAGTCGACAATTGTCTGCCACTCCGCGGCCTCCAGCGGCTGCTTGAGCGCTCCCTGCAGCGAGGTGAGCGTCGGCGCGCTTTGCGCACTCAGCGTTTGCCGCGCCTGCAGCCAGTACGAAAGCGGCAGGAAGTGCGTCGCCGGGATCAGCTCCCCGGACTTGACGCCGCAAAGCTCCAGCATGGATTGCCAAATCAGCTTGCTTGGTTCGCCGGTGGCGGCCGCCAGCTTAGTCACCAGCTGATTGAGCGTATTATGCTCGGCTGGCAACAGCGGGCGCAGGGTCGGCGGGCGCTGCTGCGGCTGCGGGATCGACAGCTGGCCATGCTGCAGCAGATGCAGAATGGTCTCCAGCTGCGTCTGGCTAAGGGCATGCAGCGCCGTTTGCCCATAATGCTGACGAATATAATCGCTCACCGCCTGGCGGTTATTGCCCTGACCGAGCAGATCGCTGAGCTGCGCTAAGGTCTGGCGATGATGATGATTATCCTGAGCGGCGGCTAAGCGCTGGTTGAGACTGGCCTCCGCGGCGCTGAAATGGCAGGCCAGCAGGGGCGAGTCGCCTTTCAGTCCGAGGTCATGTTTGACGCAGGCCCACACTTCCGCGTTCTGCTGCGAGGTCAGCGCCACCAGGCGCGTGATCAGTCGCTCCAGAACGGTGCGTTGCTGCATGGAAAGCGAAGGTTCGCCGGTGGCGGCAGTGCCTGATGGGCCTCGCCCTGGAGGACGGTCTGGCATATCAGCAAGGGGGTGCGTCATGATTCATCCTTTCGATATCGCGGTGCTGGAACCAGGTGATGAGTATGCCTGGCGGCCAGATTATGGCACACTTCCCCAGTTAACTCTCGTTCTCAGACAGGTACTGAACTGTGAAAATCCTCGTTGATGAAAATATGCCCTATGCCCGTGAGCTTTTTAGCCGTTTAGGCGACGTGCAGGCGATCCCAGGCCGTCCGGTCCCGGCCGATGCCCTGACCGATGCGGATGCCCTAATGGTGCGCTCGGTCACCCGGGTCAATGAAGCATTGCTCGCCGGCAAGGCCATTAAGTTCGTCGGTACCGCTACCGCCGGCACCGATCACGTCGATCTGGCGTGGCTGCAGCAGGCGGGGATTGGTTTCTCTGCGGCGCCCGGCTGTAACGCCATTGCGGTGGTAGAGTACGTCTTTTCATCGCTGCTGATGCTGGCTGAACGCGACGGCTTTGCACTGCGCGACCGCACCGTCGGGATCGTCGGCGTCGGTAACGTTGGCGGGCGACTGCAAAAGCGCCTGGAAGCGTTGGGGATCAAAACTCTGCTCTGCGACCCACCGCGCGCCGATCGCGGCGACGAAGGTGACTTCCGCTCCCTCGAGGCGCTGGTCCAGGAAGCCGATGTCATCACCTTCCATACGCCGCTGTATAAAGAAGGGCAATATAAAACCCTGCATCTGGCGGATGAAGCGCTGATAAGCCGCCTGAAGCCTGGAACGATTTTGATCAACGCCTGCCGCGGGCCGGTGGTCGATAACGCCGCACTGCTAAAGCGGCTGGAAGCTGGTCAGCCGCTGAGTGTGGTATTGGACGTCTGGGAGCCGGAGCCGGATCTAAACGTTGAACTTCTCAAGCGAGTGGATATCGGTACCGCGCATATCGCCGGCTACACTCTCGAAGGGAAAGCGCGCGGGACGACGCAGGTTTTTGAAGCCTACAGCGCCTTTATCGGCCATCCGCAGCAGGTAGCGCTGGACACTCTGCTGCCGGCGCCGGAATTTGGCCGCATTACCCTGCATGGACCGCTCGATCAGCCGACGCTGAAAAGACTGGTCCACTTGGTGTATGATGTGCGCCGCGATGATGCGCCGCTGCGGAAGGTGGCCGGCGTCGCCGGTGAATTCGACAAGCTGCGTAAAAATTATCAGGAACGTCGCGAATGGTCTTCGCTGTATGTGCAGTGCAGCGATGAGCAGGCGGCGACGCTGTTGCGCCAGCTCGGTTTTAACGCCGTGCATCATCCTGTTCGTTAATGTCTTCTTAATGCCCCTGCCGGATACTCCGGCGGGGCCGCTTTATTTCTGGAGTTAACCACCATGTCTGAAGGCTGGAATATTGCCGTACTGGGCGCAACGGGCGCCGTAGGCGAAGCCCTGCTCGAAACTCTTGCTGAACGCCAGTTCCCGGTAGGAGAGATTTTTGCTCTGGCGCGCAACGACAGCGCGGGCGAACATCTGCGTTTTGGTGGCAAGTCGGTGATCGTCAAAGACGCCGCCGAATTTGACTGGACCCAGGCCCAGCTGGCTTTCTTCGCCGCCGGCGTCGAAGCCAGTGCAGCGTATGTCGAAGAAGCGACCAACGCCGGGTGTCTGGTTATCGATCTCAGCGGCCTGTTTGCGCTGGAGCCGGACGTACCGCTGGTAGTGCCGGACGTGAACCCGTTCGTATTAGGCGATTATCGCAACCGCAACCTGATTGCGGTGCCTAATAGCCTGACCAGTCAGCTGTTGACGGCGCTCAAACCGCTGATCGATCAGGGCGGGTTGTCGCGCATTAGCGTCACTAACCTGCTCTCCGCCTCGGGGCAGGGGAAAAAAGCGGTGGATGCGCTGGCGGGGCAGAGCGCTAAGCTGCTGAACGGCATCCCTATCGATGAAGACGATTTCTTTGGTCGCCAGCTGGCGTTCAACATGCTGCCGCTGCTGCCGGATCGTGAAGGTAGCGTGCGCGAAGAGCGCCGGATCGTCGATGAAGCGCGCAAAATTCTTCAGGATGACGGGCTGATGATCTCCGCCAGCGTCGTTCAGTCGCCGGTCTTCTACGGCCATGCGCAGATGGTGAGCTTCGAAGCGATGCGCCCGCTGGCGGCGGAGGAGGCGCGCGACGCTTTTACCCGCGGCGAGGATATCGAACTTTCTGAAGAGGGCGAATTCCCGACTCAGGTTGGTGATGCCTCAGGCAATGCCCGCCTCTCCATCGGCTGCGTGCATAACGATTACGGTATGCCGGAGCAGATACAGTTCTGGTCGGTAGCGGATAACGTGCGCTTCGGCGGCGCGCTGATGGCGGTGAAGATCGCCGAGAAGCTGATTGAGGAGTACCTGTACTGATGTCTGAGATGGAGCAACAGCCGATCTGTAAAATCGCGCTGGGCATCGAGTACGACGGCAGCAAATATTACGGCTGGCAGCGGCAAAACGAAGTGCGCAGCGTGCAGGAGAAGCTGGAAAAGGCGCTCTCGCAGGTGGCGAACGAACCGATTACCGTCTTTTGCGCCGGCCGCACCGACGCCGGCGTCCATGGCACCGGCCAGGTGGTGCATTTCGAAACCCGGGCGCAGCGGAAAGATGCCGCCTGGACGCTGGGGGTAAATGCGAATTTACCTGGTGACATCGCGGTGCGTTGGGTCAAACATGTACCGGCGGATTTTCACGCCCGGTTCAGCGCCACGGCGCGCCGCTATCGCTACGTCATCTATAATCATCGCCTGCGTCCGGCGGTGTTAAGTCAGGGAGTGACGCATTTTCACCAGCCGCTCGACGCCGAGCGTATGCAGCGCGCCGCGCAGTGTCTGCTGGGAGAGAATGACTTTACCTCGTTTCGCGCGGTACAGTGCCAGTCGCGTACCCCGTGGCGCAACGTGATGCATATTAACGTTACCCGCTACGGCGCGTATGTGGTGGTGGATATCAAAGCGAATGCCTTTGTACATCATATGGTCAGGAATATTGTAGGCAGCCTGATGGAGGTCGGGGCCGGAAACCAGCCGGAGAGCTGGATGGCAGAACTGCTGGCAGCAAAAGACAGGACGCTCGCTGCGGCAACGGCAAAAGCGGAAGGGTTGTATCTGGTGTCGGTGGATTACCCGGCCCACTATGATTTACCGGTGCTGCCAATGGGCCCGCTGTTTCTGGCGGACTAATAGGGTCATTAAGGGTAAAGACAAACATGGACTTGATTCACTTTTTAATTGATTTCATCCTGCATATTGATGTGCACCTTGCCGAACTGGTTGCCCAGTATGGCGTCTGGGTTTATGCCATTCTGTTTTTGATTCTGTTCTGCGAAACCGGGCTGGTGGTGACGCCATTCCTGCCGGGCGATTCCCTGCTGTTCGTCGCGGGCGCGCTCTCGGCCTTGCCAACCAACGATCTCAATGTCCACCTGATGGTACTGCTGATGGTCATCGCGGCCATCGTCGGCGATGCGGTCAACTACACCATTGGCCGGCTGTTCGGCGAAAAGCTGTTCAGCAATCCGAACTCAAAGATATTCCGTCGCAGCTATCTGGATAAAACCCACAGCTTTTACGAACGTCACGGCGGGAAAACCATTATCCTGGCGCGCTTTGTGCCGATAGTCCGAACCTTCGCGCCGTTTGTGGCGGGAATGGGGCATATGTCCTATCGTCATTTTGCAGCCTATAACGTGGTTGGGGCGCTGCTGTGGGTGCTGCTGTTCACCTATGCCGGCTATCTGTTTGGCGATTTGCCGGTGGTGCAGGAGAACCTGAAGCTGCTGATCGTGGCGATCATCGTGCTTTCCGTCCTGCCGGGCGTGATTGAGATTATTCGCCACAAGCGGGCGGCGGCGAAGCAGGCGAAGTAGTTTAGCCTGTGTTGCGCGTGGCGGTGCAGAGCGTCACGCGCAGCGGTTTGACCACTTTTTTATCCCATGTTCCGGGATGATATGATTTAATGTGCAACATTCATGGTCTGTAAGAGGCAAAAATGGCATTATGCGCCCCTTACGACAAAACTGGCATCGACCAGGTTCAGGCAGAAAGGTTATCAATGAGCTGGATTGAACGAATTAAAAGCAACATCACTCCCACCCGCAAGGCGAGCATTCCTGAGGGTGTATGGACCAAGTGCGACAGCTGCGGTCAGGTACTCTACCGCGCCGAGCTGGAGCGCAACCTGGAGGTTTGTCCTAAGTGCGATCACCATATGCGCATGTCGGCGCGTAATCGCCTGCATAGCCTGTTGGATGAAGGTTCTCTGGTAGAACTGGGTAGCGAACTTGAGCCAAAAGATGTGCTGAAGTTCCGCGATTCAAAAAAATACAAAGACCGCCTGGCGTCCGCTCAGAAAGAGACGGGCGAGAAAGACGCGCTGGTGGTGATGAAAGGTACGCTCTACGCGATGCCGGTGGTTGCCGCCGCCTTTGAATTCTCCTTTATGGGGGGATCGATGGGTTCCGTCGTCGGCGCACGCTTTGTACGCGCGGTGGAGCAGGCGCTGGAAGATAACTGCCCGCTGATCTGCTTCTCCGCCTCCGGTGGCGCCCGTATGCAGGAAGCGCTGATGTCGCTGATGCAGATGGCGAAAACCTCCGCGGCGCTGGCGAAAATGCAGGAACGCGGACTGCCGTACATCTCCGTGCTGACCGACCCGACCATGGGCGGCGTATCGGCGAGCTTTGCGATGCTGGGCGATCTGAACATTGCCGAGCCGAAAGCGCTGATCGGCTTTGCCGGTCCTCGCGTTATCGAGCAGACCGTACGCGAGAAGCTGCCGCCGGGATTCCAGCGCAGTGAGTTTCTGATTGAAAAAGGGGCGATCGATATGATCGTTCGCCGTCCGGAAATGCGTCTCAAGCTGGCCAGCATTCTGGCGAAGCTGATGAACCTGCCGGCGCCGGTTGCCGTTTCGGAAGCGCCTCATGAAGGCGTGGTGGTGCCGCCGGCACCGGATCAGGAACCTGAGGCCTGATAAAGCAGAGGGCAGGGCCTGGCGGCGCTGCCCTTTTTTATTCATACGCGTTAACCGTCAATTCTTACGGGCATCATGGAAAAAGATCCTATTCCTCAGGCCACGTCGCCCCTGGCTACGTGGCTTTCTTATCTGGAACATCTGCACAGTAAAACCATCGACCTTGGGCTGGCGCGCGTCAGCGAGGTCGCCGGGCAGATGGATATCGTTAAACCGGCGCCGTTCGTTTTTACCGTCGCGGGCACCAATGGCAAAGGCACCACCTGCCGCACGCTGGAAACCATCCTGATGGCGGCCGGTTATAAAGTGGGGGTCTACAGCTCTCCGCATCTGGTGCGCTACACCGAACGCGTGCGCATTCAGGGGGCTGAACTGCCGGAGGCGGCGCATACGGCTTCGTTTGCTGAAATCGAAGCGGCGCGGGGTGACATCTCGCTGACCTATTTTGAATACGGCACGCTCTCGGCGCTGTGGCTGTTTAAGCAGGCGCAGCTGGATGTGGTGATCCTTGAGGTCGGGCTCGGCGGGCGTCTCGACGCTACCAACATCGTTGATGCCGACGTCGCGGTGGTCACCAGCATCGCCCTCGATCATACCGACTGGCTGGGGCCGGATCGCGAAAGTATCGGCCGGGAAAAAGCGGGCATCTTTCGCGCCGGTAAACCGGCGGTGGTGGGGGAGCCGGATATGCCGCTCACCATCGCGGAAGTGGCTAGCGAGAAGGGCGCGCTGCTCCAGCGCCGCGGCGTCGACTGGCGCTATGAGGTGGAGGGCGAAACGTGGTCCTTCCGCGATACGGCAGGGGCGTTAAGCCACCTGCCTCTGCCTCAGGTGCCGTTGCCGAATGCGGCGACGGCCGTGGCGGCGCTGCGCGCCAGCGGGCTTGCCGTGGATGACGCTATCCTGCGCGCAGGGATCCGCGATGCGATGCTCCCGGGACGCTTTCAGATAATCAGCGACGCCCCGCGAGTGATCCTCGATGTGGCGCACAACCCGCACGCGGCGGCCTATCTCGCCGGGCGTCTCAAAACGTTAGCGAAAACGGGACGCGTGCTGGCGGTTATTGGTATGCTGCATGATAAGGACATCGCCGGCACGTTGGCCAATCTGGCTCCGGAAGTCGATGCCTGGTACTGCGCGCCGCTGGAAGGCCCGCGCGGCGCGACGGCAGAGCAGCTGGTGGAACATTTGCGCTGCGGTACAGTCTATAGCAGCGTGGCGCAGGCGTGGCGTGCGGCCATGGCTGACGCTAAAGTGGAAGATACCGTGCTGGTGTGTGGTTCGTTTCACACCGTAGCGCAGGTTATGGAAGAGATAGACGCGGGGAGAATCGGTGGCGAGTAAGTTTCAGAACCGTTTAGTCGGGACAATCGTGCTGGTGGCGCTGGGGGTGATTATCCTGCCAGGGCTGCTGGACGGGCAGAAAAAGCATTACCAGGATGAGTTTGCCGCGATCCCGCTGGTACCGAAACCGGGCGATCGCGATGAACCGGATATGTTGCCGGCGGCAACCCAGGCGTTGCCTTCGCAACCGCCGGAAGGGGCGGCGGAAGAGGTGCGGGCGGGCGATGCCGCCGCGCCATCGTTAGATCCATCGCGTATTCCGGTGAACAGCAACAGCTTCGATGACGTTCAGGAGCCGGTGGTGGCCGCGAAACCGCAGCCCAAGCCGCAGCCGAAACCGCAGCCGCAACAGCAGGCCGCGACGCCAACGCCGCCGCCGGCTAAGCCACAGCAGCAACAGCCACCGCAGCAGCAGGCGGCCCTGCCGGCGCCGACCGGCAAAGCCTATGTGGTTCAGCTGGGCGCGTTGAAGAACGCCGATAAGGTGAATGAGATTGTCGGTAAACTGCGGGCCTCAGGTTTCAAAGTCTATACGTCGCCTTCGACGCCGGTACAGGGTAAAATTACCCGCATCCTCGTCGGCCCGGATGCGTCAAAAGACAAGCTGAAAGGCCAGCTGGGCGATCTGCAGCAGATCTCCGGGCTTAGTGGGGTGGTGATGGGCTTCACCCCGAACTGATTGTTTTTTCCGCCATGCGGAGAGAACGTGGCGGGGAGAAACGCCCCGCAAACCCTGTCTCAGCCGCCCTGAAGAGGCGAAAGGCAGTCTGGCGTTGAATGTTTTTTCAGCGCCATTTTTATTTCTGTAGGGCATGGAAATCCCTACGCAAACGTTTTCTTTTTCTGTTAGAATGCGCCCCGAACTGGACGACAGGGCGTAAATCGTGGGACGTATATGGTCTGGATTGATTACGCCATTATGGCGGTGCTGGGTCTTTCTTGCCTGGTCAGCCTGATCCGCGGCTTTGTTCGCGAAGCTTTATCGTTAGTCACGTGGGGTTGCGCGTTTTATGTCGCCAGCCATTACTACGCTGACCTGTCTGTCTGGTTTACGGGCTTTGAGGATGAACGGGTTCGAAATGGGATTGCTATTGCGGCGCTGTTTATCGTGACGCTCATCGTTGGCGCTATCGTGAACTATGTGATAGGCCAGCTGGTGGAGAAGACCGGTTTGTCAGGAACCGACAGGGTATTGGGGATCTGCTTCGGCGCGCTACGTGGGGTGCTGATCATCGCCGCTATCCTGTTCTTCCTGGACACCTTTACCGGGATGGCGAAGAGCGATGACTGGCATCAGTCGCAGTTTATTCCCTATTTTACCCCCGTCATCAGATGGTTTTTTGAATACCTGCAAAGCTCGTCAAGTTTCTTGCCTAAAGTATAGACTTTGGGTCGTTGCTGAACGAGGAAAAGACGTATGTGCGGTATTGTCGGTATCGCCGGTGTTATGCCGGTTAACCAGTCGATTTATGATGCGCTAACGGTGCTCCAGCACCGTGGACAGGATGCCGCTGGCATCATCACCATTGATGCCAAGAACTGCTTCCGGTTGCGTAAGGCTAACGGGCTGGTAAGCGACGTATTCGAGGCCCGCCACATGCAGCGTATGCAGGGCAATATGGGTATTGGCCACGTGCGTTATCCTACGGCGGGCAGCTCCAGCGCCTCCGAGGCGCAGCCGTTTTACGTTAACTCGCCGTATGGCATCACATTGGCGCATAACGGCAACCTGACCAATGCGCACGAGCTGCGTAAAAAGCTGTTTGAAGAAAAACGCCGCCATATCAATACCACCTCTGATTCCGAAATCCTCCTCAATATTTTCGCCAGTGAGCTGGATAACTTCCGTCACTACCCGCTGGAAGCGGACAACATCTTCGCGGCGATTGCGGCGACCAACCGCCTGATCCGCGGCGCGTACGCGTGCGTGGCGATGATCATCGGGCATGGCATGGTGGCCTTCCGCGACCCTAACGGCATTCGTCCGCTGGTGCTGGGTAAACGTGACGTTGGCGACGGTCGCACCGAGTATATGGTGGCCTCCGAGAGCGTGGCCCTTGATACGCTTGGTTTTGAATTCCTGCGCGATGTCGCGCCGGGCGAAGCGGTCTATATTACCGAGAAGGGCCAGCTCTATACCCGTCAGTGTGCCGATAATCCGGTCAGCAACCCGTGCCTGTTCGAGTACGTCTATTTTGCCCGTCCGGACTCGTTTATTGACAAAATTTCCGTCTACAGCGCCCGCGTCAACATGGGGACTAAGCTGGGCGAAAAGATTGCCCGCGAGTGGGAAGATCTGGATATTGACGTCGTTATTCCGATCCCGGAGACCTCCTGCGACATCGCGCTGGAAATCGCCCGCATTCTCGACAAACCTTATCGTCAGGGCTTCGTGAAGAACCGCTACGTCGGCCGGACGTTTATCATGCCCGGTCAGCAGCTGCGTCGTAAATCTGTTCGCCGTAAGCTCAACGCCAACCGTGCGGAATTCCGCGATAAGAACGTGCTGCTGGTCGATGATTCCATTGTACGCGGCACCACCTCGGAGCAGATCATTGAGATGGCGCGTGAAGCAGGGGCGAAAAAAGTGTATCTCGCCTCCGCTGCGCCGGAAATTCGTTTCCCGAACGTGTACGGTATCGATATGCCGACCGCCAACGAACTGATCGCCCATGGCCGCGAAGTGGATGAGATCCGCCAGATCATTGGCGCCGACGGCCTGATTTTCCAGGATCTCAACGATCTGATCGACGCGGTGCGCGCGGAGAACCCGGATATTCAGCAGTTTGAATGCTCGGTGTTCAACGGCGTATATGTGACCCGGGATGTCGACCAGCAGTACCTCGACTATCTTGACTCCCTGCGTAACGATGATGCCAAAGCGGTCCAGCTGCAGAACGAAGTCGAAAACCTCGAGATGCACAACGAGGGTTAAGCCGTTCACGCGTCGCGGGCCTGCCGTACCGAAAGGACGGCGGGCTTTTTTTCGCCCCTCAACTGTGCGTCAATAGTTGCGCCAGAGGCTATAATCCGGCAAAGTCTGCGGCACACGCGCAAGGGGTAACAGAACGTGAAACGACTGATTATTGGCATTTCCGGCGCCAGCGGCGCCATTTACGGCGTGCGGATGCTGCAGGTGCTAAGAGATGTGCCGGATATTGAAACTCATCTCATCCTCAGCCAGGCGGCGCGCCAGACGTTGGCCATGGAGACCGACTACTCCGTACGTGAGGTGCAGGCGCTAGCCGATGTGGTGCATGACGCCCGCGATATCGCCGCCAGTATCTCTTCCGGTTCTTTTAAAACCGCCGGGATGGTGATTTTACCCTGCTCAATGAAGACGCTCTCGGGCATTGTCCATAGCTATACGGATGGCCTGCTGACCCGGGCGGCGGATGTCGTGCTGAAAGAGCGTCGTCCGCTGGTGCTCTGCGTGCGGGAAACGCCGTTCCATTTGGGCCATCTGCGTCTGCTGGTTCAGGCTGCAGAGCTGGGGGCGGTGATAATGCCGCCGGTACCGGCTTTTTACCACCGGCCACAAAGCCTGGACGATGTCATCAACCAGACCGTCAATCGGGTACTCGATCAATTTGATATTAGTCTGGAGCACGACTTGTTTACCCGCTGGCAGGGGGCCTAGCGTCGCACTATAGTGGTGCATGAAATGTACGCTTGCGCTCCGGTGGTGCAAATTTGTTGCCGCGATCAAATCCTCGACATTTATTTCGTCTTTTTGCGCTCAGGCGCTGCGGTTTCGCCAGTAATGCTGGTATCTTCCCTTTTAAGACAATCCTGCAACTTTATTTTAACAAATTTAACCCTGTTCCCGGCACGCACCGGGAAGATGGCACAAAAACTGCAGGATTGATCGGCAATCACCATAACAAGCAACGCACCACATCACGACACTTAAGGGTACTGTATGAAGAAGACGATTCTGGCTCTCTCTTTACTCGTGGGAATGAGCAGCACGGCCAGCGTGTTTGCTGCTCTGCCGCAGAGCATTCGCATTGGCACTGACGCGACCTATGCGCCATTTTCGTCGAAAGACGCGAAAGGGGACTTTGTTGGTTTTGATATCGATTTAGGCAATGAGTTGTGCTCCCGAATTAAGGTGAAATGTACCTGGGTCGGCAGTGATTTTGACTCCCTGATCCCCTCCCTCAAAGCGAAGAAAATCGACGCCATCATCTCTTCCCTCTCTATTACCGAGAAGCGCCAGCAAGAGATCGCCTTCTCTGACAAGCTATATGCCGCTGACTCGCGTCTGATCGCCGCCAAAGGGTCGCCGATCCAGCCGACGCTGGAGGCGCTGAAAGGCAAGCACGTCGGCGTGCTGCAGGGTTCTACTCAGGAAGCCTATGCTAACGACCGCTGGCGCAGCCAGGGCGTTGACGTGGTGGCTTACCAGAACCAGGATCTGATCTATTCAGACCTCGCAGCTGGCCGTCTGGATGCGGCGCTGCAGGATGAAGTCGCCGCCAGCGAAGGCTTCCTGAAACAGCCTGCCGGGAAAGATTTCGCCTTCGCCGGCCCGTCCGTTAAAGACAAAAAGTACTTTGGCGACGGCACCGGTATCGGCCTGCGTAAGGACGACGCCGAGCTGAAAGCCGCGTTTGATAAAGCGCTGGGCGAGATGCGTAAAGACGGCACCTACGACAAAATGGCGAAGAAATACTTCGATTTTAACGTGTACGGCGACTAAGACTGCTGCAGGCCCGCACAATGGGGTGGGCCTGCCGCCAGGTTCGTATCCATGCCCCAAAAGGGTGCATCTAAACGCGCTGTGGATCATTTCAGTGCAAAAGCAGCCAGTTTTTTGGCTAAAAAATGCATAGTTAAGCGTTTCTGATGCAAAAAATCGGCCTTTCTGGTGCATAAATCTTTGCCCTTAAGGGGCGAATAATGGCACGATAACTGGCGTAAATAGTTCTAATAAACCCGTTAGAATGACAGTCTGTCGAGGATAGTTATGAAAAAACTGGCGTTGTCTCTCTCTTTAGCGCTGGCCCTTTCCAGCGTTTCCACGGTCTTTGCCGCCATCCCGCAAAAAATTCGTATCGGTACCGATCCGACTTATGCTCCCTTCGAATCGAAGAATGCGCAGGGAGAATTGGTCGGTTTTGATATCGATCTGGCAAAAGAGCTGTGTAAGCGTATTAATACGCAATGTACCTTTGTTGAAAACCCGCTGGATGCGCTGATCCCCTCCTTAAAAGCGAAGAAAATCGACGCGATTATGTCTTCGCTGTCGATTACTGAAAAGCGCCAGCAGGAAATTGCCTTCACTGACAAGCTGTATGCGGCAGATTCGCGTCTGGTGGTGAAAAAGGGCAGCCCGGTAACGCCGGATCTCGCCACCCTCAAGGGTAAGCGCGTGGGCGTGCTGCAGGGGACGACTCAGGAAACCTATGGCAATGAGCACTGGGCGCCGAAAGGTATCGAAATTGTCTCCTATCAGGGGCAGGACAATATCTATTCCGACCTGACCGCCGGCCGGATCGACGCCGCGTTCCAGGATGAGGTCGCGGCCAGCGAAGGGTTCCTGAAACAGCCTATTGGTAAAGATTACCAGTTTGGTGGCCCGTCAATCAAAGACGAGAAACTGTTTGGTGTTGGCACCGGTATGGGGCTGCGTAAGGAAGACAACGAACTGCGTGAAGCGCTGAATAAGGCGTTTGCAGAGATGCGTAAGGACGGCACCTACGACAAGCTGGCGAAAAAATATTTCGATTTTAACGTATACGGCGAATAATTCTCACGCCTCGCCATTGCGCGCGTTTCGCGCGCAATGGTGAATGACAGACAGGGTAGGCAGCATGCTGTATGGGTTTTCACAGGTTATTTTGCAGGGTGCGCTCGTCACCCTGGAGCTTGCGCTCAGCTCGGTCGTTCTCGCCGTCCTGATAGGGCTGGCGGGCGCTGGCGCAAAGTTATCGAGCAATCGTCCACTGGCGCTGGTGTTTGAAGGCTATACCACTCTGATCCGCGGCGTGCCCGATCTGGTGCTGATGCTGCTGATTTTCTACGGCCTGCAGATTGCGCTAAACAGCGTTACCGACGCGCTGGGCATGGCCCAGTTTGATATCGATCCGATGATCGCCGGGATTATTACCCTTGGCTTTATCTATGGCGCCTATTTTACGGAAACCTTCCGCGGCGCCTACCTGGCGGTGCCGAAGGGGCATATCGAAGCGGCTACCGCCTTTGGCTTTAGCGGCGGGCAGACGTTCCGGCGTATTCTCTTCCCGGCGATGATGCGCTACGCGCTGCCGGGGATAGGCAACAACTGGCAGGTTATCCTCAAGGCGACGGCGCTGGTCTCGTTGCTGGGGCTGGAGGATGTGGTCAAAGCCACGCAGCTGGCCGGGAAAAGCACCTGGCAGCCGTTCTACTTCGCCATCGTCTGCGGCCTGATTTATCTGGTGTTTACCACCGTTTCTAATGGCGTACTGCTGCTGCTCGAACGCCGCTATACCGTTGGCGTGAAGAGGGCTGACCTGTGATTGAAATTATTCAGGAGTACTGGAAATCACTACTGTGGACCGACGGCTATCGCTTTACCGGCGTGGCGATTACCTTATGGTTGCTGATCTCTTCAGTGGTAATGGGGGGCATCCTGGCGGTGTTTCTGGCCATCGGCCGCGTCTCGAGCAATAAGTTTATCCAGTTCCCCATCTGGCTGTTCACTTACATATTTCGCGGCACGCCGCTGTATGTGCAACTGCTGGTTTTTTACTCCGGCATGTATACCCTGGAAATCGTCAAAGGCACGGAGCTGTTGAACGCTTTTTTCCGCAGCGGGCTAAACTGCACGGTACTGGCGTTAACCCTGAATACCTGCGCCTATACCACTGAAATTTTCGCCGGCGCGATCCGCTCAGTACCCGCCGGAGAAATTGAAGCGGCGCGGGCCTACGGCTTCTCGTCAGTCAAACTGTATCGCTGCATTATTCTGCCTTCCGCGCTGCGGATTGCACTGCCGGCCTACAGTAACGAAGTGATCCTCATGCTGCACTCTACCGCGCTGGCGTTTACCGCTACGGTACCGGATCTGCTGAAAATCGCCCGCGATATCAACTCGGCCACCTATCAGCCGTTCACCGCGTTTGGCATCGCCGCGGTGCTTTATTTAATTATCTCGTATGTGCTGATTAGCTTGTTCCGTAAAGCGGAAAAGCGCTGGTTGCAGCATATCAAACCTTCTTCGACGCATTGAGAACGCCATGTCCGACAATAAATTAAACGTTATCGATCTGCATAAACGCTATGGGGAACACGAGGTGCTGAAGGGCGTCTCGCTGCAGGCGAAAGCCGGGGACGTTATCAGCATCATCGGTTCATCGGGTTCCGGAAAAAGTACCTTTTTGCGCTGTATTAACTTCCTTGAAAAACCGAGCGAAGGCACGATCGTCGTCAGCGGCCAAAATATTGGCCTGGTACGGGATAAAGACGGCCAGCTGAAGGTGGCCGACAAGAACCAGTTGCGCCTGCTGCGCACCCGATTGACCATGGTGTTTCAGCATTTCAATCTGTGGAGCCATATGACGGTGCTGGAGAACGTCATGGAAGCACCGATTCAGGTGCTGGGCTTAAGCAAACAGGAAGCGCGCGAACGGGCGGTGAAATACCTGGCCAAGGTCGGGATAGACGAACGTCAGCAGGCGAAGTATCCGGTGCATCTTTCCGGTGGCCAGCAGCAGCGTGTCTCTATTGCCCGCGCGCTGGCGATGGAACCGGAAGTGCTGCTGTTTGATGAGCCGACCTCCGCGCTGGATCCGGAACTGGTGGGCGAAGTGTTACGCATTATGCAGCAGCTGGCGGAAGAGGGAAAAACCATGGTGGTGGTGACCCATGAAATGGGCTTTGCCCGCCACGTCTCTTCACATGTCATTTTTCTGCATCAGGGTAAAATTGAAGAAGAAGGGCATCCGGATGCGCTGTTTGGCGCGCCGAAAAGCCCGCGCCTGCAGCAGTTTCTGAAAGGTTCGCTGAAATAATCGGCTCATCCGGCGTCTGCGGACGCCGGATGAGCTTCCCGCTCCAGCCGATAGATCCAGTCATCGTAATCGACGCCGTTCAGATGATAGGCTTTCTCCAGCACCTGGGTGCGCACAAAGCCTTGCTTCTCCAGCAGGCGCGATGAGCCACGGTTTTCACCCAGCACCCAGGCATTGATGGCCTGCACCCCCAGGGTGGTGAAACCATACTCGCAGACCGCCCGCAGCGCTTCGCTGGCATAGCCTTTTCCCTGAGCCTGAGGCAGCAGCGCGTAGCCGACGTCAGCTTCGTGCGGATTTTTCGGGCTGATGCGGAGCCCAATATCGCCCAGCGCCTCGCCGAATTTATCGCGCAATACAAACACCCCGGGATCGGCACAGCGACTGACGAAGACGCTGCGCAGCGCCTCCTCGCTTAACACCTCCCCCATAAAACGCATCACCTGCGGATCCTGGCGCAGGCGCAGAAAAAAGGGCCAGTCATCGGTAACAAAGCGGGTAAGCGAAAGGCGTGGTGTGGTGATGGTCGTCATAAAGCAGTCAATACGCAGAAAGAAAAGCCTACCTTAGCACTTTGCTTTGCCAGGTAACACCGGCGAACCGGTCGGCTGGCGGTGAATTCAGGCGATTAAGGGCGCTGGTTGTCCTGAATATGGCGATGCTGCAGCGCCAGGGTGAGGCCATCCAGGCGTGGAGCATGAGCCAGCAGAATGGAATCAGAGGAGCCAATGCTCCCCTGTGTCAGCCATTAACTCAGCACATCCTTTAGCGCTTCGTCCAGATCGTACCAGCGGAAGGCAAAGCCGGCGGCCTCCAGACGCTTTGGCAGCGCGCGCTGGCCGCCAAGCACCAGGACGGCGGATTCCCCCATCAACAGGCGGATAGCGGCGGCGGGAACGCGGAAAATCGCTGGTCGATGGAGCGCATGACCCAGCGCATGGGCGAACTGCTCGTTATGCACCGGGTAGGGAGAAACCATATTGAACGGACCGCGCAGATCGTTATCCAGCAGCCACAGAATGCCGTTAACCATATCGTCGATATGGATCCAGGCCAGGTACTGTCTGCCGTTGCCGATAGGCCCGCCGAGGCCGAGCTTAAAGGCGGGTGTCATTTTGCCGAGAATACCGCCCCGCGGAGCCAGTACCACGCCGGTGCGCAGCAGGCAGACGCGGGTGCGCTCGCTTTGCGCTTCGCAGGCAATTTGTTCCCAGCGGGCGCACAGCTTATGGGTAAACTCATTGTGCGGTGGCTCTTCTTCGGTCACCACCACCTCGCCGAGGTCGCCATAGTAGCCGATGGCAGACCCGCTGATCAGCACGGAGGGAGGGGTGTCGCTGGCGTGGATCAGGCCCACCAGCCGCTGCGTGAGATCCCAGCGGCTATGGCACAAGCGTTGTTTCTGCTCGGCCGTCCAGCGTTTATCAGCGATGGGTTCACCCGCCAGATTGATGACGGCATCAATGTCATTGAGGTGGTGATGGCCCTCGAAATCGCGCCACAGGGTGACGCGCGGATCGAGACGGGCGCGGGCGGTATCCGGATGTCGCGTGGAGACCGTGACGCTATGCCCGAGCTCCAGCAATCTGGGTATCAGATGTCGGCCAATCAGGCCGGTACCACCAGTAAGCAGGATCTTCATACCACCTCCCTGACATGGTTAGCGACGCCAGCTCATGGTCATGGACACCGAGTCGGCATAGCGCAGCGCATGAAGTTTATCAATCTCCACTTCAGCATATGTGACCCAGTGATGTTCGCATGCGATATTCAGCACATCCTGAGTTAATTTTTCCAGCAGCGAAAAACGGCCATTCTCAAGATGGCTGATTATACGCTTGGTAATGGTGCGGTAGTTCAGCGCATCATTGATGTCCTCGCTGTCGCGCGCTTTATCGGCAGGGTAGTGAATGGCTACATTCACTACCACGTCCTGGCGGTTGGCGATCTCTTCCTCTTTAATACCAATAAAAGTCCGCAGGCGCAGGTTCTTAATACGAATAATGGCGTCTGGTTGAGACATTGCAGGCTTCCTCCGTGGTGTAAGTCCTGCAATCATACAACAAAGCGCGACGGGCGAGCAGGGGGTTAATAAAGCTGAATTTTTAACATCGCTTCCGCCGTTGCCGGCCGCTGCTTAATGCGCTCATACCAGTTGTGCACCGCCGGATAGTTCGCCAGATCGATACGCTGTCGGACATGGCAGTTCACCCAGGGCCAGGCGGCGATGTCGGCGATACTGTAGTGGTCGCCGCCAAGCCACGGGCTGCATCCCAGGCGCTGATTTAGCACCCCATACAGTCGTTGGGTTTCCACCTGAAAACGTTCAATAGCGTAGGGCACGGTTTGCGGCGCGGAGTGGGAAAAATGTTGATTTTGCCCCAGCATCGGCCCCAGCCCGCCGACCTGCCAGAACAGCCACTGCAGCGTGACGTAGCGTTCCCGCAGCTCGCCGCTCAGCAGCTTACCGCTTTTTTCCGCCAGATAGAGCAGGATGGCGCCGGACTCGAAAACGCTCAATGGCGCCCCGCCGTCAGCAGGCATGTGGTCGACGATAGCCGGAACTTTATTATTCGGCGAAATCGCCAGAAACTGCGGATGAAATTGTTCCCCTTTGCCGATATCGACCCGAATTAGCCGATAGGCTAGCTCCGCCTCTTCGAGGAACAGGGTGATTTTGTGGCCGTTTGGGGTGGGTGCATAGTAAAGATCGATCATAATATTTCCCGCCGTCGTGGGTCGCAAACTGTTCGAGTATAGGTGAAGCTGCGCCACCCGGGAGAAATTCCGCAAGCGACCCGGCAGCCAGGCGACGAGTCGTCCGCGCTCGAGCAGTGACATCGCCTGTAAGACAGGCTATGTTGGCTTATTGTCCTGTCTACCACCCTTGAGGAAGCTATGAGCCAGCCTGTCATTACCCTGTGGTCCGATGCCGATTTTTTCTCACCGTACGTGATGTCTGTCTATGTCGCTCTGCAGGAAAAAAGCCTGCCTTTTACCCTTAAAACCGTCGACCTGAACCGCGGCGAACATCTGCAGGCGGGCTGGACAGGCTATGCCGCCACCCGTCGCGTACCGCTGCTGGAGGTTGATGATTTCGCGCTAAGTGAGTCTTCGGCGATTACCGAGTATCTGGATGAGCGTTTCGCGCCGCCGGAGTGGGAGCGCATCTACCCGCATGATCTGCAAAAACGAGCCCGCGCCCGGCAGATCCAGGCCTGGCTGCGCAGCGATCTGATGCCAATTCGTGAAGAGCGATCCACCGCCGTGGTGTTTGGCGGGGCGAAAATGCCGGACCTCAGCGAGGCCGGCAGGCAATCTGCGGAAAAGCTGTTTGCCACCGCCACCATGCTGCTGGCCCACGGCGGGCAAAATTTATTTGGCGAATGGTCTATTGCCGACGCAGACCTGGCGCTGATGCTCAATCGCCTGGTTCTCAATGGCGATAAGGTACCGGAGGCGCTGGCTGATTATGCGTCTTTCCAGTGGCAGCGGGCCTCAATCCAGCGTTACGTGGCGCTTTCCGCCAAACGCTGAGGCTGATAACCCGCCGCGCTTCCGCTATCATAGAGGCATCGTAACCAGTGGAGATGGAACCTATGAAGCTGATGTTTGCCTCCGATATTCATGGTTCGCTGCCCGCCACGGAACGCGTGCTTGAACGGTTCGCGCAAAGCGGCGCCAGGTGGCTGATCATACTCGGCGATGTGCTCAATCACGGTCCGCGCAACGCGCTGCCTGAGGGGTATGCGCCGGGTGAGGTGGCGGAGCGGTTGAACAGCGTGGCGGAACGCATTGTTGCCGTTCGCGGCAACTGCGACAGCGAAGTGGATCAGATGCTGCTTCGTTTTCCAATGACCGCGCCCTGGCAGCAGGTGCTTAGCGAACGCTATCGCCTGTTTCTGACCCACGGGCATCTCTATAGTCCGGATAATCTGCCGCCGCTGGCCGCTGGCGATGTCCTGGCATATGGCCATACTCATATACCGGTCGCGGAAAAACGCGGCGCAATTTACCTCTTTAATCCCGGCTCAGTGAGTATCCCGAAAGGGGGATATTCCGCCAGCTATGGGCTGCTGGATCAGGGGCGGCTGCAGGTTTTAGCACTCAATGATAATCAGGTTATTGCAGAGGTTGCAATTTACCCGTAATTTAGCCCTCAATCATAAAGACGCGCCGCGAGAGCGCATTTAAAGTAAGGTTTCCTGATGGCGGAACAGAATCATTTGGCAAGCACAGAATGGGTCGATATTGTTAATGAAAACAATGAGGTGATAGCACAGTCCAGCCGCGAGCAAATGCGCGCGCAGTGCCTGCGCCACCGGGCGACCTATATCGTCGTTCATGACGGAATGGGGAAAATTCTGGTGCAGCGACGCACCGAGACAAAAGACTTTCATCCGGGCATGCTGGATGCCACCGCTGGCGGCGTCGTGCAGGCTGATGAGCAGCTGCTGGAATCGGCCCGTCGCGAGGCGGAAGAGGAGTTAGGCATCGCGGGGGTGCCGTTTGCCGATCACGGCCAGTTTTATTACGAAGACAAATTCTGCCGCGTCTGGGGAAGCCTGTTCAGCTGCGTCTCCCACGGGCCGTTCGCCCTGCAGGAAGAAGAGGTCAGCGAGGTGTGCTGGTTAACGCCGGAAGAGATCACCGCCCGCTGCGATGAGTTCACGCCGGACTCCCTGAAAGCGCTGGCGCTGTGGATGACCCGCAACGCCGGTAATGAGTATGATGATGCGGAAGAGAGCGAGCGCGAATAAAGATCGCAAACGCGCGGCAGCAATCGTCGCTCGCCTCCTGACGACAAAAAGGCAGCCATTCGGCTGCCTTTTGCTTTGACCACAGCGGCAGATTACTTCTGCTGCTGAGCCGATTGGATCGCGGTCAGTGCGATGGTATAGACGATATCGTCTACCAGCGCGCCACGGGACAGGTCGTTGACCGGCTTGCGCATACCCTGCAGCATCGGCCCAATGGAGATCAGGTCGGCAGAGCGCTGTACCGCTTTGTACGTGGTGTTACCGGTGTTCAGATCCGGGAAGATGAACACGGTCGCGCGGCCAGCTACCGGTGAGTTCGGCGCTTTGGACTTCGCTACGTCAGCCATCACCGCGGCGTCATACTGCAGCGGGCCGTCGATCATCAGGTCAGGACGTTTTTCCTGCGCCAGACGGGTCGCTTCGCGGACTTTCTCGACATCGCTACCCGCGCCGGAGGTACCGGTGGAGTAGGAGAGCATCGCCACGCGCGGTTCGATGCCGAAGGCAATCGCGGATTCAGCGGACTGAATAGCGATTTCCGCCAGCTGCTCGGCGGTCGGGTCCGGGTTGATCGCGCAGTCGCCGTAAACGTAAACCTGTTCCGGCAGCAGCATGAAGAACACGGAGGAGACCAGCGAGCTGCCCGGCGCGGTTTTGATCAGCTGCAGCGGCGGACGAATGGTGTTGGCAGTGGTGTGAACCGCGCCGGATACCAGACCGTCGACTTCGTCCTGTTCCAGCATCAGGGTGCCGAGAACCACGTTGTCTTCCAGCTGCTCACGCGCGACCGCTTCGGTCATGCCTTTGTTCTTACGCAGTTCGACCAGGCGACCCACATAGCTTTCGCGAACCACTTCCGGATCGACGATTTCAATGCCGGCGCCAAGCTCAACGCCCTGGGCCGCGGCTACGCGGTTGATCTCATCCGGGTTACCCAGCAGGACGCAGGTGGCGATCCCGCGTTCGGCGCAAATCGCCGCCGCTTTCACGGTACGCGGTTCGTCGCCTTCCGGCAGAACGACACGTTTGCCGGCTTTGCGCGCCAGCTCGGTCAGCTGGTAGCGGAAGGCTGGCGGAGAGAGACGGCGGCTACGCTCGGAGGTCGCGGTCAGCGATTCGATCCAGTCGGCGTTGATGTAGTTGGCCACGTATTCCTGAACTTTCTCGATACGCTCGTGATCGTCAACCGGTACTTCGAGGTTAAAGCTCTGCAGGCTCAGGGAGGTCTGCCAGGTGTTGGTGTTGACCATGAATACCGGCAGGCCGGTCGCGAAAGCGCGTTCACACAGCTTGCTGATGCGCGCGTCCATTTCATAGCCGCCGGTCAGCAGAATGGCGCCGATTTCCACGCCGTTCATTGCCGCCAGGCAGGCCGCAACCAGCACGTCAGGACGGTCTGCGGAGGTAACCAGCAGAGAACCAGGGCGGAAGTGTTCCAGCATGTGCGGGATGCTGCGCGCGCAGAAAGTCACGGATTTCACGCGGCGGGTATTGATATCGCCTTCGTTGATGATGGTCGCATTCAGATGGTGCGCCATGTCGATCGCGCGGGTCGCGATCAGATCGAAGCTCCATGGCACTGCGCCCAGCACCGGCAGCGTGCTGCCTTTCTGCAGCTGAGCCGGGTCAATCTTCACGATTTTTGCTTTCGACGAGTCGTCGAAAATTTCCGACAGGTCAGGACGGGTACGGCCCTGATCGTCGACAGGGGCATTCAGTTTGTTGACGATAACGCCGGTGATGCTGGTATTTTTGGCGCCGCCAAAGCTGTTACGGGTCAGTTCGATACGCTCGTTCAGCTGTTCTGGCGTGTCGGTGCCCTGAGACATCACGAAGACGATTTCAGCGTTCAGCGTTTTGGCGATTTCAAAGTTCAGCGCCTGGGCGAACTGATGCTTACGGGTCGGTACCAGGCCTTCCACCAGCACCACTTCCGCGTCCTGAGTATTCGCGTGGTAGTTGGCAATGATCTCTTCCATCAGCACATCTTTCTGATTGCTGGAGAGCAGAGACTCAACATGGCTCATCTTCAGCGGTTCAGCGGCGGTGGTGGTGGAGGAGCTGGCGCGAACGATGGTGGTGGTCTGGTCTGGGGCATCGCCACCGGAACGCGGCTGGGCGATAGGTTTAAAGACGCTCAGACGAACGCCTTTGCGTTCCATAGCGCGGATCACACCGAGGCTGACGCTGGTCAGACCTACGCTGGTACCGGTAGGAATTAACATGATAGTACGGGACACGGTATATCCTCTTTCGTTACCGCCAGTATCAGGCGGGATACAAAACAGCACCGCCAGCTATCCGTCATCTTTCAAGTTGCAGGTGCGTTGGCTCTACTTGCTCACCCCGGTGGCGTACGCGCTGTACGCGGCCGGGGTTTTGCTGTGTCGCCGCCTTCCTGCAGCTCGAATTATTGCGGGTCAGGGCTGGCGATGTGGAATTATGCGGTCAGACGGCTGGCGTCTTGCGCGATGACCAGCTCTTCGTTGGTCGGGATAACCACGGCAGGACGTGTGCCTTCTTTGTTGATGAAGCCAGACTTGCCGAAGCGGGCAGCAAGGTTACGCTCATGGTCAACTTCAAAGCCCAGTACGCCCAGTTTGCCCAGCGACAGCTCACGCACCATCGCGGCGTTTTCACCGATACCACCGGTGAAAATAACGGCGTCAAGACGGCCGTCCATCAGCGCGGTGTAGGAACCGATGTATTTCGCCAGGCGGTGGCAGTAAACGTCCATCGCGCGTTTAGCGTCGGCTTTTTCCTGATAGTTGTCTTCCACGTAGCGGCAGTCGCTGGTGACTTCGGTCAGACCCAGCAGGCCGGACTCTTTGGTCAGCATTTTGTTGATCGCGTCAACGCTCATGCCCAGGGTGTCGTGCAGATGGAAGATGATGGCCGGATCGATGTCACCGGAGCGGGTACCCATCACCAGGCCTTCCAGCGGGGTCAGACCCATGGAGGTGTCAACGCATTTACCGTTACGGATAGCGGAAACAGAACCACCGTTGCCGAGGTGGCAGGTGATGATGTTCAGCTCTTCCACCGGCTTGTTGAGGATCTTAGCGGCTTCCTGAGTCACGTAGAAGTGGCTGGTGCCGTGCGCGCCGTAACGACGAACGCCGTGCTCTTTGTACAGGCTGTACGGCAGGGCGTAGAGATAGGATTCTTCCGGCATGGTCTGATGGAACGCCGTATCGAATACAGCCACGTTTTTGTCTTTCAGGTGCGGGAAGGATTTCAGCGCTTCAGCGATGCCGATCAGGTGTGCCGGGTTGTGCAGCGGTGCGAAAGACGCGGCGTCTTTAATACCCTGAATTACGGACTCGTCGATCACCACAGAGCTGGTGTATTTTTCACCGCCGTGTACGATACGGTGGCCGATTGCGGTCAGCTGAGCAGACAGTTCTGGTTTTTGTGCCAGAATAGTGTTAACGATAAAGTTCAGCGCTTCACTGTGCGCGGCGCCCGCGCCTAACTCGGCTTCTTGTTTGCTGCCGTCCATTTTCCATTTGATACGGGCTTCCGGCAGGTGGAAGCATTCCGCTAAACCGGACAGATATTCGTCGCCGTTCACGGCGTCAAGGATAGCAAATTTCAGAGAGGAGCTACCGCAGTTCAGAACCAGTACTAACTTACTCGACATGGAAGTACCTTTTTATGATACGTGGCTAAAAAAACGTCAGTGTGTCATTAGCGTAGCGCAGGATGACCTCGACATTTATGATTAACATCATGCCTTGTTCTGTTTTCGGGCACGATGAGAGAAGTACATTTGATTTTATGCCATTTTGCATAATTTTCAGCCAATGGCAGAATATGCGATAATTTGACTAGCCTGGCAAAGAGTCTAACCGCCCTTTCAGGCGGGCACAGGATACCTGATTGCGGCATCCTTTGCCAAAATCTTTTGAACGATGTCATGCATAGTTGGTGTTTTGCACGAATTTTTTAAGTTTTATATGTAAAGTTGAGGTAAAGCCATGTCGACCCCTGAGAAACGCCCCGTTAGCTTCTTTAGCTTGTTCAACCGCGGGCAGCATTACGCAAAGACCTGGCCTCTCGACAAGCGCCTCGCGCCGGTGTTTATTGAAAACCGCATTATTCGTGCCACCCGCTATGCCATCCGCATCATGCCGCCAATCGCCATTTTTACCCTCTGCTGGCAGATAGCTCTTGGCGGCCAGCTGGGCCCCGCCGTCGCTACCGCGCTGTTTGCGCTGAGCCTGCCGATGCAGGGACTCTGGTGGTTGGGTAAGCGTTCGGTGACGCCGCTGCCGCCCTCCATTCTTAACTGGTTCTATGAAGTGCGCGGTAAACTGCAGGAGGCGGGGCAGGCGCTGGCACCGGTCGAAGGCAAGCCCGATTATCAGGCGCTGGCTGACACGCTTAAGCGCGCCTTCAAACAACTGGATAAAACTTTCCTTGATGATTTGTAATTCACTACGGAAAACGCATATAAAAGAAGGCGCATGATTTATGCGCCTTCTTTATTTCACGCCCTACCGTGCTACAGGAGTCACAACATGGAAATGACCAATGCGCAGCGTCTGATTTTATCCAATCAGTACAAAATGATGACGATGCTCGACCCGGATAATGCGGAACGCTACCGTCGTCTGCAAACCATCATAGAGCGAGGGTATGGGCTACAGATGCGTGAACTGGACCGCGAGTTTGGCCAGCTGACGGAAGAAACCTGCCGTACCGTTATTGATATCATGGAGATGTACCACGCGCTGCACGTCTCCTGGACCAACCTGAAAGACGCGGCGGGTATCGATGAACGCCGGGTCACCTTCCTCGGATTTGATGCCGCCACCGAAGCGCGTTATCTCGGCTATGTGCGTTTTATGGTCAACGTTGAAGGCCGCTACAGCCATTTTGACGCCGGTACCCATGGCTTTAACTCGCAGACTCCGATGTGGGAGAAATATCAGCGGATGCTGAGCGTCTGGCACGCTTGCCCGCGCCAGTATCATCTGAGCAGTAATGAAATTAATCAAATTATCAACGCCTGAGGGAGGTGCCCGTGCAGTGTAAAGGTTTCCTGTTCGATTTAGACGGGACGCTGGTGGATTCCTTGCCGGTGGTGGAGCGTTCATGGTGCAAGTGGGGGGATCGTTTCGCCATTGACCATGATGAAATTCTCAGTTTTATTCACGGCAAGCAGGCCATTACCTCCATTCGCCATTTTATGCCGGGGCGCAGCGAGGAGGATATCCAGGCCGAATTTCGCTACCTCGAGCAGATAGAAGCCACTGATATTGAGGGTATCGTCGCGCTGCCGGGGGCATTAGCCCTGCTGAATACGCTCAATGAGGCCGGGATCCCGTGGGCGATTGTCACCTCCGGCTCGATTCCGGTTGCCCACGCGCGTCACCGCGCGGCGGGCCTGCCGATGCCTGAGGTGTTCGTCACCGCCGAGCAGGTGAAACACGGCAAACCGGCGCCGGACGCCTATCTGCTGGGCGCCGAGCGGCTGGGTCTGCCTGCCGGGGAGTGCGCGGTGGTGGAAGATGCGCCGGCGGGGCTCCTCTCCGGACTGGCGGCCGGCTGTCGCACTATCGCGGTCAACGTGCCCGCCGATGCCCCTCGCCTGGATGAAGCCGACCTCGTGCTGAGCAGCCTGGAAGATCTGGTGGTTGAACGCCAGACTGACGGCGTGGTAAATGTGCGTCTTAAAGCGTAAACCCATGATTTCGCCCCGCGTCGTCGGGGCTTTTTTATGCCACTATGTCGACTCCCACTTGTGACAAGGAAACGTTGTGAACGGTGAATTGATTTGGGTTTTATCCCTCCTGGCCATCGCGGTTGTGCTGTTTGCTACCGGCAAGGTGCGCATGGATGCTATCGCCCTGATGGTCATTGTCGCCTTTGTCCTCAGCGGAACGCTGACGTTAAATGAAGCTTTTTCCGGATTCAGCGATCCTAACGTGATCCTGATTGCCGCCCTGTTTATTATCGGCGATGGCCTGGTGCGCACCGGAGTCGCCACCAAAATGGGGGCATGGCTGGTGAGCGTGGCGGGGAACAGCGAAACCAAAATGCTGATCTACCTGATGCTCACCGTCGCCGGTCTGGGCGCGTTTATGAGCTCCACCGGGGTGGTCGCCATTTTCATCCCGGTGGTACTTAGCGTCTCGGCGCGGATGAATACCTCGCCATCGCGGCTGATGATGCCGCTGAGCTTCGCCGGGCTTATCAGCGGGATGATGACCCTGGTGGCGACGCCGCCCAACCTGGTGGTCAACAGTGAATTGCTGCGCGAGGGACTGCACGGCTTCAGCTTTTTCAGCGTCACGCCGATTGGCCTGGTGGTGCTGATCCTGGGCATCGTCTATATGCTGGCGGTGCGCTTTATGCTGAAGACGGATAATGGCGACTCCGCACGCGATGGGCGAAAAAGAAGCACCTTCCGCGATTTGATCCGCGAATATCACCTCACCGGCCGCGCTCGCCGGCTGGCCATCCGCCCGGGTTCGCCGATGATCGGTCAGCGGCTGGATGATTTAAAGCTGCGTGAGCGCTACTGCGCCAACGTGATCGGCGTTGAACGCTGGCGGCGGTTCCGCCGGGTAATTGTCAACGTCAACGGGGTATCGGAATTTCGCGCCCGCGACGTCCTGCTGATCGATATGTCCGCCTCCGATGTCGATTTACGCCAGTTCTGCGGCGAGCAAATGCTTGAGCCGATGGTATTGCGCGGCGAGTATTTTGCCGATCAGGCGCTGGATGTGGGGATGGCGGAGGTGGCGCTGATCCCGGATTCAGAGATGATGGGCAAAACGGTGCGTGAGATAGCCTTCCGCACCCGGTTTGGTCTCAATATCGTCGGCATGAAGCGCGATGGCAAAGCGATGGATGGTTCGGTGGTCGACGAGCCGCTGCAGCTCGGCGATATCCTGCTGGTGGTCGGCAACTGGCGGCAAATTGCCCTGCTGGCGAAGCGCGGCCGGGATTTCGTGGTGCTCAATATGCCGGTTGAGGTCGATGACGCTTCGCCGGCCCACAGCCAGGCTCCGCATGCGATTTTCTGCCTGGTGCTGATGGTAGCCCTGATGCTCACCGATGAAATTCCCAACCCGATTGCCGCGATTATCGCCTGTCTGCTGATGGGCAAATTCCGCTGCATCAATGCCGAGAGCGCCTACAAGGCGATCCACTGGCCGAGCATTATTTTGATTGTTGGGATGATGCCGTTTGCCCTGGCGCTGCAAAAAACCGGCGGGGTGGATCTGGTGGTGAAGGGACTGATGGATGTCGCCGGAGGCGAGGGGCCTTATCTGATGCTCGGCTGCCTGTTCGTGATGTGCGCGGCGATTGGGCTGTTTATCTCAAACACCGCCACGGCGGTGCTGATGGCGCCTATTGCCTTAGCGGCGGCGAAGTCAATGGGCGTCTCACCCTATCCTTTTGCCATGGTGGTGGCGATGGCGGCTTCGGCGGCGTTTATGACCCCGGTCTCCTCGCCGGTTAACACCCTTGTGCTTGGCCCGGGCAAGTACTCATTTAGCGATTTTGTCAAAATAGGCGTGCCCTTTACCATACTGGTGATGGTGGTCTGCATCCTGCTGATCCCGGTACTGTTTCCGTTTTAAGATATTCTGGCCGGGTAGAGCACAACCGCTGCCCGGCCAGAACCTTACAGCGGCGAATCCTGGCTAATTTCGTCCAGCGACAGCTGGAAGCTTGGGACGAACACCTGCATAAAGTAATCCATCTCCGCGCTGCGCCGCGATGCCAGGGTCTTTTCCAGCCGACCTTTGGCCAGCAGAAATTCGTTATTGCCTGCAGACAGCTCTTCGAGGCACTTCAGGTAAGCGCAGAGGGCGTCAGCCTGTTTAACGATCGACTGCTCTTCCTCACTGTAGTGATGCTCATCAATCAGCGGCTCGAAAATATCGCGCAGCTCGTCAGGGACCATATCCACCAGCTTTTGCTGAGCAATTTTTTCAATCGCCTTATATTCCTGGGCAATCTGCGAATTGAAATATTTCACCGGAGTAGGGAGATCGCCAGTTAGTACTTCCGAGGCGTCATGGTACATCGCCAGCAGGGCGATACGCTCGGCGTTGACCTGGCCGCCAAATTTGCGGTTTTTAATCGCCGCCAGCGCATGGGCGACCATCGCCACCTGCAGACTGTGTTCGGAGACATTTTCGGTGCGCACGTTGCGCATCAGCGGCCAGCGGTTAATCAGTTTCAGGCGGGAGAGGTGGGCAAAGAAATGACTCTGACTCATAGGGACCCTTAATCAGTGACAACATCGGGTTCCATTGTGCGCAGGGATCGCCGCCGGATGCAAATGCCGGCGGCGGCGCGATTAAAGCTGATGGTAGCCGGAGAGGAAGCGGCCAAAGCGGGAGATAGCCATCTCCAGGTCGTCTTCGCGCGGCAGGGTCACGATGCGTACGTGATCCGGCCACGGCCAGTTAAAGGCGGTGCCTTGCACCAGCAGGACTTTCTCCTGCAGCAGGAAGTCGAGCACCATTTTCTGGTCGTCATGAATATTGAAGCGTTTGGCGTCGATTTTCGGGAACATATACAGCGCGCCTTTTGGCTTCACGCAGGAGACGCCCGGAATATCGTTGATAAGCTCCCAGGCGCGGTTGCGTTGTTCATACAGGCGTCCGCCGGGGATGATGAATTCGCTGATGCTCTGATAGCCGCCCAGCGCCGTCTGGATAGCATGCTGGGCCGGCACGTTGGCGCACAGACGCATTGAAGCCAGCATCTCCAGCCCTTCGATATAGCCCTTCGCGTGTTTTTTCGGGCCATTCAGCACCATCCAGCCCTGACGGAAGCCGGCAACGCGATAGGTTTTCGACAATCCGTTAAAGGTCACCGTCAGCAGGTCCGGCGCCAGGGCGGCAATAGAGTGATGCTGGGCTTCGTCGTAGAGGATCTTGTCGTAAATTTCATCGGCGAAAATGATCAGATTATGCTGACGAGCGATCTCCACGATCTCTTGCAGCAATTCTTTGGAATAAACCGCGCCGGTGGGGTTGTTAGGGTTAATGATCACGATCCCGCGGGTGCGCGGTGTGATTTTTGCGCGGATGTCGTCCAGATCCGGGAACCAGTCAGAGGATTCGTCACACAGATAGTGCACCGCTTTGCCGCTGGAAAGCGACACCGCCGCCGTCCACAGCGGGTAGTCCGGGGCGGGAACCAGCATCTCATCGCCGCTGTTTAACAGCGCCTGCATCGCCTGCACAATCAGTTCGGACACGCCGTTGCCGATATAGATGTCTTCCACCGTGACATCGCGCATACCCCGGGCCTGGTAATGCTGCATGATAGCTTTACGCGCCGAGTACAATCCTTTCGAATCGCAGTAACCCTGGGCGGTAGGCAAATTGCGGATGACGTCGACGAGGATCTCGTCAGGGGCCTCGAAGCCGAATGGCGCCGGGTTGCCGATGTTCAGTTTCAGAACCTTATTGCCTTCTTCTTCAAGACGTTTGGCTTCTTTCAGAACCGGGCCGCGGATGTCATAACAGACGTTCTCTAACTTGCTGGATTTTTCGATGGGGGACATGAATCTTGACCTTTTAGCTGTTATCGCCACTCCCTGCCGTGGAAGTCAGCACGGAACAATGTACTCCCCCTCCCCGCTGTTTTGAAGGCTTTGTAGGAGAAGATTTTGCTAACGCCGGATTTTAAGCGCAATTGATTTATCTACCGATTGTGGATTTGGTCTGTGGCTTATGCCTTTTTATGTCGATTTTTTGGTCGTAAATATAGATTTAGTAGCGATTTTGCCATCATTTATCTCGTTTGTTTGCCCGGTAATATGGGGAGGGAGGAGGGGGAGTCGCTAAAAAACGCTATCCTGCATACAAGCGCGATTGGCTTGTAATTTTGATGTTAAATAATTTTAATAAAAAACAGCGTGCGACCACATTATTATTATTTTTAGCGGGTAATAATCTGAGGTTTGTTAATTAATATAAAATGTTGAAAAAAATTTAAAATTGTCTCAGTTAATCCTTATTAAGGCTTATAAAAAGGAGGGGGATAGGTTAGAATATCACCGTTAATATCCGTGTTAACCGCCAAGAACTGCGGTTGCATTGAGATTTAATATATTGTTATTACAGGATTTTATTGTTCCTTTTCTGCCGGAAAGTTACGCCAGAAGAGCGATTTTCTCAGCATCACTGACCGGGTTCCCGCGGCGACGTATGGCGCCTGGCTGGTCGTGGTAATAAATAATAATGAGAAATACGAACAATATATTACTCCGCAGTTCTGCGCATTTGCCCAGACGAGTACTTTGGCATGTAATAACGTTCGTCCAGTTGTTTATCCGCCGTCAGACGGTGAGCACGAGGCTCAGGGAATAGCCGGAAACCTGGCGTAAAGCATCAACAAGGCAGGTCAGCGTTAGCCACCTGTAAGTGAAGAAAGATGATTAATACAACACGTCCCATACTCAACCTCGATCTCGATCTGCTGCGTACCTTTGTCGCGGTCGCTGATTTGAACACTTTTGCCGCCGCCGCCGCCGCAGTGTGTCGTACTCAGTCCGCGGTCAGTCAGCAAATGCAACGCCTGGAACAGCTGGTGGGCAAAGAGCTTTTCGCCCGCCACGGCCGCAATAAGCTGCTGACCGAGCAGGGGATCCAGCTGCTGGGCTATGCCCGCAAAATTCTCCGTTTTAACGATGAAGCCTGTATGTCGCTGATGTATGGCAGCCTGCAGGGGGCTCTGAGCATCGGTGCGTCAGAAGAAACGGCTGACACCATCCTGCCGTTTTTGTTAAACCGCATCGGCTGTTTCTATCCCAGAATGACGTTGGAGATCAAAGTTCACCCCCATGCCGCCATCATGGAGATGCTGGCCGAGGGGCTGGTCGATCTGGCGTTGACCACCCATCAGCCTCCCGGCTTTACCTCTTTTACCCTGAGAACATCACCTACTCTCTGGTATTGTGCAGCGGAATATGTGCTGGCGAAGGGGGAATCTATCCCCCTGATCCTGCTCGAAGAGCCAAGCCCATTCCGCCAGGATATTATCGCCGCGCTGGAAACTGCTCGCGTCAGTTGGCATCTGGCCCACGGAGCTTCCTCGCTATCGGGCGTGAAAGCGGCGGTGAAGGCCGGGCTGGGCGTGACGGCGCGCCCGGTCGAAATGATGAGCCCAGATCTACGCGTGGCTGGCATCAGTGAGGGGTTACCGGCGTTGCCGGACACCCGGTACGTCGTCAGCTGCAATCCGCGGACGGTGAGCGAACTGCCGCAGGCGATTTTTCAGTCTCTGAGCCAGGAGATCCATCCCTGGGAAACGGGCACAGCACTTACTCCGGAAGAGGGAGGGAATACCTTGGTTTTGTAAGGGTATTCTTGCTAACAAAGATCACAAAAACTGGTAACAGAATGTAAGTGCCCAAAAAGAGCCTCAGGAGTTGGTTTCCCGCCTGGCGGCTCTTTTTTTTGCACTCTTATTGATGTTTTGAATCTTTTTTGTATTTCTTTGCAGAAAAATCAGCGTATTGGCGTGACAAGGCGCTCAGCTTGTCGACTTTTCCCTGCACTTTCAACACTTCCTGCTAATGTTAAAAAACCGGATGGATTGTTGCCGATTTCCTGGGGTAATTAACAAAACCGTGTCGCAGATCAAGAAAATACCCCTCTTTGGGGGGAGGAATCGAGGCTAAATCCTGTCAAAATAGAAGGGATTTTTGATTTACGACGGAAACGGACACGATTCAACAACACTAAAACCGAACAGTATGCAAGGTTATTTCGCAGAAAAGGGCATTTAATGTTAATGAAAAGATTCCAATGTAAATTAATGTTATGAAAACTTTTGTTAAAGTTGACAAAAGGTTAAAGAAAGGGGTAAAAAGCCACGGCATCTGGGCTTCTCACATCGACCAGGGACGCTTTTTTGCACGGTTATTTTTTATTCCTCCCGTGAAACGCTGTGGCGTTCATCTGCCAGTAAGAGCAGAGGGTTTTGGCGCTACACTTTTTTGGTTAAGCAATGCGTATGTCAACATCCACTGAAGTCATCGCTCATCATTGGGCATTCGCTATATTTCTCATCATCGCTATCGGCCTGTGCTGCCTCATGCTCGTCGGCGGCTGGTACCTTGGCGGTCGCGCGCGCGCGCGTAGTAAAAACACGCCGTTTGAATCGGGGATCGACTCCGTCGGTTCGGCCCGCTTACGTCTTTCTGCGAAGTTTTATCTGGTTGCCATGTTCTTCGTTATCTTCGACGTGGAAGCCCTGTATCTCTACGCATGGTCGACCTCTATCCGCGAGAGCGGCTGGGTCGGCTTTGTGGAAGCCGCAATTTTCATTTTAGTGCTACTGGCTGGTCTGGTTTATCTCGTTCGCATCGGCGCACTGGACTGGACGCCTGCGCGTTCCCGTCGCACGCTGGTTAACCCGGAAACAGACAGTCCCACTAACCGTCATATGCAGTAAAAGCGAGGCAATAAGATGGATTATACGCTCACCCGCATAGATCCTAACGGTGAGAACGACCGTTACCCCCTGCAGAAACAGGAGATCGTTACCGATCCTCTGGAGCAGGAAGTCAATAAAAGCGTGTATATGGGGAAACTCGAACACGCGCTGCATGACATGGTGAACTGGGGCCGTAAGAACTCAATTTGGCCGTACAACTTCGGCCTTTCTTGCTGTTATGTGGAAATGGTGACGTCATTCACTGCGGTGCATGACGTTGCGCGTTTTGGGGCAGAAGTTCTGCGCGCCTCTCCGCGTCAGGCGGACCTGATGGTGGTCGCGGGAACCTGCTTTACCAAAATGGCGCCGGTTATTCAGCGTCTCTACGATCAGATGCTGGAGCCGAAGTGGGTGATCTCCATGGGCGCCTGCGCCAACTCAGGCGGGATGTACGACATCTATTCCGTCGTCCAGGGCGTGGATAAATTCATTCCGGTCGATGTGTACATCCCGGGCTGCCCGCCGCGTCCGGAGGCCTATATGCAGGCGCTGATGCTGCTGCAGGAGTCCATTGGTAAAGAACGTCGTCCGCTCTCATGGGTGGTTGGCGATCAGGGCGTTTATCGCGCCAATATGCAGTCGGAACGCGAGCGTAAACGCGGCGAACGTATTGCAGTGACCAATCTGCGGACGCCGGACGAGATTTAATTTGCGCCTGCGGGCGGGAGAACCACTTCGCAAATCAATCTACAACAGCGCGAAGTCTCGCCGGCAGTCACCACGGACCTTTTGCAATGGTGAACAATATGACCGATTTAACCGCGCATGACGCCGCACCAGCCTGGCAAACCCGCGATCACCTTGATGACCCGGTGATTGGCGAACTGCGCAACCGCTTTGGGCCGGATGCCTTTACCGTTCAGCCAACCCGTACCGGCGTACCGGTGGTATGGGTGAAGCGTGAACAGCTGCTGGAGGTGGGGGATTTCCTGAAGAAATTGCCGAAGCCTTACGTGATGCTGTTTGACCTGCACGGCATGGACGAACGTCTGCGCACGCACCGCGATGGCCTGCCCGCCGCGGATTTTTCCGTTTTCTATCACCTGATCTCCATCGATCGCAACCGCGACATCATGCTCAAGGTGGCGCTGTCGGAAAACGATCTGCATCTGCCGACCTTCACCAAACTGTTCCCCAACGCCAACTGGTATGAGCGTGAAACCTGGGAAATGTTTGGCATTACCTTCGATGGTCACCCGAACCTGCGTCGCATCATGATGCCGCCGACCTGGGAAGGTCACCCGCTGCGTAAAGATTATCCGGCGCGTGCCACCGAGTTCGACCCGTTTGAGCTGACCAAAGCCAAACAGGATCTGGAGATGGAGGCGCTGACCTTTAAACCGGAAGAGTGGGGCATGAAGCGCGGCACCGACAACGAGGACTTCATGTTCCTCAACCTTGGTCCGAACCACCCATCGGCGCATGGTGCGTTCCGCATTATTCTGCAGCTGGACGGCGAAGAGATCGTCGACTGCGTACCGGATATCGGTTATCACCACCGCGGCGCCGAGAAGATGGGCGAGCGTCAGTCCTGGCACAGCTACATCCCGTATACCGACCGTATTGAATATCTCGGCGGCTGCGTCAACGAGATGCCGTACGTGCTGGCGGTGGAAAAACTGGCTGGGATCACCGTACCGGATCGCGTAAACGTGATCCGCGTGATGCTCTCCGAGCTGTTCCGCATCAACAGCCACCTGCTGTATATCTCGACCTTTATTCAGGACGTCGGCGCGATGACGCCGGTCTTCTTCGCCTTTACCGATCGGCAGAAAATTTACGATCTGGTGGAAGCGATTACCGGGTTCCGTATGCACCCGGCGTGGTTCCGCATCGGCGGCGTCGCGCACGATCTGCCGCGTGGCTGGGATCGCCTGCTGCGTGAGTTCCTCGAGTGGATGCCGAAGCGTCTGGACTCCTATGAGAAGGCCGCCCTGCGCAACACCATTCTGAAAGGCCGTTCCGTCGGCGTGGCAGCCTATACCGCCAAAGAGGCGCTGGAGTGGGGCACCACCGGCGCAGGCCTGCGCGCCACCGGTATCGACTTCGACGTGCGTAAATGGCGTCCTTACTCTGGCTATGAAAACTTCGACTTCGAAGTCCCGACCGGGGGGGGCGTCTCAGACTGCTACACCCGCGTGATGCTGAAAGTAGAAGAGCTGCGCCAGAGTCTGCGCATTCTTCAGCAGTGCCTCGATAACATGCCGGAAGGCCCGTTCAAAGCGGATCACCCGCTGACCACGCCGCCGCCGAAAGAGCGCACGCTGCAGCATATCGAAACCCTGATCACCCACTTCCTGCAGGTATCGTGGGGCCCGGTGATGCCGGCCAACGAATCTTTCCAGATGATTGAGGCGACCAAAGGGATCAACAGTTACTACCTGACCAGCGACGGCAGCACCATGAGCTACCGTACCCGCGTGCGTACGCCGAGCTTTGCGCACCTGCAGCAGATCCCGTCGGCGATCCGCGGCAGCCTGGTATCCGACCTGATCGTCTATCTGGGTAGTATCGATTTTGTTATGTCAGACGTGGACCGCTAATTATGCACGAGAATCAACAACCACAAACCGAGGCTTTTGAGCTGAGTGCGGCAGAGCGTGAGGCTATTGAGCACGAGAAGCACCACTACGAAGACCCGCGTGCGGCGTCCATCGAAGCGCTGAAAATCGTTCAGAAACAGCGCGGCTGGGTGCCGGATGGCGCGATCTACGCCATCGCCGATGTGCTGGGGATCCCGGCCAGCGACGTGGAAGGCGTGGCGACGTTCTACAGCCAGATTTTCCGCCAGCCGGTTGGCCGTCACGTGATCCGCTACTGCGACAGCGTGGTATGCCACATCACCGGCTATCAGGGTATTCAGGCCGCCATTGAGAAGAAACTGAATATCAAGCCGGGGCAGACCACCTTTGATGGCCGCTTTACCCTGCTGCCGACCTGCTGCCTGGGTAACTGCGACAAGGGACCGACCATGATGATTGATGAGGATACTCACAGCCATCTGACGCCGGAGGCAATTCCTGACCTGCTGGAGCAGTACAAATGAAAACCGTAATTCGTACTGCGGAAACGCATCCGCTCACCTGGCGCCTGCGCGACGACAAGCAGCCGGTGTGGCTGGACGAGTATCGCAGTAAAAATGGCTATGAAGGGGCGCGTAAAGCCCTGACCGGGATGGCCCCGGATGAGATTGTCACGGCGGTAAAAGACGCTGGCCTGAAAGGGCGCGGCGGCGCGGGCTTCTCCACTGGTCTGAAGTGGAGCCTGATGCCGAAAGACGAATCCATGAACATCCGTTACCTGCTGTGTAACGCCGATGAAATGGAGCCGGGCACCTATAAAGACCGCCTGCTGATGGAGCAGCTGCCGCACCTGCTGGTGGAAGGCATGCTGATCTCCGCGTTTGCGCTGAAAGCGTACCGCGGCTACATCTTCCTGCGCGGGGAATATATTGAAGCGGCCCAGCATCTGCGTCGCGCGATTGCTGAAGCCACCGAAGCGGGTCTGTTGGGGAAAAACATCCTCGGCACCGGGTTTGACTTCGAGCTGTTCGTGCACACCGGGGCAGGGCGCTATATCTGCGGCGAAGAGACGGCGCTGATCAACTCTCTGGAAGGCCGCCGCGCCAACCCGCGATCCAAGCCGCCGTTCCCGGCGAGCTCCGGCGTCTGGGGCAAGCCGACCTGCGTCAACAACGTAGAAACCCTGTGCAACGTGCCAGCGATCCTCGCCAACGGCGTCGAGTGGTACCAGAACATTTCCACCAGCAAAGATGCTGGCACCAAGCTGATGGGCTTCTCCGGCCGGGTGAAGAATCCGGGCGTCTGGGAGCTGCCGTTCGGCACCACTGCCCGCGAGATCCTCGAAGATTACGCCGGCGGTATGCGCGATGGCCTGAAGTTTAAAGCCTGGCAACCGGGCGGAGCAGGGACCGACTTCCTCACCGAAGCGCACCTCGATCTGCCGATGGAATTCGAAAGCATTGGTAAAGCGGGCAGCCGTCTGGGCACCTCGCTGGCGATGGCCGTTGACCACGAGATCAACATGGTCTCGCTGGTGCGTAACCTTGAAGAGTTCTTTGCCCGCGAGTCCTGCGGCTGGTGTACGCCGTGCCGCGATGGTCTGCCGTGGAGCGTGAAGATCCTGCGCGCCCTGGAGCGCGGCGAAGGCCAGCCTGGCGATATCGAAACCCTTGAGCAACTGTGTCGATTCCTGGGCCCGGGTAAAACCTTCTGCGCGCACGCGCCGGGCGCGGTCGAGCCGCTACAGAGCGCGATTAAATATTTCCGCGAAGAATTCGAGGCTGGCATTAAGCAGCAGTTCAGCAATACCCATGCAATCAATGGGATTCAGCCGAACCTGCTTAAGACGCGCTGGTAATCTAAAGGTTTTTTATTTTTGGAAGCACGCAAATGGCTACGATTCATGTAGACGGCAAAGAATACGAGGTCAACGGGGCGGACAACCTGCTAGAGGCTTGTCTCTCTCTTGGTCTTGATATTCCCTACTTTTGCTGGCACCCGGCGCTAGGGAGCGTCGGTGCTTGCCGCCAGTGTGCGGTGAAGCAATATCAGAACGCGGAAGACACGCGTGGTCGCCTGGTGATGTCCTGTATGACTCCGGCATCCGACGGCACCTTTATTTCTATCGACGACAGCGAAGCGAAGCAGTTCCGCGAAAGCGTGGTGGAGTGGTTGATGACTAACCACCCGCACGACTGCCCGGTCTGCGAAGAGGGCGGCAACTGCCACCTGCAGGATATGACGGTGATGACCGGTCATAGCTTCCGCCGCTATCGTTTCACCAAGCGTACCCACCGCAATCAGGATCTGGGGCCGTTTATTTCGCACGAAATGAACCGCTGCATCGCCTGCTACCGCTGCGTGCGCTACTACAAAGATTATGCCGACGGCACCGATCTGGGCGTCTATGGCGCGCACGACAACGTCTACTTCGGCCGCCCGGAAGATGGCACCCTGGAGAGCGAGTTCTCCGGCAACCTGGTGGAAGTCTGCCCGACCGGCGTTTTCACCGACAAAACCCACTCCGAGCGCTATAACCGTAAGTGGGACATGCAGTTTGCGCCGAGCATCTGCCAGCAGTGTTCCATCGGCTGTAACATCAGCCCGGGCGAACGCTATGGCGAGTTGCGTCGTATCGAAAACCGCTATAACGGTACCGTGAACCGCTACTTCCTCTGCGACCGCGGTCGTTTCGGCTATGGCTACGTGAACCTGAAAGACCGTCCGCGTCAGCCGGTGCAGCGCCGCGGCGACGATCTGATCACCCTTAACGCCGAGCAGGCGATGCAGGGGGCGGCGGATATCCTGCGCCAGTCGAAGAAAGTGATCGGCATCGGCTCCCCGCGCGCCAGCATTGAAAGCAACTTCGCGCTGCGCGAGCTGGTGGGCGCCGACAACTTCTATACCGGCATCGCCAAAGGCGAACAAGCGCGCCTGCAGATGATGCTGAAAGTGCTGCGCGAGGGCGGGATCCACACGCCAAGCCTGCGCGATATCGAATCCTACGACGCGGTACTGGTGCTGGGCGAAGACATTACCCAGACCGGCGCGCGCGTGGCCCTGGCGGTACGCCAGGCAGTGAAAGGGAAAGCACGCGAAATGGCGGCGGCGCAGAAAGTGGCCGACTGGCAGATCGCCGCGATCCTCAACATCGGCCAGCGCGCCAAGCACCCGCTATTCGTCACCAACGTCGATGACACCCGCCTGGATGACATCGCGGCGTGGACCTACCGCGCGCCGGTAGAAGATCAGGCGCGTCTCGGCTTTGCTATTGCCCATGCGCTGGACGACAGCGCGCCGGCGGTTGAAGGCCTGAGCCAGGACCTGCAGGGTAAAGTCGACGTTATCGTTCAGGCGCTGGCCGGGGCGAAAAAACCGCTGATCATCTCCGGGACCAACGCCGGCAGCATGGAGATCATCCAGGCCGCCGCTAACGTGGCGAAAGCTCTGAAAGGCCGCGGCGCCGATGTCGGGGTGACCATGGTCGCCCGGGCGGTTAACAGCGTCGGACTGGGCATGATCGGCGGCGGCTCGCTTGAAGAGGCGCTGGACGAACTGGAAAGCGGCGCCGCAGACGCGGTGATCGTGCTGGAAAACGACCTTCACCGTCATGCTTCCGCCGCGCGCGTTGACGCTGCGCTGGCGAAAGCGCCGCTGGTGATGGTGGTGGACCATCAGCGCACCGCGATTATGGACAAAGCGCACCTGGTGCTCTCCGCGGCAAGCTTTGCGGAAAGCGACGGTACCGTGGTGAACAACGAAGGCCGCGCCCAGCGTTTCTTCCAGGTTTACGATCCGGCTTACTACGACGCGAAAACCGTAATGCTGGAAAGCTGGCGCTGGCTGCATTCGCTGCACAGCACCGTCAACAACCGTCAGGTTGACTGGACTCAGCTGGACCACGTCATTGATGCGGCGATTGCCGCGCTGCCGCAGCTGGCGGGCATTAAAGACGCCGCGCCGGATGCGACCTTCCGCATTCGCGGCCAGAAGCTGGCGCGTGAACCGCACCGCTACAGCGGCCGCACGGCGATGCGCGCTAACATCAGCGTGCACGAGCCGCGTCAGCCGCAGGATAAAGACACGATGTTCGCCTTCTCCATGGAAGGGAACAACCAGCCGTCCGCCCCGCGTTCGCAGATCCCGTTCGCCTGGGCGCCGGGCTGGAACTCCCCGCAGGCATGGAACAAGTTCCAGGATGAAGTGGGCGGGAAACTGCGCCACGGCGATCCGGGCGTTCGTCTGTTTGAAGCGTCCACCAGCGGACTGGAGTACTTCACGGCGGTGCCGGCCAGCTTCCAGGCGGAAGAGGGCAAATGGCGAATTGCGCCGTACTACCATCTGTTCGGCAGCGATGAGCTGTCTCAGCGCGCGCCGGTGTTCCAGAGCCGGATGCCTGAGCCGTACATCAAGCTGAACCCGGCGGATGCCGCGAAGCTTGGCGTCAACCCAGGGGCAATGCTCTCCTTTAGCGTGGAAGGCCAGACCCTGCGTCTGCCGCTGGTTATCTCTGAAGGCCTGACCGCGGGACAGGTTGGCTTACCGATGGGCATGCCGGGCATTGCGCCGGTGCTGACCGGATCGCGTATTGATTCACTGCAGGAGGCGAAAGCATGAGCTGGTTAACGCCGGATCTTATCGACATTCTGTTAAGCATCCTGAAGGCCGTGGTCATTCTGCTGGTGGTTGTCACCTGCGGCGCGTTCATGAGCTTCGGCGAGCGTCGTCTGCTCGGCTTGTTCCAGAACCGCTACGGACCTAACCGCGTCGGCTGGGGCGGTTCGCTGCAGCTGGTCGCCGACATGATCAAGATGTTCTTTAAAGAGGACTGGATCCCGCGCTTCTCCGATCGCGTGATCTTTACTCTGGCGCCGGTTATCGCCTTTACCTCGCTGCTGCTGGCCTTCGCTATCGTGCCGGTTAGCCCGACGTGGGTGGTGGCCGACCTGAACATCGGCATCCTCTTCTTCCTGATGATGGCAGGCCTGGCGGTCTACGCGGTGCTGTTCGCCGGTTGGTCGAGCAATAACAAATACTCGCTGCTGGGGGCGATGCGTGCTTCCGCGCAGACCCTGAGCTACGAAGTGTTTCTCGGTCTCTCCCTGATGGGCGTGGTGGCGCAGGCGGGGTCATTCAATATGACCGATATCGTTAACAACCAGGCGCATCTGTGGAACGTTATCCCGCAGTTCTTCGGCTTCGTGACTTTCGCCATCGCCGGCGTGGCGGTGTGTCACCGTCACCCGTTCGACCAGCCGGAAGCGGAGCAGGAACTGGCCGATGGTTACCACATTGAATATTCCGGCATGAAATTCGGTCTGTTCTTCGTCGGGGAATACATCGGTATCGTCACCGTTTCAGCGCTGATCGTCACGCTGTTCTTCGGCGGCTGGAATGGCCCGTGGTTACCTCCTTTCATCTGGTTCGCGCTGAAAACCGCGTTCTTCATGATGATGTTCATTTTGATCCGCGCATCATTACCGCGTCCGCGCTATGACCAGGTAATGTCCTTTGGCTGGAAGGTATGCCTGCCGTTAACGCTGGTCAACTTGTTGGTAACGGCGGCTGTCATTCTCTGGCAGGCGCAATAAGGGGTGAATTGAACATGACCTTAAAAGAATTATTGGTGGGGTTCGGCACCCAGGTCCGTAGTATCTGGATGATTGGCCTGCATGCCTTCGCCAAACGTGAAACCCGGATGTATCCGGAAGAGCCGGTCTACCTGCCGCCGCGCTATCGCGGCCGCATCGTGCTGACCCGCGATCCGGACGGTGCAGAGCGCTGCGTCGCCTGTAACCTGTGTGCGGTAGCCTGCCCGGTGGGCTGTATCTCGCTGCAGAAAGCAGAGACGGTAGACGGCCGCTGGTATCCGGAGTTCTTCCGCATCAACTTCTCACGCTGCATCTTCTGCGGCCTGTGCGAAGAAGCGTGCCCGACCACGGCGATCCAGTTGACCCCGGACTTCGAGCTGGGTGAATACAAGCGTCAGGATCTGGTGTACGAAAAAGAGGATCTGCTGATTTCCGGTCCGGGCAAATACCCGGAATATAACTTCTACCGGATGGCGGGTATGGCAATCGACGGCAAAGATAAGGGCGAAGCGGAAAATGAAGCTAAGCCAATCGACGTCAAGAGCCTGTTACCGTAAGGAGAGGGGCAATGGAATTCGCTTTTTATATCTGTGGCCTGATAGCCATCCTCGCAACCTTGCGGGTCGTCACCCACACCAATCCGGTGCATGCGCTGCTGTACCTGATTATTTCGCTGCTGGCGATTGCCGGGGTGTTCTTCTCGCTGGGCGCGTACTTCGCCGGAGCGCTGGAAATCATCGTCTACGCCGGGGCCATTATGGTGCTGTTCGTCTTCGTGGTGATGATGCTCAACCTGGGCGGCACCGAGATCGAACAGGAGCGCAAGTGGCTGCAGCCGGGGATCTGGATTGGCCCGGCCATCCTCTCCGCGGTGCTGCTGGTGGTTATCGTTTACGCCATCCTGGGCATTAACGACCAGGGTATCGACGGTGCGGCGATTAACGCCAAAGAAGTGGGCATTGCGCTGTTTGGGCCGTACGTCCTGGCGGTGGAGCTGGCCTCCATGCTGCTGCTGGCGGGCCTGGTGGTTGCCTTCCACATTGGTCGCGAAGAGCGCGCCGGCGAGGTGCTGAGCAACCGTCTGAACGACAGCGACAAACGAAAAACGGAGGAACACGCATGATCCCCTTAACACATGGACTGATCCTCGCGGCCATCCTGTTTGTGCTTGGTCTGACGGGGCTGGTGATCCGCCGCAATCTGCTGTTTATGTTGATTAGCCTGGAAATCATGATTAACGCCGCCGCGCTGGCCTTTGTGGTGGCGGGTAGCTACTGGGGTCAGGCAGATGGTCAGATAATGTATATCCTCGCCATCAGCCTCGCGGCTGCGGAAGCGAGTATCGGCCTGGCGCTGCTGCTGCAGCTCCATCGTCGCCGCCAGAACCTGAACATCGATTCAGTAAGTGAGTTGCGTGGATGAACATGCTTGCCTTAACCATTCTTTTGCCATTGATTGGCTTTGTGCTGCTGGCCTTCTCCCGCGGGCGCTGGTCGGAAAATCTTTCCGCCGCCGTTGGCATGGGCTCGGTAGGCCTGGCGGCGCTGGTCACCGCGTACGTTGGCGTCGACTTTTTCGCTAACGGCAAACAGGCGGTCAGCGTGCCGCTGTGGACCTGGATGTCGGTCGGTGATTTCAACATCGGCTTCAACCTGGTGTTGGACGGCCTGTCGCTGACCATGCTCTCCGTAGTTACCGGCGTCGGCTTCCTGATCCACATGTTCGCCTCCTGGTACATGCGCGGTGAAGAGGGATATTCCCGCTTCTTCGCCTATACCAACCTGTTTATCGCCAGCATGGTGGTTCTGGTACTAGCCGATAACCTGCTGCTGATGTACCTCGGTTGGGAAGGCGTGGGCCTCTGTTCTTACCTGCTGATCGGTTTCTACTACACCGATCCGAAGAACGGCGCCGCAGCGATGAAAGCGTTTGTGGTGACCCGCGTCGGCGACGTGTTCCTCGCCTTCGCGCTGTTCATTCTTTATAACGAACTGGGCACCCTGAACTTCCGCGAAATGGTGGAGCTGGCGCCGCAGCACTTCGCTAACGGCAGCACCACGCTGCAGTGGGCGACGCTGATGCTGCTTGGCGGCGCGGTCGGTAAATCCGCCCAGCTGCCGCTGCAAACGTGGCTTGCCGATGCGATGGCGGGTCCGACACCGGTCTCTGCACTGATCCACGCTGCGACCATGGTCACCGCGGGCGTCTATCTGATCGCCCGTACCCATGGCCTGTTCCTGATGACGCCGGAAGTGCTGCATCTGGTCGGTATCGTCGGGGCGGTCACCCTGGTGTTGGCGGGCTTCGCCGCGCTGGTGCAGACCGATATCAAACGCGTTCTCGCCTACTCTACCATGAGCCAGATTGGCTACATGTTCCTCGCGCTGGGCGTGCAGGCATGGGACGCGGCGATTTTCCACCTGATGACTCACGCGTTCTTTAAAGCTCTGCTGTTCCTGTCGTCTGGTTCGGTCATTCTGGCCTGCCATCACGAACAGAACATCTTCAAGATGGGCGGCCTGCGCAAATCGATTCCGCTGGTATACGTCTGCTTCCTGGTGGGGGGCGCGGCGCTGTCCGCACTGCCGCTTATCACCGCAGGCTTCTTCAGTAAGGATGAGATTCTGGCAGGCGCGATGGCCAATGGCCATATCAATCTGATGGTGGCAGGCCTGGTCGGCGCCTTTATGACCTCGCTGTACACCTTCCGGATGATTTTCATCGTATTCCACGGTAAAGAGCAAATTCACGCGCACGCAGGGAAGGGGATTACCCATCATCTGCCGCTGATTGTGCTGCTGGTACTATCCACCTTCGTTGGCGCGCTGATTGTGCCGCCGCTGGAAGGCGTACTGCCGCAGACCACTGAGCTCGCCCACGGTAGCGTGATGACGCTGGAGATTGCCTCCGGGATCATCGCCATTGCCGGGATTCTGATCGCCGCATGGCTGTGGCTGGGCAAACGCACGCTGGTGACCTCCATCGCCAACAGTGCGCCTGGCCGCTTCTTCGGTACCTGGTGGTTCCATGCCTGGGGCTTCGACTGGTTATACGACAAGGTGTTCGTAAAACCATTCCTCGGTATTGCCTGGCTGCTGAAACGCGATCCGCTGAACTCGTTGATGAATATCCCGGCGATCCTTTCCCGCTTCGCAGGCAAAGGCCTGCTGGTGAGCGAGAACGGTTATCTGCGCTGGTATGTGGCTTCAATGAGCATCGGCGCGGTGGTGGTGCTGGCGCTGCTGATGGTATTGCGTTGATTTGATCGCGCGGTTTTGCCCGGTGGCGCTTCGCTTACCGGGCCTACGAGACCGTAGGTCGGGTAAGCGAAGCGCCACCCGACACAACAAACCGCACTCAAACGTGAATGTAGTCGAATTCGTTGAAAATCGGTCCTGAACGGGACTTTAACAAGGAATAAAAATCGCCATGTTACTACCCTGGCTAATATTAATTCCCTTTATCGGCGGCTTCCTGTGCTGGCAGACCGAACGCTTTGGCGTGAAAGTGCCGCGCTGGATTGCGCTGATTACCATGGGACTGACGCTGGTGCTTGGCCTGCAGCTGTGGATGCAGGGCGGCTATTCTCTGACGCAATCCGCGGGTATTCCGCAATGGCAGTCGGAATTCGTGCTGCCGTGGATCCCACGCTTCGGCATTAGCATCCATCTGGCGATCGACGGCCTGTCGCTGCTGATGGTGGTGCTGACCGGTCTCCTCGGCGTGCTGGCGGTGCTCTGTTCGTGGCGTGAAATCGAAAAATACCAGGGCTTCTTCCACCTCAACCTGATGTGGATCCTGGGCGGCGTTATCGGCGTGTTCCTCGCCATCGACATGTTCCTGTTCTTCTTCTTCTGGGAAATGATGTTGGTGCCGATGTACTTCCTGATCGCACTGTGGGGCCACAAAGCCTCGGACGGTAAAACGCGTATCACAGCGGCCACCAAGTTCTTCATCTATACCCAGGCGAGCGGTCTGGTGATGCTGATTGCCATTCTGGCGCTGGCCTTCGTCCACTTCAACGCCACCGGCGTGTGGACCTTCAACTATGAAGAGCTGCTGAAAACCCCGATGTCTCACGGCGTGGAATACCTGCTGATGCTCGGCTTCTTCATCGCCTTCGCGGTGAAAATGCCGGTGGTGCCGCTGCACGGCTGGCTGCCGGACGCTCACTCCCAGGCGCCGACCGCCGGTTCTGTCGACCTCGCGGGGATCTTGCTGAAAACCGCCGCCTACGGTCTGCTGCGCTTTGCGCTGCCGCTGTTCCCGAATGCCTCCGCCGAGTTTGCGCCCATCGCCATGTGGCTGGGCGTGATCGGTATCTTCTACGGCGCGTGGATGGCCTTCGCCCAGACCGATATTAAACGCCTGATCGCCTACACCTCCGTGTCCCACATGGGCTTCGTGCTGATTGCTATCTACACCGGCAGCCAGCTGGCCTATCAGGGAGCGGTGATCCAGATGATTGCTCACGGTCTGTCCGCGGCGGGTCTGTTTATTCTCTGCGGCCAGCTGTACGAACGTCTGCATACACGCGATATGCGCCAAATGGGCGGTCTGTGGAGCAAAATTAAATGGCTGCCGGCGATGTCGATGTTCTTCGCGGTCGCCACTCTGGGGATGCCGGGCACCGGTAACTTCGTCGGCGAATTTATGATCCTGTTCGGCAGCTATAAAGTGGTGCCGACGATCACCGTCATCTCCACCTTTGGTCTGGTATTCGCGTCCGTTTACTCGCTGTCGATGTTACATCGCGCTTACTTCGGTAAAGCGAAGAGCGAAGTGGCGGCGAAAGAGTTGCCGGGGATGTCCCTGCGTGAACTGTCTATCATCCTGCTGCTGGTGGTGCTGCTGGTGCTGTTGGGCTTCTTCCCGCAGCCGATCCTCGACACCTCGCATGCTGCGATGAGCAACATTCAGCAGTGGTTTGTTAATTCTGTTTCTACTACAAGGCCGTAATTCGCCATGACAATAACTCCACAACAACTGATCGCACTGCTACCGCTGCTGATCGTCGGCTTGACGGTGGTGGTTGTGATGCTCTCCATTGCGTGGCGACGCAATCATTTTCTCAATGCCACGCTGTCGGTTCTTGGACTTAACGCCGCGCTGGTCTCGCTCTGGTTCGTCGGCCAGAACGGGGCGATGGACGTCACGCCGCTGATCCGCGTTGACGGCTACGCCATGCTTTACACCGGTCTGGTGCTGCTGGCGAGCCTCGCGACCTGTACTTTCGCCTACCCGTGGCTTGAGGGTTACAAGGACAACAAAGAAGAGTTCTACCTGCTGGTGCTGATCGCCGCCCTGGGCGGCATTCTGCTGGCCGGTGCGAATCATCTGGCGGCGCTGTTCCTCGGTATTGAGCTGATTTCGCTGCCGCTGTTCGGCCTGGTTGGTTACGCCTTCCGCCAGAAGCGTTCGCTGGAAGCGAGCATCAAATACACCATCCTCTCCGCGGCAGCTTCGTCCTTCCTGCTGTTCGGTATGGCGCTGGTGTATGCGAACTCCGGCAACCTGTCCTTCCTCGCGCTGGGCAAAAGCCTGGCGGACAACATGCTGCACGAGCCGCTGCTGCTGGCGGGCCTCGGTCTGATGATCGTCGGTCTTGGCTTTAAACTGTCGCTGGTGCCGTTCCACCTGTGGACGCCGGACGTTTACCAGGGGGCGCCTGCGCCGGTCTCCACCTTCCTGGCGACCGCCAGCAAGATCGCTATCTTCGGCGTAGTGATGCGTCTGTTCCTGTACATGCCGGTGGGCAACAGCGAAGCGGTACGCGTGGTGCTGGGCCTGATCGCCTTCGCCTCTATCATCTTCGGTAACCTGATGGCGCTGAGCCAGACCAACATTAAGCGCCTGCTCGGTTACTCTTCCATCTCCCATCTCGGCTATCTGCTGGTGGCGCTGATTGCCCTGCAGAGCGGTGAAATGTCGATGGAAGCCGTGGGCGTTTACCTGGCCGGTTACCTGTTCAGCAGCCTCGGCGCGTTCGGCGTGGTCAGCCTGATGTCCAGCCCGTACCGCGGTCCGGATGCTGACTCGCTGTTCTCCTACCGCGGCCTGTTCTGGCACCGTCCGATCCTGTCGGCTGTGATGACGGTGATGATGCTCTCCCTGGCCGGTATCCCGATGACCCTCGGCTTTATCGGTAAGTTCTACGTGCTGGCCGTCGGTGTGCATGCGCATCTGTGGTGGCTGGTTGCCGCGGTGGTTGTCGGCTCGGCGATCGGTCTCTACTACTACCTGCGCGTGGCCGTCAGCCTGTATCTGAGCGCGCCGGAGCAGCTGAATCGCGATGCGCCGTCAAACTGGCAGTACAGCGCCGGCGGTATCGTGGTGCTGATCTCCGCGCTGCTGGTGCTGGTGCTCGGTATCTGGCCGCAGCCGCTGATTAGCATCGTGCAGCTGGCGACGCCGCTGATGTAAGTTGATTGACTCAATAAAAAACCGCCGGGATGGCGGTTTTTTTATGCCCGGATTTTACGCCATCTTGTAGACCATAAAGTCTTCCGCCAGCAGCGTGTTAGGGAAAATCTCCCGGCATTCCGCCAGCATACGCAGACAGCCTTCGGCATCGTAGCGCGAGCTAAAGTGGGTGGCGATCAGCGTACCGACCCCCGCTTCTTTGGCAAGCGCCGCGGTCTGCTGACTGGAAGAGTGGCCGCGGCTATTGGCTTTCTCCGCCATCGCCTGCTCAAGGGTGGTTTCGTGGACCATCACATCCGCCCCGTGAGCCATCTCCAGCGCCTGCGGGCAGGGGGCGGTATCGCCGAAGATGGCCAGCGTTTTACCCGGGGTCGCTGGCCCCAGATAGCGGCTGCCGTCGATGACCCGGCCATCTGCCAGCTCGACGCGCTGTCCGCGCTTGAGTTGATGGAACAGCGGCCCGGGAGGCACGCCATCGGCAATCAGCTGGGCGGCGTCGAGGGTGCCGGGCTTGTCATGCTGCTCAATGCGATACCCATAGCACTCCACCGGATGGCTGAGCGGATACGCAGTGACCCGATAGCCCTCTTCGTCGAACACCAGACCAGGGCCGACTTCGATGATGGTGAGCGGATAGTCGGTCCACGAACCGCTCAGGCGCAGCGCGGTCTCAACAAACTCTTTGAGTCCTTTTGGCCCGTAGAGGGTGAGGGGCAGAGAGTTTCCCTGCATCGAGCGGCTGCACAGCAGACCGGGCAGGCCGAACAGGTGGTCGCCGTGCAGATGGGTAATAAAAATCTTATTCAGTTTGCCGGGATGGTAGGGCGTGTGAAGAAACTGATGCTGGGTCCCTTCGCCGCAGTCAAACAACCACATTTCGGCGCGGGTCGGCTGTTGCAAATTCAGTATTATCGACGTCATATTACGCGTGCGGGTCGGCACCCCGGCGGATGTCCCCAAAAAAGTTAATTCCATCGTCCAGTGTCCTCAGGGCGAGTCGCAAAGTATCAGTATATCAATAAGGAGCAGCAGATGATGACCTGGCAGGATCTCCATCATAGTGAACTCACCGTTCCCCAGCTGTATGCGCTGCTGAAATTGCGCAGTGAAGTCTTTGTCGTAGAGCAGCAGTGCGTCTATCAGGATGTCGACGGCGATGATTTGGTTGGTGAAAATCGCCATCTGCTCGGCTGGCGCGATGGCGAACTGGTGGCCTACGCGCGGATCCTCAAAAGCGAAGAGGAGTTTGCGCCGGTGGTGATTGGCCGAGTTATCGTCAGCACGGCCGCCCGCGGTGAGAGGCTCGGCTATCAGCTGATGGAGCAGGCGCTGGCCAGCTGTCAGCAGCACTGGCCGCAAAAGGCGATTTACCTTGGGGCGCAGGCGCACCTGCAATCCTTTTACGCCCACTTTGGTTTTACGCCGGTGACCGAGGTCTATGATGAGGATGGCATCCCCCACATAGGCATGGCGCGAGAAAAGCGCGCTGTCTGACTCCTCTGCACCCTCGTCCACACGCTGCTCTGGCCCGGCGAGCGGGTAAGATAAAACCCGCTCCCTCATCATGGGTACTGCTATTCCGCCGTCGAACCCCTTATAATGTGGGGTTTTACTACCGTGGAGGTTTGCGTGCTGTCTGTTTCCACTGCGCTGGCCCGTTTGCAAGACGGCCTGGGCGAGTCTTTTCCAGACTTGCCCGGCACGCGAATTATCGATGTTGCTTTTCCGCTGAATGATGCCTTCGATCCGCTACTATGGTGCGGCCAGCAGGCGCAATGGCCGCAGTTTTACTGGCAGCAGCGCAATGGCGATGAGGAACTGGCGACGCTGGGGGCGGTAAAAACCTTTACCTCGCTCGACGCGGCGAACCGCTTTTTACGCCAGGTCGGCCGGCAGGATCTGCGTATCTGCGGCCTGAATGCGTTTGAACCGCAGCAGGGCAGCCTGGCGCTGCCGCGTCTGGAGTGGCGCCGGTGCGGCGGCAGGGCCGTGCTGCGGCTGGTGCTGCATAGTGATATCTCCCTGCGTGAGGATGCCGCGACGGCCCGCGCGTTTCTCGCCAGCCTGACAACCACTCAGGCGACTCCCGGCGCCATACCGCCGTTGCTGAGCGAGCGCCACTCATCCGACTATCCTCAATGGCAGGCAATGATTGCGCGGGCGACTAAGGCGATCAGCGCCGGTGAAATGGATAAAGTAGTACTGGCGCGGGCAAGCGACCTGCAGTTTGCCGCCCCGCTGGACGCCGTGAGCATCATGGCGGCTAGCCGGCGCAGCAATCTTAACTGTTTTCATTTCCTGATGGCGTTCAATGCCCGGCAGGCATTTTTCGGCTCCACGCCGGAACGGCTGTGGCGCCGGCGCGGCGCGCTGCTGCGCACCGAAGCGCTGGCGGGGACCGTCGCGAACCATCAGGAAGACGCGAAGGCGCAGCAACTGGCCGACTGGCTGATGAAAGACGACAAAAACCAGCGGGAAAACATGCTGGTGGTAGAGGATATCTGCCAGCGCCTGCAGAGTGAGGCCTCGACGCTGGACGTCCTGCCGCCGCAGGTGGTGAGGCTGCGTAAGGTGCAGCATCTCCGACGCTGCATCTGGACCGAGCTGGCGGCGCCTGACGACAGCCGCTGTCTGCTGCAGCTGCAGCCCACCGCCGCGGTGGCTGGCCTGCCGCGCCGGGCGGCGCTGGCGTTCATTCAGCGTCATGAACCGTTTTCCCGCGAATGGTACGCCGGGTCCGCCGGGTATCTGTCACTGGCGCAAAGCGAGTTTTGCGTGGCGCTGCGTTCGGCGAAAGTGAACCACGACACCCTGCGGCTGTATGCCGGGGCGGGGATCGTCAGCGGCTCTGATGCACAGCAGGAGTGGCAGGAGATTGACAACAAAGCGGCCGGGCTGCGCTCGCTGCTGTGTCCATAAAGCTTGAATGACGATGCATATCAAAACGACGTCACTTTGCCTTATCTATACTTAGCATCAATATTTGATACCGGACAATTTCATGTCAGTAAGCGCATTTAACCGACGCTGGGCGGCGGTGATCCTGGAAGCTTTAACGCGCCATGGCGTGCAGCATATCTGCATCGCGCCGGGCTCGCGCTCGACACCCTTAACCCTGGCGGCGGCGGAAAACCGCGCCTTTATCCATCATACCCATTTCGACGAACGCGGCCTCGGCCACCTGGCGCTCGGCCTGGCGAAGGCCAGCCGGCAGCCGGTGGCGGTGATAGTCACCTCCGGGACCGCCACCGCGAACCTCTATCCGGCGCTGATTGAGGCAGGGCTCACCGGTGAAAAGCTGATCCTGTTGACCGCCGACCGTCCGCCGGAGCTGATCGACTGCGGCGCGAACCAGGCTATCCGCCAGCCGGGGATGTTTGCCTCCCATCCTGCGCAGACGATTTCTTTGCCGCGTCCCTCGCAGGATATTCCTGCCCGCTGGCTGGTCTCAACCATCGACCAGGCGCTGGGGGCGCTGCACGCCGGCGGGGTGCATATTAACTGTCCGTTCGCTGAACCGCTGTATGGTGATATGGATGAGACCGGCGTGGAGTGGCAGCAGCAGCTCGGCAACTGGTGGCAGAGCGACAAACCCTGGCTGCGCCAGGCGCTGCAGTTAGAGAGCGAGAAGCAGCGCGACTGGTTCTTCTGGCGACAAAAACGCGGCGTCGTCGTGGCGGGCAGAATGAGCGCCGCGGAAGGGAAAAAGGTCGCTGAGTGGGCGCAGACCCTCGGCTGGCCGCTGATCGGCGATGTCCTGTCGCAGACCGGGCAGCCGCTGCCGTGCGCCGACCTGTGGCTGGGCAACGGCAAAGCGGTCAGCGAGCTGGCGCAGGCGCAGATCGTCGTGCAACTCGGCAGCAGCCTGACCGGCAAACGCGTGCTCCAGTGGCAGGCGACCTGCGAGCCGGATGAATACTGGCTGGTGGATAATCTGCCCGGTCGCCTCGACCCGGCGCAGCACCGCGGTCGCCGTCTGCTCTCAAGCGTTGAGCGCTGGCTCGAATTACATCCGGCGGAGAAACGCCAGCCGTGGGCGACGGTGATCCCACAGCTTGCCGGGCAGGCGTGGCAGGCTGCGGTCGCCAGCAATGAGCCTTTTGGCGAAGCGCAGCTGGCGCAGCGTATTCGGCGCTATCTGCCGGAGCAGGGCCAATTGTTTGTTGGCAACAGCCTGGTGGTGCGCCTGATCGACGCCCTGGCGCAGCTACCGGCCGGGTATCCGGTCTACAGCAACCGCGGCGCCAGCGGCATCGATGGCCTGATCGCCACTGCGGCCGGCGTGCAGCGCGCCAGCGCCCGACCGACGCTGGCCATCGTTGGCGATCTCTCCGCGCTCTACGATCTCAACTCGCTGGCCCTGCTGCGCCAGGCGTCGGCGCCGCTGGTGCTGATCGTGGTGAATAACAACGGCGGGCAGATTTTTTCTATGCTGCCGACGCCGCAGGACGAACGCCGTCAGTTCTATTTAATGCCGCAGGACGTGGATTTCAGCCACGCGGCGGCGATGTTCGGCCTGGCCTATCATCGTCCTGATGACTGGCCGTCGCTGGATGAGGCGCTGGCCGGCGCCTGGCGCAGGGCGGGGGCGACGGTGATTGAGCTGGCGGTCAATGAGACCGACGGCGCGCAGACCCTCCAGCAGCTGCTGGCGCAGGTAAGTCGCCTGTGATCCTCAGCGCTGCTGTCGACAACGGCCAGCCGGGCTATCCCTGGCTGGTGTTTCTGCACGGTTTTTCCGGCGACCGCAACGAGTGGCGGAAAGTGGGCGACGCCTTTCCCGCCTGGCCGCGGCTGTACCTCGATCTGCCGGGGCACGGCGGCTCCGCGGATATCGCGGTGCAGGACTTTGCCGGGGTCAATACCTTGCTGCAGTCTACGCTTAATAGTTACAACATACATAAGTATTGGCTGATCGGCTACTCGCTGGGCGGCCGGGTGGCAATGAACTTCGCCAGCCATGCGCGCGCAGGCATGCGCGGGCTGATCGTTGAAGGCGGCCATCCGGGCCTGCAGGATGCAGAGGCGCGGCAGGCGCGGCGCAGCAATGACCGCGCCTGGGCGGAACGTTTTCGCCGCGAGCCGCTTGAGCAGGTCTTTGCCGACTGGTATCAGCAGCCGGTCTTCGCTTCGCTGAATGCCGCGCAGCGTGAGTCATTGGTCGCCTTACGCAGCCGGAACAACGGCGCGACGCTGGCGGCGATGCTGCAGGCAACCTCCCTTGCCGCGCAGGCCGATCTGCGCGCGTCTCTGCAGGCGCGCGATTTTCCTTTTCACTACCTGTGCGGCGAGCGCGACGCGAAGTTTCGCGCCATCGCGCAGACGCTCGCGGCGGATCTCCATCTTATTCACCATGCCGGACACAACGCGCACCGGGACAACCCGGCGGCGGTGATTGCCTGTCTGGCGCAGATTCTGGCAAGTTAACTGAAGGACATTCTATGATCTCTCTTGATGAAGCAATGCTCTACGCCCCCGTTGAATGGCACGATTGCTCCGAAGGCTATACCGATATTCGCTATCACAAATCGACTGACGGGATTGCCAAAATCACCATTAATCGTCCGCAGGTGCGCAACGCCTTCCGCCCGCTGACCGTCAAAGAGATGATCCAGGCGCTGGCGGATGCCCGGTATGACGACAATATCGGCGTCATCGTGCTGACCGGTGAAGGTGAGAAAGCCTTCTGCGCCGGCGGCGACCAGAAAGTCCGCGGCGACTACGGCGGCTATCAGGACGACTCCGGCGTTCATCATCTTAACGTGCTCGACTTCCAGCGTCAGATCCGCACCTGCCCGAAACCGGTGGTCGCGATGGTGGCCGGCTACTCTATCGGCGGCGGTCACGTGCTGCATATGATGTGCGATCTGACTATCGCGGCGGAAAACGCCATCTTCGGCCAGACCGGGCCAAAAGTCGGCTCATTCGACGGCGGCTGGGGCGCCTCCTATATGGCGCGGATCGTCGGGCAGAAAAAAGCGCGCGAAATCTGGTTCCTGTGCCGCCAGTATGACGCTCAGCAGGCGCTGGACATGGGGCTGGTGAATACCGTGGTACCGCTGGCGGATCTGGAAAAAGAGACCGTGCGCTGGTGTCGTGAAATGCTGCAGAACAGCCCGATGGCCTTGCGCTGCCTGAAAGCGGCGCTGAACGCCGACTGCGACGGCCAGGCTGGTCTGCAGGAGCTGGCGGGCAACGCCACCATGCTGTTCTATATGACGGAAGAGGGGCAGGAAGGACGCAACGCCTTCAACCAGAAACGTCAGCCGGACTTCAGCAAATTTAAACGGAATCCATAATGCGCGTTTCGCAGGTTTACCGCTGGCAGATACCGATGGACGCGGGCGTGGTGCTGCGCGAGCGGCGGTTAAAAACCCGCGACGGGCTGTTCATCCGCCTGCAGGAGGGTGAACGCGAAGGCTGGGGCGAAATTTCTCCCCTGCCGGGATTCAGTGTCGAGACGCTGGAAGAGGCGCAAATGGCGCTGTTAGCGTGGGCACAGGCCTGGCGCGACGGCGCCGAGCCGCCGCTTCCCACGCAGCCCTCCGTCGCGTTTGGCATCAGCTGCGCGCAGGCGGAGCTTAGCGGCGGACTACCGCAGGCCGCGGATTATCGCGCGGCGCCGCTCTGCTCCGGCGATCCGGATGAGCTATTCGCCAGACTGGCGGCGATGCCCGGCGAGAAGGTCGCTAAGGTCAAAGTTGGCCTCTGGGAGGCGGTCCGCGACGGTATGGTGGTCAATCTGCTGCTGGAGGCGATCCCCGACCTGCAGCTGCGGCTCGATGCCAACCGCGCCTGGACGCCGCTCAAAGCGCAACAGTTCGCCAAATACGTTAATCCGGCGTACCGCCAGCGCATTGCTTTTCTTGAAGAACCTTGCAAAACGCGGGAGGATTCTCGGGCCTTTAGCCGCGAGACAGGGATCGCTATCGCCTGGGATGAAAGCCTGCGCGAGGCGGATTTCCGCTTTGTCGCCGAGCCGGGCGTACGTGCGGTGGTGATCAAACCGACGCTAACCGGCAGTTTGCAGAAGGTGCAGCAACAGGTCGCCGCGGCGCATGCGCTGGGGTTGAGCGTAGTGATCAGCTCGTCGATCGAGTCCAGTCTCGGCTTGACCCAGCTGGCGCGGATTGCCGCCTGGCTGACGCCGCAGACCATCCCCGGACTCGATACGCTGGCGCTGATGGGCGCCCAGCTGGTACGGCCGTGGCCCGAAAGTGCGCTGCCGGTGCTCAACATTGATGCGCTGGAGCCGCTGCTGTGACCTTTAACGACTGGCCCTGGCGGCACTGGCGTCAGCGGCGCGGAGAGGCCCTCGCCTTACGTCTGAATAACCAGCCGTTGACCTGGCGGGAGCTATGCGCGCGGGTTGACGCGCTGGCGTCTGGTTTTGCCGCGCAGGGCGTAATGGAAGGGCAGGGCGTGGCGCTCCGGGCCTATAACCAGCCGGAAACTCTGCTGGCATGGCTGGCGCTGCTACAGTGCGGGGCGCGGGTGCTGCCGCTGAATCCGCAGCTGCCAGCGGTGTTGCTGCAGGCGTTGTTACCCGCCTTAACCATGCAGCATCAGCTGGTGCTGAATGGCGATGTGTTGCCGGGGAATTTACCGATGTTAACCCTGCAGTTGGTCGAGGGCGAGCATGCTGCTTGCTGGCATGGCGATCGGTTGGTGTCGATGACGTTGACCTCCGGTTCAACCGGCCTGCCGAAAGCGGCGGTACATAGCGCCAACGCCCATCTGGCCAGCGCGGCTGGCGTGCTGGCGCTGATGCCGTTTGCCGCAGGAGATGACTGGCTGCTGTCGCTGCCGTTGTTCCATGTCTCCGGTCAGGGGATCGTCTGGCGCTGGCTGCTGGCCGGCGCGCGACTCACGGTACGTGACAAACAGCCGCTGGCGCAGATGCTGCACGGCTGTACCCATGCTTCGCTGGTGCCGACTCAGCTATGGCGCCTGCTGAATGATGATGCTGCGGTTTCCCTCAAGGCGGTGCTGCTCGGCGGCGCGTCGATCCCGGTCGAATTGACTGAACGGGCGCGAAAGCAGGGCATACGCAGCTTCTGCGGCTATGGCCTCACCGAATTCGCCTCCACCGTGTGTGCCAAAGAGGCCGACGGCGCTGCGGATGTTGGCGAAGCGCTGCCGGGGCGAGAGGTGAAAATTGTCGCCGGCGAGATCTGGCTGCGGGCGTCGAGTATGGCCGCAGGCTACTGGCGGGATGGTCAATTGTTGTCATTAACCAACAATGAAGGTTGGTTTGCGACGCGCGATCGCGGAGCATTGCATAACGGTCGGCTGACGGTTGTTGGGCGACTGGATAACCTCTTTTTTAGCGGTGGAGAAGGTATTCAACCGGAAGAGGTCGAGCGTGTGATACTCGCCCATCCACAGGTACAGCAGGTGTTTATCGTGCCGCTGGATGATGCGGAATACGGCCAGCGCCCGGTAGCGGTGGTGGAATGCGATGACGGCTGCGAGTTGAGCGCGCTGGCGGCATGGAGCGCTGAGCGGTTAGCGCGTTTTCAGCAGCCGGTGCGTTGGCTGCGGTTGCCGGAAACGTTAAAAAACGGCGGGATTAAGATTTCGCGCCGGGCGCTGTGCGAGTGGGTCAGGCAGCAGACGCATGCGACCGTATCGTAGCCACCCGCATTATCCCGCGGCATAACGCCGGGTGGGTTGAACGCGGTATGCTGGACTAAAGTAGCCCTTTCAGGCTGAGAGTAACGCGGGTGGCGGCATTAAGATCGTAGTTTTTGAGATCTTCGGCTTTGACCCAGGCGTAATCGTCAAACTCCTCGTTGATCGTCACATCGCGATTGGCGCTCACGCAGTCGAAGATGAGATAGATCATGTAGATCGTTTCCTGATGCCCGTCGGGGTAGGTTTTGACGCGGGTATCGTCGCGAAAGCACCATGGCGCGATATGGGTAAGGATGAGTTTTTCGCCGAGCTCTTCGCGTATTTCCCGCCGCAGCGCCTCTTCAATACGTTCCCCTGGCTCCACGCCGCCGCCGGATAAGGCCCATTGCCCGGGAAAAACCCCGCGGTCGGCGGCCATTTTGCAAAGCAGATAATGGCCTTCATTCTCGATCAGCGGGCAAACAATCGTCCTTTGGCGCATGGGTTTTCTCCTGCAGAGGGATGGGGCGGTATGCTGGTGAAATAGTTTGCGAACCGCCTCGGTAAACTGCAAGCGAAATACAGTTCAGGTCTTGTTGAGTGCTACGTTAAGCGAAAATGATTGTATGGAGCACCGCCATGGAAAGGGCGACGAATTCCCCCCACGATGCTGTATTTAAACACCTGCTGTCGCATCGGGCGACGGCCAGGGATTTTCTGGACATTCACCTTCCCGCACCGCTGCGCGCGTTATGTAACCTGAACACGCTGCGGCTGGAGTCCGGGAGCTTTATCGACGACGAACTGCGGGCGAGTCATTCCGATATCCTTTACTCGCTGCAAACGCAGGCGGGGGAGGGCTATATCTATCTGTTGATAGAGCACCAAAGCTCGGCGGACCGCCATATGGCATTTCGCCTGATGCGCTATGCGATAGCCGCGATGCAGCGTCATCTGGATAAAGGGCATACGCAGCTGCCGCTGGTGATCCCGCTGCTGTTTTATCATGGTCGCGTTTCTCCCTGGCCTTACCCAATGTGCTGGCTGGCAGGCTTTGCCGATCCGGACATCGCGCGGCGGGTCTATGGTGAAGATTTTCCCTTAATTGATATCACTAGCACCCCGGACGATGAAATCATGCGCCACCGGCGCGTGGCGATGCTGGAGCTGCTGCAGAAGCATATTCGCCAGCGGGATTTGATGGACCTGCATGAGCAACTGGTCAGGCTCCTGGCGCTGGGATACACTAGCCGCAGGCAGCTTAAGACGCTGTTGCACTATTTATTACAGGCAGGAAACGCCGCCGATCCGGTTGCTTTTTTGCGCCATCTTGCGCAAAACGTTCCCCGGCGGCCGCATAAGGAGACGCTAATGAATATTGCCCAGTTTCTGGAACAACGCGGCCATCAGCAAGGATTAAAGCAAGGTCTTGAACAAGGTCTACAGCAAGGTATCGAACAAGGTATCGAGCAAGGTGAGCACCAGACCGCGGAGCGTATCGCCCGGGCGATGCTTGCTAACGGACTCGACCTGTCGCTGGTGGCGAAACTGACCGGCCTCGCCCCGGAATGTCTGGCCCGGCTGCAGCATTAATTATTCCCTTTTCCACCCGCGCCGCGCCGATCGTGCGGCGCCAGCTCTCTGTTTTCGTCAATGTGTCAGCGTTAATCATAATAAACATGAATATTACTGGCGTTGAATAGGCTGCTCGTGGTTCTGGCAACGCTCGATGCCGTAAAAATACGCAACTGGTTACACTCTTGTGAAAATTCATTTCGCCAGGTCATTGATTCCTGATGGGTGCGCAGTAGAATTTTCAGGTTTTTTCGGGACTTCTTTGATTTTAATTTTCTGGATAGAGTAAATAATGAAAAAAAGCATTTTTATGGCGCTGGCGGGCGTGATGATGGTTTCTTCGGCGGCCCATGCGATTAGCGTTACCGGTGAAGCCGGCGAGCATTACACCAACCTTGGCGTCGGCTTCGGCACCGAATCCACCGGCCTGGCCGTTTCGGGTAACTGGCTGCACAGCGATAACGACGGCGACGCCGCGGGTTTAGGCCTGGGACTCAATATTCCACTGGGGCCGTTCCTCGCGACCGTGGGTGGTAAAGGTATTTACACCAATCCGAAACAGGGCGATGAAGGTTATGCGGCCGCGGTCGGCGGCGGCCTGCAGTGGAAAATCGGCGACAGCTTCCGCCTGTACGGCGATTATTACTACTCTCCGGATTCGCTCTCCAGCGGCATTGATAGCTACCAGGAAGCCAACGTCGGCGCCAGCTGGACCATTATGCGTCCGCTTAGCATCCAGGCCGGCTACCGTTACCTGAACCTGGCGGGCAAAGATGGCAACCGCGATAACACCATCGCCGACGGCCCATACATCGGCGCCAGCGCCAGCTTCTAATCTCTTCCGGCGCGGCATCTTCTTGCTGCGCCAGATTTTCCTCCTCGTCAGCATCCCGCTTTGCGTTATAGTATTTCTCACCTGGCAGGCAAGGAGTGAGCAATGTTGAATGTGGAAATGCTGTCCACCGGCGATGAAGTGTTGCATGGTCAAATCATTGATACCAATGCGGCATGGCTGGCGGATTTCTTTTTTAATCAGGGTTTACCGTTAACGCGCCGCAATACCGTTGGCGACGATCTCGATGCGCTGGTGGCGATTCTGCGCGAACGCAGCGAACAGGCGGATGTGCTGATCGTCAACGGCGGCCTCGGCCCAACCAGCGACGACCTGAGCGCGCTGGCCGCCGCCACTGCGAAAGGCGAGGGGCTTATTTTGCATCCGGAGTGGCTGGAAACCATGACCCGCTTTTTTGCCGAGCGCGGCAGGCCGATGGCGGAAAGCAACCGTAAGCAGGCGGAAATCCCGGCCAGCGCCGAGATGATCAACAACCCGGTCGGTACGGCCTGTGGCTTTGCCATCCAGCTCAACCGCTGCCTGATGTTTTTCACTCCCGGGGTCCCCTCTGAATTTAAGGTGATGGTCGAGCAGGAAATTTTACCGCGCCTGCGCCAGCGCTTTACGCTGCCGGACCCGCCGGTATGCCTGCGTATGACCACCTTTGGCCGCTCGGAGAGCGAGCTGGCGCAAAGTCTTAATCCGCTGACGCTGCCTCCGGGCGTGGTGATGGGTTACCGCTCGTCGATGCCGATCATTGAACTCAAGCTAACCGGACCGGCCAACCAGCGCGACGCCATGCTGGCCCTGTGGCCGGAGGTGCGTAAGGTGGCTGGCGACAGCCTGATTTTCGAAGGCACGGAAGGGTTACCGGCGCAGATCGCCCGCTGTCTGCAGGAGCGGCAGCTGAGCCTGACGCTCAGCGAGCAGTTTACCAGCGGCCTGCTGGCGCTCCAGCTGTCCCGCGCCGGCGCGCCGCTGCTGGCCAGCGAAGTCGTTCCGGCGCAGGAGGAGACGCTGGCGCAGGCGGCCCGCTGGGCGGCCGAGCGGCGCATAAACCATTTTGCCGGCCTGGCTCTGGCGGTGAGCGGTCAGGAAAACGATCATCTTAACGTGGCCCTGGCCACCCCGGACGGCACCTTCGCACTGCGGGTGAAGTTTAGCGCCACCCGCCACAGCCTGGCGGTACGCCAGGAAGTCTGCGCTATGATGGCGTTAAACATGCTGCGTCGCTGGCTGAATGGCCAACCGCTGGCCAGCGAACATGGCTGGATTAACGTGGTGGATTCCCTCTCGCTGTAAGTCATTCCCCCCGGCGCACCGTATCCTCGGGGCGCCGGTCGTCCAACCTGTTGTACTCTTCTGAAAAAATTCTGTGCGTTAAGTCGCAATTTTCTGCTGCGAACGGTCCAGTATACGGGAAAACGATTGCCCCGCGATGTCGCTCACACTTTACCGCCCGGACAATCGCAACACTGATTCCAGTATTCAGGATTGGAGTCCAGTATGTTGGAATCAACGAAAGTCCCGGCGCTGACCCGCGCGATTGAGATCCTCAATTTAATTGGCCGCATCGGCCCCTGCAGCGCGGCGACGATAATAGCGGAGCTGGGGATCCCGAAAAGCACGGTGTATCTGCTGCTGGGCGAGCTGAAAAAGCAGCGCTTCATCAGTATGGATAATCAGGATAACTACTGCCTGTGGACCAAGCTGGTGGAGCTGGCCGGGCAGGCGCTGAGCAAAATGGACCTGCGCGAGCTGGCGCGGCCGCGCCTCACCCGGCTGATGGATGAGTGCGGCCTGCTTTGTCATCTGGGCATTATCGATCAGGGTAACGCCTACTACATTCTGAAAATTGAGTCTCCCGCCACCATCAGCGTGCGCTCGCATGAGGGTAAGAGCCTGTCGCTTTACCGCTCCGGGATCGGCAAATGTTTGCTGGCCTGGCAGCCCGCCAGCGTTCAGGCGTCGATTATCGAAGACCTGCAGTGGGAGCGGGCCACGCCAACGACCATCACCGATGCTCAACAGCTGCGGGAAGAGCTGGGGCGGATCCGCGCCCGGGGCTGGAGCTTTGATAATGGCGAGGACTATCCGGATGTGCGCTGCGTGGCTGCCCCGGTATTTAACGCCAATAACGACCTGACCGCCGCCATCTCGGTGGTGGGTACCCGTCTGCAAATCAATGAAGACAATCGCGATTACCTGGCTGGTAAGGCGATTGCCTGCGCGAAAGATATTTCACGTCTGCTGGGGTGGAAAAGCCCCTTCGAACAACTCGCCTCATCATAAGGAGAACATCATGACCCTACCGAAAATTAAACACGTCCGCGCCTGGTTCATCGGCGGCGCCACAGCAGAGCAGGGCGCCGGCGGCGGCGATTACCATGACCAGGGGGCTAACCACTGGATTGACGATCATATCGCCACCCCGATGAGCAAATATAAACAGTATGAGCAGTCCCGGCAGTCGTTTGGCATCAACGTGCTGGGCACGCTGATTGTGGAAGTGGAAGCCGACAACGGACAGACCGGCTTTGCGGTGTCGACGGCCGGGGAGATGGGCTGCTTTATCGTCGAAAAACATCTCAACCGCTTTATCGAAGGCAAATGCGTCAGCGATATCAAACTGATCCATGACCAGATGCTTAACGCCACCCTTTACTACGCGGGATCCGGCGGCCTGGTGATGAATACCATCTCCTGTGTCGACCTGGCGCTGTGGGACCTGTTCGGGAAAGTGGTTGGCCTGCCGGTCTACAAACTGTTGGGTGGGGCGGTGCGCGACGAAATCCAGTTCTATGCCACCGGCGCACGTCCGGACCTGGCGCAGGAGATGGGCTTTATCGGCGGCAAAATGCCTACCCACTGGGGGCCGCACGATGGCGACGCCGGGATCCGCAAAGACGTCGCCATGGTGGCGGATATGCGCGAAAAATGCGGCCCGGATTTCTGGTTAATGCTGGACTGCTGGATGAGCCAGGACGTTAACTATGCCACCAAACTTGCCCATGCCTGCGCCCCTTATAACCTCAAGTGGATCGAAGAGTGCCTGCCGCCGCAGCAGTATGAAGGCTATCGCGAGCTGAAGCGCCAGGCGCCTGCCGGGATGATGGTGACCAGCGGCGAGCACCACGGCACGCTGCAGTCCTTCCGCACCCTGTCGGAAACCGGCATCGATATTATGCAGCCCGACGTCGGCTGGTGCGGCGGCTTAACCACCCTGGTGGAGATCGCGGCCATCGCCAAAGCGCGCGGGCAGCTGGTAGTGCCCCACGGCTCGTCGGTTTACTCACATCATGCGGTGATCACCTTCACCAACACGCCGTTCAGCGAGTTTCTGATGACCAGTCCGGACTGCGCCACGCTGCGCCCGCAGTTCGACCCGATCCTGCTCGGCGAGCCGGTGCCGGAGAGAGGGCGCATTCATAAATCGGTCCTGGATAAACCCGGCTTTGGCGTCGAGCTCAATCGCGACTGCAACCTGAAGCGTCCTTATCAACACTGATTGCGTCGGGCCGCCCGGCGGCCCGCGCCTGAGGATATTATGATGAGCAACACTCTGCTGGAGAGCGTGGTGAAGAAAAACCGCGCCCGCTTAATCCCCTTTATGCTGGCGCTGTACGTGCTGGCGTTTCTTGACCGTTCTAATATCGGTTTCGCCAAAGAGACCTACCAACTGGATACCGGACTCAGCAATGAGGCCTACGCGTTGGGGGCCGGTATCTTCTTTGTGGTCTATGCCTTCCTCGGGGTGCCGGCCAATCTGCTGATGCGCAAATTTGGCGCCAGGCGATGGATCGGCTGCACCACGCTGCTGTGGGGCGTGCTGTCGGCGGCGATGGCGTGGGCGGATACGGAAGCGAAATTCCTGCTGGTACGTACCCTGCTGGGCGCGGCGGAGGCTGGCTTCTTTCCCGGAATGATCTACCTCACTTCACAGTGGTTTCCCCAGCAAAACCGCGCCAGCATTATGGGGCTGTTTTATATGGGCGCGCCGCTGGCCCTGACGCTGGGATCGCCTTTATCCGGTGCGCTGCTGGAGATGCATGGATTTATGGGCCATCCCGGCTGGTTCTGGATGTTTGTCATTGAAGGCCTGCTCGCCGTCGCCGCGGGAGCGTTCACCTTCTTCTGGCTGGACGATTCGCCGCAGCATGCCCGCTTCCTGAGCGCAGCGGAGAAACAGGCGCTGATAAGCGAGCTGGCGCGCGAGGAGGAGAAAAAGATTGCCTCGCGCCTGTCCGATGCGCTGCGTAACGGGCGGGTCTGGCAGCTGGCGCTGATTTATCTGACCATTCAGGTGGCGGTCTATGGTCTGATTTTCTTCCTGCCCACCCAGGTTGCTGCGCTGCTGGGCACCAAAGTCGGCTTCGTTGCCTCGGTGGTGACGGCCATCCCGTGGGTGGCGGCGCTGTTTGGCACCTGGCTTATCCCTCGCTACTCCGATCGCACCGGCGAGCGGCGCAATATTGCCGCCCTGACGCTGCTGGCGGCGGCGGTCGGGATTGCGGTGTCCGGACTGGTGGCGCCGGTGCTGGCTATCATCGCGCTGTGCGTGGCGGCGGTCGGGGTGATTGCCGTGCAGCCGGTCTTCTGGACGATGCCGACGCAGCTGCTGTCCGGCACGGCGCTGGCCGCAGGGATTGGCTTTGTTAACCTGTTTGGCGCCATCGGTGGTTTTCTGGCGCCGATCGTGCGCGTGCAGGCCGAAACGTTGTTCGCCAGCAGCGCCGCCGGACTGTTAACCCTGGCCGGCGTCGCCATTGTCGGGGTGGTCATTATCTTTTCATTGAGCCTTACCCGCGCGGTACCCCAGCGCGGCAGCGTACAGCATTGAATAAAGGAATCGCTATGAACGCACTGTTATCTAACCCCTTCAAACGGGGATTATTACGCGGTGAGACGCAAATCGGCCTGTGGCTGAGCTCCACCTCATCCTACATGGCGGAGATCGCTGCGACGTCGGGATACGACTGGCTGCTGATCGACGGCGAGCATGCCCCGAACACCATTCAGGATCTTTATCATCAGCTGCAGGCGATTGCCCCCTATGCCAGCCAGCCGGTCATTCGCCCGGTCGAGGGCAACCGCAGCCTGATAAAACAGGTGCTGGATATTGGCGCCAGAACCTTGCTGGTGCCGATGGTCGATACCGCCGAGCAGGCTCGGGAGGTGGTCTCAGCGACCCGTTATCCCCCCATCGGGAGCCGCGGCGTTGGCGCCGGCGTGGCGAGAGCGGCGCGCTGGGGAAGGGTGGAGAATTATATGGCGGAGGCGAATGACGAACTCTGTCTGCTGATTCAGGTCGAGAGCCGAACCGCGCTGGAGAACCTGGACGCTATTCTCGAGGTGGACGGCATTGACGGGGTGTTCATCGGTCCGGCGGATCTCTCCGCCTCGCTGGGCTACCCGGACGATGCCGGTCACCCTGACGTGCAGCGGGTGATCGAGCAGAGCATCCGGCGCATTCGCGCGGCGGGGAAAGCGGCCGGATTTCTGGCGGTCGACCCGGCGATGGCGGAAAAATGTCTTGCCTGGGGGGCCAACTTCGTCGCCGTCGGGGTGGATACCATGCTGTATACCCAGGCGCTGGACCGCCGGCTGGCGATGTTTAAATCTGCCAGCGCCCAGCCGCAAGAGAAAACGAGCTATTGACGGCACAGGCTGGCGCTGGGCTCAGACGAGCGCCTGCGCCAGCACCGTCAGCGGATGCTCGCAGCGTTTGCTGGTGGACATCTCAATCTGCCATTTGCAGGTCTCGCAGTCGGTGACGACGAGGTCGGCCCCGCTCTCCTCAATCTGACGGAACAGCGGGGCGCCGATAGCCTGGGATACCGCGTAATTCTCAGTTTTAAACCCGTAGGTGCCTGCGATGCCGCAGCACTGGGAATCCAGCACCTCCAGCTGCAGGCCGGGGATCAGCCGCAGCAGCTCGAGGGTATACAGCGACCAGCCCATCTTTTCCATATGACACGGGGTGTGATAGACCACTTTCAGCGGCAGCGGGCGCAGCGGTAGCGTCCTGCCGGCAGCCAGCTGTTTCCAGATCCAGCGGGTGGCAAGCTCGACGCGATCGCGAAGATCGCTGTTATCGACATCGAGGAGATGGGGGTATTCATCACGTAGCGTAAAGGCGCAGGTCGAGGAGGTGGCAATGATCGGTAGCGTGTTTTCCCGCATCGCGGCGACGTTGCTCTGCGCCTGCTTACGCGCCTTGTCGAAAAAACCGTTGGCGATCAGCGGTACGCCGCAGCATTTTTCTTTTGATAACAACTGCACCCCGGTACCCAGCGCGTTGACGACGCGAATCAGATCTTTACCCAACTGTGGATGGTTATAGTTGACGTAGCAGCCATGAAAGAAAGCCACCTGTTCGCTGTACTGCTTCTGACGGGCGGCGAGCTGGCGGTAAGCGCGGCGGAAGGTGCCGAAACCATATTTCGGCAGCGTACGCCGGTGATCGATGTTGAGCGTCGCGTCGAGCAGACGGCGCACCGGTTTTAAGCCGGTGGCGGCGTTGACCAGGGGGGCAAAGGGGGTGGAAAGGGTACCCATCAGGTCGGTATGGCTGAGGATGGCGTCGCGCAGGGTCGGCTTTTGCTGGCCGTACTGTGCCCGGGCGCGTTGAATGATATCGCCAATTTTCACATCCGACGGGCAGGCGACCTCGCAGCGCTTGCAGTTAATGCAGTACTTCAGCGCCTCGTCGTACAGCGCGCCATCCTTCAGACGCAGGCGTTCGCCGTCCGGCCCCGCTTGTTTCGGGCCCGGATAGCGCGGATTGACCCGACTTACCGGGCAGGTGGTGGTACAGACCGTGCACTTAATGCAGCTTTCAAAACGGGTATCGTTCATGGCCGGCCTCCGGCAAGGGCGTGGATCTGTCTGGCGGCGTGCAGCGCGGTAACGGCGCAGACGCCGCCGCCACAGCCGAGCTGAATGGCATCGAACCCGCCGAGCAATGAGCCGATGGCGAACAGATTATGGAACGGCTGCCCGCCCAGCAGGGGGCGCAGCAGGGCATCGGTTTTCACGCCGAAGCGCTGCCACGGCTGTGAGGCGAAGAAATCGCGCTGGTACCAGCTTTCCCGTGGCAGGGTCTGGTGAAGGTCGAGGCCGAGGATCGGCTCGCGCACGCTATCGCGAGTGGCGACAAGACCGTTGCTGAAAAAGCTGCCGCTGGCCAGCACGGTAAAGCGCGGACGCAGCGCAATATCGCCGTGATTGCGCGTCCAGACCGCCTCGACGGCGTTCTGTCGATGGCTGATTTTCACCACCTCATCGCCTGCGAGCCAGGCGCCGCCCTCGCGAATGAACTGGCGTTGCAGCTGAGAATGCAAACGCATCCCGGGAACCGAAGGCGGCAGCGTCGGCAGCAGACGCAGCGGGCAGGGTAGACGCGCCTGCAGCCAGTGGTACAGGCGATCGTCGGCGAGGCCAAAACAGGCGGGCATGATCAGCAGGTCATACTGCTGCGCCAGCGGTAGCAGCGCTGCATGCAGGGCCGGCCACATATTCTCATCATCCAGGACGCGGGCGATATTGGCGGCGCGAAACTCGGTCGGGTTGTCACGCAGCACATCCAGCAGCGGTAACTCGATTTCCACCGCCGCGGCGGTAACTCCGTGTTGACCGAGCGCGGCGGCGGCGAGATGCGGCTGAAAATCAGCAAAGCCGCTGATCCCCACCAGACAGGCGCCCTGCGACGGCAGGGGCGCGACAGGCACCTCAAGGGGCGACAGCCATGCCGGGCGCAACGTCCCCAGCGGCGTTACCCGCCGGTGCGGCCGGCGCGCATCGCCCTGCATCACCGCGCCGCAGGCGGCCAGCAGGGCTTCGGCCTGCGTAGCGTATTCGAGTACCGCCTCGGCGCCGAGCCGGGAATAAGGGTGTTCAGGAAGCTGTTCAGCGAGTTGCTGCAGACCTTGTGCGACGTCAGTGACGTGATCGCCGTTGGGCAGCGCCGAGAGCAGGTCTAACGATGCGGAGGAAAAATGCAGCGCGCTCTGCCCGCGGCTGATGATGACGCTGCGCAGGCCGTGCTGATTCAGGGCCAGCCCGCACAGCAGGCCGGCGAGCCCGCCGCCGATAATCGCGCAATCAAACTTCATCCCGGTGCTCCTGTGGCAATCCGCACAGGCCGAGGTAGACCCAGCGGGTGAATTCGCTTTCGCGCAGCGCATCGCCCCAGGCGATGGGCTGCACGCCCTTCCAGCGTTCATTGAGAAATTCCGAGAGCTGGGTTAACGACTGCGCGGGCGTGGTGACGTTAAAGCGCTGTAGCAGGCCGGCAGCGCGGCAGGCGCAGAGTTCCCCCTGACAGGTCCCCATGCCAATCCGGGTGCGGCGGCGCAGGTCGAGCAGGGTGTTGACCGCCAGGTTTTCCACCGCGTATTTCACTTCACCGGCAGTGACGGCTTCACATTCGCAGACCAGGCTACGGTGCTGGCGGCTGTCGCCAAGCCAGGACGGGGTGCGATCGCCGTGACGGTAGACGGCCGAGCCGCGCAGCGGGGTGGGGAGGGAGATAATCTTTTGCAGGGTACTTTCCGTTGGCTCCTGTGAACCGGGCAGCGGGGCTTCGGCCGTGGTACAGGGGGGGGTGTTTCCCAGCTTACGACAGACGGCGTCGGTGGCCCACTCGGCCATCAGGCGATAGGTCATCAGCTTGCCGCCGGTGATGGTAATGAAGCCTTCCATACCGTCACGCTGGGCATGGTCGAGCAGGACGATGCCGCGGCTGACGCTGCGCCCGCTGGGATCGTTATCGCTGGCCACCAGCGGGCGGACGCCGGAGTAGGCGCGGAGGATCCGGGTGCGGCCCATGACCGGCGCCAGCTTTTCCCCTTCGCGGAGCAGGGTATCGACCTCCGCCGCTGTTACCCGGTTGTCGTCAATTTCGTCATAAGGAATATGCATTGAGGTAGTGCCGATCAGCGAGATGGTATCGCCGGGCACCAGAATATCGGCGTCGGCCGGCTTACGGCAGCGGTTGATCACCAGGTTGTTAATCCGATGATCGAGGATCAGCAGCGATCCCTTCGCCGGGAACATGGTGATGCGCAGGTCGGCATATTCCGCAATACGCTGCCCCCAGATCCCGGCGGCGTTAACCACCATCCCGGCGTACAGAGTGCGGGCCTGGTGAAGTTGGCGGTCGTATACCTGGACGCCGCAGACGCGATCGCCCCGGCGCAGCAGGCCTGTTACTTCGCAGCCGGTAAGGATCTGCGCGCCGTGTTCGCGGGCGTCGAGCATATTGGCCGCGGTGAGGCGAAACGGGTCGATGGTACCGTCCGGGACCTGCACCGCGCCCAGCAGCGTCGGGTTGACGGCGGGCTCCCGGCGCAGCGCTTCCTGCGGCGAGAGCGGCGTGGCCTCTATGCCAGCCTGCTGACAGGCGTCGATAAAGGTTTGCTGCCATGCCAGGTCATCTTCAGGCAGGGTGATAAACAGCCCATTGGTCGGTTCAATACAGTGGCGGGCGATGCGGCGCAGGATGCGGTTCTCACTGATGCATTCGCGGGCGGATTCGTTGTCGGTCACCGCGTAGCGGGCGCCGCTGTGCAGCAGTCCATGATTCCGGCCGGTCGCCCCGGTGGCGATATCATGGCGCTCAATGAGCAGCGTTCGTAATCCGCGCCGGGCGCAGTCGCGGGCGATACCGGCGCCGGTTGCTCCGCCGCCGATGATAATGACCTCGCTATCAAGACGTCCCGTCATCTTCAGCTCCTCTGCTTTCGTTTAACACCATTTAGCCACAATTAGTAAGGTTATTGTTTGATTTCGAGCATATTCGCGCGTTATTTGAGCGTGTTATGTGATTTCGTGCTCACATTGGAACGTTTTGTCATATTTCTGTAACAAATTGTGCGATGTTTCACAGTATCAACTCTACGTATTGCCTACCATCGCGACCATATTTGAAGTTGGTGATTAATCTGGGATTTTGTCGTGACGTCAGTAGAAAACAGCAAGGGCCACGGAGGCTGATATGTTAAGTATTTTTAAACCCGCCGCGCATAAAGCGCGTTTGCCAGCAGCGGAGATTGACCCGCTATATCGCCGATTACGCTGGCAGATTTTTATTGGCATCTTTTTTGGTTATGCCGCCTACTATTTGGTTCGTAAGAACTTTGCCCTGGCGATGCCTTATCTTATCGAGCAGGGGTTCTCTCGTGGCGACCTCGGCTTCGCCCTTTCCGGTATCTCCATCGCCTATGGATTTTCGAAATTCATCATGGGATCGGTCTCTGACCGCTCGAATCCGCGCATTTTCCTGCCGGCTGGCTTGATCCTCGCCGCGCTGGTGATGCTGGTGATGGGCTTCGTGCCGTGGGCGACGTCCAGCATCATGATAATGTTCGTGCTGCTGTTCCTCTGCGGCTGGTTCCAGGGGATGGGCTGGCCGCCGTGCGGCCGGACCATGGTGCACTGGTGGTCGCAGAAAGAGCGCGGCGGGATTGTCTCGGTGTGGAACTGCGCGCATAACGTCGGCGGCGGCATTCCGCCGCTGCTGTTCCTGTTAGGGATGGCGTGGTTTAACGACTGGCACGCGGCGCTGTATATGCCGGCATTCGGCGCCATTCTGCTGGCGATTTTCGCCTTCGCAATGATGCGCGACACCCCGCAGTCCTGCGGTCTGCCGCCGATTGAAGAATATAAAAACGACTACCCGGACGATTACAGCGAAAAGCACGAAGAAGAGCTGACGGCGAAGCAGATCTTTATGCAATACATTCTGCCGAACAAGCTGCTGTGGTACATCGCTATCGCTAACGTCTTCGTTTATCTGCTGCGCTACGGCATTCTCGACTGGTCGCCGACCTACCTGAAAGAGGTCAAACACTTCGCGCTGGATAAATCCTCCTGGGCCTATTTCCTGTACGAGTACGCGGGGATCCCGGGCACGCTGCTGTGCGGCTGGATGTCGGACAAAGTGTTTAAAGGCAACCGCGGCGCCACCGGCGTGTTCTTTATGACCCTGGTGACCATCGCCACTGTCGTTTACTGGCTGAACCCGCCGGGTAATCCGGGCGTCGATATGGCCTGTATGATCATCATTGGCTTCCTGATCTACGGCCCGGTGATGCTGATTGGTCTGCATGCCCTCGAGCTGGCGCCGAAAAAAGCCGCCGGGACCGCCGCGGGCTTCACCGGCCTGTTCGGCTATCTTGGCGGTTCCGTGGCCGCGAGCGCTATCGTCGGCTACACCGTCGATTTCTTCGGCTGGGACGGCGGCTTTATGGTGATGATCGGCGGCAGCGTGCTGGCGGTTATCCTGCTGGTTATCGTGATGCTCGGTGAACGTCGCCATCACCAACAGCTGAAACAAGCCTAAGGAGCGGCGATGAAAATGAAACTTACCGCGCTGATGAGCGGAATGATTCTGTCCAGTTCGGCGCTGTGCTTCAGCGCGACAGCGGCTGATAAAATGGTCATCGCCCACCGCGGCGCCAGCGGGTATCTGCCGGAACATACCCTGCCGGCGAAAGCGATGGCTTACGCTCAGGGGGCGGATTACCTTGAGCAAGACCTGGTGATGACCAAAGACGACCGGCTGGTGGTGTTACACGACCACTATCTCGATCGGGTGACTGACGTTGCGCAGCGTTTCCCGCAGCGGGCGCGTAAAGATGGCCGTTTCTACGCCATCGACTTTACCCTGGCCGAGATTAAGTCGCTGAAGTTCACCGAAGGTTTTGAGCCGAAAAATGGTAAGAACGTGCAAACCTATCCCGGGCGATTCCCGATGGGCAAATCCGATTTCCGTATTCATACCTTTGAAGAGGAGATTGAGTTTGTCCAGGGGCTGAACCATTCAACCGGCAAAAACATCGGTATCTACCCGGAAATCAAAGCGCCGTGGTTCCACCACCAGGAAGGCAAAGATATTGCCGCCAGCACATTGAAGGTGCTGAAGGAATATGGCTATACCAGCAAGCAGGATAAGGTTTATCTGCAGTGCTTTGACGCCAACGAGCTCAAACGCATTAAAAATGAGCTTGAGCCGAAGATGGGGATGGATCTCAATCTGGTGCAGCTCATCGCCTATACCGACTGGAATGAAACCCAGCAGAAACAGGCCGATGGTAAGTGGGTGAACTACAGCTATGACTGGATGTTCAAGCCAGGGGCGATGGCGCAGATTGCGCAGTACGCGGACGGTATCGGCCCGGATTACCATATGCTGGTAGCGGAAGGCTCGAAGCCGGGGGCGGTGAAGCTGACGGCGATGGTGAAAGAGGCGCATGCCAGCCATCTGCAGGTGCATCCGTACACCGTGCGCGCGGATCAGTTGCCGGAGTACGCGACTAACGTTAATCAGCTCTATGACGTGCTGTATAACCAGGCGGGCGTCGACGGCTTATTTACCGATTTCCCGGATAAAGCGGTGCAGTTCCTGGACGCGAAACAGTAAAAAGCCGGATGGCGGCTACGCCTTACCCGGCCTACGGTCTGTGCTGCCTGCCTTTAATTTATTCACCATGCTGGCTGAAACTGCCGGTGTTGGTGGCCTCAAAATCGCTGAGACGTACCCGGCAGGCCGGGGCAGCCCGCATGGATGCGGGCTGAGGGCCGTGATTTGCAGGGACGCTGCCTCGGCCCGACCCGAAGCCTGCCGGGATAAGTCGAAGGAACCACGAAGTGGCGATTTTGGCGGCCAGAGCCCGGGAGTACAGAGGGCGGCGGCGATTGGCCGCCCTCTGTGCGCTCCCTGCGCCACGGAAAACATATTGCATAAAAATTAACCGGGAGCGCAATATCCTCTGAAGCGACACGCGATAAACGTTTTTCTCAAGCGAAAAAGTTGCAAACCGATAACAGTATCTACGAACTGCGGTTTTGTAGGTCAGGTAAGCGTAGCGCCACCTGACAAGACTACATCTCGATCTCAATATCGCCTTTCGCCCGGCAGCAGCAGGGCAAAATTTCCCCCGGCTGGATAAAGGCCAGCGGCTCGGTCAGCCAGTCAACCTGGCCGGAGACCAGGCGAGTGCGGCAGGAGCCGCAGTAGCCTTCGCGGCACTGATATTCGACGTCGATATTATGCGACTCCAGCGCCGCCAGCAGGGAAGGGTGTTCATCCTGACACTCAAGGCGAGTGTCAGAGATTTTCAGGAAGATCCGCTTCATTACAGCTGGAAGTTACTCAGATCGTCGGCATCGACTTCAGAATCGATCTGGCCGACGAGATAAGAACTGACTTCCACTTCCTGCGGCGCCACCTGAACGTTGTCGGAGACCAGCCAGGTGTTGATCCATGGGATCGGGTTGGAGCGGGTCTGGAACGGCAGATCGAGGCCCACCGCCTGCATGCGGATATTGGTGATGTACTCGACGTACTGGCAGAGAATGTCTTTATTCAGGCCGATCATCGAGCCGTCGCGGAACAGGTAGTCCGCCCACTCTTTCTCCTGCTGCGCCGCCAGCACGAACAGGTCATAGCACTCCTGCTTGCACTCTTCGGCGATTTCCGCCATTTCCGGATCGTCGCTGCCGGAGCGCAGCAGGTTCAGCATATGCTGGGTGCCGGTCAGGTGCAGCGCTTCATCGCGGGCGATCAGGCGGATAATTTTGGCGTTGCCTTCCATCAGTTTGCGTTCGGCAAAGGCGAAGGAGCAGGCGAAGCTGACGTAGAAGCGGATCGCTTCCAGGGCATTAACGCTCATCAGGCACAGATACAGTTTCTTTTTCAGCTCGCGCAGATTCACGGTCACGGTTTTGCCGTTGACGGTGTGGGTGCCTTCGCCCAGCAGATGCCAGTAGCTGGTCATCTCGATCAGCGAATCGTAATAGTGAGAGATGCCTTCCGCACGTTTCTGGATCTGCTCGTTGGTGACGATGTCGTCGAACACGGTCGCCGGGTCGTTGACGATGTTGCGGATGATGTGAGTGTACGAACGCGAGTGAATGGTCTCGGAGAAGGCCCAGGTTTCTACCCAGGTCTCCAGCTCCGGGATGGAGATCAGCGGCAGCAGCGCCACATTCGGGCTACGGCCCTGGATGGAGTCGAGCAGCGTCTGGTACTTCAGGTTGCTGATGAAAATATGTTTTTCATGTTCCGGCAGCGCCTGGTAGTCGATGCGATCGCGGGAAACGTCAACCTCTTCCGGGCGCCAGAAGAAGGAGAGCTGCTTTTCAATCAGCTTTTCAAAGATGTCGTATTTTTGCTGATCGTAGCGGGCCACGTTAACCGGCTGGCCAAAAAACATAGGTTCCAGCAGCTGATCGTTTTTCGTCTGTGAAAAAGTGGTGTATGCCATTGAAGTGAGTCCTGTTGAACTGTATTGCCCGGCAGGAATGGGTTGGCCGGGCCTACACAAACGTAGGCCGGGTAAGCGTAGCGTTACCCGGCAAAAATACCTTAGATCTTACAAGCGCCGCTTTCGCAGCCGTCGTCCTGAATGGACGGGGCCAGGTCATCCTGGGCGTCTTCAGCGCCATCACGGGTGTTGTGATAGTACAGCGTTTTGACGCCGAATTTATAGGCGTTGAGCAGGTCTTTGAGCAACTGCTGCATCGGCACTTTTCCGGACGGGAAGCGCGTCGGATCGTAGTTAGTGTTGGCAGAGATCGACTGGTCGATAAACTTCTGCATGATACCCACCAGCTGCAGATAACCGTCGTTGTTCGGCATCTCCCACAGCAGCTCGTAGGCGTTCTGCAGGTTTTCGTAATCCGGCACCACCTGGCGCAGGATACCGTCCTTGGACGCTTTGATACTCACGTGGCCGCGCGGCGGCTCAATGCCGTTGGTGGCGTTGGAGATCTGCGACGAGGTCTCGGACGGCATCAGTGCGGAGAGCGTGGAGTTGCGCAGGCCGTGAGTTTTAATGGACTCGCGCAATGCTTCCCAGTCGTAGTGCAGGGGTTCGCTGACGATGCCGTCCAGATCTTTCTTATAGGTATCGATCGGCAGGATGCCCTGCGCATAGGTGGTTTCGTTGAACCACGGGCAGGCGCCTTGCTCGATAGCCAGCTCGTTAGAGGCCTTCAGCAGATAGTACTGAATCGCTTCGAACGTTTTGTGCGTCAGGTTGTTGGCGCTGCCGTCGGAGTAGCGTTTGCCATGCTTCGCCAGATAGTAAGCGAAGTTGATCACGCCGATACCCAGCGTACGACGCCCCATCGCACCGCGTTTAGCCGCCGGGATGGGGTAATCCTGATAGTCTAGCAGCGCATCCAGAGCACGCACCGCCAGCACCGCCAGCTCTTCCAGCTCGTCGAGGCTGTCGATAGCCCCGAGGTTGAAGGCCGACAGGGTGCACAGCGCGATTTCGCCGTTTTCGTCGTTGACATCTTCCAGCGGTTTGGTCGGCAGGGCGATCTCCAGGCACAGGTTAGACTGACGCACCGGGGCGACTACCGGATCGAACGGGCTGTGGGTGTTGCAGTGGTCGACGTTCTGGATATAGATGCGGCCGGTAGAGGCGCGCTCCTGCATCATCAGCGAGAACAGCTCAACGGCTTTAATACGCTGCTTGCGAATGCTGTCGTCCTGCTCGTACTGGGTGTACAGGCGCTCAAACTCGTCCTGATCGGCGAAGAAGGCGTCATACAGGCCCGGGACGTCGGAAGGGCTGAACAGGGTAATATCGCCGCCCTTCAGCAGACGGGTGTACATCAGCTTGTTGATCTGTACCCCGTAGTCCATGTGACGAACGCGGTTGGCGTCGGTACCACGGTTGTTTTTCAGCACCAGCAGGCTTTCCACTTCCAGATGCCACATTGGGTAGAAGAGGGTTGCCGCGCCGCCGCGTACGCCGCCCTGCGAGCAGGATTTCACCGCGGTCTGGAAATGCTTGTAGAACGGAATGCAGCCGGTGTGGAAGGCTTCGCCGCCGCGGATCGGGCTGCCCAGCGCGCGAATGCGCCCGGCGTTGATGCCGATGCCGGCGCGCTGGGAAACGTATTTCACAATCGCGCTGGAGGTGGCGTTGATGGAATCCAGGCTGTCGCCGCACTCGATCAGCACGCAGGAGCTGAACTGACGGGTTGGGGTACGCACGCCGGACATGATCGGCGTCGGCAGCGAGATTTTAAAGGTGGACACCGCGTCGTAGAAACGCTTGATATAGTCCAGACGCGTTTCGCGCGGATAGTTCGAGAACAGGCAAGCGGCGACCAGAATATAGAGGAACTGCGCGCTCTCATAAATTTCGCCGGTGACGCGGTTTTGTACCAGATACTTGCCTTCCAGCTGCTTAACGGCTGCGTAGGAGAAGTTCATGTCGCGCCAGTGGTCGAGGAAACCGTCCATCTGCTGGAACTCTTCTTCCGTGTAGTCTTCCAGCAGATGATGATCGTATTTACCTTTCTCGACCATCTTCACCACGTGATCGTAGAGCGCCGGCGGCTCAAACTGACCGAAGGCTTTTTTACGCAAATGGAAAATCGCCAGACGCGCGGCGAGGTACTGGTAATCCGGTGCGTCGCGGGAGATCAGATCCGCAGCGGCTTTAATAATGGTTTCGTGGATGTCCGCGGTTTTGATGCCGTCATAGAACTGGATATGGGAGCGCAGTTCTACCTGGGAAATCGAAACGTTATTCAGTCCTTCTGCCGCCCAATCCAGTACGCGATGGATTTTGTCGAGATTGATGCGCTCGGTGGTCCCGTCGCGCTTTGTCACCAGCAGACTCTGATTCATGTGGATTTTACCTGTCCGTGAAAGAAAATATCCCCCGTTTATCCACAGAAGGCCGTTGTGACTAACTCTGTGGATAAATACTATATGTAGGGGGTTGTCGATAAAAGAAACGCTATATGGTGAGTATTTTAGTAAGGAATCTTTTGAGTACAAGGGTTGATTTTGACGTTAAATTGAGGTTGCGGAAGGGTAATAATCCGCAAGTCCACGTCGCATAAGGCCTGGAGAAGAAGTCAATAAAACAGAAAAAAAAATGAAAATTTGATCGAGTGCTGATTTCTTCATCGGAAGAAATAATCACGCGGCTTGATGCCGCGCAATCATCATAAGCGGAGGTGTTGACCTCAGTCCTGTTTGGCGGTGGTATGCAACATATAGTTAACATCAACCCCTGGCGCTAACTTGAAGGTATTGGTCAGCGGATTGTAATGCAGACCGATGATATGCTGCTCTTTCAGAGTAGTCTGATCTACCCAGCCCAGCAGCTCGGCCGGTTTGATAAACTTCTTCACATCATGAGTGCCTTTGGGCACCATCTTCATGACATATTCCGCCCCGACTACCGCCATCAGCCAGGCCTTGCCGTTGCGGTTGATGGTGGAGAAGAAGACCTGGCCGCCGGGCTTCACTAACCGCGCGCAGGCGTGCACCACCGACTGCGGGTCGGGGACGTGCTCCAGCATCTCCATGCAGGTCACGACGTCATACTGCTGCGGGTGCTTCGCGGCATGTTCCTCAACTGTTTCCTGAACATAGTCTACCTGAATACCGCTCTCCAGGGCGTGCAGCCTGGCGACCTGCAGCGGTTCGGCCCCCATGTCCAGCCCGGTGACCGTCGCGCCTTCGCGCGCCATGCTCTCGGCGAGGATGCCGCCGCCGCAGCCGACATCGAGGACTTTTTTACCGAACAGGCCGCCGGAGCGTTCGGCAATATAGCCCAGCCGCAGCGGGTTGATGCGGTGGAGCGGTTTGAACTCGCCCTCCAGATCCCACCAGCGCGAGGCGACGGCTTCGAATTTGGCGATTTCAGCATGATCGACATTAGGGGCTACCGACGTTTTTTCGGCATTCATGGGCGCTTTTACTCCTTTTCTGTTCAGACCTGCGAGTATATCAGCAGCGCGCCATGAATAAACCGTATTGCTTTACCTCTATTAGCGCGGCTGTGTTATAATTTGCGACCTTTGAATCCGGGATACAGTAGAGGGATAGCGGTTAGATGAGCGACCTTGCGAGAGAAATTACACCGGTCAACATTGAGGAAGAGCTTAAGAACTCTTATCTGGATTATGCGATGTCGGTCATTGTTGGCCGTGCGCTGCCGGATGTCCGAGATGGCCTGAAGCCGGTACACCGTCGCGTACTTTACGCCATGAACGTATTGGGCAATGACTGGAACAAAGCCTATAAAAAATCAGCCCGTGTCGTTGGTGACGTAATCGGTAAATACCACCCGCACGGCGACTCCGCGGTATACGACACCATCGTGCGTATGGCGCAGCCGTTCTCGCTGCGTTACATGCTGGTGGACGGCCAGGGTAACTTTGGTTCCATCGACGGCGACTCCGCCGCGGCGATGCGTTATACCGAAATTCGTCTGGCGAAAATCGCTCATGAGCTGATGGCCGATCTTGAAAAAGAGACGGTCGATTTCGTCGACAACTATGACGGTACGGAGCGTATTCCGGACGTCATGCCGACCAAAATTCCTAACCTGCTGGTGAACGGCGCCTCCGGGATCGCCGTAGGGATGGCCACCAACATACCGCCGCATAACCTGACGGAAGTGATTAACGGCTGTCTGGCGTATGTTGACGATGAAGACATCAGCATTGAAGGGCTGATGGCGCATATTCCTGGCCCTGATTTCCCGACCGCCGCCATTATCAATGGCCGTCGCGGCATCGAAGAGGCCTATCGCACCGGTCGCGGTAAAGTGTACATCCGCGCGCGCGCGGAAGTGGAAGTGGACGCGAAATCCGGCCGCGAAACCATCATCGTGCACGAAATTCCGTATCAGGTGAACAAAGCGCGCCTGATCGAGAAAATCGCCGAGCTGGTCAAAGAAAAACGCGTGGAAGGCATCAGCGCGCTGCGTGACGAGTCTGATAAAGACGGGATGCGCATCGTGATTGAAGTGAAGCGCGATGCGGTAGGGGAAGTGGTGCTTAACAACCTCTATTCCCAGACCCAGCTGCAGGTCTCCTTCGGCATCAACATGGTAGCTCTGCACCATGGTCAGCCGAAGATCATGAACCTGAAGGACATCATCGCCGCGTTTGTACGCCACCGCCGTGAAGTGGTGACCCGTCGTACGATTTTCGAACTGCGCAAAGCGCGCGACCGGGCGCATATCCTCGAAGCGCTGGCCGTTGCGCTGGCCAACATCGACCCGATTATCGAACTGATCCGTCGCGCGCCGACCCCGGCAGAAGCGAAAACGGCGCTGGTTGCCCAGGCGTGGGATCTTGGTAACGTCGCGGCGATGCTGGAGCGCGCCGGGGATGACGCCGCGCGTCCGGAATGGCTGGAGCCAGAGTTCGGCGTACGCGACGGTAAATACTATCTGACCGAGCAGCAGGCTCAGGCGATTCTGGATCTGCGTCTGCAGAAACTGACCGGCCTTGAGCATGAAAAACTGCTCGACGAATATAAAGAGCTGCTGGAGCAGATCGCGGAGCTGCTGCACATTCTCGGCAGCGCCGACCGTCTGATGGAAGTGATTCGCGAAGAGCTGGAGCTGATCCGCGACCAGTTCGGCGACGAACGTCGTACCGAAATCACCGCCAACAGCGCTGATATTAACATCGAAGATCTGATCAACCAGGAAGATGTGGTGGTCACCCTGTCGCATCAGGGGTATGTGAAGTATCAGCCGCTGACCGACTACGAAGCACAGCGTCGTGGCGGTAAAGGCAAATCGGCAGCGCGCATTAAAGAAGAAGACTTTATCGACCGCCTGCTGGTGGCTAACACCCATGACACCATCCTCTGCTTCTCAAGCCGCGGCCGTCTGTACTGGATGAAGGTCTATCAGCTGCCGGAAGCCAGCCGCGGCGCGCGCGGTCGGCCGATCGTCAACCTGCTGCCGCTGGAAGCCGATGAGCGCATTACCGCCATCCTGCCGGTCCGCGAGTACGAAGAGGGCGTCAACGTCTTTATGGCGACCGCCAGCGGTACCGTGAAGAAAACCGCGCTGACCGAGTTCAGCCGTCCGCGTTCCGCCGGTATCATCGCGGTCAACCTGAACGAAGGCGATGAGCTGATCGGCGTCGATCTGACCTCTGGTCAGGATGAAGTGATGCTGTTCTCCGCGGCCGGTAAGGTTGTACGCTTCAAAGAAGACGCCGTTCGCGCCATGGGCCGTACCGCCACCGGCGTACGCGGTATTAAGCTTGCGGAAAACGACAGCGTCGTCTCGCTGATTATTCCACGCGGCGAAGGCGCGATCCTGACGGTGACGCAAAACGGTTACGGTAAACGTACCGCGGCGGCGGAGTATCCGACCAAGTCGCGTGCCACCCAGGGCGTTATTTCGATCAAAGTCACCGAGCGTAACGGTTCCGTGGTCGGCGCCGTGCAGGTGGATGACTGCGATCAGATCATGATGATCACCGACGCCGGGACGCTGGTGCGTACCCGCGTTTCCGAGGTGAGCATCGTGGGCCGTAACACCCAGGGCGTGATCCTCATCCGCACCGCGGAAGATGAAAACGTGGTGGGTCTGCAGCGCGTGGCTGAGCCGGTGGATGATGAAGAGCTGGATGCCATCGACGGTAGCGCGGCGGAAGGCGATGACGATATCGCCCCGGAAGCGGATACCGATGACGACATCGCCGAAGACGAAGAATAATCGTCCGAGGTAAATGTTCTGGAAGGGCCGGGTATTTTCCCGGCCCTTTTTGCATTAACATTGCGGCAAAGCCGGTTTACCGCTACCTTAACCGCATTCTGTTGAGTCCCTGACGGCCGAGCATCGCCACATTGAAATATCTTGCCTCTTTTCATACAACCCTGAAGGTTTCACGTTATCTGTTCAGAGCGCTGGCGGTATTGCTGTGGCTGCTTATTGCGTTTGTCTCTGTGTTTTATATCGTCAACGCGCTGCACGAGCGGGAAGCCGAAATCCATCAGGAGCTTAATCTCAACGCCGATCAGGCCCAGCGCTATATCCAGCGTACCGCGGATGTAATGAAAGAGCTGAAGTATGTCGCCGGTAATCGCTTGTCGGCAGGGGACGCGGTAGCGCAAGGGCAAAACGGCGATATGGCGGTGCCCAACTTTGAACCCCTGTACCCCGATTCCGACTGCAGCGCGATGAGCGCCACCTGGCGTAATTCGCTGCAGTCGCTGGCATGGTTTATGCGCTACTGGCGGGATAATTTTACTGCCGCCTACGACCTTAACCGCATCTTTCTCATCGGCAGCGATAACCTCTGCATGGCCAACTTTGGCCTGCGGGACGTGCCGATTGAGCGCGATCAGGCGCTGAAAGTCCTGCATCAGCGCATAGAGCAATATCGCAACGCGCCGCAAAACGAGCGCGGCAACAACCTGTTCTGGATAAGCCAGGGCGTTCGCCCCGGGGTGGGCTATTTTTACGCCCTGACGCCAGTCTATATGGCCAATCGCCTGCAGGCGATGCTGGGCGTGGAGCAGACCATCCGCATGGAAAGCTTCTTTACGCCGGGCAGCCTGCCGATGAGCGTGACGATCTTTGACGATAACGGGCAGCCGCTGATTTCGCTGGCCGGTGCGGAAGGTAAAATCCAGAGCGAAGCGAAGTGGATGCAGGAGCGGATGTGGTTTGGCTACAGTTCGGGTTTCCGCGAGCTGGTGCTGAAAAAAAGCCTCTCGCCGTCCTCCCTGAGCATCGTCTATTCCGTCTCGGTGGATCAGGTGCTGGAGCGGATCCGTATGCTGATCATCAATGCTATCGTTCTTAATATCCTCAGCGGCGCGATGCTGTTCGCGCTGGCGCGGATGTATGAGCGGCGCATTTTTATCCCCGCGGAGAATGACGCCCAGCGCCTGGAAGAGCACGAGCAGTTCAACCGCAAAATTGTGGCTTCTGCCCCGGTAGGGATCTGTATTCTGCGCACTGCCGACGGGACCAATATTCTCAGTAATGAACTGGCGCACAACTACCTGAACATGCTGACCCACGAGGACCGCCAGCGGCTGACGCAGATCATCTGCGGCCAGCAGGTCAATTTTGTCGACGTGCTGACCAGCAACCATACCAACCTGCAGATTAGCTTTGTTCATTCACGCTATCGCAATGAAAACGTCGCCATTTGCGTGCTGGTGGACGTTTCCGCCCGCGTGAAAATGGAGGAGTCGCTGCAGGAGATGGCCCAGGCGGCGGAGCAGGCCAGCCAGTCGAAATCGATGTTCCTGGCGACGGTTAGCCATGAGCTGCGTACCCCGCTGTATGGCATCATCGGTAACCTCGATCTGCTGCAGACCAAAGCGTTGCCGAAAGGCGTCGATCGCCTTGTGACGGCGATGAACAACTCCTCCAGCCTGCTGCTGAAAATCATCAGCGATATTCTTGATTTCTCGAAAATCGAGTCCGAGCAGTTGAAGATCGAGCCGCGGGAGTTCTCTCCGCGCGAAGTCATGAACCATATCTCCGCTAACTATCTGCCGTTGGTGGTGCGCAAGCAGCTGGGCCTGTACTGCTTTATCGAGCCGGACGTTCCGGAACAAATGTCCGGCGACCCGATGCGCCTGCAGCAGGTGATCTCAAATCTGCTCAGCAATGCGATAAAGTTCACCGATACCGGCTGTATTGTCCTGCACGTCCAGTGCGCGGGGGATTATCTGCAGATTAGCGTTCGCGACACCGGAGAGGGGATCCCGGCGAAAGAGGTATTGCGCCTCTTCGATCCTTTCTTCCAGGTGGGGACCGGCGTGCAGCGCAATTTTCAGGGCACCGGCCTTGGCCTGGCGATCTGTGAAAAACTGATCAGCATGATGGATGGCGATATTGCTGTCGAAACCGAGCCGGGGATGGGTAGCCGCTTTACCATCCGTATTCCTCTGTATGGCGTGCAGAATACCTCACCGGTGAGCAGAGACGGTTTCGCTGGCAAGACCTGCTGGCTGGCGATTCATAACACTTCGCTGGCGATGTTCGTCACCTCGCTGCTCAGCTACCACGGCCTGACGGTCCGCCGCCATGCCGGCGAAACGCCGGACGCCGAGGATGTCTTACTCACTGACGATGAGGCGCTGAACGGATGGCAGGGAAGGGCCATGGTCATCTTCTGTCGCCGTCATATCGGTATTCCGCAGGAGCGGTCCGCCGGCGAATGGCTGCACAGCGTGACGACACCCCACGAACTGCTGCCGCTGCTGGGGCGTATTTTCCATGTTGCGCTCGCCAGTGCGGAAAATAGCCCGGCGCTGATGGCCCCGGAGGCGCAGGCCGGCAATAACGACGACATGATGATCCTCGTGGTCGACGATCACCCGATCAACCGCCGCCTGCTGGCGGATCAGCTGGGGTCGCTCGGCTACCAGTGCGTGACCGCGAACGACGGGATCGACGCGCTCAACGTCCTCAGCAAGCAGCACATCGATATCGTGCTCAGCGACGTCAACATGCCTAATATGGATGGTTATCGCCTGACGCAGCGCATTCGTCAGCTTGGCCTGACGCTGCCGGTGATTGGCGTAACGGCCAATGCCCTGGCGGAAGAGAAGCAGCGCTGTCTGGAATCGGGGATGGACAGTTGTCTGTCCAAGCCGGTCACCCTCGACGTACTGAAGCAAACGCTGACGGTATATGCGGCGCGGGTGCGTAAAGGGCGGGAATAATGGGGAGCTCCGTCTCGCCGGGGCGAGACGGAGAGGGCGAAGAGATTACTCTTTGTCCGTCGCGCTCAGCGAGACGGAAGAGAGGTAATTCAGCAAGGCGATGTCGTTTTCGACGCCCAGCTTCATCATCGCCGATTTCTTCTGGCTGCTGATGGTTTTAATGCTGCGGTTAAGCTTTTTGGCGATCTCGGTTACCAGGAAACCTTCGGCGAACAGGCGCAGCACTTCGCTCTCTTTCGGCGACAGGCGTTTATCGCCATAGCCGCTGGCGCTGATTTTTTCCAGCAGGCGAGAGACGCTTTCCGGGGTGAATTTCTTCCCTTTCTGCAGCGCGGCCAGCGCTTTTGGCAGGTCGGTCGGCGCCCCCTGCTTGAGGACGATCCCTTCGATATCCAGATCCAGCACCGCGCTGAGTATCGCCGGATTGTTGTTCATGGTCAGAACAATGATCGACAGATCCGGGAAGTGGCGCTTGATGTATTTAATCAGCGTGATCCCGTCGCCGTATTTGTCACCGGGCATGGACAGATCGGTGATCAGCACATGGGCGTCCAGCTTCGGAAGATTGTTGATAAGGGCCGTGGAGTCTTCAAACTCGCCAACGACGTTCACCCACTCAATTTGCTCAAGTGACTTACGAATACCGAACAGTACGATCGGATGGTCATCGGCAATAATTACGTTCATAGTGTTCATGTATAAGGCTACCTTCTACAGCAAGCTCTTGACGTAAGCGTCAATGTCGCTGATATATTTTTCTATGCCTTGCGCATCCTTTTCGCGAATCAGATGCTCAAGCGTTTCACATAACTGCTTGCCGGGTATCAGATTAAGCATAGCAAATGCCCCTTTGAGGCGGTGGGCGGTTTGCGCCAGAGCAGCAAAATCGCCCGCTTCGATTTCAGTATACAATCTCTGAACATCATCCGGTACCGTATCGGCAAACAGTGCGTAATAGCCGCTGGCATGGAGTTCGGCGTTACTCTCGTTTCCTGAGGTGACGGGCTGAACCGCCTCCTCCGCCAGCTGCTGCTCAATAAGCTGCAGGATAGCCTCCTGCATCGCCGTGCTAATATTAAAGTTGACCCGCAGTTGGCCCGGGCCGATCTTGCGTATCCCGACCTCATCATCGCTTAAAAGCAAGCCTGAAGCAGTAAGATTAGACGGATTATCCGTTAAATAAAGATCAAAGGCTTGACTGGTCGCCCGATCGTCCGGTGTGATGCAGGACGCTCCCCAGCTCTCCAGCTGGCGAGTGACAATCCGCCGCACTTCGCTGGAAGTCACATCCAGCAGGACGATAACGTCATCCAGCAAATGCTCTCCCGCCTCTGGCGCCTCTTCGCTGGCCGGCATTTTCAGATGCAGGGTATAGCGCGTCCCCAGCGACTCCCGGGCTTTAATGGTCAATTGCCCGCCCAGCTTGCGCGTCATGCGGTCGCATAGCCAGAAGGTAAGGGCGTTTGCTTTGCCGTACAGGTCGCTCTGGGTCTCGTTGAGATACGGGAAGTGCATATTGTCGATCTCGTTTGCCGAGACGCCGTTGCCGGTATCCAGAATGCGGAAGGTCAGGCGATCGCTGGCCGACTCATCCTGACAGACGTCGAGGGTGATCTTGCCGATAGGCGTGGTGGTCACTGAATACTGGATTAACAGCACCAGCGTGCGCCGCAGAGCTTCACGGTCGCCATAGCGCTGCTTGCCGGCCGGGAGCGCATTGTTGATGAGCAGCTGCAGACCCTTGCGTTTCATCGCCGGCAGCACTTCCGGCACGACATCGTCAATAAGCTCCTGCACCGAGAACAACGTCTGGTTGGTTTTCCAGGCATCGCTTTCCAGCAGATTGGCGAGCTGAATGTCATCGATGAGTTTGACCAGCTCATCGGCATGCTGGGCCAGCGTCCGATTCTCTGTACTACTGAGCGCCGCCGCCTCTGCCGCCAGCGTCAGCGCGGGCTGCTTCAGGGCGCTGCCGATGTGCTGCATAAAGGCGGCCCGTCCCTGCTGGTTTTTCTCATACAAGCGCTGGGCCTGCTTGAGCTTTTTATTGACCAGCACTTCGCGGTCCTGATCACGGATGATCAGGATCTGGGTGCGCGGCGCTACCTGGCTGCGATACTGGCGGATTTCATACTGCTCATTGTTGACGGTGGCCTGGATCACCCCCTGATGCTGGTCCGCCATATTGGTGATGTTCTGCAGATTCAGGTGCGGAAGCAGATGGTCGGCAATTGGATTGCTGATAACCGTTCGGTTGGCTTCCTGATCGTGAACGAGCAGCCCCAGCGGCAGCAGAGAAACAATCTCTTCGTTAATGGCGCGCAGCAGACGCAGTTCGCTGTTGGCGGCGGAGGGGAGCCCGGCGCCAGACGAATGGCTGCGTCCTTTATAGTGGCGAAAGGTGGTAAAACCAAACAGCGCCAGCGCCAGCAGACCAATGTTGAGCAGCAGCGGCAGAAGAATGTTCTGCATGGACTCCAGCAGCATGGTGCTCATTGGTACCGTCCACAGCAACTGCATACCGGTGGTGCTGATGTCGGTGGCGATGTCAATCTGCATGCCGTTAAAGGTGATCCCGATATGATCGGCGCTCTCTTTATCCGGCGTGGTGGCGAGATTTTGCGACGGGTCAGGCTCGATACGGAAGCTGTCGATGGTCATGCCGGGCGGGATCAGATCGTTAATCGGCAGGTCGAAGGCGACCACCGTGGCAAGGTGTCCGGGCTGGTTGAAGGTGGTGCGTAACGTAAAATAGTGCGCGTTCTGCCAGGCGAGATGGCGCAGCGGCGAGAACGTCTCGCGCTCATCAAGGGTATTAGCCTGCAGCAGCATTTCCGCGCGCCGCGACTCCACGACGCTGCTGATCGTTGACTCTTTGAAGCTCGAAGAGAGGTCCTTCAACGGCAGGGTGGAGACCAGGATCAGACTATTGTCCAGGCCGTTGAGATAGTACATCGACCACGGAATGGTCTCCGCGCCCCACAAAATATCGAGATAATCGGACATTTTCTGCGTCATTTCGAGGGTGGAGCTGTCATGGGAGCCAAAGATCAGGGCTTCGGTTTTACGCCGGGGTTTCTCCAGGTAGTAAACGTCCTGTTTTAAACGCGTCTCCTGCAGACCGCCGCTTGCGGTGTTGACTGAGGTGGCGGCGATATTGTCGTAGATCTGCCAGGTGGCATAGCGCCAGGCGTCAATGCGCTGGTGCAGAGCGTGGGAGACATCAACCACCTGATAGCTTTTCTCCTTCAGCCAGGCATTGACGGCGCTTTGGATCATCACCCCCATTGTCGCCAGCAGGACAATAACCATCAAAATGAAGAAGCGGCTGATGTTGCCGGGGATCAGGGAGAATTTTTTCGGGGTCATCTTGTGGCTGAACGACTCATCATTGTTTGTAAACAGGATGTAGCGCCAGAGTAACTGGCAACAAAGCAGATGCTGCTGGCAGTATAAAGGCTAATGGCGTAAATCCATACTACAGATTGGCGCCAGCGGTGCGATGCCGCCCAGGAATTATCTTAGAAACGAAGCGTAAATGAAACCGCGCCGGGAAGGTTAACCGGCGACGATATTGACGGAAACAAAAGGGAAGAATCGCACGAAATAACAAGACATTGGCAGAATATGCCCCACTGATGGCCTAATTGATTGATTAATAGTCGTTAGGGAATCATTAGCCGTAGCACAGATAAATTAAAGTTGTGTAAAGAAGGGTAAAAAAAACCGGATGCGAGGCATCCGGTTGAAATAGGGGTAAACAGACATTCAGAACTGAATGACGGTAATAAATAAAGTTAATGATGATAGCGACTCTTATTTTAGCCACCAATGATCATTTTGTTTTACCATTCAGTGCTATAGATATGCTGTCGTCTATCACTTTGATTATAAAAGGTTAAATATTTTTTTTGATGATTAGTGCGTATTTCCCTGACCATTTTGCGGTGAAAAAAGTTCCGCTGAATTTACAAATTGAAACATCTTGTGGGAACTTTGAAACATCTTAGAAGTTTTAGTATCATATTCTTGTTGGATTATTCTGCATTTTGCAGCACAATGAAATAGCCGACTGATTAGAAGGGTAATCAGTAAGCAGTGGCATAATAAAAGGCATATAACAAACAGAGGGTTAATAACATGAAAGTTAAAGTACTGTCCCTCCTGGTACCGGCTCTGCTGGTAGCAGGCGCAGCAAATGCGGCTGAAATTTATAACAAAGACGGCAACAAATTAGACCTGTACGGTAAAATTGACGGTCTGCACTACTTCTCTGACGACAAGAGCGTCGACGGCGACCAGACCTACATGCGTGTAGGCGTGAAAGGCGAAACCCAGATCAACGACCAGCTGACCGGTTACGGCCAGTGGGAATACAACGTTCAGGCGAACAACACTGAAAGCTCCAGCGATCAGGCATGGACTCGTCTGGCATTCGCAGGCCTGAAATTTGGCGACGCGGGCTCTTTCGACTACGGTCGTAACTACGGCGTAGTATACGACGTAACGTCCTGGACCGACGTTCTGCCGGAATTCGGCGGCGACACCTACGGTTCTGACAACTTCCTGCAGTCCCGTGCTAACGGCGTTGCAACCTACCGTAACTCTGATTTCTTCGGTCTGGTTGACGGCCTGAACTTTGCTCTGCAGTATCAGGGTAAAAACGGCAGCGTCAGCGGCGAAGGTACTTCTCCGACCAACAACGGTCGTGGCGCTCTGAAACAGAACGGTGACGGCTTCGGTACCTCTCTGACCTATGACATCTATGATGGCATCAGCGCTGGTTTCGCGTACTCGCACTCCAAACGTAACGGCGATCAGAATCGTTTGGATAAAGGCCGTGGCGACAACGCTGAAACCTACACCGGTGGTCTGAAATACGACGCCAACAACATTTACCTGGCGACTCAGTACACCCAGACCTACAACGCAACTCGTTTCAGCGGCAACGGAGAATCTGATTCTATTAGCGGTTTTGCTAACAAAGCACAGAACTTCGAAGTGGTTGCTCAGTACCAGTTCGACTTCGGTCTGCGTCCGTCCGTAGCTTACCTGCAGTCTAAAGGTAAGGACATCGAAGGTTACGGCGACCAGGACCTGCTGAAATATGTTGACGTTGGCGCGACCTACTACTTCAACAAAAACATGTCCACCTATGTTGACTACAAAATCAACCTGCTGGACGAAAACGATTTCACTCGTCGCGCTGGTATCTCTACCGACGACGTGGTTGCACTGGGCCTGGTTTACCAGTTCTAAGTTGCAAGCTGCTTAACAAAAAGGCGCCTCTGGCGCCTTTTTTTATGTCCGGTTTAACCTCGCTGGTATACTCTTGTCGCCCTGGTAAGAGGAGCCTCGATTAATGGATATGACTTTCTTTCGCGCCGCGCTGCTGGGCGCCTGCGTTCTGCTCTCTGGCTGCGATTCAGCTACCACTCCTGCGACCCCCACCGCGACGGCCACCGTGCTGGATGGCAAAACGATGGGCACCTTCTGGCGGGTCAGCGTCATTGGCGTGGATGAGGCAAAGGCCCAGGCGTTGCGCGCCAAGGTTCAGGCCCAGCTGGACGCCGACGATCGCCTGCTGTCGACCTGGAAAAACGACTCCGCGCTGATGCGCTTCAATCATGCCGCCACTACCGAACCCTGGCCGGTGAGCGAAGCGATGGCGGATATCGTCACCCTGTCGCTGCGGATTGGCGCCAAAACGCACGGCGCGATGGATATTACCGTGGGGCCGCTGGTCAACCTGTGGGGCTTTGGCCCGGATAAACAGCCGGTCACCACCCCGGATGCCGAGGCGATAGCCGCGGCGAAGGCGCGCACCGGCCTGCAGCATCTGCAGGTTATCAATCAGAGCGGCAGGCAGTTCCTGCAAAAAGATATTCCCGATCTGTTTGTCGACCTCTCCACTGTGGGAGAAGGCTATGCCGCCGACCACCTCGCGCGGTTGATGGAGCAGGAGGGGATCTCCCGCTATCTGGTGTCGGTGGGCGGAGCGCTGGTCAGCCGCGGGATGAACGGCGAAGGCAAGCCCTGGCGGGTAGCGATCCAGAAACCGACCGACCGCGAAAACGCCGTTCAGGCGATTGTCGACATCAATGGTCACGGCATCAGCACCTCCGGCAGCTATCGCAACTACTATGAACTCGATGGCAAACGCATCTCGCACGTTATCGATCCGCAGACCGGGCAGCCGATAACCCATAAGCTGGTCTCCGTGACCGTCATTGCGCCAACGGCGCTGGAGGCGGACGGCTGGGATACCGGACTGATGGTGCTGGGGCCGGAAAAAGCGCAGCAGGTGGTGCGCGAGGAGGGGCTGGCGGTCTACATGATCGTTAAAGAAGGAGAGGGTTTTAAAACCTGGATGTCGCCGCAGTTCCGCACTTTCCTTGTCGGCGAGAAAAATTAAAAAGCAAGATTGCGGGTTTTTTACTGCGGGCTTTACCACAGACTGAGGGTACACTTACAGCTGGAGACCCGTTATGAAACCGATAGTTGCCGATACCGATGATCGCCGCTGGCAGGCGGTCTGCGAACGTGATACCCGGGCCGATGGTCAGTTCGTCTTTGCGGTACTGACCACCGGCATCTGCTGTCGTCCCTCCTGCCGCTCGCGGCGCGCGCGGCGAGAAAACGTACGCTTTTTTGCCGACGTCGCCGCCGCCGTGGCGGCGGGATTCCGCCCCTGCAAACGCTGCCAACCGGATAAAGACTACCCGCAGCAGCAAAGGGTCGACAAAGTGGCGCAGGCCTGTCGGCTGCTGGAGCAGGACGCGCCCCTGACCCTCGAGGCGCTGGCAGGCCAGCTGGCGATGAGCCCGTTTCATTTCCACCGTTTATTTAAATCCGTCACCGACATGACCCCTAAAGCCTGGCAACAAGCGTGGCGGGCGCAGCGCCTGCGGGAAGCGCTGGAGCAGGGGATACCGGTGACCCGCGCCGCGCTGGCGGCTGGTTTTCCCGACAGCAGCAGCTATTATCGCCAGGCCGACGCAGCGTTAGGGATGACAGCCAGCCAGTTTCGCCGCGGCGGCGCCGCCACCGTGGTAACCTGGACCACGGGCGACTGCGCGCTGGGTCGTTGCCTGGTGGCGCAGAGCGAGCGCGGCGTCTGCGCGGTGCTGCCGGGTGATAACGATGCGGCATTGCTCGACGACCTGCGCCGGCGCTTTCCCAATGCCGAGCTGCGTGAAGGCGACCCCGATTTTTGTCAGCAGATGGCCGAGATTTTCGCCCACCTCGACGACAGCCGGCGGCCGGTATCGCTGCCGCTGGATCTGCAGGGCACCGCGTTTCAGCTGCAGGTCTGGCAGGCGCTGCGGCAGATCCCGGTGGGCGAGACCCGCAGCTACCGCCAGGTGGCAGAGCATATTGGCCAGCCGCGGGCGGTAAGAGCCGTGGCCGGCGCCTGCGCGGCGAATTCGCTGGCGGTGATTGTTCCCTGCCACCGGGTGGTGCGTGAAGATGGCGCCCTGTCCGGTTATCGCTGGGGAACGGCGCGAAAAGCGCAGCTGCTGGCGCGCGAGGCCCAACATGAGGAGGAGTAATGCTCGATCTGTTTAGCGATACCCCACCGTGGCAGGAGCCGCTGGCCCCCGGCGCGGTGGTGCTGCGGCGATTTGCCCGCGAACGCGCCCCGGCGCTGCTGCAGGCGATAGCCGACGTCGCCAGTCAGTCGCCGTTTCGCCAGATGGTCACGCCGGGCGGGTACACCATGTCGGTCGCCATGACCAACTGCGGCGCGCTGGGCTGGACTACCGATCGCCACGGCTATTTGTACGCCCCGGTCGACCCGGTAACCGATCAAACCTGGCCGCCGATGCCTGCCGTATTTCATGAACTGGCGCTGGCGGCGGCCGCCGCCGGCGGCTATCCGGAGTTTTCCCCCGACGCCTGTTTGATTAACCGCTATTGTCCTGGCGCAAAACTGTCGTTGCATCAGGATAAAGATGAACAGGATCTGCGGGCGCCGATTGTCTCGGTCTCGCTGGGCTTGCCGGCCATCTTTCAGTTTGGCGGCTTGCAACGCAGCGACCCGCTGCAGCGGCTGCTGCTGGAGCATGGCGATGTGGTGGTCTGGGGCGGCGAGTCGCGCCTGTTTTATCATGGCATTCAGCCGCTGAAAGCGGGGCATCATCCGGAAACGGACGATTGTCGTTACAATCTCACCTTCCGACAGGCGGGTGGTCGCCAGTATTAAAATAAGAATTATTCTTGATGTCATCGGCGAGCCGTTTAAACTGCTGGCTGTTTTGCTTTTGCGGATAGCCTGTTATGGAACTTCTCTCTCTCGTCTGGCGCCAGTACCGCTGGCCGTTTCTGGGCGTTATTGCTCTCAGCCTGCTCAGCGCCGCGCTGGGTATCGGCTTAATCGCTTTCATTAACCTGCGTCTGATTACCTCTGTCGATACCTCGCTGCGGGTCCTGCCGGAGTTTCTTGGTCTGCTGGGGCTGCTGATGGCGGTGACCCTGGGTTCGCAGCTGGCGCTAACCACCCTCGGCCACCATTTTGTCTATCGTCTGCGCGGTGAGTTTGTTAAACGCATCCTCGATACCCAGATTGAACAAGTAGAGAAGATCGGCAGCGCGTCGCTGCTTGCCGGGCTGACCAGCGATATCCGCAATATCACCATCGCCTTTGTGCGCCTGCCGGAGCTGGTGCAGGGGATCATTCTCACGTTCGGCTCCGCGGCCTACCTCGCCTGGCTGTCAGGAAAAATGATGCTGGTGACGGCGCTGTGGATGGCGCTCACCATCTGGGGCGGCTTTGTGCTGGTCTCGCGGGTGTACAAACATATGGCCAGCCTGCGCGAAACGGAAGATAAACTGTATCACGACTATCAGACGGTGCTGGAGGGGCGTAAAGAGCTGACCCTCAACCGCGAGCGCGCGGAGTATGTGTTTAACCAGCTCTACCTCCCGGACGCCCGGGAGTACCGGCACCATATCGTTCGCGCCGATACCTTCCACCTCAGCGCGGTCAACTGGTCGAATATTATGATGCTTGGCGCCATCGGGCTGGTGTTCTGGATGGCCAACAGCCTCGGCTGGGCCGATACCGCCGTGGCGGCGACCTATTCCCTGACGCTGCTGTTTCTGCGCACGCCGCTGCTCTCCGCCGTCGGCGCGCTGCCCACGCTGCTCAGCGCCCAGGTGGCGTTTAACAAGCTGCGTCAGTTCTCCCTCGCCCCGTACCGGGCCGACTTTCCCCGGCCGCAGGCGCATCCTGACTGGCAGACGCTGGAGCTGCGCGATGTCACCTTCCATTATCCGGACCAGCGCTTTGCGGTAGGGCCGCTTAATCTGACGCTGAAGCGCGGCGAGCTGGTGTTTCTGATAGGCGGCAACGGCAGCGGCAAGTCAACGCTGGCGATGCTCCTGACCGGCCTGTACCAGCCAATATCCGGTCAGATCCTCGTCGACGGCCAGCCGCTGGCGGCGGAGAGGCCAGAGGAGTACCGCAAACTGTTTTCCGCAGTGTTTACCGACGTCTGGCTGTTTGACCGCCTGCTCGGGCCGCAGGGCGAGGAGGCCGATCCGGCGCTGGTGGCGACATGGCTGGAGCGTCTGCAAATGGCCCACAAGCTGCAGCTGGAGAACGGAAAAATCGCCGACCTGCGGCTGTCGAAAGGGCAGAAGAAGCGCGTGGCGCTCCTGCTGGCGCTGGCCGAGTCCCGGGACATCATTCTGCTGGATGAATGGGCGGCGGATCAGGATCCACATTTCCGCCGCGAGTTCTACCAGGTCCTGCTGCCGCTGATGCAGCAGATGGGCAAAACCGTGTTCGCCATCAGCCATGACGATCACTACTTCCAGCACGCCGATCGTCTGCTGGAGATGCGCGCCGGCCAGCTCGCCGAACTTACCGGCGAAGAGCGGGAACAGGCTTCCCGCGATGCGGTGGCCCGTACGGCCTGACAATCGCCACGCGCCCGGTGAAAAGCCCGGGCGCCGCTGAAATTTTCAGCGTCTACATCGTTGACGGTTATTATTTCCCCCTCCTCGCGCTATGCTTAAGGCTTCCGGCCCGCAGGCCGGCTCACCATTCTCAAAAGGATTGCCCGATCGATGTCCGTTTTGCATAAAAAAAGCGCCCGCTTGCGTGACGAAGAGCGCGCCCGTCTGATTTGGCTCTTGAGCACCGATAAAGCGGTGACTTCCGCGCTGCTGGGCAAACTGACGCTGGCTGAACGATATGATGAAGGGACGCTGGCCGATGACCTGGCCGAAGTGGAAATGCTGGTCTCGCATCTGCCGCCGCCGGATCTCGCCGATGCGCTGGAAGCGCTTCCCTATGACGCCCGCACCGCGCTATGGTGCCTGGTGCCCGACGATAAACGCGGCGAAGTGCTGCTGGAGGCCTCAGAGAACGTCTGGGGCGACCTGATCGACAAGATGAGCGACCCCGAGCTGCTGCAGGCCATGCAGCCGCTGGATATCGATGAACAGGTTTACCTGCTGCAGCATCTGCCGCGCAACCTGACCGGACGGCTGCTGGCGACCCTGCCGGCCGAGAAGCGCGCCCGTATTCGCCAGATTATGCGCTACGCCGACAACAGCGTCGGGTCGATCATGGAGTTTGAGGTCATTACGGTGCGACCGGAGGCCACCCTGGCGGCGGTGCAGCGCTATCTGCGGCGTCTCGGTAAAATGCCGGAAAACACCGATAAGCTGTTCGTTACCACCCGTAACAAGCTGCTGCTCGGCGAGCTGGAGCTGCAGACCATTCTGCTCAATGATGCGCAGAAGCGGGTGGGGGAGGTGATGGAGGGCGACCCGGTCACCTTTCAGCCGCACGAAGAGGCCGAGAAGGTGGCGCGCACCTTCGAACGCGACGACTTACTCAGCGCCGCCGTCATTGATGCCGACGGCAAGCTGATCGGGCGCCTGACCATCGATGAGATCGTCGATGTGGTTTATGAAGAAACCGATAACGATCTGCGGCGGATGGGCGGCCTGAGCGATGAAGAGGATGTCTTCGCCCCGGTCAGCAAAGCGGTGAAAACCCGCTGGGCATGGCTGGCGGTCAATCTGTGTACGGCGTTTATTGCTTCCCGGGTCATCGACGGCTTCGAACACACCATTTCACAGCTGGTGGCGCTGGCCTCGCTGATGCCGATCGTCGCCGGGATTGGCGGCAACACCGGCAACCAGACGATCACCATGATCGTCCGGGCGATGGCGCTGCAGCAGATCCAGCCCGGCAGCTTTACCTTTCTGATCCTGCGTGAAATGGGGGTCGCGCTGATTAATGGCCTGGTGTGGGGCGGGATTATGGGGGCCATCACCTGGTGGCTGTATGACGATCCGCAGCTCGGCGGGGTGATGACGCTGGCCATGATGCTCAACCTGCTGATGGCGGCAATGATGGGCGTGATAATCCCGATGGTCATGGTGAAGCTGGGGCGCGACCCGGCGGTCGGCTCCAGCGTAATGATCACCGCCATCACCGACACCGGCGGCTTCTTTATTTTTCTGGGTCTGGCGACGCTGTTTCTAATGTAGCCTGCGCTTTTGCCCGCAGGCGGCGGGGGATGATCGCCATCGCGACAATCCCCGCCAGTACACCGATCGCCAGATTGCTGGTTCCCACCGTCGCGGCGACGGTCACCAGCATCACCAGCGTTTCCGGCCACGGATTACGCGCCAGCTCGCCCGGGCGAATGCTGTGCCAGCTAAAGGTCTTCACCGCCACGATCACCATCACCCCGGCCAGAACCGCCATCGGGATCTTCGCCATCACCTGGCTGAGCGCTGTCACCAGCAGGAGCAGCACCAGGCCGGCGATTACCGTTGAGAGGCGGCTGCGGGCCCGGCCCATTTCCACGTTCACGATAGTCTGGCCGATCATCGCGCAGCCGGCGATGCCGCCATAGCAGCCGGCAAGGATATTGGCGATACCCAGCCCGGCGCTTTCCCGCGATTTGTTCGACGAGGTATGAGTGAGATCATCCACCAGCTTAGCCGTCAGCAAGGACTCCATCAGGCCGACAAAGGCGATGCTGAGGGCGCACGGCCAGATTATCTGCAGGGTGGTCAGGTTCAGGGGAACGGTCAGGGCGGTGAACCCCGGCAGGCCGCCGCTCATTGACCCTTCATCGCCGACGGTCGGCAGCTGCTGGCCGGTGGTCGCGGTATAGAGGGTGAGCGCGACGATGGCGATCAGCGGCGCCGGGATAGCCTTAATAACGCGCGGCGCCCACAGGACGATAAGCAGCGTCAGGACGAACAGGCCAACGATTAGCGGTTGTCGACTCCAGAAATGCGGCACCTGAGCAAAGAAAATCAGGATCCCAAGGGCGTTGACGAACCCGGTCATCACCGCCGGGGGAATAAAGCGCATCAGGCGCGCCATGCCGCACAGACCAAACAAAATTTGAATAATACCCGCCAGAATGACAGCCGGTAAAATGTACCCCACGCCGTGCTGATGCACCATCGGGCCAATCACCAGCGCCACCGAGCCCGCGGCGGCGGTGACCATCGCCGGGCGTCCGCCGAAGACTGACATCGCCAGGCAGAGCACCACCGAAGCAATCAGGCTTACCTGCGGGTCAACGCCGGCAATGACTGAAAACGAAATCACTTCAGGGATGAGCGCCAGGGCGGTGAGCACGCCGGCCAGCACTTCGCGCGTCAGTAAAGACGGGGAGCGGAGGATGGGACGCAGGTTGCCGGAAGCGGCGGGGTCAGAAACTGGGGGCATAAAAAAAGTTCGCAGCTTATAAAAAAAGAGGGAGCGGTGTCAGGCCCTGCTTCCGTGCGGTCTGTCACAAAACCAGGGATGATAGCGCGGAATCTGTCAGCGCACCAGTACAAAAAGTGATTTGGTGTATACATTTATTAAACATTTTTATAACGGATCTCAAAACAGAACTTAAAATTTAAACAATATTTAAATTTTTGAGCTTCGGTGGTAACGTGAGGGGTGAGAATCGTATCACCTGCGCTAAATAAAAACAGCGAGTAAAGTAAGGCTCAAATCCGATGAATAAAAAGATGGCCGTACCACGCTCACAGGCGGTTGGTCCCAACAGCACTCGGACCAACACCCGCCATGAGCAAGAGACGGATGTATTGTTGATTGGCGGCGGCATTATGAGCGCCACACTGGGAACCTGGCTGCAGGAGCTTGAGCCAGACTGGTCTATTACCATGGTTGAGCAGATGTCCAGCGTGGCGGAAGAGAGCTCAAACGGGTGGAATAATGCGGGTACCGGCCACGCGGCGCTGATGGAGCTGAACTACACGCCGCAGACCGCCAACGGCATCAATATCGACAAAGCGGTCGACATCAACGAAGCCTTCCATATCTCGCGTCAGTTCTGGGCGCATCAGGTGACGCGCGGCGTCCTGAACAAACCAAAATCTTTCATTAACAGCGTGCCGCACATGAGCTTTGTGTGGGGCGAAGATAACGTCAACTTCCTCCGTGCGCGCTACGCGGCGCTGCAGCAAAGTGAACTGTTCCGCGGTATTCGCTATTCTGAAGACCATCAGCAGATCAAAGCCTGGGCGCCGCTGGTGATGGAAGGCCGCGACCCGCTGCAAAAGGTCGCCGCCACTCGCTCAGAAGTGGGAACCGACGTCAACTATGGTGAAATTACCCGCCAGCTGATCGCCGGTCTGCAAAAGCATGATAATTTCTCCCTACAGCTGGGCACCGTGGTGCGTCGCTTCAAGCGCAACGCCGACAAGAGCTGGACGGTCACCCTGGCGGATGCCGACAATCGTCGTCAGAAGCGGGTCATTAAAGCTAAATTTATCTTTATCGGCGCCGGCGGCGCAGCGCTGACCCTGCTGCAGGAGACCGGCATTCCGCAGGCCAAAGAGTATGCGGGCTTCCCGGTCGGCGGCCAGTTCCTGGTCTGCGAAAATCCGGAGGTGGTGAACCACCATCTGGCGAAGGTCTACGGTCAGGCCGAAGTGGGCGCGCCGCCGATGTCGGTGCCGCACATCGATACCCGTATTATCGACGGTAAACGCGTGGTGCTGTTCGGACCATTCGCCACCTTCTCGACCCGTTTCCTGAAGAACGGTTCGCTGTGGGATCTGCTGGCCTCGACGAATACCTCAAATATTTTGCCAATGCTCAACGTCGGCCTGGACAACTTCGATCTGGTAAAATATCTGATTAGCCAGGTGATGCAGAAAGATAAAGATCGTCTGGCCGCGCTGTGCGAATATTATCCGGAAGCGCGGAAAGAGGACTGGCGGTTGTGGCAGGCCGGTCAGCGCGTGCAGATCATTAAGCGCGACGCGAAGAAGGGCGGGGTACTGCGCCTGGGCACCGAAGTGGTCAGCGATGATGAAGGCACCGTCGCGGCGCTTCTCGGCGCGTCGCCAGGGGCCTCCACCGCGGCGCCTATCATGCTGCAGCTAATGGAAAAAGTGTTTAAAGATAAAGTCAATTCGCCGGAATGGCAGGCCAAGCTGAAGGCGATCATCCCAACCTACGGTATTCGTCTTGACGGCAACCCGGCGGAGATCGAGAAAGCGCTGGCGTGGACCAGTGAAGTGCTGGAGCTGAAATATGAGCCAGCCGGGGCGGTGGATGAGGTACCGCAGGCGGAGCTGAAGCCGCTGAGCGGCGGCAAGCCGATGGCGGATATCGCGCTCTGATAAACGCTCTGACAAAAACGGCAGCCTGCGGGCTGCCGTTTTTTATTGCCGTTTGCGCTGTTCGCCTTAGCGGACGACAGCGTTGCCGATAGTCTCGTCGGCGCGCCAGATGCGATATTTCACATCGACATTGCTCGGCGTGTATACCACGATCGGCAGTTTGCTGTTGTAGCGCAGCATGGCGTCATCCCCGAGGCCGGCAGTGACAAATTTCTTCTCTTTTTTGCCGTCCGGGCAGGCCATCATGGTGGATACCGGGCCGCTCAGCTTCTCAAAGACATAGTAATCATAGCCCCAGCCTTCCAGGGTTTTACTTTCCAGTTCCCCGCCGAGACGATGATGGTTGCAGTCGACTTCCAGCGTCTGGCCGATCATCAGCTCAACCTTGAGCGCCGACTCATCCTGCTGCTGCGGCAGCTGAATAACCTGACGCTTCATGCCTTTTTCCGCTTTCGGGAACGGCGCGACTTTTTCCAGCGGCTGGTCTGCGGCCAATGCGCCAGCGGACATGCAGGCGGCGGTCAGCAGAGAAACGGCTAGCGTAGTGATTTTTTTCACGGTTGATCATCCTTTATTTTCGTTCCTGACAGAGATAGCCTATCATCACTCAGCTGAATGTTAAGATTTATTTACCAATTTTTGCAAAATGAATAGTGTTATCTACTGGTAAGACATCGGCCGCGCAGAGCGCAACAGAGGCGCTGGCGGGCCGCCAGCCCCCTGCCGGGAAAGCTATTCATTACGGCTATTTTTCGCTTCCTCAATAAACTCTTCATCGATTTCATCGGTATTGCCGGCATGTTCTCGTCCCGACAGCAGGTTCCAGCAGGCGATAAACAGGGCGGCGATCAGCGGCCCGATCACGAAGCCGTTGATACCGTAGATCTCCATGCCGCCCAGAGTGGCGATAAGGATCAGATAGTCCGGCATCCTGGTATCCTTGCCCACCAGCAGTGGACGCAGAATGTTATCCACCAGGCCAATCACAATCACAAAGAAGCCGACGATAAAGGCGCCCTGCCACAGTTGGCCGGTGGCGAAGAGGTAGATGGCCGCTGGCACCCAGATAATGGCCGAGCCCACCGCCGGGATAAGCGACAGAAACGCCATCAGCGCTCCCCAGAGAATGCTGCCGTCCAGACCGGCGATCCAGAAGGTAAAGCCACCCAGCGCCCCCTGCGCCAGCGCCACGGCGACGGTACCTTTTACCGTGGCGCGGGCCACAGCGGCGAATTTAGCGAACAAATGCTGCTTCACATAGCTTGATAACGGTAGAGACTCGAGGATCAACAGCACCAGATAAGGTCCATCCTTCAGCAGGAAAAACAGCAGATACAGCATGATGCCGAAGCTGACGGTGAAGCCAAAAGTCCCTTTGCCAATCAGAAACGCGCTGCCGGCCAGATACTGACCGCCTTTCAGAGCGGCATCAGAGAGCTGCTGCTGGATCTGCTGCGCGCTATCAAGGTTATGATCGGCGAGGAAGCTTCTGGCCCAGCCGGGGAGATGGGCGAACAGGCTGGCGACCACCGTCGGAAACTGGGTGTCGTTATGCTGCAGTTTGCTGTACACCAGATTGAGCTCGTAGGCCAGCGAGGAGAGAATGATAGCCAGCGGCGTAAAAACGATAAGACAGATAATGACGATGGTCATCAGCGCCGCGAGGCCATTGCGCTCGCCGAGGCGGGTACGGATCTTGTTTTTGACCGGATTAAAAATCACCGCGAGGATCGCAGCCCAAAGGATGGCGGAATAATAGGGTGAGAGAACATCAAAAAAGGCCAGGGTTACAATGAAGACGATAAGGATGAAAAATCCTTTGGTAAGTCCATTAACTCTCATGTTATCCGCTCCTGCTTATGAGTCATACGGTCGAATAATAGATGCTACGACGTAATTTACCATCAGGATAGTCGTACATCTTCACGATACGTTGAAGAAAGGGCACAAATTAAGCAAGCGGGCGGCAACAGGGGAAAGAGGCATAAAAAAACCAGCCTTAAAAGGCTGGTTTCTGTGGAGTTTTTGGTCGGCACGAGAGGATTTGAACCTCCGACCCCCGACACCCCATGACACCGCTTTCAAAACGCTGAAAGGCCCACCGTTGCTGGTGGCGCGGGGTATTCGTATGTATAAACAAACAGTGCTTTTTTTGCAAAATCTGCGCTATATACATCAATGAGTTAGGGGATAGTTTCTCCCCATGAAATTCGTCGTTAACCTGCCTTAATCTCGCCATGGGGAACCACAACCCAATCTATATGGTTTTGCGTATAGATCTTTGTCGACTTTGCATCGCTATGTGCCATTCGCCCTTGTGGATCTATTCCCTGCAGATCGAAAAGGTGAGCGGCCAACGCTCGGATTTCGTGAAAGGTTGGTCTTTCATCCATTGGCATTTTGTCGCAGAGACCCAACTTGTCACGTACCGCAGAAAATGACCGGCTTAAATAATCCGGCGCAACTTGGGTAGGGTGGGAAACCTCTTTGCTGCGTTTAACCTGCCGCTCAGGAATCCGATGAACGACAAACGGGCTGGCCACGTTATCGCGGCTTTCGTCAATGATCCGTTTCAATTCTTCCCCGATCGGGATTGCGACATGCGAGGCCTCTTTCTTCTGTACTTTCTGGCGGTGGATGTACAGCGTGCCATAAACCCCGTTTTCCGGCTGCGCCAGCCATACACACCCGCAGACTCCATCCTTTGGCTTACTGATTGAATAACGGATTCGTGACACTTCAAGGCGCGCGTGCGTCGTCTGCAATGCTAAATCCATCGCGGTGCGTAACCAGGGCTCGGCGGCCCGCCGAATGGCTTTAAAGTTATCGAGTGAAAGACGCTGGCGTTTCTTCTCTTCGGTTCTTCGCATTTTTTTGCGTGTAGCAGGATTATCAAACATCAATGATTCATCGACCGCATACGAGAACAATTTTTTAAGGAAGCTGACCTTCCGGTTTTGTACGTTCGCTGATGAATCTGAGTGGTAATGTTTTATGTAGGCGTTCACATGCTCCAGCTCAATATCGCAAGCTGGTATGTTGTTAAAGAATTCCTTCACCCTTAGTGCGTCGTTGTTCCAGTCATCAAGCGTATTTTGCGACGGACGTTCATTTTCAATCGCACGCGCCATGATGTGATCAACATGCTCGGCAAATGGTTTAGCCTCACCCGATGCGCCGCCAGAATCACGGATAAGCAATTCAACTGACGGAGCATTTGCCTGCCGCATTCTGAGGTTGTATTCGCGCGCAATAGCGATGGCTATAGCCCGATCTTTCCCTATGTTCTTTTTCTTCCCTGTAATTAAGGTGAATTTATAAACGCCGCGATCTTTATCAAATATTAGATAATCAGGTAGATGGCGGTATTCTCTTTTTCTTGGCCTTGCTGCCATGATTAACCCTCACTGATAAGCTGGCGAACCGCATGATTAACCATCGAGTCGACCCCCCATTTTTCAGATTCGAAGACGAAAACAGAGCCGTCGACGATTTTACCTGTGAGTAGGCCATTTTCGACCCAACGTTTAATGGTTCGATTATCTGGAATAGAGTCTTTGGTAAATTCGCGTTTTCCCCATTGACTCGCTTTCATAAGTTTTGCCATGGCAGGATCTCCATACAGCCCGGCTGCACCCGGGCGTGAGGTTTATTCTTCGGTGCTGGTGGCGGGAATAAGCTTTTGCCAGATTGCGGACACGTATTTTGCCTGGTGGCGAGCATCGGCCAGTGCATCGTGGGCTACACCATCAAATGGCATCTTGCGCTTAGGGTCGAAACCAAGTTGTTTGCCGAGCAACACCATGGTGCGCACGTCGCAGTCGTTCCAGAATTGCCACGGGCAGGTTTGGCCGGCGCGGTCGTAGGCTGAGCGTAAAATCACATTGTCAAAGTTAGAACCATTACCCCAGACTTTCAGATATCGTGGGTTGTCAGAGTGACGGCTGATAAATGAACTCAACTCAGAGAGAGCAAATGCAATGCTTCTGGTATCGTCAGTACAAATAGCTGCTCGGGCCTCTGATGATTGTTTGAGCCACCACAGGATAGTATCACCGTCAGGTGTCGCGCCCTGATCCATAGCACTGGCGAGGTTAACGGCCATATAAAACTCTGCGCCCAACTCACTGCTTTTCGGGGCGAAGAATACAGCGCCGATCGCGACGATTGGTGCAGCAGGTTTATTGCCCATAGTTTCGAGGTCGATCATTAAATGGTTCACGCTAATTTTTCTCCTTTTTCTGCGCTGCAGCTAACATAGCCGCCAGCGCTGTGTTTTGATCCATTGCTTCAGTTAGTGCGGCGTAGGTAACGTCCAGACGAGTAGCGGTATCGCGCATTAACTTCGCTGATGCTGGTGGCAAATCTTGTGATGCGGCATGTGCAGCCGCAACGAGGTCTTTTACTTTTACGTGTGCCATTAGCGCCGCTCCACCAGCTGGTTAAAGCGATTCATGAACATGCCGTAAGACTGCCCAGGGCGGACAGGATTAATGACGAATTGGTCAGTGGGAATAATTCCGTCGAGCATAGGCCAGTGAGTTCCGTCGTCGATCTCGAAATCACGGCGTTCGCTGGCCAGCATTACTAAGTCAGCATATTTAACGGTTGGGTGCTTCTCCACCGGCAGACCAAACTTTTTGCGTATCGCCGCATCAACACGTGCTTCTATAACCTGGTAGTCGGGCAGTAATCGCTTGAGCGGCGCAGGGATGTCTTGCATATAAGCCTCTGCCGCGTCATGCAGTAAAGCCTCGAGTGCGAATTCCTGAGGTACCAGGTGGCTAACCAGAACGCTATGCTGTCCAACGCTGTAGAACTCCGGCAGATGGCCGGCAAAGCGGCAGATGTGCGAAAGGGCTGTTGCAATGTCCTCAATGACGATAGCGTCCTCTTGAATATCGTTATAATTAAAGTGCTTGCCAGACAGTGTTTGAATAAAGCTCATCGTATTTCTCCGTTTAATAGCGCTCTGCACAGCGCTGAATTTTGGGTGTAGAAATCCCTCGCCAGGTGGCGATTAATTGCAGGATTACGCTTTAATAAATCCCCGCGGCGCCGGGGATTTAATGGAGAGCAATCAGGCTTTGAAGTTGCCGATAAAGGTTTCTACTGGCTTGCCGTCGAACTTACCAGTCAGCAGATCGCGGAACTCATTAGCAATAGCTTCTTCCTGGGCTTCCAGCTGGACGATACGCAGGACGAATACCGGGTCAGAACTTTTCAGCAGACTATTGCGCAGGCTGAATGCACGTTCGCCGAGTCCTTCATACGGCACACATTTGAACTCGAACGCTACCGGCATCACGTCTTTACTGCTGGCTTCGATACTCTGCATCAGCGATTTTTTGCCACTGAAATCACCATCCTCATGATCGGAGGCGTTAGTTTGCTGAATGGTGACGCGGCGAACTGCCTGTGCTGCCTGGGCGATTTTCATCGTGTTGCCGTAGGCATCGAAGGCAATAAGGTAATCGCTCCAGTCTTCCAGCCATTCGGCGATTTGCTTCTGATTGAGGTGATCGCCGTTGATCGACAGCAGCGCGCGGAACGGTGCGGTTTTTTTCAGTTTGATCGAAGCGACATTATCAGCGTGGCCGGGATTATCAAGCGTGCCAATGTTGAAGATGGAGCGCGCCAGCATGTTATCGGCATCGATAAAGCAACGGGCTTTTTCGTCTTCCCGGGCATAACCAACGGAGTAGCGAACGAAATCGTCAATGCTGGTTGTGTCCATGGCACCGCGGAAACGGAAGCGCTCAAGAGCAAAACGCTCCAGACTTTCAACGTTGGTGTCTTGTGGTAGTAGGGCGGTCGGGCAGGCTAAGCCGTGGATATCGTTCAGGTGATAACCGGAAAGCACCAGGTCTTTAACCTGCTGAAAAGTACCGCTGTCTAACTGAGACATATAAATTCCTTATTAACTGATTAGCGAAGTGATATCAGTGAATTTGTGCGCGCGGTTCACTGAGCCGCTTTAAGCTTTCCGTCCACCGTGCCGGTGATTCCGAAGAGTTGCCCCTGATCCTCCTGCAGGATGGTGAGCTTGCCGCCCTTGTTAACCCACATTGGTGTTTCGGTGGTGTCCTCTTCCGACGCTTTGCCGCGGGGAGTTGGAGTGCTGTAGTTCAGCTTGTGCTTAATTTTGACGCGCTTCTCTTCAACAGAGTTGCCCATACGCTCAAAATCAAAGGTGAGGACAACTTTGCCTTTGTTGCCGTTGTTCAGAACGCCGAGCGCGGTGGTATTTAGAGCCGCCGCAATCTTGTTCATGAATACGCCGGCGTCCAGTTCGCCCAGGAAATCGGGCACTACTGTCATGCGATCATTACTCATGGTTTTACCCTCTCGAAAGGCGGCTGCCACCGCCGGGAATTTCTTCATACACAACAGGGAAGAGCACCAGTTCAGAGCCTGAAGGAGAGAGGGTCCACGCTTTGAACTCGGATCCGGGCAGGGTTAGTTCCCGGTGCCGGTGGTGCTCTTCCCTGTTGTGTAAAAAAAGGGCCCATCGAAGAGACTGGGCAAAGACTACACACAGCAATTCGAGTTGTGGCGGTGGTGCCTCCACCTGCCGGACCGGCCAGAACCGGCGACGCTACACCACAAGAAACGTATTCATTTCAAAAGTTGAAATAAAAACTTGTTGGCCTCGTCACGTGCGCAGAGCCGCATTACCACAACGGTGAGAGCACTGTTTACCTGCTTTACCGCGTCGCGTCTCACGCAGTCCGATAATCAGCAATGCTCTCGCCTGTTGTGCCCTTAAAAAGCTGGCTGTCACCCTCAAGGGGAAAGTGAGCAGCCAGAACAGGGATCACGTCTTATTGCTTTGGCCTGCTTTTAACCACATCAGGCGCGGTGGTTTGGTGTCGACAGAAAAAAATCTAACTTAACTTAGTTTACTGGTCAAGTGAAAACATCAAACTAAACTTAGCTTGATGCTTAGAGGAAGAGCGGGAAGGGATTAGAGTTCGTACTGAACGCCTTTAACTACGCCAATAATGAGGCAGTTACCATTGATCGGGATGTTGGGGTAGCGAGGATTTAGTGGGACTAAAAATTTTTGTGGGCCATCAATGACCAGTTTTTTAACAGTCGCTTCGTTAGTGCCATCAATACGCGCAACAACAATCTTGCCATGAAGAGGTTCGGCATCTGGATCAACAATAACGGTTGCCCCTTCAGGGATTGTTGGGAGGCCATTTGGATTGGTCATTGAATCCCCTTTGACCTCTAAAGCGAACGAGCTATCCCCAATGCGTAGTGATGTTTCAACCCATTTATCAACATCACTGAATAAATCAGCGGCCTTACATTCCGTAAACTGCCCAGCTTGAACCCAGGAAATCACGGGCACACGCCTCATTTTAGTTATGAGGGTACCTTCAAATTCAGTGCCGTAAAGAATGTAATCTATTGATGTATTGAAGAATTTAGCCAGCTTAACCAGCGATTCTCCGTTTGGGATATTCACATCCTTTTCCCAATAACCCACCGCTACGTCACTAACCCCGCAGAACTTACCAAGTTCTTTTTGAGAGGTTTTTGTAACCCTGCGTAGGGCTTTAATGCGCTGACCAACCGTTTCCATGAAAGCACCAAATTTAAAAAAGACTAAGTAATCTTAGTTTTTATTGACCAAAGTTAGATTGGTTATTAATATCTAACTAAACTTAGCTAAGGAGGCTTCATGACAACCGACGAGATTGAACAACATTTCGGCAGCACTGAGAAAGTTGCCGAATTTTTTGGCATCACCAGTGAGGCCGTTTACCAGTGGCGTAATCGCCCCGGACGCTTAATCCCTAAAGGACGAGCTGCTGAAGCTGCGTATCGAACTGCTGGTGAACTGGAATTCAACCCAGAACGTTATGGCAAGAATACAACGCCTAACGATCAGAAATAACCACAGAAGGGAGGACCTAGCCGTGGGTATAGAACCTGAATGGAAAGTAGATAAGCAGCCAGCCTGGCTGGTGGCCGCAATCAAAAAAACGATCACCGAGCTTCCTGGCGGATATTCAGAAGCTGCTGAGTGGTTGGGTGTGACCGAGAACGCGCTGTTTAACCGGCTGCGTACCGATGGCGATCAGATCTTCCCGCTCGGTTGGGCGATGGTGCTTCAACGTGCTGGTGGTTCAAACCACATAGCGAACGCTATTGCACGTCACTCGAACGGTGTTTTTGTGCCATTGGCTGATGTTGAAGAGATTGAAAACGGCGATATCAACCAGCGTCTCATGGAGTCAGTTGAGTGGATCGGCAGGCATTCACAATACGTTCGTAAAGCTACCGCTGACGGCGTTATTGATGCTCAGGAACGCGCCCAGATCGAAGAGAACAGCTATCAGGTGATGGCTAAGTGGCAGGAACATTTGACGCTGCTTTTCCGTGTGTTTTGTGCGCCGGAAAAGAGTGACGCCCGCGAGTGTGCAGCTCCGGGCGTCGTGGCGAATAAATCAATGTGTATGGAGAAATCCGCATGAGCAATTTAACCGCAAATAATCAGCGTTCGCAACTTCGCGCATTGCCAGTTCGCGGTGGTAAAGGCGTTATTGCGTATTGCTATGCCGTAAGAATACCGGGCGGATGGGCCCAGGTTAACCACAGCTTTACCGAATGGGCTGTGGGGGACTTTATTGCAAAGGGAGGGAAGCCGAATGACGCAGCAGATCAATAATCCATTCAAAAAGGCGATAACTCCTGCGGTTATTAACGGCATTGTCACAATGAGTAGCCGTGAAATAGCTGAGCTAACAGGAAAAAAACACGGCCATGTCTTGAGGGATATTCGAGCATACATAGGAGCAATTCTTCAAATCGAAGAAGGAATGGAACCTCGAAGCCTTGAATGGTCGGATCAAGGGGGTATGCAAGTTGTTGGAGACACCCCTGTTGGCGGCGTTACTCTTTCGGAAGAAACGAACTGGCAGAATGGTCAGCGCTATCCTGTTTATCTTTTGGATAAGTCAGCAACGTTAACCATTATCGCTGGTTACAACATTGCATTAAGAAAACGGATCATTGATCGCTGGCAAGAGCTGGAAGAATTATCAGCTAGGCCGCTCGTACCTCAAACCTTGGCTGAAGCCCTGCGTCTGGCTGCCGATATGGCAGAACAGAATGCCGCTCTGGAAGACAAAGTGAAGCAGGACGCGCCAAAAGTGGCTTTCGTTAACCACTACGTTGAAGCCGGCGGCGCCAAAAGTCTGCGTGAAACCGCAAAAATCCTGAACATGCCGGAAAAGGCCATGATCGACACGCTACTGCGTGACAAGGTGCTGTTCCGTCAGTCCGGTAACTTGCTACCTCATGCCCTGCGTCAGCGCGAAGGCCTGTTTACCGTCAAAACGGGTACATCTGATTATGGCCATGCCTACACCCAAACCCGAGTAACTCCCCGCGGCGTCCAGTGGATAGCACAGCGTTACGCCTCTGAACTGATGGGAGGTTGAATATGGAAGAGAATATTCAACCAATGGACCGTCTTTATCGCGACCAACACGGCATTGTTGTGCATGTAACTGGCTATGACGCTGCCCGCCAGCGTGTGATTTACCGCCGCCCGGGATATGAGTGGGAGTGTGTTGCTCCGATGATTATCTTCCGTGCCAGATTCAAGAGGATTGATAAGTGAGCGTCAAATTATCCGCATATGTCTGGGATGGTTGCGCCGCTGCAGGCATCAAAGGCAATAAGTTATTGATCATGCTGCGTTTGGCTGACTATGCCAGCGATGAGGGCATCGCATATCCAAGCGTTGCGACGATTGCGCGCCAGCTCGGCGCCGGGCGCAGTACCGTTATCACTTTGATCGGTGAGCTGGTTAAAGATGGCTGGCTGACCAAAAAAGAACGTCGCTTGGGACAGCGTAGCACCAGCAACCTTTACACCCTGAATGTTACCAAGCTTCGTCAGGCTGCAAATGAACATTATGAGGGTCCAAAATCTGGACGTTCAGAATCTGAACCTTCGGATTCTGGACGTCCAGGATCTGAACGTCCGAAAGAGCCAAAAAATCAGGGTTCTCAGGGTCCAGAAACTGGACACGATCCGTCAGTAAATTCAAATACAGATCCATCAGTAGGATCTAAACCTTCTTGTCCGGTTCCTGCGGAACCAGACCCGCAAGTGGTTCTCACTGATTTAGCGAAACAGGTTCTTTCACATTTGAACCAAACAACAGGATCCCGCTTCCAGGTTTGTGCTACGTCGCTAGAACACATCAGGGCTCGCCTCCGCGAAGGCTTTACTGTTGCGGAAATGGCGCTGGTGGTGGATTACAAAAACGAGGACTGGAAAGACTCAGAGCAGGAGGAATATCTCCGTCCAACAACCCTATTCATCCCGAAAAATTTTCCTGGCTATCTCAAGCGCGCTGGAAATTGGGACAAGGCAGGGCGCCCGGCGAAGAAAAACGGTAAGTGGGAGAAGGGAGCCAATTCATCCACCAGCGCCAGTTTTAACCAGGATGCAGGTGTCGATATTGCCGAACGTGATCTTGCCTGGCGTCGGTACCACGGCCTTGAAACTGATAACGAGCCGCAGAGCAAAATCGAGGTAAAGGTTCGCGAGAAGGCCGATCGCGATGGGCTGAAAGCAAAGGGGCATGACCACGGTTTGGCTCAGTTTGGATGGAACAATATCTGGTCTGTAGTGGCCAAGAACGGAGGGGAGGCATGAATCTTAGTCCTTACAGTCAGGCACTGGCGCAGCTTCGCGCCCAGGAATCACATTATTTGAAAGAAGTTGGCGATCAATGGCGGACGCCGGATCTGCTGTTCTGGGGCATTAACGCTATGTTTGGTCCGCTGGTGCTGGACCTGTTTGCCGACGACAGCAACGCAAAATGCCCAGCATGGTACACAGCTGAAGATAACGCATTGACAAAGGACTGGTCTGGTCGGCTGGCGGAACTCGGCGGCGCGGCCTTTGCTAACCCGCCGTACAGCCGCTCACAGTACCATGAAAAACAAGCCATCACTGGCATGACGCACATCATGAGTTATGCGTCTCAGCAGCGTGAAAACGGCGGTCGCTACGTTTTCCTGGTGAAGTCAGCAACGAGTGAGACATGGTGGCCTGAAGATGCCGATCACGTCTGTTTTATCCGTGGTCGCATTGGCTTCGATCTGCCGACCTGGTTTGTGCCGGCGGATGATAAACAGAAACCCACCAGCGCCTTCTTTGCTGGCGCGATAGTGATATTCGATAAATCTTGGCGCGGTGAGCGTTTTAGCTATATCGATCGTGTCGAGCTGGAAGCGAAAGGGCGGGCCAGTATGGCGCTGGCGCAGTTTGCTGTAGGTCTGGTATCTCCGGCCCAGGATGTGGCACCAACTCCAGCTGTTACACCTGTATCTGAACCTGTCATGGAATCTCGCATCTGGCCGCTGGAAGTCAATCTGGCATTCGGACAGGTAGACGGCGCCGCCGAACTGGAAGAGCCGCAACAGAACAAACTGAAATCCCACATCAACCAGTTATGGCTGGAGCGTACATCAATCAGCGAGATCATCACCATTGCCAGTGGGCTGGTCAGCAGTATGCAGGGAGCGGTCCATGCGTGAAATTATCGTTGATAACTTTGCTGGTGGCGGCGGTGCCTCTACCGGGATCGAACTGGCGATTGGTCGCAGTGTTGATATTGCCATCAATCACGATGAAAACGCCATTGCCATGCACAAGACGAACCACCCGGATACGCTGCATTACTGCGAGTCCGTATTTGATGTAGACCCGGTGGCGGCGACTGGCGGCAACCCTGTTGGTCTCGCATGGTTTAGCCCTGATTGCCGGCACTTCTCCAAAGCCAAGGGTGCTAAGCCCGTAAAAAAAGAGATTCGAGGGCTGGCGTGGGTAGTCGTTCGCTGGGCGCTGGCGAAGCGTCCGCGCGTCATGATGCTTGAGAACGTCGAGGAATTTAAAACCTGGGGGCCGCTGCTGGAAGATGAGATGCGCCCGGATCCAGCGCGTACAGGTGAAACATTTGCTGCATTTGTCGGAATGCTTTCGACTGGCATTAATGCGAATCATCCGGCGTTGGCGGAGGTGTGCGAGTTTCTTTCCATTCAGCCCGATAGCGAGCAAGCCCGGTCTTTGATTCAGGGGCTGGGATACCACATCGATTACCGCGAGTTGCGCGCTTGCGACTTCGGGGCGCCAACAATCCGCAAACGCTTCTTTATGGTCATGCGCTGCGACGGTGAAATCGTACGCTGGCCAGCCCCCACCCACGGGGATCCGAAATCACTGGAAGTGCAGAGCGGCAGACTGGCGCCATGGCGAACTGCAGCAGAGTGCATTGACTGGTCGTTGCCCTGTCCGAGCATCTTTGAACGTGCTAAACCATTGGCGGAGAATACGCTTAAACGCATTGCGCGCGGTATCGAGCGTTTTGTGCTGAATAACCCGGCGCCATTTATCGTCAAGTGCAACCACACCAGCACCCGGACCTCGTACGATTGTTTTAGGGGTCAGGAACTTGACGTGCCGCTGCAGACTATCACCAAAACCCACGGTTACGCCGTCGTTACTCCTTTTCTGTCTGGTAATGGGGGGAGTGAATATCAGGCTAAACCCCGTCCGATGGGTAAGCCAGCACACACCGTTCTGAAAGAATCCCGATCCTGCGTTGTTGCTCCCGTCATTGCGCGTCAGTTTGGCGCCAGCACCGGGCACCGCGCCGACGAACCAAACGGCACCGTCACCGCTGGTGGTGGTGGGAAATCTCAGCTGGTCACCGCGTTTCTGGCGAAGCACTTTGGTGGGAACTACACCGGACCAGGGGCTGCGATGGACGCGCCAGCCCATACGGTGACAACAACGGATCACCATGCTGTCGTGACCTCGCATCTTGTTCATCTTCGCGGTACCTGCAAAGACGGCCGCAAAGTGGATCAGCCTGTACCGACGGTCACGGCTGGCGGTCTGCATCTCGGAGAAGTCCGTGCTTTCCTGATGAAATATTACGGCAACGAAAAGGGCGGAGTTTCACTGTCGGAGCCGCTGGGGACGGTGACAACCAACGATCGATTTGGCCTGGTTACCGTTGATGGTGATGATTATCAGATTGTGGATATCGGTATGCGCATGCTGCAGCCGCATGAGCTATACCGGGCGCAGGGTTTCCCGGCTGGTTACATCATCGATCGCGATTATCGTGGCAACCGTTACGCAAAAGACAAGCAGGTGGCACGCTGCGGTAACGCAGTTCCTCCTCCTTTCGCCGAGGCATTAGTGAGAGCGAATCTCCCCGAAATGTGTAACGTCCAAAGGGAGGTCGCATGAGAGCCCTGCTAACTCCGGAAGTGGTGCCACGCTTAGGCGTGGTACTGTTTAAGCCTGGTAAAGAACTGATGAGGCTTTTCCGCAACGGGAGGGTGCTAATCGAGTCTGAGCCAAAAAGTATGGCGGGGCTGGAGGCTGGTGCCGTTCCTGACGCGCGCCAGCCGCTGGCTGAAGATAAGGTATTGGAAGACTTTTTCACCAGTGAGCGTGTCATCAAAGCCGCCGGGGGCTTGCCAGGGCTTGAATACTGGCTTCAGCACAACATTCGCGAATGCCAGTACCCGCACTCCGATTACCATCACCACGAACTGGTCACCATGCGTCATCCTCCTGGTGCGATGATGCTCTGCTGGTACTGCGACACCCGCCTTCGAGAACAGACCACTGGCACGCTTACCGCGCTGGCGCGCCGGAACGTTATCGACTGGGTTATTGATACCGCCATCACAGGCCTGCAACTGGGACGAGAGCGGGAGCTGTCACTGCCGGAGCTGTGCTGGTGGGCCGTGTACTCCGGCGCCGCCGATGCTATCACCGAGACGATGGCACAGCGAGGTCTGCGTCTTCCCGAGGAGCCGTTCCAGTCGGTATATAAAGAAAGCGATATCCGACCTTCAGTACCGGCCACCAGCATTCTGCAGGAAAAACTCCCCTCATCAGGTGCAGCGCAAGCATGCAGGCCCAACGAAGGAGCGCAGGCGCAGCAGGAACAGCCGAAGGTGCTGGCGCTGGCCGCCGATCCGGAATCACCAGAATCCTTCATGCTGAAACCTAAGCGCCGGCGTTGGGTTAACCAGACTTACACCGACTGGGTGAAGCGGCAGCCATGCGAGTGCTGTCGTCGCCCCGGAGATGATCCGCATCATGTCATCGGGCATGGCATGGGCGGTACCGCAACCAAAGCCCACGATCTCTTCGTGTTTCCTCTGTGCAGAGAGTGTCACGACGAGCTACATGCCGACGTAAATGCGTTTGAAGAGAAAAACGGCTCACAGCTGCAACTGTTGTTCCGTTTCCTTGATAGGGCCATAGCGATCGGTGTGATTGTAAAAGCATAAGTGTATGGAGCACTGAGCAGTATGAATCTACAAAATCTGGAATATACCCGTATTGAAGTTCGTCGAGCGTTGTTGGATTTATCCGGCGCAACAAAGGGACAACTCGAGGCATTCAGCGAGAACCCACCAGCAGATAAGAATAAAAATCCACGGCGCGCCAGCCACATGGTCGATCTTGAAGGGGGGATTGGCTGCGGCCCGTCTGTAGTTAAAGCTCTGACCACTCCTGTTCATGTGATGGAGACTCGCAGCCGCCGCCGGCAGATGCCACCCATCAATGATATCGAGTTTGGTTATTCACCGTGGCGCCGGGCTGTGAACCTGCTGGAAGAGCACCACCAGGCATGGGTGCGCTATTGTTATGGCTTCGACCTTAACTTTCGGTACCAGACGATAATGTGCCAACACATCTGGACTGAATACCAGAACTATCAGGTAGGCAGGGCGATCCAATCGAGAGTTATCAAAAAGCTGGTGGGGCTGGTCTGGTTGGCTGCCCAGGAGGTTGCCGCGACACGGAATAATGAGACTTATAAAGCCTACGCTGGCGCAGCACTGGCGCGTATGGTTTCCGTTGATCGTTCGACATGGAAAAGAGTGTATGCCGGTCATTGGGATCGGCTTAAAAAGGCTTTCGTTGAGATGGATAGCAACGCATTGCAACACATCTACAGCCATCATGAACAAATAGAAGAGGCCAGAACTGAAAAATGTGATTAAAGTTGGCTATCTTCGTCAAACTGGCTTGCAAAATGCAACAAAATGAGCGATATTTTAGGGTAATTTGATATTCTGCCATATTTATAAATAACCTCGCTTAGGCGGGGTTTTTTTATGCCTTCTGCAATTACTTCTTGATGACGTTAGCAACCAGAGTTATCTGTATGTCATACCGTTTTAACAGGAAAAAGACATGCTAAATCAATATGATATGACGGAAGTGGCGCGCGCGGTTTTCAATGAGTTAAGTGATGAACCAGCTACGGTTGGGGAGATTTCGCAAAACACGCATCTGACGCGTGAGCGCTGTCAGTTAATTTTAACGCAGCTGGTAATGGCGGGTTTATCTGACTATCAATTCGGATGTTACAAGCGCCTCCCTTAATGGGGGCTATCTGCTGTGAAAATGGGCGGCTGGTGGGTGTTGGAGCACCCGACCAGCCATTCGCTCATGTAGAAGGTCACAAGCGAACCAAGGCCCACTGCTTTAGCGCAAAAGCATAGTGAGCCTATCAGAGTCCTGCTTACTGATCTATGAAAAATACTGTAAAAATATCCAGTGCTGAATTAATCAACGCTGATTGCCTGCAATATCTTCCGTCCCTCCCTGATAACTCCATTGACTTGATAGTTACGGATCCGCCGTATTTTAAGGTTAAGCCGAACGGTTGGGACAACCAATGGAAAGGGGATGAGGACTATTTACGTTGGCTTGATATGTGTCTGGCGCAGTTCTGGCGTGTTTTAAAGCCGAACGGTAGCCTTTACCTGTTCTCTGGTCATCGGCTTGCCTCAGATATCGAAATTTTAGTGCGGAGTCGGTTTAACGTACTGAATCACATCATCTGGGCGAAGCCATCAGGACGGTGGAATGGCTGCAATAAAGAGAGTTTACGGTCCTATTTTCCAGCTACAGAGCGAATATTGTTTGCTGAGCATTATCAGGGACCGTATCAACCAAAAGATGATGGGTATGCGGAAAAAAGTAACGACCTTAAGCAGCATTTGATGGCGCCGCTTATATCTTATTTCCGTAATGCTCGAGATTCGCTTGGCGTTAGTGCTAAGCAGATAGCTGACGCTACCGGCAAAAAGAACATGGTGTCGCACTGGTTCGGCATTAGCCAATGGCAGCTGCCAAACGAAAGCGACTATTTAAAACTGCAGGCGCTATTTTCAAAGATCGCCGCAGAGAAGCACCAGAAGAACGAGCTGGCCCACCCTCACCATGAGTTAGTAGCAACCTGGCATTCTCTGAACCGCAAATATTCAGAATTGCTGGAGGAATACAAATCCCTCCGGCGTCAATTCGCCGTTACGGCGCTTGTTCCCTATACGGACGTTTGGACGCATAAGCCGGTTCAGTTCTATCCCGGTAAGCATCCATGCGAAAAACCCGCAGATATGCTCCAGCAGATCATCAATGCCAGTAGTAAACCTGGTGATCTCATTGCTGATTTCTTTATGGGATCCGGGTCAACTATCAAGGAAGCAATTAAGTCTGGCCGGCATGCCATAGGGGTTGAGCTGGAAGGCGAACGGTTCGAGCAAACTGTTGACGAGATCCGCAAAATGGCTGGCTGAAATGAGAAAAGGCACCCGAAGGTGCCTTGTGTAATTTAGCCTCTGGCTATCTCTTTTCTTGCAATCTCAGATAGAAAAGCGGAGCGGTTTTTGTACCGTCCATTTTTTTCTATGTAACTGTCGATTGCAGTCAATAGATTACCAGGCATGGTGAGATTAAATTTGACGGCTTTTGTTTCGTATTTTGATGGGTCAATCTCGACAAGCGCCAAGAAGCCGTTATCCATGGTGAGACGTTCATCACCCAGATAATCGGCTGGATCACTTGGCGCAGGCACATGACCGCCTTGTTCAGTCAAAACTTCCATATGCTGACCGAAAGCTGACTCCGCGTCCCTCAATGCGCTTTCGAGGTTGTTCCCGGCAAACATGCAACCTTCGATGTCAGGAAAGTAGCCATCAAAAGTGCCGTCATCGGCTTTGAAAATAAAGAGCGGATAAATCATAGGTACCTCACTAATTGCGTATTGATAACCCTTGCAGAGAGGGGCGGCTTTCGCCGCTCCCTTTTACATCAATTTAAGTCCTGATATCTGTTGAGCCTGTCTAACAATCCCCTTTGAAGAATCCTTTCTGGGGTGGGGAATGGTGATTATTTTCTCTATTCCCGGTTTTGTTAGCGTTACATGGCTTCCTGTCTGTCTTTGCTTAACCCAACCATCAGCTATCAGTTTTTTGATTAACTCTGCACTGCTCATCAATCCTCCGTTTTGTTAATGTGTGGGTATTATACCCACCATTGCCGAGGCATGCAATAGTTTGGTGGTTATAGAACCCACCTTTTTTAATCTCACGGTTAACACCTCAGCAGGAGGTGACGGATGAACAAAATCATGCCTGACAAAATCTTTTCAGCGGCTACGTACTGCACGTCAGGCGGCCTGATTTGTACTGGCCTGGCGCGTGTTTATGACTGGTTCCATGGTCTTGACTGGAACTTCATTGCGCTTGTCAGTGGTGTAGTGATCGGCGTCGCCACTTATTTCACGAACCTTTATTTCAAACGTCGGCAAACCAAAGCCTATGAGGATGCGCTCAGGCGGGGGTATGTCACGCAACCGCCGCAGGATAAATAAAATGGCATCCCTGAAAACGAAACTCAGCGCAGCCATGCTGGGATTAATAGCGGCTGGTGCATCCGCCCCAACCCTGATGGATCAGTTCCTGGATGAGAAAGAAGGTAACAGCCTTACCGCGTATCGCGATGGTAGCCAGGGTATCTGGACTATTTGCCGAGGCGCCACGCGGATTGATGGTAAACCCGTCACGCAGGGAATGAAGTTAACCCAGGCAAAATGCGACGAGGTGAATACTATCGAACGTGATAAGGCGCTGGCGTGGGTTGACCGGAATATCCGCGTACCGTTGACGCCTCCGCAGAAAGTCGGCATTGCTTCATTCTGTCCGTACAACATCGGCCCCGGTAAATGCTTCCCGTCTACGTTCTACCAGCGCATCAACGCCGGCGACCGTAAAGGCGCATGTGAAGCGATTCGCTGGTGGATAAAAGACGGAGGGAAGGATTGCCGGGTGCGCTCCAATAACTGCTATGGGCAGGTAACACGCCGTGATCAGGAAAGCGCGCTGACTTGCTGGGGGATTGACCAGTGAGTGCAGCCTACTTAAAGCCAGCTATCGCCGTAATGGTTATTGCTGGTGCCTTTGTTGCTGGTTTAGCCTGGAGCGATCGGGCATGGGAAAAGCGGTGGGCAGAACGTGATAGCGCCGAATCGTCCCAGATAGTTAACGCGCAAACCGCCGCTAGGATGATTGAACAAGGGCGTTTAATCGCCCGCGATGAGGCCGTAAAAAATGCTCAAGCGCAAACAGCAGCAGCGCGTACTGCTGCCGCTAATCTCTCTGATACTGTTAGCCAGCTGCGGCAGCAGGCAAAAAACCTTGCCACCCGCCTGGACGCCGCAAGCCACACCGCAAGTCTTGCCGCTACCGTCAGAAGCAAAACAACCGGATCCACCGCCGGAATGCTCGCCAACATGCTTGGAGACCTTGCAGAAGAAGCTCGACGGTATGCTGCAATCGCTGACGAACGCTACACAGCAGGAATGACCTGTGAGCGGATTTACGAATCAGTAAGAACGTCTATCCCCAATAAGGGATAAGATGGTGTTTATCCCTTTGTGGGGATATCAACTGTATAGCCTCGCATCTGCGGGGCTTTTTTATTCGCAAAAGGTAACGCGATGAAGAGCTTAAAAATTGAATACGTAGACGGGAAGCTGGTGGCCCTCGAGCGGGATGGTAAATCCTACATGGATTTGCCGGTAAGCGCGGTTCACTTCACACACAGTATGAAAACTAACCCGTATCTCAAGGTTGAGATTGAGGCTGGTGGTGAGCCATATGTCCCGGCAGAACCGGCGCAGCCACCAGCGGCCGCCGAAAAAACGGTGACAGTGAAGGAAGGAGAGCTTATGCCTCCTGATGATAGTGCCCCTAGGGCAGAACGCCGTTCCCGTCATCGCAATCGTAACCGTAACAGGAGCCAGTAATGTTTAACCGTAATGATCTAACCCTCACACTGTTCTATGCATCCAGCACGAGTGATGAGGGGAGTAAAGTCGCAATGTTCACTGTGCAGGTAAACAATACAGACATGGTGTCTGTGCAGAGCAATACGCTGCAATGCATTACTGACAAGTCCGGTAAGAAGGGTTATTCCGTTGGTGAACAAACGATAAGCAATGGCTCAGATCCATTGTTGATTGCCCTCGAAAACTACTGGCGAGTGAATACCGAGGCCGTCGTTAATGGATTGATGGCAGATGTGAGCGACTTTATCGCGGGTAACGTCAGCCAGTCCTCTACATACCTTGGATTCAGTGGTTTGAAGATCTTCAACAATGTGCCGTTGGCGGAGCGTATCCCTGAAAGTGTATTGCAGGTCGACGGTGGCGCATCTGCAGGCTGAGCATTCACAGAGGCTGTTCAATGAGCGGCCTCGATGAATGATCATTGAAACGGTAATGAGAACCGTTATCGTCTCGGGTCCTTTCCGGGGGTTCGAGCCGTTACGGGGCGGCGACCTCGCAGGATTTCGCTACTTATGAGTTTTTTTAAGGGGGTGGTTGTTGTTTTATAGTTTGCCCTACATCATTGATAAGTAAGAAAAAAGAGAAATAAATACAACAACCTGATGATGTTTTTTGATGCTTTCCCTGTGAGAAAGGTTAGTAAAATCATCGGGTTTAGCAAAAACAGGCGGTTGTTGTATTGCTTTTTCGCCGGTGGCTTATGGAGGGGTGATGGCCTTTTTGTTGAATAAAAGTGATATGGCCTCCTCCATAGGTATCTCAGTTCAGGCATTTGATAAATGGGGTGTCCCTCCTGTTGAGCGCCGGGGGAGAGAGGTTTTTTATGACGTTAAAACCGTTCTGGAGATAGATCGCGAGAGACGACAACAAAACCAGAAATCTTCAGAGGGTGAAGACGATCTTGAGGAAAAGTTACTTCATGCCCGGGTTGACCTGACGGAAGAACAGGCCATCGCACAGCGGCTAAAGAACCGGGTTACTGAGGGTAAGTTGATCGATGCGGCATTTTGTACCTTTGCGCTAAGCCGGGTAGCGATGGAGCTATCCAGTACGCTTGATGGCATACCACTGGCCATGCAGCGGCAATTTCCGGAGCTGTCCCCACGTCAGATCGATCACCTGAAAACACTGGTGGCGAAGGGGGCAAACGCCTGCGCCCGCGTTGATGAGAAATTACCGGGGTGGATGGATGATTTTATCCGAAGTACAGATGAATAATATGATGCGGGCAGTCCGGGAGGGGCTGAGACCGCTTATCCGACCGCTGCCGATGACGGCGGTGGAGTGGGCTGACAAGTACTATTTTTTGCCGAAAGAGTCATCTTACGGCGCCGGAGACTGGGTCACCCTGCCATTCCAGGTCGGTATCATGAATGCGATGGGAAGCGATTTGATCCGCACTATCAACCTGATAAAGTCCGCCCGCGTTGGCTACACCAAAATGTTGCTAGGGGTGGAAGGGTATTTTATTGAGCACAAATCCCGAAACAGCCTGCTGTTTCAGCCAACGGATTCCGCTGCCGAAGATTTTATGAAATCTCACGTGGAGCCCACTCTCCGGGATGTTGCCTGTCTGAAAGCGCTTTCCCCCTGGCTGGGGCGTAAACACAGGGATAACACGCTCACCCTGAAGCGATTCTCTTCAGGCGTGGGCTTCTGGTGTCTTGGTGGCGCAGCTGCCAAAAACTATCGTGAAAAATCTGTCGATGTGGTCTGTTATGACGAACTCTCCTCGTTTGAACCGGATGTGGAAAAGGAAGGCTCACCCACGCTGCTGGGCGACAAGCGTATTGAAGGCTCTGTCTGGCCCAAATCCATTCGCGGCTCAACACCCAAAATTAAAGGTTCCTGCCAGATAGAAAAGGCAGCGAATGAGTCGGCGCACTTCATGCGGTTCTATGTTCCTTGCCCGCACTGTGGTGAAGAGCAGTATCTTAAATTTGGCGACAACTCGACGTCGTTTGGTCTCAAATGGGAAAAAGACCAGCCGGAAACGGCGTATTACCTGTGTGAGCATAACGGATGTGTGATCCGGCAGTCTGAACTTGACCAGACTGCCGGGCGCTGGATTTGTGATAACACGGGATTGTGGACCCGCGACGGTCTGACTTTTTTTAGTCCGGACGGCAATGAAGTCGCCTCGCCCCGTACGATCACCTTTCACATCTGGACAGCCTACAGCCCGTTTACCACCTGGGTGCAGATTGTCTATGACTGGCTGGATGCGCTGAAAGATCCAAACGGTGTGAAAACCTTTGTTAATACGACGCTTGGTGAGACGTTCGAAGAGGCAGTGGCGGAAAAACTGAACCACGAACTGCTGATGGACAAGGTCATGCATTATGCCGCGTCTGTCCCTGAGCGGGTGGTGTACCTGACCGCAGGTATTGACTCACAGCGTAACCGTTACGAGATGTACGTCTGGGGGTGGGCGCCGGGCGAAGAAGCGTTTCTTGTGGATAAGCAAATTATCATGGGGCGTCATGATGACGAGGCTACCCTTCTGCGCGTGGATGATGCGATAAACCGAAAATACCGCCACGTTGACGGCACGGAGATGACCATATCCCGCATCTGCTGGGATACCGGCGGCATTGATCAGGAAATCGTATACCGGCGTTCAAAAAAACACGGCATCTTCCGCGTTCTGCCCATTAAAGGGGCATCGGTATACGGCAAACCGATTATTACCATGCCTAAAAAGCGCAATCAGAGTGGGGCCTATCTGTGTGAGATCGGTACGGATACGACCAAAGAGATGCTTTACTCCAGAATGGGGGCAGACACCGCTCCGCCAGATACCGCAACCCCCTACGCTTTTCACTTCCCTGACGATCCGGAAATTTTTTCTGAAGTGGAGGCGAAACAGCTGGTGGCCGAAGAGCTGGTGGAAAAGCTGGTGAACGGAAAAATCAGACTGCTGTGGGATGCAAAAGGGCGCAGGAACGAAGCGCTGGATTGCCTGGTGTATGCCTATGCGGCATTCCGGGTTTCCGTTCAGCGCTGGCAACTGGATCTGGATGTTCTGGCAGCATCGAGGAAAAACGAAGGGCAGAGCACTCTTTCTCTTGAACAACTGGCGGCAACGCTGTCCGGAGGTATTAATGGCAACGACCACTGAATTACTGGAAGCCCGCTCGGCGCTGCATGACCTGATGACGGGCAAGCGAGTTGCCACGGTGCAAAAAGATGGGCGCCGTGTGGAGTTCACTGCCACGTCGGTGGGTGACCTGAAGCGGTACATTGCGGAGCTGGAATCGTCGTTACTGGTGAGCTCAAAACGTCGACCGCCGGCGGGGGTGAGATTGTGAAGCGATCACCTGTGCTGGTTGATGTGCACGGCGCTCCTCTACGGGAAAGCCTGAGTTACAGCGGAGGGGGTGTCGGGTTTGGCGGGCAAATGGCGGACTGGGTCCCCCCCGCTGAAAGCGTGGATGCGGCGTTACTTCCGTCACTGAGACTGGGTAACGCGCGTGCCGACGATCTGGTTCGTAACAATGGTATTGCGGCGAATGCCGTTGCCCTGCACAAGGATCATATCGTCGGTCACCTTTTCCTCATCAGTTACCGCCCGAACTGGCGGTATCTCGGGATGCGGGAAGCCGCGGCAAAAAGCTTTGTGGATGAAGTGGAATGTGCATGGACCGAATACTGTGATTCGGTTTTTGGTGAAATAGACATTGAAGGAAAGCGCACTTTTACTGAGTTTATCCGGGAAGGGGTGGGTGTTCATGCTTTCAACGGTGAAGTGTTCGTCCAGCCTGTCTGGGATGCTGAAACCACGCAATTGTTCCGTACCCGTTTTAAAGCCATCAGCCCGAAACGCATTGACACACCAGGTCACGCTCAGGGTAACCGCCAGCTCAGGGCCGGCGTGGAAATCGATAAAAACGGGAAAGCGCTGGCCTATCACGTCAGTGAAGATACATGGCCTTTTTCCGGCACCGGGCGCTGGACGCGGGTACCTAAAACTCTTCCCTCGGGCAGGCCGGCCATGATCCACGTGTTTGAACCGGTGGAGGACGGACAGACCCGTGGGGCCAACCAGTTCTTCAGCGTGATGGAAAGGCTAAAAATGCTGGACACTCTGCAGGCGACACAGCTGCAGTCTGCCATCGTTAAAGCGATGTACGCGGCCACCATTGAGAGTGAACTGGATTCGGAAAAGGCGTTTGAATACATCGCCGCGGCGGATGGGGACAACGGCCCGCTGATGAAGATGCTGTCTCAGTATTCCCGTTACTATCAGGCAAATAATATCAAACTGGGTGGTGTGAAAATTCCTCATCTGTACCCGGGCGATGAGCTTAACCTGCAGACCGCGCAGGATTCTGATAACGGATTTTCCGCGCTGGAGCAGGCGCTGCTTCGCTATATCGCCGCAGGGCTGGGCGTGTCCTACGAACAGCTGTCGCGAGATTATTCGCAGGTCAGCTATTCCAGCGCCCGCGCATCTGCCAACGAGTCGTGGCGGTATTTTCTTGGGCGCCGTAAATTCATTGCCGGGCGGATGGCCACACAGATGTTTGCTTGCTGGCTGGAAGAGGCGCTGGCGCGGGGCATCATTCGCGCACCGCGTACACGTTTTTCTTTCTGGGAGGCGCGCTCAAGCTGGTGCCGTGCGGAATGGATTGGTGCCGGGCGTATGGCCATTGACGGACTGAAAGAGGTGCAGGAGTCGGTCATGCGTATTGAAGCAGGCCTGAGCACGTATGAAAAAGAACTGGCCATCATGGGGGAAGATTACCAGGAGATTTTCCGCCAGCAGGTCAGAGAGTCCGAAGAGCGCAGGCTGGCCGGGTTGTCGAGTCCGGTCTGGATAGCGTCCACGTATCAACAACAAATTCAGGACAGTCGCAAGACAGAGGAGGATAAACGTGCAACGTAATCTCCCGCACATATACAGCCAGGCCACGAACGCCCCACTGTTACTTGAACCCGCCTACGCGCGGGTTTTCTTTTGCGCTCTGGGTAGGGAAGGGGGCGTTAATAACCTGCGGATCCCCCAGAGTGAGGAAAGTCTTGATACCACGGATATGACGCAGGTCACCACGGCCTTTATGTCTGACGGCAAGCGGCAGGCGCGTTTCTATCAGGTGGTTGACGGTATAGCGGTACTGCCCGTCACCGGCAGTCTGGTTCATAAACTCGGTGGTATGCGCCCGTTCTCCGGCATGACGGGTTATGACGGTGTGCTGGGTCGGCTTCAGCAGGCCATCGCCGACCCTGACGTGACCGGAATTTTGCTGGACATCGACAGCCCGGGTGGACAGGCGGCCGGCGCATTTGATTGCGCTGACATGATCCACCGACTGAGGGGGGAAAAGCCCATCTGGGCGCTGGCCAATGATATGGCCTGTTCGGCGGCGATGTTGTTAGCGGCGGCCTGCGATCGACGTCTGGTGACGCAGACATCACGACTGGGGTCGATTGGTGTGGTCATGGCCCATACCAGCTACGCCGGGCAACTGGAGCAGGACGGCGTGGAAATCACGTTGATTTTTTCCGGCGGCCATAAGGTGGATTTAAACCCCTATCAGTCACTACCAGAAGACGTGCGGGCTGACTGCCAGAAACGAATGGATGACGCCAGAACGATGTTTGCTGAAAAGGTCGCGCAATACACGCAACTGTCTTTAGATGACGTGCTGGCAACCGAGGCGGCGGTGTATGACGGCGCTTCGGCTATCAGTGTCGGACTGGCCGATGAAATGGTTAATGCGGCAGATGCCGTGAATGTGATGGCATCCGCTATCAGAAATCCCGAAAAAACCGGAGGAAATATGTCTCAATTATCTGCAGCGGAAGCTGTTACCCAGGAAAACCAGCGTGTTATGGGGATCCTGACCTGCCCTGAGGCAAAAGGGCGCGAGGCGATGGCACAGATGCTGGCCAGCCAGCCGGGGATGAGTCTCGTTCAGGCGCAGGCTATTTTATCCTCAGCGCCACAGCAAACTACTGAAGCGGCGGTAAGTGTGCCAGAGCGCATTATGTCCCTTGATGAAGCTGTCGGTCGGGAACCGCTGGCACAGGCTCTGGCGGCGACGCCGGGCATGACACTGGAGCAGGCGAAATCCTTGCTGGCGCTCTCCCCAAAAGCTGCGTCATTGTCCGACAGTGTCATGGCGCTGGAAGAGGCCTCCGGACGTGAGGAACTGGCACAACAGTTGTCATCGGTGCCCGGTATGACGCTCGAGCAGGCCAAAAGTTTACTGTCGGCTGCGCCTCTTCCTGCCGCCGGAAATAGCGGCGTTGCGGCAGGTTCCTTTGAGCAGTTTATGCAGCAACATTCTCCTGCGCCGGTTCAGGCGGGTGCAGACAGCAGTACCACCACAGAAAGCCAGATGCTCAACATGATGCCCGGTAACTAAGCGAGGATTGTCTGATGTCATTCAAAACCACCACAGAGCAGCGAATCGATCCACGGATTTTTGCCGGAAACGACCCGGCGCATACCGCGACTGGGGCTTGCGCTATCACAACAGCAACGCCAGTGCTGACCCCGCTGATGCTGGATGGCACCACCGGGAGCCTGGTTGCCTGGGACGGAGAAAACGCCGGCACTGCGGTCGGCGTGCTGGCGTTGCCACTTGAAGGCGGCGAAACCACCCTGACGTACTGGAAGAGTGGCACCTTTGCCACGGAAGCCCTTGAGTGGCCGGAAACAGTGGATCCCATTAAAAAGGTGAATGCTTTCGCGGGTAGTGCGATTAGCCACGCGTAATTCTGGCACCAACACGAACACGACAGGCCGCGCTCAGACGCGGCTTTTTTGTACCTGATGAATAAAGGATATTTTTATGGGATTGTTTACCACCCGCCAGCTGCTGGGTTACACCGAGCAGAAAGTTAAGTTTAACCCGCTTTTTCTGACCCTGTTTTTCCGCCGTACCGTGAACTTCCACACTGAAGAGGTCATGCTGGACAAAATCACGGGTAAAACACCTATTGCCGCCTATGTGTCCCCGGTTGTTGAAGGGAAAGTGCTACGCCAGCGTGGCGGTGAAACACGTGTACTGCGTCCCGGCTACGTCAAGCCGAAACATGAGTTTAATTACCAGCAGGCGATTGAACGTCTCCCGGGTGAAGATCCCGCTCAACTGAATGACCCGCTGTATCGCCGCCTGCGTATCCTGACTGACAACCTCAAACAGGAAGAGCACGCCATTGTGCAGGTGGAGGAAATGCAGGCGGTGAATGCGGTTCTCTATGGCAAATATGTGATGGAAGGGGAGCAGTTCGAGAAAATCGAAGTGGACTTTGGTCGCTCGGCTTCCAACAACATTATCCAGGCCCCCGGGGCGACCTGGTCAGAGCAGGATCGTGAGACCTTCGACCCTACCCACGATATTGATATGTACTGCGATCAGTCTTCCGGTCTTATCAATATTGCTGTCATGGACGGCTCGGTGTGGCGTCTCCTGAACGGCTTCAAGATGTTCCGCGAAAAACTGGATACCCGCCGCGGCTCCACCTCCCAGCTGGAAACCGCGCTCAAGGATTTGGGGTCTCTGGTGTCTTTCAAAGGCTACTACGGCGATCTGGCCATCGTGGTGGCGAAAACGGCGTATGTGGACAAAGACGGTACCGAAAAACGCTATCTTCCGGAGGGCACGCTGGTGCTGGGGAACACCGCTTCTGAGGGGATCCGTTGTTATGGTGCGATTCAGGATGCACAGGCGCTTGCTGAAGGTATTGTGTCCGCATCGCGTTACCCGAAGCACTGGATGACTGTGGGAGATCCTGCGCGAGAGTTCACGATGATCCAGTCCGCCCCGCTGATGGTGCTTCCTTCCCCGGATGAATTCGTGGTGGTCACGATCAAGTAACCAGACAGGGGCCGCGAGGCCCTTCTTTCTGCATTTCTGAGGGTAAAACCATGTCAAAAGAAACCGATCTGAAGCGTCTTCAGGAGCTGGCAACTGCGCTCGGACGTACACCTGACCTGTCTGGTAGCGCCGCCGATATCCGACAGCGCGTGGCGGAATGGGAGGAGGAAGCGCTGGCACTCTCCGGAGATGAAGGCGACGGCAGTGATGACAACACCATCGATGGCGAACTTATCACCCGTACAGAAGAGAAACCGGTGGCTTCCGGATGGCGACGGGTTAAGGCGCGGCAGACATTTCACACCCACGCCCGGGAAGCCGACAGCGATCGCCGTAAGGAACTTATTCTCCCGGATGAAGTGGTCCGTGTGCCTGAGGCAGTCCTGGCACGACTGATCGCGGCCGGGTTGGTGGATGAATACTGAGGAGCGCGCGATGTCCGGTTTCGACAATCTCTTCGATGCGGCCATTTCCCGGGCTGACAAAACCATCCGAACCGTGATGGGAGTCACCGTGAAAGTCACTTCCGGGGCGCTTTCAGGTGCGGAATTCACTGGTGTCTTTGATGATCCTTCCGAAGTTGGTTATCCCGGTGCCGGTATCCGGGTGGAAGGCACCAGCCCGTCGGTATTTGTCCAGACCTCACTGGTCAGCCTGTTGCGGCGTCCGGATACGCTTTCCATTAACGGAACGGACTACTGGGTTGACAGAGTCGGCCCGGACGATTGCGGATCCTGTTATCTCTGGCTGGGCACCGGACATCCCCCCGCCGGAAACCGCCGCCGATAGGAGGTTTTATGGGTATTAAGGGGCTGGAGCAAGTTATTGCAAACCTGAACAGCCTTGATCGCAACATGGTGCCTAAGGCCAGCGCCTGGGCAATCAACCGCGTCGCCAGAACGGCCGTTACCGCCGCGACCCGAAAAGTGGCTAACGAAACGGTAGCGGGTGATAACCACGTGAAAGGTCTCCCGGTCAGGCTGGTTAAACAGCGGGTCAGAGTCAGTAAAGCATCCTCTACTGGCCGGATGAACGCCAGGATAAAGGTCAACCGGGGGAACTTACCGGCAATCAAGCTTGGCGCCGCGCAAGTCCGCTTAACCAGAAAGAAAGGGGCGCTTCTGCGGAGAGGCAGTGTCCTGAAAATCGGGAAATATCTTTTCAGGGACGCTTTCATTCAGCAATTAGCCAACGGTCGCTGGCATGTCATGAGGCGTATTGCCGGGAAAAATCGCTACCCCATTGATGTTGTGAAAATCCCACTGTCTGCACCGCTTACCACTGCTTTCGAAGCGGAGAAGAAACGCATGCTTGATGTGGAGATGCCAAAGCAACTGGCCGCTGCGCTCAGGCAACAACTGAGGTTACACCTGAAACGATGAAACATACCGAAATACGCCAGGCCGTGATCGAGGGTCTGGAAAGCGTGATAGGGAACAGCGCCATTTTTTTTGATGGTCGTCCGGCTGTCATTGAGGAAGAAGATTTCCCTGCTGTGGCGGTTTATCTGACGGATGCCGAATACACCGGGGAGGATCTGGATGCGGATACCTGGCAGGCCACTTTACATATCGAAGTTTTCCTTCCTGCTCAGGTACCTGATTCCCAACTTGATGAGTGGATGGAAAACCGTGTTTACCCGGCAATCTCAGGCATCTCCGCGCTGAATGGGCTGATTACCGTGATGGTGCAACAGGGGTATGAATACCAGAGGGATGACAGCCTCGGGCTCTGGAGTTCCGCAGATATGAAATATTCAATTACTTATGACATGTGAGGATTTATGCCAACACCTAATCCACTTGCTCCGGTAAAAGGGGCGGGTACCACACTCTGGCTGTATACCGGCACAGGTAATCCCTATGCTAATCCACTTACCGATGCTGACTGGCAGCGCCTGGCAAAAATTAAGGAACTGACGCCGGGCGAAATGACAGCAGAGTCCTACGATGATACCTACCTTGATGATGAAGATGCAGACTGGACTGCTACCGCGCAGGGGGCAAAATCGGCAGGTGATACATCATTAACGCTGGCCTGGAAACCCGGTGAAGAAGGGCAAAAGTCGCTGGTGGCCTGGTTCGTTGATGGCTCTGTACGAGCGTACAAAATTAAGTACCCGAATGGCACCGTGGATGTGTTCAAAGGCTGGTGCAGTAGCCTGGGTAAAGCCATCCCCGCAAAGGAAGTGATCACCCGTACCGCCAAAATCACCAATACCGGGAAACCGGAACTGGCGGAAGAAAGCGGCAACCAGCCGATTGCAGTGACCGGCATCAAACTCGACAAGGCAACGGCCAGCGTGGTCGTTGGCGCAACCACTACGCTAAATGTCACCTTCCTGCCTGCCAGCGCATCGGAACAGTCTTTCCGGGCGGCGACCTCGGACAGCGCGAAAGCGACCGTGGCCGTGAGTGGCAAATCTCTGATTGTCACCGGCGTGGCGGCTGGTACCGCCGACGCTATTGTCATGAGCAATGACGGTAATTTTGTGGCGACCTGTAAAATCACCGTGACGGCTTCCTGAGGATAACAGTATGTTTTTGAAAAAAGAGCCCTTTGAGTTTAATGGTCAGTCCACCACACTCACCGAACTGTCGGCACTGCAGCGCATTCATTACCTGGACTATCTGGCCGGGGAAGAAAAAGCGCTGGCATCTTCCGACGAAGAGCTGAGTGAACAGGCCATGACGACCCGCCTGATTGGCATGAGTATTCGCAACAGCGCCCGACTGATTTCGTATTCGCTCTGGCACAATGATCCGGAGGGGCCCTCCGAGGATGAACTGTTCCATCAGGTTTTGAGTACGTGGCCTGCTGAGGCTATCGGGAAGGCAGAAATCGCCGTTAAAACGCTGTCGGGAATGCTGGCACCGGTTGCCGAAGAAGCGCCATCCACGGATGAAGATGTTGATGCCACCGCGCTGGGTGATGAACCGGTTACGGCGGAAAAGCCCTAGCCAGTGAGCTTGATTTTGTCCTGAAACTGGCGCGTGAGTTCGGGCGACCCGACTGGCGCGCCATGCTTGCTGGCATGACGTCCTCTGAGCTGGGCGACTGGCATCACTTTTACCGGGAGCGTTATTTTCAGGACGCGCAACTCGATGCGCATTTTTCCAGTCTGCTTTATACCATTTCCACCTTCTTCTGCCCGGATCCGGATATCTCCCCTGCACACTTCAGCCTGTTGTCCCCCTCAACGGAGTCTGCGGCAGAGAATGTACAGGATGATGACGCCATGATGCTGGCCGCAGAAGGAATAACAGGAGGCACCCGCTATGGCCCAGCAGATTAGCGACCTTGTTATTAACCTCGATGTTGACAGCGCCACGTTTACGGAGCAGGTCGCGCGGATTAAGAATCAGCTGTCAGGGCTGGGCGATGAAGCGGAAAAAGTTCAGACTCGCCAGCAACGAGCAGAGGCTGCGCTGGCCACGGCGGCGGCGAATCGCGCTGCCGCGATGTCTGATATGCAGTCCCGCCAGTCAGCGGCAGCGGCAGGGCTTAGTTCGGAAATGCAGCGGGTCAGTGAATCCGTAGAAGAAACGCAGCAGCGCGTGGCGGGGTTCAGCCAGCAACTTCGGGATAATGCTGCCCGGGCTGCCGTACTGGCCCGGCAGCAGGATGCACTGGCGGAGTCGTTCTTTCGTCAGATTGACGGCGTTCGTTCACTGAGTGGGGCCACGGATTCCTTAACGGCGGTTCAGGAGCAGTTCAGGAAGGCGCGCGTGCAGGGGAACATCACGCAGCAGGATTATCTGGCGCTGATATCCCAGACCACGGCCCGGCAGAAGGAATTACAGCGGGCTGAAGAAAAAGCCAGTCAGTCGCGGGCCCGCTTCCTGGAACAGCTTAAATCGCAGGTTGAAGAGCAGGGACTATCCCGCACCGAATTACTGAACCTGAAAGCGGCACAACTCGGTGTGACTGAACAAGCCGCGCCACTGATTGCCCGGTTAAAAGAACAGGATAGCGAATGGAAAAAAGGGACGCTCAGCGCCGGACAGTATCGCCAGGCACTCCGGATGTTACCTGCCCAGTTTACGGATATCGCCACCTCAATTGCCGGCGGAATGCCGCTGTGGATGGTCCTCATGCAGCAGGGAGGCCAAATCAGCGATTCGTTTGGGGGGATCGGCAATATCTTCGAGATCCTCAAAGAGGAACTACTGGGCGTCAAAACTTCTGCTGATGAGTCCGAAGCGTCGCTGTCGGAAAATGCCAATGCCCTTTCTGAGAATGCGGAGCATGCCAAAGGGTTACTGCGCTTTCTTACGCCTGGCCGGATCATCGTTGGCGGTTTTGCCACGGCACTGACCGCGGTATCGGTTGCCGCCTGGCAGGCAGAGCAGGCAAACCGATCGCTGTACCGCGCCATCACGATAACCGGTGGAACGTCGGCAACCACCACGGCTCAGCTGTGGAAAATGGCGGATGAAATAGGGGACAGCACCAACGCCAGCACAGCATCAGTGGCGGAGGTCCTTGCCCGGATCGCCGGGACGGGGAAATACAGCACAGAGCAGTTGCGCATCGTGGCTAAAACCTCGCAGCAATGGTCGCAGGTCATGGAGGATGATGCCGCCAGAATTGAAGCTGCGTTTGGCTCAATCGCCAAAAGTCCGGTCAAAGCGCTGGCTGAACTGAACAAAGAGTACAATTTCCTCAGTGTTGCCCAGTTACGCCATATTGACGAATTAGAGCGTACAAAGGGTAAACAGGCCGCCGTTACTGAGGGGATGAAACTGTTTGCGGACACCATGGGTGAACGCATGCAGCAGATTGATAATGCCAGCACACCTCTGGAGCAGATGTGGGACAACATCAAAAAATGGACGGCGGATGCGTGGCGGTGGGTGGGTGACCATACCATTGGTGCACTGAACCTGATTACTGACGTGGTTGCCGGTACGGTTGAGCAGGTCAGGTATCTACTTAACAGTGGCGATACAGCCATTCGCGAATTTGTGCTCAGTGCACAAAAGGCCGCACAAAAAATACCGGGGATGGGGGATGTTGGTAAGGATGCGATTAAGCAGAACCAGGAATATATTGAAGCCAACAAGAAACAGAATGCGGAATTACTGAAATCCATTGCTGAACGTGACGCCCGGATCCGTCAGGGGGAAATGGGATACGTAACCCGTGCACGGGATGCCAGGGTGGCCGCCGGGCCGGGCCAGCAGGATGCGGTGTCGAAAGCGGCCGATGAGATTGAGAAAAACCGTCGAAAGAAAGGCCAGACGCGTACGTCTGCAGGCGTCAGTGCTGTTGACTCAGCACGGGAAGAACTGCTGGTGTTGCAGGCGCAGTTACGCACACTACAGCTTCATAAAGGACTGAACGACACCATCAGTCAGCAGCGAAAAGACCTCTGGACCACGGAAGCAAAATTTCAGGTTCTGGAAGAAGCCGCCCGGACCCGGTCCCTGACGAAGCAGGAAAAATCCCTGCTGTCGGGTAAGGCGCAGGTTCTGCAACTGGCACGGCAAAAGGCGCTGCTGGGCGATCAGATTGTTGCACAGGAACAGCTGAATAAGCGCATGGATACGGCGCAAAAATACGTCACTCAGATGGCAGAAAAGCAGCAGGCTCTGGTGGGTGGAGCCACCCTCAGTGACCGTATGGCCCAGAGGCAACTGGCAAAAGCCCAGCTCGCTGCCGGCTGGAAAAATGGCGGCGGCTCTCTTGATGATGCCGGATACCGGCAGCAACTTCAGGCTGCGAATAATTATTACGAAGCGGAGGATCAGCTTCGTGGTAACTGGCTGAGTGGCGTGGAAAAGGGGTGGGCTGAATATCAGGACTCGGCGACGAACGTTTATGACGCCATGAAACAGGTTTCACAGTCAACATTCAGCGGGCTGGCCGATCAGCTCACCCAACTGACCACCACCGGCAAAGCGAGCTTTAAGGAGTTCACGTCATCCATACTGAAGATGATTGTTCAGGTCATCAATCAGCTGATCGTGGCCTATACCCTTCAGGCGGCCATGGGGTGGATCAGCGGCGATTCCAGCGCCTCAAAGTCTGGTCAGTCGTTTGCGGTTCCGTCGTATCGCCCACCCAATTATGATGTCGGCGGTTTTACCGGGCATGGTGGTAAGTATGAGCCCGCAGGCGTTGTCCACCGCGGCGAGTTCGTATTCACCAAAGAGGCAACCAGCCGCATCGGCGTGAGCAACCTTTACCGGATGATGCGCGGTTATGCCTCCGGCGGGTATGTCGGCAACGCTGCCAGTCCGGCGAGTGTGTCTCCTGGCGGTGTGATGGTCAACATGGGCGGCGTCTATATCAGTAGCAGCAACGAACAGCAGTCTACGCAGCGGTCAGCAATTGACAGTAACGGGATCCTCAAGCAGCTGAAACCCGCCATCATTAGTGTCGTCAGTGAACAGGCCCAACGGCCCGGCACGCCACTCTGGAAGGCAATAAAAGAAGGGCGTTAATACCAGAAGCCGCTTTGCGGCTTTTTTACTGGCGGAGATAAAGGCTATTTATGACTATTGAAACATTTTCCTGGCGAATTCAGGCCGCCAGTCAGCCAGCGACAACGAGTAAGGATAATATTCGCAAGGCGCAATTTGGCGATGGATATGCGCAGGTTTCAGGGGAGGGAATAAACCCGGAAACCTTAAATTATGCATTTTCATTTACCGGAGATCTGCAAACCGGCCTGGATATTTATAAATTCCTGCGACGGCATAAAACTAAATCCTTTGCCTTTAAACCACCGTATGACGAGTTAGCGCTATGGCGGGTTCAGGCTGACAGCCTGCAAAAAGCCATTCTGAATAGCAAAGTCATGACAGTCACCGCAACATTTGAACAGGCATTCGTACCATGAGTCTTCACGCTGATTATCAAAAACTGGAGCCGGGAGATGAAATCCGGCTTTTCGAAATTGACGGAAGTGCTTTTAATATGGGGGATATTTTATATTTCCACGGATATAACATTCCCCATACTGAAGCGGAAATTTTAGCCGCTGGTGGCGATGAATCAAAATTGTCCGCTAAAAGTATCTGGTGGCAGGGCACCGAATATAAAGCGTGGCCGTGTGAATTAGAGGGGATCGAATCCTCGACTTCAGGAAGCGACGCGCAGCCGACACTGAGGGTGGGCAACATTGATGGTTCGATTTCCGCGTTGTGTTTGCATTATGACGATTTGGCGATGGCCCGGGTCATCATCCATGAGACTCAAAAGCAGTATCTGGATGCGCGAAATTTCCCTGCGGGTAATGCCACCGCGGATCCAACGCAGGAGAAACGGCACCTCTATTTTATCGACACCAAAAGTCTTGAAACCGATGAAACGGTGGAGTTCGCGCTTGATAGCCCGATGGGGTTGCAGGGGAAACTGATCCCTACTCGTCAGTATCATTCGGTTTGTACCTGGTGTATTCGCAATAAATACCGTAGTGGCGATGGTTGCGATTATGTCGGGACAAAGTATTTCGACAAGAATAACAAGCCGGTTGATGATCCATCGAAGGACGTCTGCAACGGAACGCTCACTGCCTGCAAACTGCGTTTTGGCGAGCATAACGAGCTGCCGTTTGGCGGGTTCCCTGGCACGTCGCTGATAAGGAGCTGATATGCGCCAGAAAACGATTGAGGCGATACAGGTTCATGCTGCAGCTGAATACCCGCGTGAGGCTTGCGGCTTGATTGCTCAAAAGGGGCGAGTGGAGCGCTATTTCCCCTGCAGAAATATGGCCAGCGAGTCGAATGATAATTTCGTACTGGCACCGGAGGATTACGCCGCGGTAGAGGACTGGGGAACGATCATCGGCATTGTTCACAGCCATCCTGATGCGACCACGCAACCCAGCGAACTGGACAAGGCGCAGTGTGATGCAACTCTGCTCCCCTGGCATATCATCAGTTGGCCGGAAGGAGATCTGCGTACCATCCATCCACGCGGGGAGTTGCCTCTCCTCGGCCGACCATTCGTACTTGGCCACTACGATTGTTGGGGATTGGTGATGAGCTATTTCCGGCAGACCCACGGCATCGAGCTGCACGATTACCGCGTTGATTATCCCTGGTGGGAAAATGACTATCCAGAAAATTTCTACCACGATTGCTGGTATGAATGTGGTTTCCGTGAATTTGATGGCCCGCCGCAGCCGGGTGATATGGTTCTCATGCAGGTGCAGTCGGACAAGTGGAACCATGCCGGGATTCTGCTGGAAGGTAACATGCTGCTACACCACCTTTATGGTCATCTCAGTCAGCGCGTGCCGTATGGTGGATACTGGTTAGACAGGACGATGAAAATCGTCCGATATCATTCTCTGTGTTAATCTTTTATGGAATTTTAACTAAAGACAGAAGGGACACCGAGATGAAAAAAATAGCGTTGGCATTAATGATTTTATCTATAACTGGGTGTGCAAGTACTGTAGTACCTCCAAGTAAAGCGATTTCTGCCCCAAAGGAAAGGGTTTTTAAATATCAAATAAATGCTGGTAATAATACAGCTCTGACTATCATTCGCGATGCGGGAATAGTTGGGTCCGGATGCTATGCAGCGGTTTATTTAAATGGGGAGCAAGTGGCAAAACTGAACCCTAAAGAAAAGGCTACTTTTTATATATCTGAAGGGGAGTGGGCTGTTGGTGCTAATCTGACAGGGAAAGGATTATGTAGTTTGAGCCCTGAGCGGCAAGAGCGAATATTCATTGTGAAAGCTGGGGAGAGGAAAGTAGTAAGAATATTTACGGATTCTAATGCAAATGTGGATATAAGGCCGACAACCATTAATTAAACTTTTTTTCACTAACTGGAGTTGTTATGCAGGAAATAATGACAAAAATCGAACTTTCTGGAGTCCTTGGTAAAACCTTTGGGAATGTTCATCATCGATTGATTTCGACTGTTCATGAGGCTGGAGCAGCATTATCCGCAACAATTCCGGGATTTGAAAAATTCATGAATAACAGCAAAGAAAAAGGATTAACCTTTGCTGTATTCAAAGGGAAGAAAAATATTAGTGAGGATGATTTAGGATTCCCTGTAAGTGGAGAGGTTATCCGCATCGTCCCTGTAGTCATTGGTAGTAAAAAGGCTGGCATCTTACAAACAATTCTCGGGGCAGTGCTTGTGGTCGCGGGGTTCATTTCCACATTCACTCCCGCTGCTGCGGCCGCACCATATCTTTATAGTATGGGCGCATCAATGATGCTTGGAGGCGTGATCCAGATGCTCTCTCCTCAGCCCGGTGGCCTTGCCCGTAAAGAATCCTCCGACAATAAAGCCAGCTATGCCTTTGGCGGCGTAACCAATACCGCCTCGCAGGGCTACCCGGTTGGCCTTCTTTACGGCAAACGACGAATTGGCGGCGCGATTATTTCCGCCGGTATTTATGTCGAAGACCAGCAATAAATATTTTTAATAAGTAATACCATCCATTCAGGCCACCTTGCGGTGGCCTTTTTTATGGGCGTAATATGGCAAATAACATCATTAAAGGGCGTAAGGGTGGCAGCTCTAAACAGCGTACGCCCACGGAACAGCCGGACGATTTACAGTCTGTAGCAAAAGCCAAAATTCTTATCGCATTGGGTGAGGGGGAGTTTGCTGGTGGTTTAACCGGGAAAGATATTTATCTCGACGGTACCCCTCTTGAGAATGCCGATGGTTCGCAAAACTTCAGTGGTGTGGCCTGGGAATTCCGACCTGGGACGCAGGCACAAAGTTATATTCAGGGTATTCCAGGTACTGAAAATGAAATTTCGGTAGGGACGGAAGTTTCCAGCCAGACCGCCTGGACCCACACGTTTACGAATACCCAACTTTCTGCCGTTCGCGTCCGCCTGAAATGGCCCTCCCTGATGAAGCAGGAAGATGACGGCGATGTGGTGGGGAATACCGTTAAATACGCCATCGATTTACAGACGGATGGCGGAGCCTGGCAGACCGTACTCGAGACCGCCGTCTCCGGCAAAACTACTTCCGGGTATGAACGTAGCCACCGCATCGATTTACCGCAGGCAGGCAGCACCTGGACGCTGCGTCTTCGCAAGGTATCGCCGGACGCGAACAGCGTGAAAATCGGCGACGTAATGACGCTGCAGAGCTACACCGAGGTTATTGACGCGAAGCTGCGTTACCCACACACCGCGCTGCTGTACATCGAATTCGACTCCAGCCAGTTCAATGGTTCCATCCCGCAAATCTCCTGCGAGCCGCGTGGGCGTGTTATCCGTGTCCCGGATAACTACAACCCGGAAACGCGCGAATATACCGGCACATGGACAGGGGGCTTCAAATGGGCATGGACTGATAACCCGGCATGGATTTATTACGACATTGTTGTCTCTGATCGTTTCGGTCTTGGCGATCGTCTGACCAGCGCGAATATCTCCAAATGGGCGCTCTACCCGATTGCGCAGTATTGTGATCAGTTGGTTCCCGATGGCAGGGGCGGCGATGGCATGGAGCCTCGTTATATCTGCAATGTCTATGTTCAGGAGCGTAACGACGCCTACACCGTACTGCGCGATTTCGCTGCTATTTTCCGGGGGATGACCTGCTGGAGTGGTGAGCAGATTATCGTTCAGGCCGATATGCCGCGTGATGTCGATTTCAACTATACGCGCGCGAATATTCTTGGTAGCCCGCGATATTCCAGCAGCACCAGTAAGGCCCGCTACACCAACGCGCTGGTTTCCTGGTCTGATCCGGATAACGCCTATGCCGATGCGATGGAGCCCGCATTTATCCCGGAACTGGTTTCCCGATACAGTTTTAACCAGCTGGAAGTCACGGCCATTGGTTGTACGCGGCAGAGTGAAGCCCATCGTAAAGGGTTGTGGGGGATCTTGACCAACAATAAGGACCGCATGGTCGAAATTGATGTCGGGCTGGACGGCAGGATCCCGCAGCCAGGTTACATCATTGGGCTGGGCGACGAACGGTTGGCCGGGCGAGTTAATGGTGGTCGTATCAGCGCGGTGAATGGACGCGTAATCACGCTTGATCGTGATATCGATGCAAAAGAGGGCGACCGCCTGCATCTGAACCTGCCATCGGGTATTTCGCAGGCACGGACCATTCAGTCGGTAAACGGTCGTCGGCAGGTGACGGTTACAACGGCATACAGTGAGACACCAGAGGCGGAGTGCGTCTGGATCGTCGAATATACTGACCTGGTGCCGCAACAGTACCGCGTCATTGGTGTAAAGGACAACAATAACGGCACGCTCACCATCACCGGCGTGGCACATGACCCGGATAAATTCCCCCGCATCGATATCGGCGCTATTATCGACCAGCGCCCGGTTAGCGTATTGCCGGCGGGCAACCAGTCACCTCCTGACGATATTGTCATCACATCCCGCTCGGTCGTGAATCAGGGGATCAGCGTCGAAACGATGCAGGTTAACTGGTCAGCTGTCAGCGGCGCTATTGCCTACGAGGCACAGTGGCGCCGTAACGACGGGAACTGGATTAATGTGCCGCGCAGCTCGACCACCTCGTTTGAGGTCAGCGGCATTTATGCCGGTCGTTATCTGGTTCGCGTCCGCGCGATAAATGCGGCGGAGATCTCGAGCGGCTGGGCGTATTCCGAAGAGAAAACCCTGACCGGCAAGGTCGGCGAGCCGCTGGCACCGCTGGCGCTGGCAACCCGTTCTCTGGTTCATGGGGTCCAGGTTAGCTGGGAGTTCCCGACCGGCTCCGGGGATACGCTGCGCACGGAACTGCAGTACAGCAAAAATCAGGACGGCAGTGCGCCGATGCCGTTATCAGACGTGGCCTATCCGGGGAAAAGCTATCAGCAGATGGGCCTCAGTATGGGCGCAGAATTCTGGTATCGGGCGCGCCTTGTGGATCGTCTTGGCAATGAAAGCCCGTGGACCGGCTGGGTCCAGGGGATGGCCAGCGATAACTTTGATGACTACTACGAAAACCTGACCGACGCGATCAAGGATACGGCTGCCTGGGAGGAAACGCAGCGCACCATTAGCGAAACGCAGGAAGGTATCCGCAATACGCAGCAGGAACTGGAGCAGACCGCTGAAGCTCTGCGTAAGGAAGCCGAAGACCAGGCGAAGCAGGTCAGCCAGGATATTGACGCATCGGCGAAAAGCATCACTGCTGATGTTGACGGGAAGATCTCCGCCGTGAATAAAACCATCACGGATGAGATAACCTCGGTCAATGAGGCTCTCGATTCTGGTCTGGCTCAGGCAAACAAAGGCGTTCAGGAGGCAAAATCCGCCGTCGCAGATGCGAACAAGCAGATCGCAACTGTGAACAAGTCGCTGACCGACAGCATCACCCAGGTAAGACAGTCAGTCACCGATACGGCTGCGGAAATCAACGCCACCATCGACCTGGAGATTGCCAGGGTCAGCAAAACGCTGGCCGACGGCGATGCCGCATTGAATGCGCAGATAAAGACTGCTGAAAATGGCCTGAAGCAGTCGCTGTCTCAGGTCAACACCACGCTGACCAATGCGGTGAAGCAGGAGACCGCGGATCGTATTGCCGATGTTAACGCGAAGGCGTCACAGGCCGCTGATGAACTGCTGGCGGCAACGCAGGGGATTGAGGCGAGTATCGAGAGCCTGACTCAGGTGATGAAGACCGCCGATGAAAATCTGGCGCGGGAAATGTCCAGCCTCGCTGCCGGCGCTAATATCCAGTTCGATTCGCAGGTTATCTGGCATTTCAACAATCAGACGACCGAGGGCTGGACCGGCAGCGCCGGCGTACCGGGTGTGTCACAGGATGGCTGGTTACGCCCGGCGGACAGCGCCACCGATCCGTACATTACCTCTCCTGGCGGGCTGGCTGTCGATGGTGCGGCGTACCGTTTCATCATGCTGCGCTTTCGTAAAACCGGCAAACCAGTCTGGGCGGGTGAGATCCGCTGGGTGTCTGCCGGCGAAAACTTCACTAACACGAAGCGATACATTGTTGCTGAGCCGGAGTATGCCGATGGGGTGGCAACCCTGACGGTGCGTGATATTCCGTGGACAGGGAACATTGATCGTATTCGCCTGGACCTGACGAACCAGCAGGATGCCAGCAACTTTATCGAATTCGACTGGATCGCCGTTGGCCGGCCAGCACCCGGCGCCAGTACGGCGGCTCTGCAGGATGTGCGCAGCACGCTGAGTAACGCGCTGACCGCCGAAGCGCAGGCACGCAGCACGCTGGCGGCGCAGATGCGTGGCTCCTATGATGGGAACGATCTGGAGAAAGTCACCTCCGGGCTGCTGTACCAGGAAAAAACCGCGCGCGTTACCGCCATCTCGGCGGAAGTTAAGGCCAGAGAGTCCCTGCAGACGCAGTTTAACGACAACAAAGCTGCTGTTTCTGGTGAACTGAGTTCTCTGACGACAGAGCAGAGCGCGCAGGCGAGCCGTATCGGTGGCCTGGAAACCAGCCTCGGGAAAAAAGCCGATGCAGCCGCGCTGACGTCCCTGACGCAGAAAGTTGAGCAACAGGGCGCCACGCTGACATCGCAGGGCGCCGCGTTAACATCGCTCACTAACCGGGTTGGCCAGACGGAAACGGGCCTGGCTGGTACGAATGAGGCACTGAGCGGGCTGCAGTCTGTTGTTACCCAGCAGGGCGACAGGATAACCAGCCAGGGTCAGTCCATCACGAAACTGACGAGCGATTTGGGCACGACAAATTCCGCGCTGGCGAAGAAAGCTGAAGCGGCTGCGGTCACTGCCTTAACGCAGCAGGTAGAGCAAAACGGGCGGGATATTCGCAGCAATACTGACAGCATCACCAGCCTGTCGAATCAACTGGTCAATGGCCAGCCGAATCGCTGGTCCCGTCGGATCTATCCGGTGCAGCTGGCTAACGCCGGGACAGTCCCGTCATTCAGCGATGTTCGCGCTGTGGCACCAACGGTAGTGGATGAGGTGGCCGACGCGGCCAAACTGGACTTTACGTCCGCCGGCAGCTATCTGATCGCGCTGTATTCCTGCCAGGTGAAAGTGGCCGCAGATACCACCATCACACTGGCGCCCGGCGCCAGGGTTTTTGATGATACCGGCGCCATATTTGTGAATGGGGTTCAGGTCGCCTGGGGTAACGCCAGCAGGAATACCGTCAGTTTTGAACTGAAAGTCGGCTGGAACACCGTTGAGTTTCTGGTGAATCAGTGGACCGGCCAGGCGTATATCAACCTGGGCCTGAAGCTGTCAGACAAGGTTGCTGAGATGTACTCCGGTCTCGGGGTTTCCGCGCTGGCAAACGCAGCCGGCGTGCTCAGCTCGAATGTCAGCCAGATTGGCAACGAGGTGGTCAGCAATTCGCAGAGCATCACCCAACTCCGGAATGCGCTGACGCAGACAGACGCGAACGTGGCCAGCAAAGCGGATCAGACGGCGATGAACTCGCTAACCGGACGAGTGGAGAAGACGGAATCCGGGCTGACGGCTGCTAACGCCAACATTACCTCGCTGAAATCCGCTGTACGGGCCGGAAACGCATCAGGCGGAGATTTAATTCCCAACCCGACATTTGACCCGGCTTACGACCAGATGGGGTTTAGCGTCGTATCCACGACGGCTGAGGAGGTCCCTCCTGGCTGCCCGTATGGTTATGCGGCCAGAATTGCCAGTCGGGATCACCATCCTAACTTTGCCGCGTTCCCGGCCACGCTTAACGATGTGATTGAGATCAGCGCACTGGTTGCCTGCGGCGCTGGCACGGCGAATTTTAATCTGTATGTTGGCACCGCCGTTCGGCCAGATACGAGCACCGGTGCGCCACTCATGGCGGGGGGCGGAAAATCACCTTCTGCGACCTGGCAGAGAACCACCTGGCGCTTCAAGGTCACGCAGGCGATGGTAGACAGGGGTTATATCCGCCCGTTCCTGCAGATCTCGCAGAACAGCCCGTATGGCACCGTATGGTTCGTTACGGACTGGCATATGCGAAATGTGACAGCGGCGCAAAAGGTTCAGGATACTGCGGATGCCACGGCGGCGGCGGTTGACTCGCTGACCACCACCGTGACGCAACAGGGTAATCTGCTGACCTCGACCGGCAACCGGACAACCCAGCTGGAAAACGGGCTGGCCACCACCAATGCCGCAGTGGCCAAAAAGGCTGATGCGACAGCGGTGCAGGATTTGACCAATACCGTCACACAGCTGGGCAACGATCTGACTGCTGCGAACAGCGCCATCACGAAACTGACCGGAAATCTGGCGAATACCGATAAAGCGCTGGCGCAGAAAGCCGATGCGACTGCGCTGGCCACGCTCGACACGAAAGTGACGCAGCAGGGTAAAACGCTGGAGAGCCAGAGCAATTCGCTGACGAATCTGTCGAACAGTCTCTCGCAAGTTGCGGCAGATATCGATGCCAGCGGTCAGATACCGGGTAACCTGGTCGTGAATCCCTCATTTGAACGCGGGCTGGATGGTTATACCGGGCGGTCAACCGCGACCAGTGTGGTGGAGGTTTCCGCTCCTCACAGCGGGACGCGGGCGCTGAAGGTTGATCCGGGGAGCGTGTCTCCGGGGCAATACATCCCGTTTGTTCAGGGGCGAACCTATGAAATCGGGGTGTGGGTCAAGGAACCCGGAGCGACGACGGATAATGGCGCGGGGAACAACAAGTTGCGGATCGGTAACTCTGCCGGCCAGCCGGTCTTTGAGCGTCCGTACAACAGCGGCACGGTGGGGACAAACTGGACCCTGGTTTCCGGTCGCTGGAAAGCGACGGAGACAGCCAGCCTGCCGGTGACGCTGAGCAACTATCTGATTAGCGGCAGCCGCTACTTCGATGATTTTTACGTCACTGACGTTACCGACCGGGTGGACATCGATGCCACCGCCGGCGCCGTTACCGGACTGACGAGCCGGGTCAGCACAGCGGAAGGGGCCATCACCTCACAAAGCCAGCAGCTGACGAACCTGCAGAACAGCCTGAACACGACCAACAGCAATGTGTCGAAGAAGGCCGATGCCACGGCACTGACTTCGGTCGATAACCGGGTGACAGAGGCGGAAGGGAAACTGACCACACAGAGCCAGCAGCTGACAAATCTGGCGAATGTGCTGACGGCCACCCGCAACGCCGGCGACAACCTGATCCCGAACTTTGATTTTCTGCAGGGCAGCACTGCCTGGGATATTCAGTATCCAGCCGGTGTGACCTTTGGCGATTTCGGGGACGGGAAAGCGGGGGTCCGGCTGAACCGGACGACCACTATCAGCCCAGGAATTTTCTCCAACAACAACAAGCCGGTGCCGCTGAATGGCCAGCGCAAGTACCGGGTGGTGGTGAAGGCCAAAGGTGTTTCCGGAGCGATGAGTCTGCTGATCCGTCGCCAGAACAAAATTGGCCAGACGGATAGCACGTATGAGGATAAAACGGTCACGCTGACCACTGACTGGCAAACCATCACCTGGGAAACCGGATTGACGGCTGCCGGCGCGGACGGGCAGAACTTCAAACTTTATTCTCATCCGACAAACGGTGAAATCTGGCTCGATTCCGTCCGGGTTTTTGATATCACCGATGAAACCAACATCAAGGCGACCAGCGATGCTGTTTCGTCTCTGACCGGGACGGTGACGAACCAGGGGAACACCCTGACATCACAGGGGCAATCCATCACGGCGCTGAATAACGCGCTGGAAGGGGTCAAAGGCGATGTGGCGAAGAAGGCTGATGCGTCGGCGGTCAGTTCACTGACCAACCGGGTTACCCAGACTGAAAAGGATATCCGTAGCCAGGCCGACAGCCTGACCAGCCTGAATACATCGCTGAAGCAGCAGGCGACACGGGGAGCCAACGTACTGCCGGACGGCAGTTTTGAATCCTATGCCGTCGGCGATGTTCTCAGTAATGCCCGCGCCGTTATCACCAGTGAAGCTGCTCACAGCGGGACCAAAAGCCTGCGTGTTACGCGCAGTACGGAGTACAACCCGAACGCGACGGATAATAACGATACCCATATCTTTTCAGGCATGCAGGTTCGCGATAACGCGGTCTATTACGTGGAGGCGTGGGTTAAGTTGCCGGCTGGCTCGACCGCCGATCCGACCGTTTATATGGTACTCGGATTTTCCTTCCAGGATTCAGCCAATGGCTGGTCGTGGCCTGGCCTGAACGTGAAAGTCTCCGAGTTGTCGGTGGACAACTGGACAAAAGTCAGTGGCTATCTGACCAACAACCGAACCGCACTGAAACAGGCAATGGTGAGGATCTCCATCCCGAATACACCAAAAGTTCGCCTGGGTGACGCCTTCCTGATTGATGATCTGATCATCACTGACGTGACCGATGCGAAAGCGGCGCTCGATGCCGCCGATGCGAATGCGCAGGCGCTTTCCAGTCTGTCCGCGTCAGTCACGCAGAACGGGAAGAATATTACGTCTCAGGGCAGCGCGATCACGAAGCTGCAGTCGGATGTGACGCAACTTGGTAAGGATATCAGCGGCAAGGCCGATGCCAGCGCGCTGACGAATCTGACGACCCGCGTGACGGCTACCGAAGGCAGCCTGAAATCGCAGGGAGACAGCCTGACCAGCCTGCAGAACAGCCTGAACACGACTAACAGCAATGTGGCGAAGAAGGCTGATGCAACGGCGCTGCAGAGCCTGCAGAACACCGTTGAACAGCATGGCAGGGATCTGACCGCGCAAAGCAGCGCGCTGACGAACCTGGAAAACAACTTTTCCTCCCTGGCCGTTGGCGGGACCAACCTTATCCGCAATGCGGACACACTGGAGGGATGGAGCAGCCGCCACGCCACAGAGACGTATCTGGGCGACCGCGTGGCCTACACCCGGCTGGCGAAAGGTGCATCCGGTTATATCCAGCTGGATGAACAGACGCTGGATGTTACCGGGCGTACGGAATTTGTATTCAGCTTCTATGCGAAAGGGGCTTATGACGGGCAGGAGATGGCGAGTTATTTCTATAACCCGTCGAACACCACCACCACGGAAACCAGCCAGGGCGTTAAAGGCGGGGCCGGTGACGGCAAGGCGGTCACGAAACTGACCACCGCATGGGCGCGTTACTGGGTGAAATGGGTTATTCCTGCCACCAGTGGCACCAAACGGCTGATTGCCGCGCGTCTGGAAAGCGCGACGTCTGCCGACAAAGAAGTCTGGCTCTGCCGCCCTCAGCTGGAAACCGGGACCGTGATGACCGACTGGTCACCGAGTCCGGATGATGCAGCCAGCGGTATTACCGCGAACACCTCGGCCATTAACAGCCTCACCAGTCGGGTGACGAATGCCGAGGGGCAGCTGACCGCGCAGTCTCAGAGCATCACGAATCTGCAGAACAGCCTGAACACCACCAACAACAACGTGGCACAAAAGGCCAGCGCGCAGTCGGTGAGTGATCTCACCAGCCGGGTCACCAGTGCGGAAGGCAAAATCACCTCCCAGGGGCAGGCTATCACGAAGCTGCAGGGCGATTTGAGCAGCACCACCGATAAGGTCAACACCAAAGCGGATCAGACGGCGCTTAACGCGCTGACTGGCCGGGTTGAGAAAACCGAGGCAGGCCTCACGGCAGCCAACAGCAACATCGTCAGCCTGACGGCGGCGGTGAATGCCGGGAATGCTGCCGGGGATGATTACATTCCAAACCCGTCATTTGATCCGGCGTATGACCGCATGGGTTATGACGTGGTGGAGACCACCGCCGATGGTGTGCCGGCTGACTGCCCGTTCAGGTATGCCGTCCGGCTGGCCGGGCGAGACCATGTGCCAAAAATCAACAATATCGCCGTGACGCCGGGCGACGTTTACGAAATGTCTGCTCTGGTAGCGTGTGGTACCGGCAGCGCTGACTTTAATTTCTACATCGGTCGGGCCACCACTGCTACTGGTGGCATCGGGGCGAGAGCGTCCGGGGGAAACACCAGGACCACCACCGCGTGGAAACGAGCCACCTGGCGCTTTACTGTGCCGGCAGACACGAACTTCCTGCGACCGTTCCTGCAGGTTAATCAGAGCAGCCCGTTTGGCACTGTCTGGTACGCTGCCGACTGGCATATGCGTAACGTGACGGCGGCGAACAGCGCGCAGAAAACCGCAGATGCGACCGCAAAAGCGGTGGATTCACTGACCACCACGGTTAGCCAGCAGGGCGATACGCTCAGCAGCATCGGCACGCGTACCACCTCGCTGGAGAACAGCCTCCGATCGACAAACGATACGGTGAGTAAAAAGGCTGACACGACAGCGGTGACGCAGCTGCAGGGCACGGTGACGCAGCAGGGGAATGACATCGCGGCAGCCAACAGCGCGCTGACAAAACTCAGCAGCGATCTGGCCACGACGAATGCGAACGTGAACAAAAAAGCGGACGCAAGCGCGATGAACACCCTGCAAAACCAGGTCACGGAGCAGGGCAAAACACTCAGTGCGCAAGGGGATTCTTTGACGCAACTGAGTAACAGCCTGAGCCAGACGGCAGCAGATATTGACGCCAGCGGGAAAATGCCGGGCAACCTCATTGTCAACGGCAGTTTTGAGCGCGGCGCGGCGGGCTTTACCGGCTGGAGCAGTACCGCAACGGTGGCCGATTTACAGGTTCCGCACTCGGGTAACAAGGCACTGAAAATGTCTGCCGGCCAGTCTAACCTGGTCGGACAGGAAATCAGTATTACCCAAGGCCGTACCTACCGCATGGGGGTATGGGCGAAGCAGGATCCGGGGACCACGATTAAAGATGCGGATAACACGAAGTTTCGTGTGGCCGACAGCACTGGCCTGCTGGCCGGCTCAAACTACGGACCGTTTAGTTCTGGCTGGCAACTGGTAACGTTTGACTGGAAAGCCACGAAGACCACAATGGCCAGTTTCCAGCTGACGACCTTCCTCAGCGCGGGGGCAATGTATTTTGATGATTTCCATGTTCTCGATGTTACGGATGAAAAGGATATCGCGGCTAACGCCGGGGCCATCTCTCAGATGAATACCCGCGTCACCGCTGCGGAAGGGGCTATCACCACCCAGGCGCAGCAGCTGACGAAACTCAGCGGCGATCTGGCCGTCACGAATGCGGCGGTCAGTAAGAAGGCTGAGCAAAGCGCTGTCACCGGGTTGACCACCCGGATGACGTCTGCTGAGGGTAAACTGGATTCGCAGTCGCAGCAGCTCACCAGTCTGCAGAACAGCCTGACCACGATGAATACGGAGCTGGGGAAAAAGGCTGACACGTCCGCGGTGAGTTCACTGACCGGTCGCGTCAGCCAGGTGGAAAACACCATCACCAGCCAGTCGCAGAGCATCACGTCGCTGACCAGCACCATCAATACCATCCGCACTCAGGGAGCTAATCCGTGGGTTGACGGTACATTTGAAAGCTACAGCGATGGCCAGGTGCTGGGCGGGAGCGGTACCGCCGTTGTGGTAGCGTCTCAGAAATTCACCGGCGATAAGAGCCTGAAGTTGAGACGGGATGAGAACAACGGCGGCAACAGCGATAAACAGCTTGGCACCTGGCAGTCAGTCCGTGAGGACGCGAAGTTCCGGTTTGAGTTCTGGGCCATGATGCCGGCGGATCAGGCGCCCTCCTCCGGGTGGACGACGCTGGTCGGTATCCAGTCGCAGAATGCTGCCGGGCAAAATGCCTGGCAGGCGGCGGTCACTATCAGCGAAGCCTCTCTGGGCGCGCGCGATAAATGGGTGAAATTTACGGGTATCGCCAGTAACAACGGGGCGGGCAGAACACGCGCGGTGGTCTGGATCTCCACCCGTGGCGCCACCGGCAACGGTACCCCTGGCTATTCACTGTATATCGACGATCTGGTCATCACGGATGTTACCGATGCGAAAGCGGCACAGGATGCCTCTGACGCGACGGCGAGCGCCGTGAGCGGCCTGACGGCGCGCGTAACGGATGCCGAAGGGAAAATCACTGCCCAGGCGCAGCAGCAGACAGCACTGGCCTCGAAAGTGGATAACGCCAACTCCCGCGTCGATAACATGGCGAAGACGCTGAGCGACAGCCAGAGCACACAGGCCAGCCTGAATACCTCGCTTCAGTCGCAGATTGACGCGCAGGCGGCCGCCAACATCAAAAACCAGACGACGCTCGACAACGCGATTAAATCGGTGGCCAGTATCACCAGTACCCAGCATACGCATGCAACGGCACTGGAGGCGCTGGCAACGCAGCAGACGACCCTGACATCCAGTGTCGGGGATCTCAGCGCTTCCGTTCAAAACACCGCTAAAACCGTGGCGGATGTGAATGGTACGGTGAGTTCGCTGTGGTCGATGAAGGTTGAGACGGTTAACGGGAAGAATGTTGGCGCGGGGATTACGCTGGGCAGCAATGGTGAAACGAGCGACATGATCCTCTACGCTGACCGCTTCTCGCTGTTTAACCGTAATAATGCGACGGCTGTTCCGGTGATGGTTGCCGAAGGCAATGAGCTGTATATCGATACGGCACGTATTAAAAACAGTTCCCTGACCTCAACCAAAATCGCGGACGGTTCCATCACGAACGCGAAGATCGGCAACGAGATCCGCTCGAATGACTTTGTTGACGGGTCACGCGGCTGGCGTATCGCTAAGGATGGCTCTTCGCAGTTCAACAACGTTATCGTTCGTGGCAGGGTTGAGGCGAATAGCGGTGTTTTCAAGGGAACGGTGCAAGCTGAATCTTTTATAGGCGATATTGCAACTTCTGCATCGTTCAACGGATTTACGGTTAAGGGCGGTGAAGGTTCTGGAACTATGAACGCATGGTATCAGAACAGTGGATACCCGATGACAATCACGCTGAACTGTACCGTACGATGCAACTCCTATAGTGGCGGTGTAACAGACCAGCGCAGCGACTTTTACGTAGTTCTGACATTCAATATTAATGGGGTGCAGAGTAAAAGACGTGTCGTTGTTGATATGCGGGATAAAGCTGGTGGCCTTGTGGATATTCCACAATCATTCACTGTTAACATCCCAGCAAGTAACAACCGCATCGGCATCTCGTTAACTGGTGCAAGCTACGGACCGCAGCAGAGTGAAGTTACAGTAGGTAATATTGTTGTGACAGCATTCAGAAGCAATAACGGTTCCTTTGGACAATAAGGAGAGGCCCTTCGGGGCCTATTTAATATGGCAAATATTTCAGATCAATTAGCTGCGGATATCCATACTGCGTTTGCGCGTTACGAAGTGGATACCGGGAACCAGCAACAATTTCTATTCGGGGCCCGTAAGGGGCCTTTTCTTTTCCAGGGATAATCATCCAGGAGCAACTTTATTATGGCGATGTATGAAGTCGGCACCGTCACGGGTGCAGCGTCGCAGGCACGGGTGACAGGTGCGACAACAAAATGGTCACAGGTAGCCCTGGGGATACAGCCCGGGTCGATTCTGGTGGTCTACCGCAGCGGTAGTGCTGACCTGTATGCGATCAAATCCGTGGACAGCGACACGCAACTGACGCTGACCCGGAATATCACCACCGCATTTTCCGGCGCCTCTTACGGCATTATTACCGCTGAAACCGCCAGCACCTCGTCGTTTGCTAACCAGCTGGCCAGCGCGTTTGCATTCTGGCGTAGTGTGGTGGAGGGCTGGTCGATGGCCCTGACCGGCAGCGGCGATATCACCCTGACTGACCCGATCACAGGAAAGCAGGTGACCGTGCCGGCGATAGCCGGGATGGCGAAGGCCTCGGATCTTAACGCGCTGGCAAAACTCACCGGAGGAAACAAACTCGACGGCTCGCAGGTTATAACCAGCGATAATGCCGGTTTTATACTCGGTAAGAACTCAGATCTGGCTCTGCTCAAAAAACAGGGGCAAGGCGGGACAATTGCCGTTGGCTCGGGAACACCGTTTAGGGTTCAGCGTTCAAGAGCGACCACTGTATCACCGGCAGACACCTTTGATGACATCCTCGTTATTGATGCCAACAACCGAACGACACTACCTGGCGCGCTGACTGCCGGCGGCGACATCGACAACACGACGAAGGGGTTGCTGTATACCCAGGCGATTGAGCTGTCATTTAGCACGCCATACATCGACTTTCATTTTAACTACAGCACCGACGACTTCACCGGGCGGATTATGGCCACTGCCGCCGATCAAATTAGTGTACAAGGTAGTCATTGGCGAGTTGACAGGGATCTTCGTGTTGGTGGTATGGCAGATATTGGAGGGTGGGCGCAATGCGGAGTCGACCTTTCGGCCAACAGAACAGACTTTGGTTCCCCTGCTGATGGTTCGTTGGTTTCAGGCGGACGTATTCGATCCAGAATGCTGGGACGCGGCGGTAACGGTGACCCCTCCGGAGCGTGGGGTGGTTTCTACCTTGAAGAATACGTTGGGTACAACCATCGGGTGGTACTGTATATGGACGGTTTTGACAGAAAAGATGCCTGGCTCTTTTACACCGGTGGGACAATCTCCACCCCTAAAGGCGACGTCATGACTACCGGTTCTGACGTTCGTCTGAAAGACGGATTTACAGAACCCCAGGAAGGGGCCTCCAGGCGCATTAATGCGCTAGGGGTATGCGAGTTTAACATGAAGGGGGAAACACGCCGCAGGCGTGGCTTTATCGCCCAGCAGGCTGAGAAAGCTGACGATCTGTATACTTTCCTCGGCATCGAGCAGGAGATCGATGGGGAAAAGTTTCAGGTAATGAACGTGGACTATGTAGCCATCATTGCTGATCTTGTTTCGTCAGTGCAGGAGTTAACAAAACAAGTGCGTGATTTGAACAAGCTGGTTCAAACTACAGACGTACATTCAGTAACTTCAGAAGGTTGCCCTGTCACCTAGTTTTTGACGGGTTTTCACCCCAGTTTCACCCCAATAACTCCCCGTATGAAAAACAGGCACAAAAAAACCAGCCATAAGAGGCTGGTTTTTCTAAGGTTTTTGGTCGGCACGAGAGGATTTGAACCTCCGACCCCCGACACCCCATGACGGTGCGCTACCAGGCTGCGCTACGTGCCGACGCGTGGGGAACAATATTACCCGTTCCCCAGGCGAATGCAAGCGGGTCACGCGCGATTGATTCATAATTAATCAATCAGTTAGCGATAAAGCGTTTTTCGTCAGTCAGGACCTGCAGCAACAGACTGAGCTGCGGTTTCTGATCTTTAATTTTCTCGCCGTCGCGGCTCCAGGTGGTATAGGTGCCGTTATGGTTGAGGACCACGGTGATGGTCGGGGTGGTGATGGCCAGCGTATCGCCGTTGGCCGCGGTGACCCAGTTACGACGCCGCGCGGCGCTGAACAGATCTTCTCCCTGCGAGTACTCATTGGCCGGCGTCGAAACGTGAAGCAGGCGCTGCATCAGCGTAGTCATCACATCTTTGTTATCGGTCAGGGTGGCAATCTTCTGCGCCGGCGTGCCCGGCCAGTGAATAACCAGCGGCACCTGCAGCTGCTCGCGCGACCAGTCGAACGCGTCGTGTTTCGCATTCAGCGGCTTGCCGTGGCCGCCGGTAATAATTACCACCGTATTATCGAGTTTGCCGGCTTCGCGCAGCGCAGTCAGCACCCGATCGATCTGGGCATCAACGTCGCCAGCCGCCTTGCTGTAGCGGCGGACAAAGCCCTGCTGCTGCGTGTCGTCGAGGGTGGTGCCATTGAGCGAGATCCACGAGAACCAGCGATTCTCATCCTGCGCGTAACGGTCCAGCCAGCCGATCCACTGATTGGCCGTCTGCTCGTCGCTCTGGGTCTTCGCGCTTGGCAGCGAGAAATCGGAGAGCAGCGCCTGGCGATACAGCGGGCTGCTAAACCCATCGGAGGAGAAGAGGCCCAGCTGGTAGCCCTGCTGGTTGAGGGCGGTAATCAGCGCGGCGGGAATACGCGCCGAGAGGACACCATCCATATAGCCAGGCGAAATACCGTAGAACAAACCAAACAGGCCGCTGTCGGCGGTATTGCCCGAGCTCATATGCTGGGTAAAGTTAACGTTTTCTTTGGCAAATGCCGCCAGCGCCGGCATGGTCTTTTCAAACCGCGAATAGTTCAGGTTGTCGACGGTGATCAGCAGCACGTTGTAGCCCGCGCCGAGGTCACGGTAGCGCAGGTTGCTAAGCGGATACTGGACCGATACCGCCTCCGGCGCCCCTTGCTCCACCAGACGACGCTGATAATCCTGGGCGTCGAGCAGGCCATGTTTCTCAAGGAAACGACGGGCGGTCATCGGATAGGAGAGCGGCAGATTCGCCCGCTGCATAGTGATCGGGCGATAGAAATTGGCGTCCGCCCAGATATAGACCAGGTGGCTGCTGACGAACGACAAAAAGAAGAACCAGGCGACCGGGCGGGCGTAATGGCGGCGGCGCGTCAGGCTGCGCAGCTTTTGCCAGCTCCAGGTGGCGAAGAGCATTTCAATCAAGAAGATGACCGGGACGCTGATAAACATCAGCTGCCAGTCGCGCGCCATCTCATTCTGGTCAGGGTTGATGACCAGCTCCCAGACGACCGGGTTTAAGTGCAGATGGAAGCGGGTAAAAACCTCGCTGTCTATCAGCAGCAGCGTCATCCCGGCGGTGGCAAGGATCACCGACAGGAAGCGCATCAGGCGCTGCGAGACCACGATAAAGGTCAACGGAAAGAGGATCAGCACATAGCTGGTAAACACCAGAAAGCTGAAATGCCCGACGAGACTGACGTACGAAAACAGTCGTCCGGCAAGCGTCGTCGGCCAGTCGGCGACAAAAAGGTAGCGGCTGCCGAGCACCATGGCCAACAACATGTTGAACAGGGCGAACCAGTGCCCCCAGCTAACCATCTGGGAGACTTTTTCTCGGTAGGGCTGACGTAGAGTCACCATATACTGTTGCTGTTATCCTTAATGCGCTGGATCGTCGTTAATCGAAGATTGCAAAGCCTGCGCGAAAGAACGGGCGATGGCCTGACGCTGCGCCGGCGCGACGCTACTGTTGATCAGGTTGGTCACCATATTGCCTAACACCATCAGTGAAAGGTCCACCGGGGCTTTGTGTGATTCCAGGACGTTCGTCAGCTCGCTGAGCAACTGTTCGACCTGTTGATCGCTATAGCGGGAAATTTGCGGCATAAACTCAAAATCTGTTTGTTCGTGAAAGGGCAACATATTACCGTAGCAGCAGCTTTTTTTCCGCATTTTTTCGCCGCGGCGCAAAAGCGCATCAATCGACGTTAACGACGTCGAAATGTGTGGCGCCAGTTGCGTCGGCCACCCGGCGGTGGTTGAATACCGCCCGGTCTAAAAGGAGAGTTTAACATGAGTCTGGATATCGACCAGATTGCCCTGCATCAGTTAATCAAACGTGATGAACAAAATCTGGAGCTGGTGCTGCGCGAGTCACTGTTGGAGCCGAACGCGACGGTCGTCGAGATGATGGCTGAACTGCACCGGGTCTATAGCGCCAAAAGCAAAGCCTATGGCTTGTTCAATGAAGAGAGCGAACTGGCCCAGGCGCTGCGCCTGCAGCGTCAGGGGGAAGAAGAGTTTCTGGCGTTTAGCCGCGCGGCGACCGGTCGCCTGCGCGATGAGCTGGCGAAATACCCGTTCGCCGAAGGAGGCATTGTCCTCTTCTGCCAGTATCGTTACCTTGCGGTCGAGTATCTGCTGGTGGCGGTACTCAATAACCTGAGCAGTATGCGCGTCAACGAAGAGCTGGATATCCGCTCGACCCATTATCTGGATATTAACCATGCCGATATCGTCGCGCGCATCGATCTCACCGAATGGGAAACCAACCCGGAGTCGACCCGCTATCTGACCTTCCTGAAAGGGCGGGTAGGGCGCAAAGTGGCCGATTTCTTTATGGATTTCCTCGGCGCCAGCGAAGGGCTTAACGCCAAAGCGCAGAACCGCGGCCTGCTGCAGGCGGTGGATGACTTCGCCGCCGATGCCCAGCTTGATAAATCCGAGCGACAGAACGTGCGCCAGCAGGTCTACGCCTACTGCAACGAACAGCTGCAGGCTGGGGAAGAGATTGAGCTGGAGTCGCTGTCCAAAGAGCTCGCCGGCGTCAGCGAAAAGAGCTTCCAGGAATTCACCGCTGAGCAGGGCTATGAGCTGGAAGAGAGCTTCCCGGCGGATCGCAGCACCTTACGTCAGCTGACCAAGTTTGCCGGCAGCGGCGGCGGATTGACCATTAACTTCGACGCCATGCTGCTGGGCGAACGCGTATTCTGGGATCCCGCCACTGATACCCTGACCATTAAGGGTACCCCGCCGAATCTGCGCGACCAGCTGCAGCGCCGGACGTCAGGCGGCAATTAAGCTCTGCGCCCCGTCGGCGCTACCGCTGAACGGGGACGATCTCCACGCCGCTCTGCACCAACTGTTGGCGCAGCGCGGCGTCGGGTTCTCCATCGACAATCAGCGTACTGGCGAGGCTCAGCTCGCCGATGGCAAAGGCCGACGCGGCGTTGAGCTTTTCCCGGGAGGCCATTACCACGGTTTCTGCCGCCCTGGCCGTCAGCGCGCGCTTGATGCCTGCCTCTTCGTAATCACCGGTGGTGAAACCCGCCCGCGGGTGGACGCCGGTCACCCCCATAAAGAACAGATCGGCGTTGATCCGCGCCATTCCCGCCAGCGTCTCGGCGCCGACGGCGACAACCGAATGTTTAAATACTCTGCCGCCGAGCAGGATCACCTCGATTCGCGGGTGGTCCACCAGCGCCACGGCGATGCCCGGGCTGTGGGTGACCACCGTGCAGCTGAGGTCGGCGGGTAAAAAGCCGATCATCGCCGCGGTGGTGGTGCCGCCATCGACAATCACCACCTGTCCCGGCTGGATCAGGGCGGCGGCGGCGCGGGCGACCGCCTGCTTGGAGGCGATCTGCACGCTTTTGCGCGTTTCAATTGGCGCAATGGCGGCGGATACCGGCAATGCCCCGCCATGGACCCGCTGCAGTTTTCCCTCCGCCGCCAGCTCGCGCAGATCGCGGCGAATGGAGTCCTCGGAGACGTTAAACCGCTGGCTTAGCTCCCCGGACATCACCTGTTTTTCCTCGGTGAGGATCTGGAGGATCTGCTGTTTTCTCTGACTGGCGAGCATCGGTTTTCCTTCATCGAATGATCTTGTTTGTGAACGATTATGCATGTTATGGTGCCTGCTGTCACCTCAAAGGGGAAATAACATGCAAACACATGCACCGCACGTCCGCCACGTTCGCGAGACGCTGCTCTCGGATAACTGGTACACGTTGAAAAAATATACCTTCGAACTGCTGCGTCGGGACGGTCGCTGGCAGGAGCAGAGCCGCGAGGCTTATGACCGGGGCAACGGCGCAGTCATTTTACTCTACAACCGGGAAAAGCGGACGGTGGTCCTGACCCGTCAGTTCCGTTTTCCGGTATTTACTCATGGCCACGACGGATATCTCATTGAGGCGGCTGCCGGGCTGTTGGATAACGCCTCGCCGGAGGCGCGGATCGTTGCCGAAGCGGAAGAGGAGACCGGCTTTCGCGTGACGCGTGTCGAACCCGTCTTCACCGTCTTTATGAGCCCCGGCTCCGTCACCGAAAAACTCTACTTTTTTATCGCCGAATATCAGGCCGATGACCGTCGGGGCGACGGCGGCGGACTGGCGGCGGAAGGTGAGGATATTGAAGTACTGGAGTGGCCGCTGACGCGGGCGCTGCAGGCTATTCGCGATGGCGAGATCATGGATGCTAAAACCATTATCCTGCTGCAACACCTGGCGCTGAATGCCGACACGCTCCTCGCCGGCTGAGCGGCAAGGAGCGGGGAGTTAACGCAGCTCGCGGGCAATGGCGCTGTACATCAGCGCCGCTTCCAACGGCTGAGCGTTGAAGGAAGGTTCCGCCTGCGGCCAGGTCGACCACTGGACGATCACCAGGTGTTCCGCGCGGTTCACCATGATCACCTGGCCGTAGATCCCCAGCGCCCACAGCGACCCTTTAAGCCCTTCCTGCGGCGTCGGCTGGACGTTTTGCGCATTCGCCGGAATCGCGTTATTCCACCACTGATAGCCGTAAATACCCTCCGGATGCGCTGCCGAGACCGAGTTTAGCGCCTTGGTCCAGCTGGCGGCTTGATCGAACCAGCCAGCCGGCACCAGCTGTTTGCCATTGCTTAACCGACCGTCACGGGCGACGAATTCACCAAAGCGGCCCCAGTCTTCAAGGGTGGCGTTAAAGCCGTGGGCGCCGACGTCGTGCTTCCCTTGCTGATAAGCATGCCACACGCCGTCGTGGGCCATCCCGGCCGGCTGCCATAGAGCCTGTTCAAGCCAGGCGGCCAGCGACATGCCGGTGGCGCGCTCCAGGATATCCCCAAGCAGCCAGGCGCCGCCGGAAGAGTAGGACCACTGCTCGCCCGCCGGGTGTTGACGCGCCAGGCCGGTGACGATCTTACGCACGCAGGCATAGGCGCCGGGGTGCGCTTCACACTGGGTCAGGCGGGCGAAATGCGACTGCGGGTCGGTGTAGTCTTCATTCCATTCCACCCCGCTGGTGTGTTGAATCAACTGCTTCAGCGTTACGCCGTCCCAGGCGGTGCCTTTCAGTTCGGGTTCATAAACGGTAATCAGGTCACCAAGGGAGTGGATTTTACCCTGTTGAATGGCGATACCGACCAGCGTCGAGACCACCGATTTGCCTACCGAGCGCGAGGTCCACAGGGTGGTGTCGGTATTACCTTCGGCGAGATATTTCCAGGCGACTTTACCATCTTTCAGCACCAGCATACCGCTGACGTTCTCGCGCTTCAGGTAATCCTGCAAATTCCAGGTGTGGCCGTTGAGCGTATAGCGGGCATCGGTCAGTTGTTTTTCAGCGCGCTCCAGCGGCGTCGAGGCGCCGTGGCGGAAGACATCGCCGGCATAGTTGCGATAGTCATTGCGAAAGCCAATCACGCGTGAAGTCTGATCCCAGCTGAGCATGTCTTTGGCCGCGGGTAGCGTTTGATCGTAAGGCGTTGGGCAGACATCCAGCGTCAGGCTGCCGCAGTGTTGCGCCATTGCCGCCGCCGGCAGCGCCGCCAATATTAACGCCAGGGCCAGTGGTTTTCTTATCATTGTCATTTCCTCGTTTGCCATAGATTCGCTGCGCAGTATATAAATCGGCGCGCGCCGGCTAAAATCAGCATATGGGGGATTTTCCCCCTTAAAGGGAGAAAAAGGATGAAAACCCTACAGTATTCATTCGCACAGATTGAAGCCTTCGCGACGATTGCTGAGACCGGCAGCCTGTCGCAGGCGGCCATTCGTTTAGCTAAAGACCGGACCACGCTGCGCGATCTGCTGGACTATCTGGAAGATGCGCTGGGCTACCGGCTGTTCAGCCGTGAAGGACGTAGCCTGACGCTAACTGCCGAGGGCGAGCAGCTGTTTCGCCAGGCGCATCTGCTGTTGCGTCAGGCGCAGGCTTTCGAGTCTTTTGCGCAAACGCTGCCGCAAACCGCCGGGCAGGCGCTGCGTCTGGTGTACGATCCCTTCGTGCCGCGTGAATTTCTCTGTGCGCTGGCCGATAACCTGGCCCGACGGCAGATCCGCCTGAGCTGCTGGAGCGCCTCGCGTCGCGAAGCCGAGCAGGCGCTGAGCGATGGCGTGGCGGAGATGGCGATTTGTCAGGCTAACAACCGCACGCTGGGGAGCGAAATGGAGTGGCGGGCGCTCGGCACCGTGGATCTGCGTTTCTACGCGGCGGACAGCCTGTTCCACGACGCTCCGCGGCCGCTGACGCTATTGAATCTTTCGTTGACGCCGCAGTTAGTGATGCACCGGCGCAGTGACGATCAAATCGCCCGCCGGCTGCAGATTTCCGGCCATACGCTGTATATGAATGAAATTACCCTGTTGCGCCATGCGCTGGAGCAGGGGAGGGGCTGGGGGTTTTTACCGGACCATTTGCGGCCAGGCGAGTGGCAGGGAGTCAGTGAAATCGCGACGGAGGTCGGCAGTCAGGGGCTGAACGTCACCATGGTGATGCTCTGGCTGCCCGGAATGAATAAGCATCGGATGCTTAGCGACATCGTGCACGAGGCGCCGGAGCTTTGGCAGCGCAGATAACAAAACGCCCCGGAGCCTGAGACCCCGGGGCGCTTGCCATACAACTTGCTATCGGCGATTACGCGCGAACGAAGTCGATGTGAGTCAGTTTCGGCTTGAACGCGTGGCGCTGAACAGCCTGAACTTTGACTTTTTCTTCTTTGCCATCAACAACGACGGTCAGAACTTCGCTGTAAAACTCAGCTTTGTCCTGCATGTTCCATACTTTGTCGTGGTCCAGTTCGATAGCAACCGGAGCAGCTTCGCCACCGTAGATGATTGCCGGGAACTTGTTAGCTGCGCGCAGGCGGCGGCTCGCACCCTTACCCTGCTCTTTACGTACTTCTGCGTTGATAGTAAACATTGATGTCTCTCTATATATAAAGCCTGCTACAGGCGACCCAGCAACAGGCGGATTATCTGCTTTGCGAATGCAAAAGCGGGCGGCATTATAGCCGCCAAACGACACCCGGGCAATCAAAACCTCAGCTTTCCGGTAATTAACGCAGCTCGTTGGCGCGACGAAAACGCCCCTGATAATCGAACACTTTTTCCCGCACCTGCCAGTACTGCCCCTTCATGCGGGCGACGACAAAGTCCGGATGGCGCAGCAGCGCCTGCTGGGTCACGATATCCGCCGGCGTTATCCAGCGCAGCGGCACCCCGGGGGTGCGGGTATGCGGGCGAATAAACAGTTGTTCGAAGGCGGTGCGCTGGGCGGGGGTCTGCAGACGGAAGCGCTCACTGACATCCGCCCCGTCTTCATCGTAGTAGGTGATTTTCAGCCACGGGCCCTTCTCGTCGCCGCCGTGCTGCAGGGCCATGCCGCTGCAGCGCAGCACCAGCGCGTCCTTCAGCTTCAGCGCCGCCTTCAGCATATCGTCCGGGTCAACCAGTATAGTGTCGCACTCCCGGCAGCGGCGGGCGGCGATGTCGTTTTCCGCATTACACTGCGGGCAGTTTTTAAAGCGAAAGCGGAAGTCGCACTGTTCGCGGTGGCCGTCGTCATCTTCGAACCACCCCTGGCAGCGGCGGCCAAAGTGTTCAATCAAGGTGCCGTCGGCGGTGGTTTTGCCCCAGAAGGTATTGGCGAAGCCGCAGGCCGGGCAGAAGACCTGCACCGGCACGTTGTCGCTTTTGCCCTTCGGCGTCCCCACTTCCGGGGCATACAGGTCATGCGGATTGCCGGCGTAGTCGAGGATCAGACAGTCGGTTTTCCCCGGCGCCAGGCGCAGACCGCGGCCAACGATCTGTTGGTAAAGACTCACCGACTCGGTGGGGCGGAGGATGGCGATCAGGTCGACGTGCGGGGCGTCGAAGCCGGTGGTCAGCACCGCGACGTTCACCAGATAGCGATACGCCTGCGCTTTAAAGGCCTCGATGATGCGATCCCGCTCCGGCCCAGGCGTTTCGCCGGTGATCAGCGCCGCCTGGCCTACCGGCAGCAGGCCGGTCACTTCCCGGGCGTGTTCCACGGTGGCGGCAAAGATCATCACCCCTTTGCGGTTTTCGGCGAACTCCACGATCTGGCTGACGATATGCGGCGTGATACGCTGTTGTTTTTTCAGCTCATGGTTAAGATCGGCTTCGCTGAACAGGCCGTTGCTTTGTGCCTGCAGGCGGCTGAAATCGTACTGCACCACCGGCATATCGAGGCGCTCCGGCGGCGTCAGATAGCCGTGTTTAATCATATAGCGCAGCGGTAGCTCATAGATGCAGTCGCGGAACAGGGCCTTTTCATCGCCGCGCACCATCCCATGATAATGGAACTGATAGATCCAGCCCTTGCCAAGGCGGAACGGCGTGGCCGTCAGGCCGAGCAGCCGGATCTGCGGATTGACCTGCCGCAGGTGACCGATGATCTGCTGATACTGGCTGTCGTCATCATCGCTGATGCGGTGGCATTCATCGACGATGAGTAGCGAAAATTCGCTGCGAAACTGGTCGAGATTGCGCGCCACCGACTGCACGCTGCCGAACACTACTTTGCCGTGGCTCTCTTTTCGCTGCAGACCGGCGGCGAAGATATCCGCCTCGAGGCCAAGGGCGCAGTATTTGGCATGGTTCTGCGCCACCAGCTCTTTGACATGGGCCAGCACCAGCACGCGGCCGCGCGCCAGCCTGGCAAGCTCGGCGATCACCAGACTTTTGCCCGCGCCGGTGGGCAGGACAATCGCCGCCGGCTCGGTATGGCGACGGAACCAGGCGAGGGTGGCATCGACGGCTTCTTGTTGGTAAGGACGTAATGTAAAAGTCATGAATTCACGGGGCTAATTAACTGGCGAATAGTATGCCATGAATCTTTTCCCTTGAGTGGTGTTAAGAGCCCGTTATACTAGCCGGTGAAATTCTTCTTTTTCGGGCGATTTGCCCGCTCCAGCACTATGGCAGGCTAAAAAATCTCATGCGACTTGATAAGTTTATCGCTCAGCAGCTGGGCGTCAGCCGGGCTATTGCCGGGCGTGAAATTCGCGGCAGCCGCGTTACCGTGGACGGCGACATTGTGAAAGATGCCTCTTTTAAGCTCCAGCCGGAGCACGAGGTGGAGTATGACGGAAATACGCTGACCCAGCAGAATGGCCCGCGTTACTTTATGCTCAACAAGCCGCAAGGGTACGTCTGTTCCACCGACGATCCCGATCATCCGACTATCCTTTATTTCCTCGACGAGCCGGTGGCGCATAAGCTGCACGCCGCCGGACGGCTGGATATCGACACCACCGGGCTGGTGCTGATGACCGATGACGGCCAGTGGTCGCATCGCATTACCTCGCCGCGCCACCACTGTGAAAAAACCTATCTGGTGGCGCTGGAAAGCCCGCTGGCGGAAGGGACCGCGGAGCTGTTCGCCAAAGGCGTCCAGCTGCATAACGAAAAAGATCTCACCAAACCGGCGTTGCTGGAAGTTATCACTCCGACCGAAGTGCGCCTCACCATCAGCGAAGGCCGCTACCATCAGGTGAAACGCATGTTCGCCGCCGTGGGCAACCACGTGGTTGGCCTGCATCGGGAACGCATCGGCGACATCCTGCTGGATGAATCGCTGGCGCCGGGTGAATATCGTCCGCTGACGGAAGCGGAAATCGCCAGCGTGGGCGCCCCGCAGCCACGGAGTAAAACGTGACGCTGAAGCAGAATTCTTCACTGGGGATTGTGTTTATCCTTGGCCTGCTGGCCATGCTGATGCCGCTGTCTATTGATATGTATCTTCCGGCCCTGCCGGTGATTGCCGCCCAGTATAACGTCCCGGACGGCAGCGCGCAGATGACGCTCAGCACCTATATCCTCGGCTTTGCGCTGGGTCAGCTGCTGTACGGCCCGATGGCGGACAGCCTTGGCCGCAAGCCGGTGATCCTCGGCGGGACGCTGGTCTTCGCGGCGGCGGCGGTAGCCTGCGCCCTGTCGCAAACCGTCGATATGCTGATTGTCATGCGTTTCTTCCACGGTCTCGCAGCCGCGGCGGCCAGCGTGGTGATTAACGCCCTGATGCGCGACATCTATCCGAAAGATGAGTTTTCGCGCATGATGTCGTTTGTCATGCTGGTCACGACCATTGCGCCGCTGGTGGCGCCGATGGTCGGCGGGGCGGTGTTGGTCTGGTTCAGCTGGCATGCCATCTTTTGGATCCTCGCCCTGGTGGCCCTGCTGGCCTCGCTGATGATCGGCCTGTTTGTCCGCGAAACGCTGCCGGCTGAAGGGCGTCAGCCGTTCCATCTGCGCACTACGCTGGGTAACTTTGCCACGCTGTTCCGCCACAAGCGGGTACTGAGCTATATGCTGGCGAGCGGCTTTAGCTTCGCGGGCATGTTCTCTTTCCTTAGCGCCGGTCCCTTTGTCTACATCAATATAAACCACGTCGCGCCTCAGCACTTTGGCTACTATTTTGCGCTGAACATCGTTTTTCTGTTTCTGATGACCATGTTCAACAGCCGGTTTGTGCGGCGGGTAGGGGCGTTGCGTATGTTCCGCGCCGGGCTGTGGATCCAGTTTGCCATGGCGGTGTGGATGGTGGTCTGCGCGCTGCTGGATGTCGGCTTCTGGTCACTGGTGATCGGCGTAGCGGCCTTTGTCGGCTGCGTATCCATGGTGTCGTCTAACGCCATGGCGGTGATCCTCGATGAGTTTCCGCATATGGCGGGCACTGCTTCGTCGCTGGCGGGGACTTTCCGTTTCGGTATCGGGGCGATTATCGGCGCGCTGCTGTCGATGGCGACGTTTACCACCGCCTGGCCGATGCTGATCTCTATTGCCTTCTGCGCAACCTGCTCTATTTTCTTCTCGCTTTACGCATCCCGGCGGCGAAAAATCGCACGCTAGGTCACATTTTCAGGGGCGACATCGCCCCTTTCTTGATGCATGTCAACCGCAATGGGCTTCAGGGTTCTGCGATTTGTTTCCTTTATGTAAAATCAATTAGTGTAAAAAGTCGCATTGTTGCGATAAAAAAGTTGTTTTGGATCACAGAAACGGGTACATATAGCGCCAATCGGCTCGCCGGGTATAAAAAATAAAGCGCTGGATTATAAGCGCTTAACCCTGGTCCGCCGCCGCTGTAAACGTTTTCTGCCTCAAGGCAGGACTATTTGTCAACAGTATGTTAATATTGATGTAAATTTATTGTGAAGCCTTTTGCTTCCGGGGAAACCAAGTGAATACACAACAACTCTCTATCGTACACCGTCTGCCGCAGAGCTATCGCTGGCTGGCCGGTTTTGCGGGTTCCAGAGTTGAACCGATTCCGCAAAACGGCGCGCAGAACGAGAACAGTCTCGTTGCCCTGAAATTGCTGAGCCCGGACGGTGAGAAAGCCTGGCCGGTGATGCATAAGCTCAGCCAGGCGTTAAGCGACATCGAAATCGACTGTTCCGTGCTGGAGTGCGAAGGTGAACCCTGCCTGTTCGTTAACCTGCAGGATGAGTTTGCCGCCACCTGTCGTCTGAAAAACTTTGGCGTGGCCATCGCCGAGCCCTTCTCCGGCAATAACCCTTTCTGACCGTCAGCTTAGCGCCAGCAGCTGGCGGGTATACTCATGCCGGGGTGCGCTGAAGACGGACTTGCACTCGCCCTGTTCGACCACCTCTCCCTGACGCAGCACCATCACCTGGTGACACAGCGCCCGCACCACGCCTAAATCATGGCTGATAAAAATATAGGCCAGCTGATGCTTTCGCTGTAAGGCTTTCAGCAGCTTCAGGATCTGCGCCTGAACGGTTTTGTCCAGCGATGAGGTCGGTTCATCGAGGACGATCAGCTGCGGTTTGACGATCAACGCTCTGGCGATGGCGATACGCTGTCGCTGGCCACCGGAGAACGCCGCCGGATAGCGCTGGCGGCTGGCCGGGTCGAGGCCGACCTCCTGCATGGCAAGGATCACCGCCTGTTCGCGTTCGGCCGCCGTCAGCGTCGGCTGGTGGACGCGCAAGCCTTCCTCAATGATCTGCTGCGCCGTGAGGCGCGGATTGAGCGACGAGTTCGGATCCTGAAAAACCACCTGCATCTGTCGGCGCAGCGGTAGCAGCTGTCGGCGGTTACGGCCCTGAATCGGCTGGCCGGCGAAGGTTATCTTGCCCCCGGACGGGATCAGGCGCAGCAGGGCCAGGCCGGTGGTACTTTTACCGGAACCCGACTCCCCCACCAGGCCCAGCGTCTCGCCGGCGCGCAGCTGAAAGCTAAGGCTGTTGACCACCCGATGATGATCGACCACCCGACGCAGGATCCCTTTGCGAACGGGAAACGCCACCTTTAAATCGTCCGCCTGCAGCAGCACCGGGGCATCGGCGGCCAGCGGCACAGGCTCCCCGTCCGGCTCGCTATCCAGCAGGCGTTGGGTGTAGGGATGCGCTGGCGCGCTGAACAGCGCCCGACAGTCATTGTGTTCCACGCAGCGGCCGTTCTGCATTACCGCCACCCGGTCAGCCAGCTGGCGGACGATGCTCAGGTTATGAGTGATAAACAGCAGCCCCATGTTCAGCTCCTGCTTCAGCTCGCGCAGCAGTTGCAGAATTTGCGCCTGCACCGATACGTCCAGGGCGGTAGTCGGCTCGTCGGCGATCAGCAGCTCCGGGCGCGTCAGCAGCGCCATGGCGATCATCACCCGCTGGCGCTCGCCGCCGGAGAGCTGATGCGGATAGTCCGCCAGCCGCCGCGGCGCCTGACGGATCCCGACGCGCTCCAGGCAGTCGAGTATCTCCCCGCGCGCCGCCTGTTTGCGCATTCCCCGGTGTAACGACAGCACCTCGTAGAGCTGTTTTTCCAGGGTGTGCAGAGGATTGAGCGATACCATCGGCTCCTGAAAGATCATCGCGATCCGGTTGCCGCGCACGCCGCGCAGGGTCGCCTCATCCGCATGCAGCAGCGACTGGCCATGAAAACGGATGTCACCGCTGGGGTAGCTGGCCGGCGGGGTAGGGAGCAGCCTCAGCACCGACAGGGCGGAGACGCTCTTACCGGAGCCGGATTCGCCCACCAGGGCCAGCGTTTCGCCGACCGCCACCTCGAGCGACAGATTATGCACCACGGTCTGCGTCTCGCCCTGCTGGCGAAAGGCAATAGAGAGATTGTCGATAGCTAATAGCGGGTGGGTCATATTACACCGCCTTACTCGGGTCAAAGGCGTCGCGAACCGCTTCACCGATAAAAATCAGTAGCGTCAGCAGCACGGCGACGGAGAGAAATGCGGCAATGCCCAGCCAGGGCGCCTGCAGGTTGTTTTTGCCCTGCAGCAGCAGCTCGCCGAGGGAGGGGGAGCCGAGCGGCAGGCCGAAGCCGAGAAAATCCAGCGACGTCAGGGTGGTAATGGAGCTGCACAGGATAAAGGGCAGGAAGGTGAGGGTCGCCACCATCGCGTTGGGCAACATATGCCGCAGGATGATCTGCCGGTCGCTAACCCCTAACGCCTGCGCCGCCCGAACATAGTCGTAGTTGCGGGTGCGGAGAAATTCCGCGCGCACCACGCCCACCAGCGTCATCCAGCCAAAGAGAACGGTGATTGCCAGCAGCCACCAGAAGCCCGGCTGCACGACGCTGGAGAGCAGGATGATCAGGAACAGCGTTGGCATGCCGGACCAGACTTCGATAAAGCGCTGTCCCCACAGGTCGATTTTACCGCCGTAGTAACCCTGTATCGCCCCGGCCAGCACCCCCAGCACGCTGGAGAACAGCGTCAGCAGCAGACCGAAGAGCACCGAGATGCGTGTCCCATAGAGGATCCGCGCCAGCACATCGCCGCCGTTGGCGTCGGTGCCGAGCCAGTTGCTGGCTGAGGGCGGCGATGGAAAAGGAACCGTGCTGGCAAAATTAATTGTCGTCGCGCCGAAGCGTACTGGCGGCCATAGCGCCCAGCCGTGAGTCGCCAGCTGCTGCTGCAGCCAGGGATCCTGATAGTCGGCGGCGGTGGCGAACGCGCCGCCGAAGGTTTGCTCGGTGTAGTTTTTTAACACCGGGACATACAGCTGGCCCCGGTACTGCACCAGCAGCGGGCGATCGTTGGCCAGCAGCTCGGCGCCCAGGCTGCAAAGAAAGAGAATTAAAAACAGCCACAGCGACCAGTAGCCGCGACGGTTGTGGCGAAAGCGCGCCCAGCGGGCCTGATTAACGGGACTGAAGAAAGACATTAGCGGCCCTCAAAATCAATGCGCGGGTCGACCAGCGTATAGCTGATATCGCTGACGATATTCAGCAGCAGGCCAATCAGAGTGAAAATATAGAGCGTGCCGAACATCACCGGATAGTCGCGGGAGACCGTCGCTTCATAGCCCAGCAGACCCAGGCCGTTTAGCGAGAACATCACTTCGATCAGCAACGAGCCGGTAAAGAACATACTGATAAAGGTGGCCGGGAAGCCGGCGATCACCAGCAGCATGGCGTTACGGAACACGTGTCCCCAGAGGATCTGTTTCTCACCAACGCCTTTGGCGCGGGCGGTGACCACATACTGTTTGCGGATCTCGTCGAGGAAGCTGTTTTTGGTCAGCATAGTCAGCGCAGCAAAGCCGCCAATTACCGTCGCCAGCACCGGCAGGGTGATGTGCCACAGGTAGTCGAGGATCTTCTGATACCAGGGGAGGGTGTCGAAATTTGGCGAGACCAGACCGCGCAGCGGGAAGAGGTCGAAATAGCTGCCGCCGGCAAAAATCACGATCAGCAGGATGGCGAACAGAAAGGCAGGGATCGCATAGCCAATGATAATCAGCGTACTGCTCCAGATATCAAAGCGGCTGCCGTTGCTGACCGCTTTGCGGATGCCCAGCGGAATGGAGACCAGATAGATAATCAGCGTGCTCCACAGCCCGAGGCTCACCGAGACCGGCAGGCTGTCTTTAATCAGCTGCAGCACGGACGCGCTGCGAAACAGGCTGTCGCCGAAATCAAAGCGCAGATAATCGCTCAGCATCTTCAGATAGCGTTCGTGCAGCGGTTTATCGAAGCCGTAGCGGTGGGTGATCTCGGCGATGACTTCCGGGTCGAGGCCGCGCCCGCCGCGATAGTGACCCTCGCTGATATTGCCTGCGCCGGTGCGGGCATGGCTGGCGCCCATTCCGCCGTCGCCAGCCCCCGGCATCCCGCCGCGCTGATTAAACTCGATGGCGGCGATGGCCTGATCGACCGGGCCGCCAGGCGCGATCTGGACAATAAAAAAGTTAATGGTGATGATGGCCCACAGGGTGGGGATGACTAACAGCAAACGGCGGATCAGGTAGCTGCCCATGGGATGTCCTTAGCGTCTGTCCGCGGGGAGGGTGGCCGCTTTGTTCACGTCGTACCACCAGGTATCGAGGCCGGACGAATAGATGGGGCGGGTCGCGGGGAAAGAGAACTTATTCCACCACGCGGTGCGGTCCTGCGCCATATACCACATCGGCAACATGTAGTTATTCCAGGTCAGCACACGATCCAGCGCCCGACCGAGAGGGATCAGTTTCTGCTTATTGCCCTGCCACTGCAGGATCTGCGCAATCAGCTTATCCACTACCGGGCTTTGCACCCCCGGCGCGTTGTAGCTGGAGTGAATATAGTCGGACGCCCAGGAGATTTGCAGGTCGGTCCCCGGCCAGGGCATGGCGCGCCACAGGCTTGGCATCATGTCGTAATCCCGGCTGCGGCGGCGGTTGCTGTACTGCGAATTATCAACCTGACGAATATCCATGACGATCCCCAGACGCTGCAGGTTGTGCTGAAACGGCAGCACCCAGCGGTCATTGCCCCCGGCCGGCAGCAGTAGCTCAAAGCGCAGCGGCTTGCCGGTGGCGGCGTTGACCCGGCGCTGGTTCTTCACCGTCCAGCCCGCCGCATTGAGCAGAGCGTCGGCTTTGAGTAAGTTGGCGCGGTCGAAGCCATCGCCGCGGGAGACCGGCGGCTGGTAAACCTGGCTGAAGAGCTCCGGGGGCAGTTCGTTTTTCATCGGCGTCAGCAGGGCCAGCTCGGCTGCGTCGGGCAGGCTGCGGGCGGCATATTCGGTGTTCTGGAAATAGCTGTTAGCGCGCTGATAGGCGCTGTAAAACAGCGCCTTGTTCATCCATTCGAAATCGAACGCCAGGGTAATGGCCTGCCGCACCCGGCGATCGGCAAAAATCGGGCGCTGAATATTGAACGCCAGCCACTGGGTATCCTGCGCCGAGGTATTGGTATGCTCATCTTTAATGATGTAGCCGCGGCTGAAGTTGCGACCGACGTAGCGGGTAGCCCAGTTTTTGGCGACGGTCTCTTCCCGGCGATCGACGGCCCCCGCTTTAAAGGCTTCGAAAGCGACATTGTCGTCGAGATAATAGTCATAGCGCAGCGTATCGAAATTCCAGCGACCGCGGTTGACCGGCAGGTCGGCCGCCCAGTAGTCGGCGACCCGGGAATAGGTAATGTATTGCCCCATTCGCCAGGCGCTGATGCGGTATGGCCCGCTGGCCAGCGGCGGCTTCGACAGCGGGTCGCTGAGTTTGTGCTGGCGCCAGAACGCCTCGGGCATCACAGGCAGGCTCAGCAGACTCAGCATGTTCTCTTTGCCGGGCTGGCCGAGGTCAATACGCACGGTCAACGGCGCGATGGCCTTCACGGTGGTGCCTTTATAAAACAGGCGAAACTGCGGCACCCCTTCGGTCATAAACTTGTTGAAGGTAAACGCCACATCGCGGGCGGTGATCGGCGTGCCGTCATGGAAGCGGGCGCGCGGGTTGAGCGCGATCTCCATCCAGGAATAGTCCTCGGCATAGCGCGCCCGCTCGGCAATCAGCGGGTAGTAGCTGCCGGGCTCATCATCCGAGGTGGTGAACAGGGTATCGTAGAGCGCCTCCGTGCGTACCGCGGGGTTGCCGCGCAGCGCATAACGGTTGAAGTTATCAAAGGTGCCGATCGCCGCCAGGGTGAGGGTGCCGCCTTTCGGCGCCCTGGGATTGACGTAATCAAAATGACTGAAACCGGCGGCGTATTTCGGTTCGCCGATAATCGCGAAGGCTACGCTTTCCTGAATGGTTTGCGCCTTAGCGTCCAGGCTAAACAGAGCCAGCAGAATCAGAAAGAGGCGCGCATACATAGGCGGCAGAATACCCTGTCATGGCCGGCCCCCATGGCCGACATCCGTTCCCGCATCATAAGTGAGACTTAGTGCGTTGTGAAATAGTTCGCGGGTTCATCGTGCGCAGCCACCAGCCCGGCCAGCGACAGCGGTCGGCTGATCCAGTACCCCTGCAGGAAATGAACGCCCTGGCCGCGAAGCCACTCCGCCTGTTCCTGGGTCTCCACCCCTTCGGCGACGGTCATTAATTTCAGCCGGCGGCTGAGGGTCAGTACCGCATCCAGCACCGGCGAGGTTACTGTTTCAGTACCAATCGCCTGCACAAAACCGCGATCGATCTTCAGATAATCGAAGTTATAGCGTTCGAGATAGATCAGCGCGCTATGCCCGGTGCCGAAATCATCAATCGCGATTTCGAATCCCTGGCGGTGGAGCCAGGCGAAGTTAGCCATCGATTTTTCTTTATCAATCATCGCCCGCTCGGTTACCTCCAGCACCACGTGAAAGTGGTCGGCTGGCAGCGCGGCGGCGAAGCGCAGCATATCATCGCGGAAGCTGTCGGCCTGCAGATGGGTAGGGGAAATATTCAGCCCCAGCTTCACGCCGCGCGGCAGAATACGCTTCAACACCGCAGCGTCGCTGGCGATCAGCGCGAGCAGGTGATGGGTTAGCGGCACGATCATCTGCTGGGTTTCGGCCAGGTTAATAAAAACGTCGGGCGGAATTTCACCAACCACCGGATGGCGCCAGCGCATTAGGACCTCCACGCCGCTGATACGTAGAGTCTGAGCATTAACCACCGGCTGATAAACGATGTAGAACTGGTTATTTTTGATCCCCAGCAGAATGGATTTTCGCGGATCCGATTTGATCGTCAGCACGTAATAGCAGAGCAGCCCCGCCAGCAGGCCGCAGACGACCCCGAGCAGCAGAGCAAACTGCGTATTTTCCGCCAGCCAGCTGTTGGCATACAGGTAGACCTTCAGCGGTAAGCCCTCGATCTGTGCCTGGCGGATCGGCGCGTTATGCAGCGTTTGCGGATCCACCAGCCGATTACTGAAGGTGGAGATAGCGGTGTGATCGATGGCCAGCGCAATGCCGCTGAAATCGTTTTGCCGCGCGGAATAGAGGATATACGGTGTGAGATTAGCGTTAATCGACACGAAAATGCCGCTGTTTTGATCGCCGGGTTTACCTACCCACAGCGCCAGCGCCGCGCTCTTCGGCATCATCGGCGTGCCTGGTAAAATCGCCATAGCAACGGGTTTGCTGATATCGATGGCCGGGATCAGCTGGCTGAGGGGCGTATTCATGGCTCCCGTGGCCGATGAGCAAAAGGCGATGCCGTTTTTGACCAGCAGGAAAGCGCGGACGTTGGGGCTGAACGCGGCGTGGGAGGTAAGCCCGGAGTCAATATTCTCGCAGGGCTGGTCCACCAGCGGCTGCAGGCCGTCAATGGTCTGGCGCAGGTCGTGAAAATAGCTTTTCAGATAGGTATTAACATTGTTGATAATGGCGTCGAAACGCTCGGCCCGGTTATGGTAGATCACCATAAACTGAATGCTCCCGGCCAACAGCGCGACGATGATCCCCACGCTCAGGCTGGTTAACCAGGTTTTACGCTGGGGCGAAAAGTAGCGAGTAAGCATAGCCAGATTCTTTCCGTGTTATTGAAGCGCATCAACGGAGTGTCGGTCGTCGTTTTTCTCATTCCCACTTAAAAGACATAGCTTATTTTGCGACGTTGAGAACCAGGTGGCAAAAAAAAACACTGCCTGGGGCAGTGTTTTTTATCCCGCAGCCAGCCAAGGGATAACCGGCGGCGGTGGAGGACAGTTTACGAGCGGCTCAGGACTCGACGCGCTTCATTGTAGCGCTTTTTCCAGTACGGCTCATCCATGCTGGAGATAGTCACCCCGCTGCTGGTGGAGGCGTGAACAAACTGGTTGTTGCCGAGGTAGATCCCGACATGGCGGCCGGTAGAGCCGGCGCGAAACAGAACCAGATCGCCTGTACGCAGTTGGGCACGGGAAATCGATTTTCCGGTTTCCTGCTGTTCAGAAGTTGAACGCGGCAGTTCCAGACCAAATTGTTCGCGGAAGGTGCGCTGCACAAACGCTGAGCAGTCGATACCCTTGCGGGTGCTGCCGCCGAGGCGGTAACGCACGCCTTTCCAGCTGGCATACTGATCCATTAAACGGGACTTTACGTCCAGGTTACGGACCATCGTTTCAAATTCATCCTGAGAGGCTTGCAGTGATGATAAATCGCCACTACCCACAGCATGCGTCTCAGAATGCATATTCCTGGCGGTACTTGTTGAACTACACGCGGAAAGCAGAACCGCTACTGCAATCGCGGGGGCTACCCGCAAGATATATCTCAAAATCGGCTGAGATTTGACCATGCTGTTTATTTTCCCTTGTTGTCCTTAACGACAATGTCGTTATAAAAAATGCCAAACGTGTTAGAGCCTAAATACCCATCCGCAATGAGACAATTCCTTAAGCTTAAATTTGTGCAGTCACGCACAATTTTATTCATGCCCTGAATTAATGCTGCGGAAAAGGCAAAACGAGAACGAGATTACCCTATCAAACGCCGCATGGCGAGCGGTTTTGCGCGATTTCTTATAAGTATTTTGGTGACAAAAAGTGAATCATCGGGAAAGGCCAAAATTACGGCAATATCGGGCAAAAAACAGACAATTCCTTCATTTGTCACGGGATTAATGTGACAAGAAGATGAACGTCATGTTGAAAAAAAGGGAAAATGTAAAAAGGGACCCAAAAGGTCCCCTTATAGTTAATGACTCAGGCGGCTGCCGGAGACATTATTTGGCCGATATTCTACTGGGTAAGTAGTGATCGAAAAAGGCGATCAATTTATCGCTCAGCGGGGTCATCAATACCCAGGGCGCGCCGATCAGCACGGCGGTCAGGGAGCCGACGGCAATATCGCTAAACCAGTGGGCGCCAATCATTACCCGCGGGAAAGCAAAGACCACAAAGATAATCAGCGCGACGCCCAGCGCGCGACGGCCAAAATAGCGCCACATAAAGCTCGCGAAGATCAGCAGCATCATCCCATGATCGCCAGGGAAGCTGTCCTTCGACGCATCCTTAGTGGGGAAGTTAACGACGTCGCTGACGCGGGTAATATCGCTAAAAAACAGAGACGGGCTGGCGCGCTGTACCGGCATTAGGTGTTGTGCGAGCTGGTTGATGATCACCGCCGCCAGCAGCATCACCAGGCCCATGATGGCGATCTGACGACGGCCTGCAGTCGGCGCCTTTAGCCAATAGCTCAGCATCAGGCAGCCCATCGCCAGCAGCGAACAGGCGTCGAAGGCGCGATTGTTGATGATCGCCAGCAGCCAGGCATAAGCATGGCTGACGCTGACGCCATGGTTAAAGAAATGGAAGATCGCGGAGTCGACCGGCAACCACGCGCCATGGTTGGCTGGCAGATACCAGGAGCAAAATAGCGCTACACCCGCGATGTTAAGCAGCAGGATTAAAGGAATTCGGTTTTTCATCATAGCCATTGCGATTTTGTGACAGTCGGCGGCAACCTTAGCCGCCTTAACTTAAACGAAGCCTCAACAACGAGGTCTGGAGTGCGTTCCAGTCGGCTTCATTCGCGGAAATAAGCTCGATCCGGCTATCGGGCGGAGCGACGCTGAGGGTCTCGATATGGAGATCCTCCCCCTGACGGTTGATTCGCACCGCCCCCTCGGCAATGCGCATCACGCCTTTAACACGCCCCACTGGCGCCAGCCTGGCCCATTCGAGCAGGCCGATGGTGTCAAAGACCGTCTCCGCGTCGAAGATCCAGCCGCAGCCCTGAAAGCCCTGGCCATTGTTGAGATGTCGGCGCCAGCGCTGGTGTTCCGCCAGGCTGAGCGCGGCGAGGCCGGAAGTGGGGGGATGGCGGTGGGCGTGCTCCGCGCTCGCCGGCAGCGGGGCGGTGTTCCGTCGTGGCTCATCGAGCAGGGTCAGATCGATATTGCCCTGGATTGCCGACACCTTGCGACGCTCGCCGCCCCAGCGCTGCCACCAGTCGGCCAGCGCCCGGGCGCTTTCGGCGGTTTCCCGATCACTTTTATTAGCCACAATGATGTCCGCCGCGGCCAGCTGATCGCGGAAGTTGTCGTTGCTGACGGCTCTTTCATCCAGCAGCTGGCGGGGATCGAGGATGCACAGCGTGGCGCGCAGATCGATCCAGGGCTCATACACCGCCGCGGTGAGGATATCGAGGATCTGCTTTGGGTGGCCCAAACCGGTGGGTTCGATCAGCAGGCGATCGGGTTTGCCCTGGCGCAGCAGGGTGTTCAGCCCAACCTGCATCGGCAGGCCATTGACGCAGCACATGCAGCCGCCGGGGATCTCTTTGAGCAGGGCGCCGCTATCGGCCAGCAGCGCGCCGTCTATCCCGACTTCGCCAAACTCGTTAACCAGTACGGCCCATTTTTCATCCGCAGGCTTCTGCGCCAGCAGATGAAGAATCGAGGTCGTCTTACCGCTGCCGAGAAAGCCGGTGATCAAATTGGTTCTGGTCACTCTTTTTCTCCAGGATAAATGTAATGTTGTAACAGTTACGCCTATCCTGACGAAAAAAGGGGGAAAAGAGAAGTCCTGAGGCGGACAGAAGAGAATTCTGTCCGCATAAGCGCAAATATTGTTAAGAATTCAGCGCGTGGGCGACGGCCTCGCGGGCGCCGTGCGTCGCCAGCTGTTGCCAGGCGGCGCGGATCCCGGCGACAAACTGGGCGTTGTGCGGCAGGTCGCGGCCAAATATTTCCTCCAGCCCCAGCAGGGCGTCGACGCGCTGCTGCTCATCGCTCTGGGCCACCCGCTGCCGGATCTTGTCGACCAGCGGATCGCGCACGTCGATCGTCTGACCGGCGTCGTCCGTGCCGCTGACGTAGCGCATCCAGCCGGCCACGCCGAGAGCCAGCAGCGGCCAACGGCTGTCGCGCGCCAGATGTACGTGGATGCCATCGAGCATGCGCTGGGGCAGCTTCTGGCTACCGTCCATGGCGATTTGCCAGGTGCGGTGTTTGAGCGCCGGATTGCTGAAGCGGGCGATGAGACTGTCGGCATAGGCCAGCAGATCAACGCCGGTAATGGTCAGCGTCGGAGCCTGTTCGTCAAGCATCAGCTGGCGGGCGGCGCGGCGGAAGACGTCATCCCGCATGCAGTCGCTAATGTGCGCATGCCCTGCCAGATAGCCAAGCCAGGCGAGGAAAGAGTGGCTGCCGTTGAGCATCCGCAGCTTCATTTGCTCCCAGGGCAACACGTCGTCGGTCATCTGCACGCCCGCCGTCTCCCAGGCGGGTCGCCCGGCGACAAAGTGATCTTCGACCACCCACTGAATGAAGGGTTCGCAACTGATGGCGCAGGGATCGTCGACCCCCAGCACGGTGGCGATTTCCGCCAGCGACTCCGGTGTGGCCGCGGGAACAATACGATCCACCATGGTGCCCGGGAAGCTGACGTTGTCGGCGATCCAGTCCGCCAGCGCCGGGCTGCGTTTTTCCGCCATGCCGAGGACGGCATTTTTTACCACGTGACCGTTGTCGGGGATATTATCGCAGGAGAGCACGGTAAAGGGCGGAAGGCCTCGTTCCCGGCGGCGGGCTAGCGCTTCAACTAAAATACCGGGAGCTGACTGCGGCAGCGTCGGATTCTCCAGATCGTGAATAATGCGCGGATGCGTCGGATCCAGTTTCCCGGTCGCCGGATCGATGCAGTAGCCTTTTTCCGTAATGGTCAGCGAGACAATCGCTACCTGCGGCTCGCAAAATTTTTCGATAATCGCCGCCAGCGAATCGAGCCTGGCGTTCAGACATTCGTGCACCGCGCCGATCACAATGGGCTGGTTGCCGTCGGCGCCTTTTTCCAGCACGGTAAACAGATGGTCCTGTTCGCGAAGCTGGCTCATCAGCGTGTCGCCGCTGAACAGACTGATTTCACAGATCCCCCAGTCGCCGCCGACGTTATTCAGCACGCGATCGGTGAGCAGCGCCTGGTGCGCGCGGTGAAACGCGCCAAAGCCGAAATGGACAATACGCGAGCGGAGCTGGCTGCGATCGTATTGAGGGTATTGCACGTTCTTCGGTAGCGTAGCGGTTGCAATTGTTGTCATTCTTCCCACACCTGTTTAACTGCTTATTAACAATGCCAGTCTAAAGTTATATGACAGGAAGTTAAATTGGTAAGCCGAAATTATCCGCTGACTGTGAGCTGGATCAATCAATAGGCCAGCACTGTTTGCAGCCAGGTGAGAAACATGTATGGTAGTCGTCATGAGTGTCGCCATTATTGGTATAACAACTTTTGTGAGGACATAGCGATGGAGCAAACCTGGCGGTGGTATGGGCCGAACGATCCGGTATCGCTTGATGATGTACGGCAGGCGGGGGCGACCGGCGTCGTCACTGCGCTGCACCATATTGCAAACGGTCAGGTATGGCCGGTCGACGAGATTAAAGCGCGTCAGGCGCTGTTAGCGGCAAAAGGGTTGACCTGGTCGGTCGTCGAAAGCATTCCCGTCCACGAGGATATTAAAACCCACAGCGGGCAGTATGCGACCTGGATTGCCAACTATCAGCAGAGCATCCGCAACCTCGCGGCCTGCGGCATCGATACCGTGTGCTACAACTTTATGCCGATCCTCGACTGGACGCGCACCGATCTGGAATATGAGCTGCCGGACGGCTCCCGGGCGCTGCGTTTCGATCAGATCGCTTTCGCCGCCTTTGAGCTGCATATCCTTAAACGCCCGGGAGCGGAAGCGGATTACAGTGAAGAAGAGCAGCGTCAGGCTGAGGTCTATTTCAAGGCGATGAGCGAAGCAGATATCGATAAACTGACTCGCAATATCATCGCCGGCCTGCCGGGAGCGGAAGAGGGCTACACCCTTGACCAGTTCCGCGCGCGTCTGGCGGAGTACGACCACATTGATAAAGCGCAGCTGCGTGAAAATATGGCCTATTTCCTGCGCGCCATCGTGCCTGTATGCGAAGAGGTAGGGATCCGCCTGGCTGTGCATCCGGACGATCCGCCGCGGCCGATCCTTGGCCTGCCGCGTATCGTGTCGACCATCGAAGATATGCAGTGGCTGAAGGAGACGGTGGACAGCATTAATAATGGCTTCACCATGTGTACCGGATCGTATGGCGTTCGCGCCGATAACGATCTGGTGAAGATGGTGGAGACCTTTGGCGATCGCATCCATTTTACCCATCTGCGCTCTACCTGCCGTGAAGCAAACCCAAAAACCTTCCACGAGGCGGCGCACCTTAGCGGCGACGTCAATATGGTGGCGGTGGTGGATGCTATCCTGCGTGAAGAGCAGCGGCGTAAACAGGCCGGCGATCTGCGCCCGATCCCATTTCGTCCGGATCATGGTCATCAGATGCTCGACGATCTGCGCAAGAAAACCAACCCCGGCTATTCGGCGATTGGCCGTCTCAAGGGGATGGCGGAAGTGCGCGGCGTCGAGCTGGCGCTGAAAATGACCAAATACCCTGAACTGCTGTAATCGCGGCAATGGGGATAATAAAAAGGACAGCCAGCGCTGTCCTTTTTTACTGTCGGGGCGTTACCGATGATTAATCCGCGCGGCCCATATAGCGGCACTCTTCGATATGAATGCGGATTTTCTCACCGGTGGTCAGGTATTCCGGCACCTGAATCACCAGGCCGGTGCTCATGGTGGCTGGCTTGGTGCGGGAGCTGGCGGACGCGCCTTTAATACCCGGCGCGGTTTCGATAATTTCCAGGTCAACGGTCTGCGGCAGCTCCAGCGCCAGCAGCTGGCCGTCCCAGGTCAGCACCTGCATGTCCGGCATCCCACCTTCCGGAATAAACTGCAGCTCTTCTTCAATCTGCTCTTTGGTAAAGGTGTAAGGGGTATAGTCTTCTTTATCCATGAACACGTATTCGTTGCCATCGACGTAGGAGAAGTCGACGAAACGGCGGGTCAGGGTGACGGTATCGACGATATCGTCGCCTTTGAAGCGCTCTTCTACTTTCAGGCCGGTGCGCACATCGGAGAAGCGCATTTTATACAGTGTCGCAGCACCGCGGGCGCTGGGTGACTGAATATCAATATTTTTCACAATCAGCAGCTTGCCGTTGTAATTCAGCACCATACCTTTTTTAATTTCATTCGCTCTTGGCATTGCAGTAATCCTGTCACTTAACGAGTCAAAAATATCGCGTAAAACTACTCGCGCCCGGGCGTTCAGGCAAGCGGATTTCGCGAGTTTTGCTATCTTCTGGCAAAACGTTTAGGCTGTGGCGCAAAATGAGCGTTTGGGAGTCGGGTTGTGGAATGTCGTACTGATTGTGGCGCATGTTGCATCGCCCCCTCTATATCATCGCCGATCCCCGGCATGCCGCAGGGCAAGCCGGCTAACACCCGTTGTATCCAGCTTTCCGAGCGCAATTTATGCCTTATTTTCGGTTCCCCTCTGCGCCCGAAGGTGTGCGCCAGCCTGCAGCCCTCGCCGGAGATGTGCCTCACCCACCGCGATGAAGCGATCACCTGGCTGCTGGAGCTTGAGCTGGCCACCGCGCCCTGAGCTCAACGCAGCAGATGAGAGGGATGGAAACCAATGTGCTTACACGTCTCTTATCCGCCACAGGCAGGCCTGAGTGACAACGCCCATCGCCAGCGCAATCCAGAACACCGCGTGATAGCTCCAGATCTCCGCCACTACCCCCGCCAGTGAACCGGCGATGATCCAGCCGACGCGGGTAGTATTGGTATAGAGGGTGGTGGCCGCGCCCGCCTGCCCCGGCATCAGGTCCTGGAAATAGAGCATGCCGATCCCGGCGAGGATCCCGATATAGATGGCGTTCAGCACCTGCATCGCCAGCAGCAGCGCTGGCGTATGCACCGTCAGCATGCCGACGTAAAACAGCACCCCGGCCACTGCAGAAAGACGCATCAGAAAGCGTTTGCCGAAACGCCGGGCGTAGTAACCGGCAATCAGCATGGTCGGAATTTCCAGTCCGGCGGCGGTGCCCATCATCAGCCCCGCCAGCTTCTCCGGCAGATGCAGCTCGTTAATGATAAACAGCGGCATGTTGATGATGTACAGGCTGTTAGTACCCCACATCAGAGTGCAGATGCTGAACAGCAGCAGCGCATCGCGGCGATGCGTGCGCGGAGCTTCCAGCCGGCCGGTCGCTACCGGCTTTGCTTTGCGCATGCTGGGCAAGAATAGCCAGACCATGATCCCGCAGACGATAAACGCCGCCGCGGCGCTGAGATACATCGCGGTAAAACCAAATCCCATCGCCAGGGCGTAGGCCAGCGGGGGACCAATCACCCATGCCAGGGAGACCTGGGCACGTAAAATGGAGCTGAACATCACCGCTTCGCGGCCGGTCCTGTCGGCATGCTCCCGCGCGAGGGCAAACATCTGCGGGTTGGCGGTCGATCCAAAGCTGCTGAGAAAAACGCCGATGAACAGCAAAATGAAATAGTTGCGGTTCCAGGCAAAGAGGACGCAGGCCAGCACCCCCAGCAGACAGCAGACGACAATCAGCTGCTTGCGATCGCCCTGACGGTCGGAGCGGCCGGCGAGGAACTGACTGACCAGAATGCCAATAACCGCGCTGCCGGTAAAAAAGAAACCGACCATCGCCGGGCGGACGTGCACTTCGTTGGTCAGAAACAGGCTCAGGGTCGGGGTTTGCAGCGCCCCGGCAATGCCCGTCAGAAAGGCGACGATTAAGAAGGCGGAAGAGGTGACATCGAACCCGCGTCGGGGGAGAGCGGCGCTACGGTTTTCCATGGGTTTGGTTTTCTGTAGTTTCAGGAGACGGCGCGGAGTTTACGCCTGCTGGCTAAAAATAAACAGTAGTATGGCACGAATAATTAAAAAGGCGTTTCAAAATATAGGGTTCAGCAAAAAGCTGACGTTCGAGGCGGTCGATAGCTAAAGCTTCAGCAAAAGTGTGCAGTACCTCTAAGTTCTGCGATCAAGTCGCTGACGTACCTTGCGCGTTGAGCAAGAAAGGTACAAAATTCTTGAAACGTTTCAGCGTCATTCGGCAATCCGTTCCCCGTCAGATGGCGCCTTTTTTCTCAAGTTAGCTGAAACGATTCAATTCAGCAGGAGAGGAGAACCATGTTCCAGTTATCTGTGCAGGATATTCATCCCGGCCAGCAGGCCGGTAATAAAGAAGAGGCCATCCGGCAGGTCGCCGCCGCGCTGGTCAGCGCCGGCAACGTGGCCGATGGCTACGTGAACGGCATGCTGGCGCGCGAGCAGCAGACCTCGACCTTCCTCGGCAACGGGATCGCGATCCCGCACGGCACGACGGATACGCGTGACCAGGTGCTGAAGACCGGCGTTCAGGTGTTTCAGTTCCCGCAGGGCGTCACCTGGGGCGAAGGGCAGACCGCCTATGTGGCGATCGGGATTGCCGCCAGCTCAGATGAACACCTCGGCCTGCTGCGTCAGCTGACCCATGTGCTGAGCGATGACGCGGTCGCCGCGCAGCTGCAGTCCGCCACTACCGCGGAAGAGCTGCGCGCGCTGCTGATGGGAGAGAAGCAGAGCGAAGCGCTGAAGCTGGATAACGAGACCCTCAGTCTCGACGTCGCGGCCAGCGATCTGCTGACCCTGCAGGCGCTGAACGCGGCGCGTCTGAAAGAAGTTGGCGCTGTCGATGCCGCCTTCGTTAGCCACGTCATTAACGATACGCCGCTGAACCTCGGTCAGGGCGTCTGGCTGAACGACAGTGCGGAAGGCAATTTGCGCAGCGCCGTGGCGGTCAGCCGCGCGGCTAACGCCTTTACCCGCGACGAGCAGCCGGTTTCCCTGCTGGTCACGGTGGCGATGGCCGACGAGCAGCCGACCGCAGTGCTGAACCGTCTGAGCAAGCTGCTGCTGGACAAGAAAGCTGAACATTTGCTGAAAGCCGACGCCGCCACCGTGCTGGCGCTGCTGACCAGCGACGACGCCATTGCCGAAGATGTGCTGAGCGCCGAATTCGTGGTGCGCAATGAACACGGCCTGCATGCCCGTCCGGGCACCATGCTGGTCAACACCATTAAACAATTTTCCAGCGACATCACCGTCACCAATCTCGACGGTTCCGGCAAGCCGGCTAACGGTCGCAGCCTGATGAAGGTTGTGGCGCTGGGTGTGAAAAAAGGCCACCGTCTGCGTTTTACCGCGCAGGGTGAGGATGCGCAACAAGCGCTGGATGCGATTGGCGAAGCGATCGCCGCAGGCCTTGGGGAGGGCGCATAAATGAGCAGACGTGTAGCAACGATTACGTTAAACCCGGCATACGACCTGGTGGGATTCACCCCGGAGATTGAACGCGGCGAAGTGAACCTGGTGCGCACCACCGGCCTGCACGCCGCCGGGAAAGGCATTAATGTGGCGAAAGTGCTGAAAGATCTCGGCATTGACGTCACCGTCGGCGGTTTCCTGGGTAAAGACAACCAGGACGGCTTTCAGCAGCTGTTCAGCGAGCTGGGGATCGCCAACCGTTTCCAGGTGGTGCAGGGCCGGACCCGTATCAACGTTAAGCTGACGGAAAAAGATGGCGAAGTGACCGATTTCAACTTCTCCGGCTTTGAAGTCACCCCGGGCGACTGGGAACGCTTTGTCAACGACTCCCTGAGCTGGCTCGGGCAGTTCGATATGGTCTGCGTCAGCGGCAGCCTGCCGTCCGGCGTTAGCCCGGAAGCCTTCACCGACTGGATGACCCGTCTGCGCAGCCAGTGCCCATGCATTATTTTCGACAGCAGCCGCGAAGCGCTGGTTGCCGGACTAAAAGCGGCGCCGTGGCTGGTGAAACCGAACCGTCGCGAACTGGAAATCTGGGCTGGCCGCAAGCTGCCGGAGATGAAAGATGTTATCGACGCCGCCCATGCGCTGCGCGAGCAGGGTATCGCCCACGTGGTGATCTCCCTGGGCGAAGAGGGCGCGCTGTGGGTCAACGCCTCTGGGGAGTGGATTGCTAAACCACCTTCAGTGGAAGTGGTCAGCACCGTTGGCGCCGGCGATTCGATGGTCGGCGGCCTGATTTACGGCCTGCTGATGCGTGAATCCAGCGAGCATACCCTGCGCCTGGCGACCGCCGTCGCTGCCCTGGCCGTCAGCCAGAGCAATGTAGGAATTACCGACCGTACCCAGTTGGCCGCGATGATGGCGCGCGTCGACTTACAACCCTTTAATTGACAGCAGGAGAGGCATAATGAAAACGCTGCTGATTATTGATGCCGGACTCGGACAGGCGCGCGCCTACATGGCGAAAACCCTGCTGGGTGCCGCGGCGCCGAAAGCGCACCTTGAGCTGATTGATAACCCGAATGACGCCGAACTGGCCATCGTGCTGGGAACCGCGCTGCCGGCCGATAGCGCGCTGAATGGTAAAAACGTTTACCTGGGCGATATTAACCGTGCTGTCGCCCATCCGGAGCTGTTCCTGGGAGAAGCGAAAGACCACGCTAAGCCCTACGTTGCGCCAGCGGCGGTAGCCGTTCCGGCCGCCGCTCAGGGGCAGAAACGCATTGTCGCGGTCACCGCCTGTCCGACCGGCGTCGCCCACACCTTTATGGCGGCAGAAGCCATCGAAACCGAAGCCAAAAAACGCGGCTGGTGGGTGAAGGTGGAGACCCGCGGCTCCGTTGGGGCGGGCAATGCCATCACCCCGGAAGAGGTGGCCGAGGCGGATCTGGTGATCGTCGCTGCCGATATCGAGGTGGACCTGGCGAAATTCGCCGGCAAGCCGATGTACCGCACCACCACCGGTCTGGCGCTGAAGAAAACCGCCCAGGAGCTGGATAAAGCGGTGGCGGAAGCCAAACCGTACCAGCCATCCGGCAAACCTCAGGCGGCTGCTGAAGGGAAAAAAGAGTCGGCGGGCGCCTATCGCCACCTGCTGACCGGCGTCTCCTATATGCTGCCGATGGTAGTGGCCGGGGGCCTGTGTATCGCGCTCTCCTTTGCCTTCGGGATCAAAGCGTTTGAAGTGAAAGACACCCTGGCGGCGGCGCTGATGCAGATCGGCGGCGGCTCGGCCTTCGCGCTGATGGTGCCGGTACTGGCAGGCTTTATCGCCTTCTCCATTGCCGACCGTCCGGGTCTGACCCCGGGCCTTATCGGCGGTATGCTGGCGGTTAGCGGCGGCTCCGGCTTTATCGGCGGGATCATCGCTGGTTTCCTTGCCGGTTATGTGGCGAAAGCCATCAGCACGAAGCTGAAACTGCCGCAGAGTATGGAAGCCCTGAAACCAATCCTGATCATTCCGCTGGTCTCCAGCCTGATCGTGGGTTTGGCAATGATCTATCTGATCGGTAAACCGGTAGCCGGTATCCTCGCCTGGCTGACCCACTGGCTGCAAACCATGGGCACCGCCAACGCGGTTCTGCTGGGCGCGATCCTCGGCGCGATGATGTGTACCGACATGGGCGGGCCGGTAAACAAAGCGGCCTATGCCTTTGGCGTTGGCCTGCTGAGTACCCAGACCTATGCGCCGATGGCGGCGATCATGGCGGCCGGTATGGTGCCACCGCTGGCGATGGGTATCGCGACGCTGGTAGCGCGCAATAAGTTCGACAAAGGGCAGCGGGAAGGGGGCAAAGCCGCGCTGGTTCTTGGCCTGTGCTTTATCTCGGAAGGGGCGATTCCTTTTGCCGCCCGTGACCCGATGCGCGTTCTGCCGTGCTGTATCGTCGGCGGCGCGGTAACCGGCGCTATCTCCATGGCGGTCGGCGCGAAACTGATGGCGCCGCACGGCGGGCTGTTTGTTCTGCTGATCCCGGGGGCGATTACGCCGGTGCTGGGCTACCTGCTGGCGATTGTTGCCGGAACGCTGGTGGCGGGCCTTGCCTACGCCGTGCTGAAACGCCCTGAGGCGCAAACAGCGGAAGTTGAAAAAGCGGCATAATCCTACCGCAATAAAAAAGGGCCGATTGTTCGGCCCTTTTTTTGTCTCTATTTACGCCACTTCGGCAATCTGCTGCGCCCGCAGCCAGGCAATCTCTTCCGCCCAGATATCCGGGTTGATGGTTTCCAGAATCAGCGGAATACCGTCGAAGCGGCTGTCCTGCATGATCCAGCTGAAGCAATCGTGGCCGATGTTGCCTTCCCCCAGGCTGTGGTGACGGTCGACCCGGCTGCCGAAGGCGCTCTTGGCATCGTTGAGATGCATGCCGCGCAGATACTGAAAACCGACGATGCGTTCGAAGGCGGCGAAGGTTTTTTCGCAGGCTTCGGCGCTGCGCAGGTCGTAGCCGGCGGCGAAAGCATGGCAGGTATCGATGCAGACGCCGACGCGGGATTTATCTTCCACACCGTCGATGATGGCCGCGAGGTGCTCGAACTTAAAGCCGAGGTTGCTGCCCTGGCCAGCGGTGTTTTCGATCACCGCAGTAACGCCTTCGGTCTTCGCCAGCGCGATATTGATCGATTCGGCGATGCGCGCCAGGCACTCCTCCTCCGGGATCTGCTGCAGATGGCTGCCGGGGTGGAAGTTGAGCAGCGTCAGTCCCAGCTGCTGGCAGCGGGTCATTTCATCAATGAAGGCATCACGGGATTTTTCCAGCGCTTCTTCCACCGGGTGGCCAAGGTTAATCAGGTAGCTGTCGTGCGGCAGGATCTGCCCCGGGCCAAAGTGATACTTTTCACAGGCGGCTTTGAATTCGGCGATGGTCTCGTCGCTGAGCGGCGCGGCGCGCCACTGGCGCTGGTTCTTGGTGAAGAGGGCGAAGGCGGTTGCTTCGATTTCGGCGGCGCGAATGGCGGCATTGGCCAGTCCACCTGAGGCGCTCACGTGCGCTCCTACGTATTTCATAAAAAAACTCCAGTTAAAGCCGCTGGGGGGTGGGTAATGATAGCGGCTTAACTGGAGAAAGATGTAGTGCTTTATGCCATCAGGCTGTGGATAGCGACGTTAATGACCCCGCCGCCGACAATCAACCAGACGAACAGCATCAGCGCCATCAGCAGCGGTTTCGCCCCGGCTTTTTTCAGCGCGCTGACGTGGGTGGTGACCCCGAGGGCGGCCATTGCCATCGCCAGCAGGACGGTATCCAGCGTCACCAGCATATCCACCACGGCTTTCGGCAGCAGATGGAAGGAGTTAAACACCGCCACCAGGATGAACATAATGGCGAACCACGGAATGGTAATTTTACTTTTCTCGCCGTTGCCTGCCGGGGTCAGCTGTTTAACACGCGCCGCCAGGAACAGCAGGAACGGAGCCAGCATCATGACGCGCAGCATTTTGGCGATAACCGCCGCGTTCTCCGCGTCCGGGCTGACCGCATGGCCGGCGGCAACAACCTGCGCCACTTCATGCATGGTGGAGCCCATATAGATCCCGTAGGTCTCCGGGGTAAACCAGTGCGCCAGCAGCGGGTACATCGCCGGGTAGAGGAAGATGGCGATGGTACCGAAGATAACCACTGTAGCGACGGCAACCGTCACTTTACTGGCTTCGGCTTTGACCACCGGCTCGGTGGCGAGCACGGCCGCCGCGCCGCAGATGCTGCTGCCGGCGCCGATCAGCCAGCTGGTGTGTTTATCGAGACCAAACACTTTCTGGCCAAGGAAGCAGGCGATGAAAAAGGTACTGGAGAGCGTCAGAACGTCAATCAAAATACCGCTCACGCCGACGTCGGCAATCTGGGCGAACGTCAGGCGAAAGCCGTAGAGGATGATCCCCAGGCGCAGCAGATGCTGCTTGGCGAAGATCACCCCGCCGTCGCAGGGCTGCCAGATTTTCGGGTAGACCGTGTTGCCGACGACCATCCCGAACAGGATAGCGAGGGTCAGGGCGCTAAAGCCCGCGCCGGCGATGGCCGGGAAACTACCGGCCCACAAGGCGGCGCCGGTCAGAGCGGCGGTCAGCGCCAGGCCTGGGACAAAATGCCACAGGGAACGATGTTTGGTGGGTAAAGTGAGTGCTGTCATAACCTTCTCCTTTGTCTGCCTAAAGGTTACGCCGCGCGGGATTAAATATAAAATTGATTATATGTTTATATTCAATCGTAATAAGTGGTTAATGGCCGCTTCGCCGGTTACAACGGGGCGAGAGCGGGTTAGGCAGAAGCGGGGCGGTCTCGCCGGCAAGACGATGATTTTGTGATATAAGCGGATTTTCCTTCCGTCAGCCGCCTCGATTTGTGTCACCATAGTAAGGAAGGTTATTCAGGTTGGATTACTAAACGGGTGGGTTATGCATATTACGCTGCGGCAGCTGGAAGTGTTCGCCGAAGTCCACAAGAGTGGGTCGACCACTCAGGCGTCACAGATGCTGGCGCTTTCGCAATCCGCGGTCAGCGCCGCGCTGACCGATCTGGAAGGGCAGCTCGGCGTGCAGCTGTTTGACCGCGTCGGTAAACGACTGGTGGTGAATGAGCATGGACGGCTGCTGTACCCGCGTGCGCTGGCGCTGCTGGAGCGGGCCCTGGAGATCGAGCAGCTGTTTCGCGGCGATAACGGGGCGATCCGAGTCTACGCCAGCAGCACCATCGGCAACTATATTATGCCGGAGATTATTGCCCGCTATCGTCATGACTTCCCGGATCTGCCGGTCGAGCTGAGCGTCGGCAACAGCCTGGACGTCATCAACGCCGTCGCCGACCTGCGGGTGGATTTCGGCCTGATTGAGGGGCCGTGCCATGCCGCCGATATTATTGCCGAGCCGTGGCTGGAGGATGAACTGGTGGTGTTTGCCGCGCCAAACTCACCGCTGCTGGCGGGGGAGGTGACCCTGCAGCAACTGGCTGAGGCGCCGTGGATTCTGCGCGAGCATGGCTCCGGCACCCGGGAGATTGTCGATTACGTTCTGCTGTCGCATCTGCCGGCGTTTCATCTGGGCATGGAGCTGGGTAATTCAGAGGCGATCAAGCACGCGGTCAGGCATGGCCTGGGCATCAGCTGTCTATCGCGGCGGGTGATTGCCGAACAGCTTGCCTCGGGCACGCTGGCGGAGCTGAAAGTGCCATTGCCCCGGCTGACGCGCACGCTGTGGCGGATCCATCACCGGCAGAAGCATATTTCTAAAGCATTACAACGTTTTCTGCACTATTGCCAGGTGTAGCAGCCCGGTTTTATCGCCTGATTACGGGGGGAATTCGCTGGCAATTCCGCAGGTTAGTGCTTTACTAATAATTTGCGGGCGATCATGAAGCTCTCTTATAACTTTGCATTTGTACCGGATGGAACCCCGATCGTCTGCTACAATCGCGCCTCATTTTTTGGATGGATAGCATTATCACATGGTTTCGGAAACTAAAACCACAGAAGCGCCCACGCTACGTCGTGAACTGAAGGCGCGCCACTTGACCATGATCGCCATCGGCGGTTCCATCGGTACGGGTCTTTTTGTTGCCTCTGGCGCAACCATTTCGCAAGCAGGTCCCGGCGGGGCGCTGCTGTCTTATATTCTGATCGGTTTGATGGTCTATTTCCTGATGACCAGCCTCGGCGAGCTGGCGGCGTTTATGCCGGTATCCGGTTCCTTCGCCACCTACGGGCAGAATTATGTTGAAGAAGGCTTCGGCTTCGCGCTGGGCTGGAACTACTGGTACAACTGGGCGGTGACGATCGCCGTTGACCTCGTGGCCTCACAGCTGGTGATGAGCTACTGGTTCCCCGACACTCCGGGCTGGATCTGGAGCGCCTTGTTCCTCGGCATCATGTTCCTGCTGAACTGGATCTCGGTGCGCGGCTTTGGCGAGGCGGAATACTGGTTCTCGCTGATAAAAGTGGCCACCGTCATTATCTTTATCATCGTCGGCGTGATGATGATTGTCGGCATCTTCAAAGGGGCGCAGCCAGCCGGCTGGAGCAACTGGGGGATCGCGGATGCGCCGTTCGCCGGCGGTTTCTCGGCGATGATTGGCGTGGCGATGATTGTCGGCTTCTCGTTCCAGGGCACCGAGCTTATCGGCATCGCTGCTGGTGAATCTGAAAATCCGGAGAAGAACATTCCGCGCGCGGTGCGCCAGGTCTTCTGGCGTATCCTGCTGTTTTACGTCTTCGCGATCCTGATTATCAGCCTGATCATTCCGTATACCGATCCGAGTCTGCTGCGCAACGATGTGAAGGATATCTCCGTCAGCCCGTTCACCCTGGTGTTCCAGCATGCTGGTTTGCTGTCGGCGGCGGCAATCATGAACGCCGTTATCCTGACTGCCGTGCTGTCGGCGGGTAACTCCGGGATGTACGCCTCCACGCGTATGCTGTACACCCTGGCCTGCGACGGTAAAGCGCCGCGTATTTTCTCGAAGCTGTCGCGTGGCGGCGTGCCGCGTAACGCGCTGTACGCGACCACCGTGATCGCGGCGCTGTGCTTCCTGACTTCCATGTTTGGCAACCAGACGGTGTACCTGTGGCTGCTGAACACCTCCGGGATGACGGGCTTTATCGCCTGGCTGGGTATTGCGATCAGCCACTATCGTTTCCGTCGCGGCTACGTCCTGCAGGGTAACGATATTAATAATCTGCCGTATCGTTCCGGGTTCTTCCCGCTGGGGCCGATCTTCGCCTTCGTGCTGTGCCTGATCATCACCCTCGGACAGAACTACGAAGCGTTCCTCAAGGACACCATTGACTGGGGCGGCGTGGCGGCGACCTACATCGGTATTCCGCTGTTCCTCGTCATCTGGTTTGGTTACAAGCTGGCGAAAGGCACCCGCTTTGTTCGCTACAGCGAAATGACCTTCCCGGACCGCTTTAAGCGTTAATCTTCGCGATTGTGCGATAAAAGCCCTCTGTGAAGAGGGCTTTATATTGCTGGCAAAGTGCAATCTTCAGGGATTGCCCGGCGGCGCTGCTGGACTGCACCCCAAAAGTTGGACACCCAACTGAGTAAGGTGCAA